>JAEEGL015134166.1_pt1 | contig 41603 bp, 34 predicted proteins | sample 9134231 | NCBI WGS metagenome assembly JAEEGL01 (sample SAMN16246548, study PRJNA631951) | gut metagenome | biome: gut microbiome; feature: rumen; material: fiber-attached | host: Bos | place: Iran: Karaj | collected 2018-10
ATTTGGTATAAAAGAAATCCGCTAAGTACTGATTTTCAGTGACTTAGCGGATTAAACTGTTGGGATACCCGGGCTCGAACCAGGAATAACAGGACCAGAATCTGTTGTGTTGCCAATTACACCATATCCCAATTTTCTTTCAGCAATGGTCGAAAGAGTGCCCCTCTTGCGAATTGCGATGCAAAGGTAGAGGTTTCTTGGAAACTGACAAAGGGTTTTAGTGTTTTTTTTCGCGGAATGGTGTTTTTTCATCTTTTTTGGCGTGAAAGCCGATGGAATTGCTTAATTTTGCAGTCAGAAAAGCAAGAATTCATGGACAAACTTATATTTATCAGCAATGATGATGGCTATGCTGCTGCCGGCATTCAGCAGTTGGCGGAGATGATGCGAGAGATGGGCGATGTGTTTGTGGTGGCTCCCGATGGGGGAAGAAGCGGTGCGAGCATGAGCATCAGCAGCCACAGCCCTGTGACGAACATGTTCATCAAGCGGGAAGAGGGTTCGGAGACAAGAGGAAGCCTGACGGTGTGGGCTTGTAGCGGCACACCGAACGACTGCACGAAGATGGCTTTCGAGAAGTTGTTGCCGAGAAAGCCCGACCTGGTGTTGGGAGGTATCAATCATGGAGACAATTGTGCGGTGAATGCGCACTATTCCGGCACGATGTCCATCGCACTGGAGGGGTGCATCAAGCATGTGCCGTCCATCGCCTTTTCGAGTGGACGGGTAGCGGAGGATGCGGACTTCAGTTACATGAAAGAATATGTGCGACGCATTGTGAAGATGGTGTTGAAGGAGGGACTTCCTTTGGAGGTGTGCCTGAACGTGAACATACCTGATGTGACGCCCTTGAAAGGACTGAAAATCTGCAAGATGGGCTTGGGTGATTGGCATGAAGAGTGGCAAGAGAGAAGCCATCCGAGAGGAGGAAAGTATTACTGGATTGCTGGGTATTATGCGCCACATGACGCGAATGATGTGGATAGTGACACATGGGCATATGAGCATGGGTATGTGGCTGTGACTCCTTTGCAGTTGGACATGACCTCCTATGAGACCATGAAGAAGTTAGGCGGATTGATGGTTTAGTGGCATTTAGCGGGTTTTTATGCGGTACTATTTGATAGCAGGAGAGGCTTCGGGCGATTTACACGCCTCGAACCTGATGGCGGAGCTGAAGCGGCAGGATGAGGGAGCGGAGTTCCGTTTCTACGGTGGCGAGAAAATGGCTGCCGTGGGTGGCACGTTGGTGAAGCATTATCGCGAACTGGCTTACATGGGCTTCATTCCCGTGTTGGTGCATCTGCCGCAGATTCTGCGGAATATGCGTCAGTGCAAGGCTGACATTGCTGCATGGAAACCCGATGTGGTGATTCTGGTGGATTATCCCGGGTTCAATCTGGACATCGCCAAATATGTACACAGTCAGGGCATCTGCAAGGTGTATTACTACATCAGCCCGAAGATTTGGGCATGGAAGGAGTATCGCATCAAGAACATCAAACGGGATGTGGATGAGTTGTTCTCCATCTTGCCTTTTGAGGTGCAGTGGTTCAAAGAAAGAGGCTACGAGGTGTGCTATGTGGGCAACCCGTGTGTGGATGCGGTGGAGAAATGGAAGCAGGAAAGAGCAGAGGACACCCCGACGGAGAAGAAGAATTCCATTGCCATTCTGGCTGGCAGCCGACGACAGGAAATCAAGGACAACCTGCGGATGATGCTGGAGTGTGCCGCCACTTTTGAGGGATACAAACTGGTCATTGCGGGTGCGCCCAACATGGACGAGGCATACTATCGGAAGTATATCCCCAAAGGGGTGGATGTGGAGATACGGTTCGGGCAGACTTATCAGGTGCTGAACGATGCTGTGGCTGCATTGGTCACTTCGGGTACCGCCACACTGGAGACGGCCATCCTGCGAGTGCCGCAAGTGGTGTGCTATGCCACCCCATTAGGGAAGTTCATCTCTTGGCTGCGAAGCAAGGTGCTGAAGGTGAAATACATCTCGCTGGTCAACCTCATTGTGGACAGAGAGATTGTGCAGGAACTGGTGGCCGACCGCATGACCAAAGAGAACATCGTCAAATACCTGAGCGAACTGCTGCCTGGCGGTGCTGGCCGAGAGCAGATGCTGAAAGACTACGAGGAGATGAACCGTGTGCTTGGCGAGGCTGGTGCCAGTCAAAAGGCTGCAAGGGAGATGGTGAGGAAGTTGAAAGGTGAAAATTGAAAAATGAAAGGTGAAAATTGAAAGGAGGAATTATTATGACATACAAGACCACTTACACGAAAGCAGAAATGGACGAACTCATCAACTGGTTCAACACGCATCAGTTGGAAAAGGAGTTAGACCTTGGTAGCGGATTGTACATCAGCGACATAGACGTAACTGTTCCACCATTGATTCATGTGGCAAGAACCAAATATGACAACAAGGTGTTCTCTGGACAGATTAACCTCCTGTATAAAATAAAAGATGCGCTGATAGCACAGAACAAAGTGATAGGCGAGAAATGATTCTCTTAATGAGAAGCCATCTCCGCCTCTACCCTATTGGTCAAATCCACAAATTCCTGCACGGAGAGTTGTTCGGGACGCTGTGTGAACAACGGGTCGGCCAACATGGGAGAATCTTTCCCGAGAATCTGCTTCATACCATTGCGCATCATCTTTCTCCGCATTGTGAAGACGGTCTTGACAATGCGACGGAACAACTGCTCGTCACATCCCAATGAGGTCTTGCCATTGCGCGTGAGACGAATGACCGCACTCTTCACCTTTGGTGGCGGATTGAACACGTGTTCGTCAACCGTGAAGAGATATTCGACATCGTACCACGCTTGAATCAACACACTCAACACCCCATAGGTCTTACTGCCGGGAAGCGCAGCCATGCGTTCTGCCACTTCCTTCTGAATCATGCCTGTGCAGCAGGGTATCAAGTCCTTGTTTTCCACCATCTTAAAGAATATCTGTGAAGAGATGTTGTATGGATAATTGCCTGTCAGGACAAACGGACGTCCACCAAACACTTCGCGAAGATTCATCTGAAGGAAGTCGCCTTCAATGATATTGTCGCCCAGTTGCGGAAAATGTTCGCGAAGATAAGGCACAGAATCGAAGTCAATCTCCACCACCTTGAACTCGCGTCCCTTCGGGATGATGTATTGTGTCAGCACTCCCATGCCTGGCCCCACTTCAAGCACAGGCAGGTCGGGGCATGCGTCCACGGTGTCGGCAATGCGCTGTGCCACATGCAGGTCGGTCAGGAAATGTTGACCGAGGAATTTCTTGGGTTTGACAGTGTTCACGAAGAAAATTGAAGACTACTTTGTTACGTTTAATTTGCAAGACTGGAGAAGATGCACTTTTCCGACAAAAATGAAGGACTTTCTTTTTGTATTGTTTATGCTTTTCCCTATCTTTGCATCAAATTCGTTGCAAAGATACGACTAAGTGCGTGAAAAGCCAAATTTATTTGTGTTTTTCCAAACGAGAGGCATCTTCGAGCGGAGTTTAACGATACGACTTTTTTGATGAAAAGCAACATTACGCTAAGAAAGACTTTGAACATTGCCTTTCCTTTTGTGCTGGGAGGTGGCATTTTGTGGTGGATGTACCGCGACACCGACTTCAAGGCAATGAGCGACACGCTTCTTCACAAGATGAACTGGGGCTGGATGCTCTTCTCGCTGGTGTTTGGAGTGGCGGCACAGGTTTTTCGTGGCGTCAGGTGGAAGCAGACGCTGGAACCTCTTGGCGAGCATCCCAGAATGATGGATTGCATTCATGCGATTTTCATCTCTTATGCTTCAAGCCTCATCATACCACGCAGCGGAGAATTGAGCCGATGCGGCATTTTGTCGAAATATGATGGCACTCCATTCATGAAGTCCATCGGCACCGTCGTGACGGAAAGAGCCATCGACATGCTGCTGCTCATGATGATCACGCTGCTGGTCATCTTCTCACAAGTGGGAGTGTTCACCACCTTCTTCCAAAACACTGGCACCAATTTCGACGATGTGCTGAACCGCTTCACCACCACTGGATATCTCGTCACCGCCCTCTGCTTTGTCATCACTGTCATTTCGCTGTGGATAGCCATGAAACGATTCACTTTCATGGCCAAGGTGAGGGGGATGCTGAACAATATCAAGGAGGGCATCTTGTCGCTGAAAGAGGTGAAGAACAAATGGTTGTTCACTTTCTACACTTTCGCCATTTGGGCAAGTTACTTCTTCCACTACTGGATAACGTTCCAGTGTTTCGAGTTCACCGAAGGATTTGGATTCACCATCGCCATCGTCAGTTTCACGGTGGGAAGCATCTCTGTCATTGTACCCACCCCCAACGGTGCTGGTCCTTGGCACTTTGCGGTGAAGACCATCCTGATTCTTTATGGTTTGTCAGACCCTGACGCTGTCACGTTTGTACTCATCGTGCATACCATCCAAACTGCCCTGATGCCTCTGCTGGGCATTTTCTCGATGACGGTATTGGCATTCAGAAACATACAAGAGACACCCCAAACGTATCATTCATCCAAATAACACAATACATTATGAATCCAATAGAAGAACTTACACCGAAAGGAGTCTGGAAAAACTTCTACGCTTTGACACAGATTCCACGTCCGTCTGGCCATACGGAGCAAGTTGCCAAATTCTTGGTCGACTTCGCCCAAAAGAATGGTGCTGAGGCATATATTGACGAGGCTGGCAATGTCGTCATGAAAAAAGGTGCCACGCCTGGCTATGAGGACAGAGAAACCACTGTGCTGCAGGCACACATGGATATGGTGCCACAAAAGACGAAGGACTGCAACCACAACTTCGAGACAGACCCGCTGGACGTTTACATCGACGGGGAATGGGTGACAGCGCGTGACACCACACTGGGTGCCGACGATGGCATGGGTGTAGCGGCTGCCATGTCCATCATCGAGGATGACAGCGTGGAGCATGGCCCACTCGAAGTGCTCATTACCCGCGATGAAGAGACTGGGATGGATGGTGCTTTCGGTCTCAAGGCAGGAGAACTGACTGGGAAATACCTGCTCAACCTGGACTCCGAGGAGGAGGGAGAAATCACTATCGGATGTGCTGGTGGCGTTGACATCATCTGCCAGATGGAGTATCAGGAAATCAATGTGGATGCCAACAACATGCTCTGCTACAACATTAGCATCAAGAATCTGTTGGGCGGACACTCTGGCCTCGAAATCAACAAGGGACGTGCCAATGCCAACAAACTGATGGCTCGCATATTGTTTGCGGTAGTCAACACACAAATGGCATGGTTAGTGAATTGGCATGGTGGCAATATGCGCAACGCCATTCCACGCGAAAGTGATGCGACCGTACTCGTTCCGCAAGCACAAGAGAAGGAGTTCTTGGCACTGATTGAGAAGTGCAGAGACACCTTCTGCGAGGAATACAAAGACATTGAAACAAAAACACTCCAGCTGACTGTCACCCCTATCGAAAGCATTCCTTCGAAAGCGGTGCCAGAAGATATACAGGAGAATCTCATCAACGCCATTCTGGCTGCTCACGACGGCGTATTACGCAACACACCTTCCATGCCCGAACTGGTGGAGACTTCGTGCAATCTTGCCATCATCAATATTGCTGACGGGAAGGCAGAAGTCATCACGTTGGCGCGTTCATCGCAAGACAGCATGAAGCAGTATCTCTGCAATCAATACATCGCCTGCTTCTCTATGGCTGGCATGAGCGTGAAACTGGAAGGTGGCTACAGCGGTTGGCAGCCTAACCCGAAAAGCCCGTTGGTGGAACTCATGTCAAGCATCTATGAAAAGATGTATGGCAAACGCCCCATTGTCGGTGCATGCCATGCAGGACTGGAGTGCGGCATCATCGGCGTGAACTATCCAGACATGGACATGGCCAGTTATGGCCCCACCCTCGTCAGTCCACACACTCCAAACGAGGCTTGCCTCATCCCGACGGTGGAAAGATTCTACAATTTCACCCTCGAAATATTGAAGAACATTCCTAAAAAACAATAACAACGATGGCACTAAACAAGAACAAAGACCTGAAGATGTTCTACAGCATTGGCGAAGTGGCAAAGATGTTCAACGTAACAGAAACCTTGCTTCGCTTCTGGGAGAAAGAGTTTACAAACATCGCCCCACAGAAAGCCGGGCGTGGTATCCGCCAGTACACCAAAGCCGACATTGAACAAGTCAGATTGGTTTACCATCTGGTAAAAGAGCGGGGCATGACGCTGCAAGGCGCCCGCGACATGATTAAACGTGACAAAGGTGGAGGTGTCAACCGAAACATTGAGGTCATCGAACGCCTCAAGTGCATCCGTTCCGACTTGCAGGCCATCAACAAAGATTTGAACGGCTTTGTATAAGAAGCAAACGACATTCGAGAAAAACGAAAAGGCGGGTCCCTGAAGTTTTCACTTTAGGAACCCGCCTTTTTCATGCTGATTGATGTATCTCTCATATACGAGAGACTTCTTTCACGTCTTGTATGACACGAAGACCCGCGATGATTTCATCCGTCTCCTTCGTGTCGTGTACAACCATCTGAATGGTGCACTCAAAGATGCCATCTTCACAGGTCACCTCCAACTTGTGGATATTGACACCATGCAACTGGGAAATAACCTGAGTCATCTCGTGAAGCAGACCCAATTTGTCGAAACCTCTCACACGTATACTCACAGGGAACAAGGCCTTACCGCCCGTCTTCCATTCCGCACCTAACACACGATTGCCATGATTGGCTTTCAGTTTCTCGGCTTTCGGACACTGCAACTTATGAATGATGACATGTTTTTCATCATCAATGTATCCCATGACCGTATCACCTGGGATGGGCTTGCAACAATCACACAACGTGTACTTCTTCTGAAGCGTCTCTTCTGTCAATGACAGAATTTGTTTCTTATCGAAATTGGGACCAATCTTCTCTTTTCCACCCGTCTGACCCTGCTTGGCCGACTTCTTGCCGAAAGAGAAGAGGCGTTTCCACCCTGCCACCTCATTCTTCTGCCTCAACGCATCTGCGTCAGAGCGTCCCAACTGCACCTTACCTTCTGCGATGGCCACATACAAGGCATCAGGCTTAGCAAGATTGTGTATGGTACACAACTTATCAATAATGAGGGTATCTTTCGGAAGGTCATTCGCTTTCAAGAATTCATCAAGCATCGCTTCTCCCCTCTTGCGATATTCACGCTCTTCCTTGCGAAGAATGGAGAGTATCTTTGTCGTGGCTTTGGCAGTCGTGGCAATATTGAGCCACTCACGGGTGGGATGAACAGACTTTGAGGTCAGAATCTCTACCTGGTCACCACTTTGGAGCACATAACTGATGGGTTCAAGTTTGTGATTCACCTTGGCACCTATACAATGGCTACCCACAAAGGTGTGGATGCTGAAGGCAAAGTCAAGCGTGGTGCTACCTGCCGGCATCGTGCGCAGTTCACCTTTCGGAGTGAAGACAAAAATCTCGGAAGCAAAGAGGTTCAACTTGATGGTGTCAAGAAAATCCATCGCATCAGGCTGTGGATCATCCAGTATCTCCTTGATGGTAGCCAACCACTTGTCCAGTTCAAGTTCCGAAGCTGTTTCTGTCTTATCACCATCTTTGTATTTCCAATGCGCGGCGAAACCCTTCTCCGCTATATCATCCATACGACGTGAACGGATTTGCACTTCAATCCATTCACCCTTTTTCGACATCAGTGTCACGTGAAGTGCCTGATAGCCATTGGCCTTGGGATGGCTCACCCAATCACGCGTCCGATCCGGGTGAGATGTATATATCTTACAGAGTTTCACATAGATGTCAAAACAATCATTCAGTTCCGTATCTATGTCAACAGGGTCGAAAATGATACGAACAGCCAGAATATCATAGATTTCTTCGAAAGGAATGTGTTTCGTCTGCATCTTATGCCAAATCGAATACGGCGACTTGACACGCTGCTTGATTTCGTACGTGATGCCCAAACTGTTCAACTGCTTACGGATTGGCGCCGCAAACTCTGTGAACACCGTGTCACGCTCCATCTTCGTGGCCTCCAATTTACTTTCAATCTCCGCATACTCCTTAGGATGCTCAAACTTGAAACTCAAATCCTCCAACTCCGTCTTGATGGAATTGAGGCCCAGTCTGTTGGCTAACGGAGCATAGATGTAGAGCGTTTCCCCCGCAATCTTGTATTGCTTGTTGACGGCCTGACTGCCCAGTGTTCGCATGTTGTGCAAACGGTCGGCAATCTTAATGAGGATAACACGGATGTCATCACTCATCGTGAGAAGCAGTTTCTTGAAGTTCTCAGCCTGTGCTGACGCATGATCGCCAAAGATACCACCAGAGATTTTGGTAAGACCATCAACAATCTGGGCTATCTTTGGCCCAAACATGTTCTCGATATCTTCGACCGTATAGTCGGTATCTTCGACCACATCGTGTAGAAGAGCGGAACAGATAGACGTAGAGCCAAGGCCTATTTCACAGCATACAATCTTGGCCACTGCTATGGGGTGCATGATGTATGGTTCTCCCGACAAACGGCGCACACCCTTATGAGCATGCTTCGCAAAGTTGAACGCTTTGGTTATAATCTCAACTTTTTTGCGATGCTTGCTGGCAAGATAAGCCTCTATCAAGCTTTGAAACTCATCATTGACCATCTGTTCGTCATTCTCAAAACTCGTCATCACTGCATCCATAAGCCTTTTCTTTTAAATGTTACTATTATCAGGAGAAGAAGGGCATCCCTCTTGGGGCAAAGAAGGAGAAGATAAGACTGCTCGGTCTACTTGACACGGACTGATTGTCCTGGATGTATCACATCTCCCTTCAGACCATTCATTTTCTTCAACTTCGCAACCGTCGTTCCATTTTTCTTTGCAATGCTCGAGAGTGTGTCACCACTTTTCACCGACACACTTTGAGTTCGCTGTTTGCGAGAACGAGTGTCACGGGATGAACGTGACTTCTTGTCCGCTGAACGACTCTTTGATTTAGAGGAACGACTGGAACTTGCATTGGAACGGCTGGAACTCGTATAGGAACGAGAGTCACTTGCCGTGGTAGCAGCCCTTTCATCCGATGCCTCTTCCACATCACTCACCACTGATCTGCGAGTGGAGGTAAGGAACGCAGCGCTACCAGGAGTGACGCCATATATGCTATCCTCTTTCACCAAGAACTCTTCTATAGTTCCAGCAGGCAAACGAAGCACATAATCTGCAGGGACAATATCTTTACGATACTGAGGATTGATGGCACGAAGTTCATCTATTGTTATGTTACATTTTGAGGCAATCTGGGAGAATTTCACATCTCTCTGAACCACAACAGTATCTGACTCAAGAGGAAGAGAGGCTTCATGAGGAACTATTCCATGCTCACAATAATAGTTCATAATATATGTTGCTGCAATAAAAGCAGGTACATATCCTCTTGTCTCACGAGGCAGCCTGTCATAAATAGACCAGAAGTCTGCTCCATCCTGATTGCCAGAGCGTATAAGGGCTTTCTGAACATTTCCTTCACCACAATTGTAAGCAGCTATGGCCAAACTCCAGTCACCAAACATTCCATAAAGCCTGCTAAGGTATTGCGCTGCTGCTTCACTTGCTTTGATGGGGTCGCGACGCTCATCCACCAACGTATTCACTTCCAAACCATAACGTTTTCCTGTTGCCAACATGAACTGCCAAAGTCCAGCAGCACCAACAGGTGACGTAGCAGATGGGCGTAATCCGGATTCGATTACCGGAAGATATTTCAATTCCAGTGGCAAGCCATGGCGTTCCAAAGCCTCTTCGAAAATGGGATTATAGAAATTGGAGGAGCCCAACATGATGGCCACAGAATTTTTCATGCGGGTGCTATACGTGTCAATATATTTCCTTGTCACATCGTTCAAGGGCAGATCTATCGTTGTCGGGATGCGAGAAAGACGGCTCACAAGCACGGAGTCCGAATATGACAACACACGACTTGTGCCTGTTCCTGCAGTCAGGTTTGTTGCGTTAGTATAGTCTGACATCAACTCATCCTCGCTGACCAAAATTCCTTCTGGCATATCAACAGCCTCTACCTTGATGGTATCAGTCACATCTTCTTGAGCATAGCCCCAAGATACAAACAAAACGGACAAACACGTTACTAAAAGTTTTTTATTCATATAATATATTTAAATTAGGTTTTCGATAAACAAGTCTTGACGACTCAGAAATTCAGGCTACATTGCAAACCGTAAGAACATGACTTATGGTTCCGCATGGCTGAATACTTATCATTTATCACCGCAGGATGCACCTTCAACGTCAAATCGCGCGAGATATCAAAACTTGACAACTCTGCGTCCACATAAGCATCAATGATGGAGAGCGCATACACTCCTATCATACAAAACATACTCAAATCACGATATCGACGGTAATAATTTTTCTTCCTCTTGAATATCTCTTGCAAACGGGTTTTATTGCCATTAATGTCGTAGCGTTTGGAGATAAAGTTCTCATAACTCTTGGTGTTCTCATCGCTATCCATAATGTCTATATATGCCTGAGAATAATCCCGATACATCGTATTGTTCCAATTTAAGGCATACAGACATCCTATGAATCCGCCATATATCAACGGAAGTTTCCAGTATTTACGATTGTATATCTGACCTCCACCCGGAAAGATAATCGCCAACCACAGGGCTTTCTTGGGGTCTGGGATAAACCGTTCTCTCTTCGTATGAGAAAGGCGCGACTTCAAAGAGTCTTCCGTCAAAAAGAAATGGACAGATGTGGTGTCAGCCGCCCGCTGAACCAACAACTCCAACTCTTCCTCGTCTATCACGACAGAATCAATAGAAGCCTCTTGCTGGACATCTTCCTCATCAAGCGTGTCTATCTTCAGAGTGTCACCCACTTGTTCTTTCTCCTGAAAAGAAAGCATTGACATACCCATCTCTGTCTCAGCCTCTTGCGAGTATCCGCTGAGGGAGAAGAACATCGCCATCATGACCATGTTCATCACTTGATATGTATGTCCTAACGTTCTCAAAATAGCCTTATTTTTGGAATAGCGACACCAGACGACGCAAATCATCCGTATCTTTAAAAGGTATGGTAAGTCGGCCACTGCCTTGGGATGAACAGGAAATCTTCACATTCGCGCTTAAGAGTTGTGACAATTGGTTGCGCACAGCCTCCATTTCTTCATTCGATTGTTTGAGAGCACCCTGGCCTCCACGAAGTGCTTTCACTTCATTTCCAGCGTTAATCCCCTTAATGATCTCTTCCACCTGACGAACGGAATACCCTTTATGCTGTATCTCATTGAAAAGTTTCACCTGATCTTTAGGATCATCGAGTGCGAGCAAAGCTCTGGCATGTCCCGTATCTATACGATGATTCTGGATAGCCACCTGCACTGGTGCGGGCAATTTCAGCAGACGGAGATAGTTAGCCACCGTCGCGCGTTTCTTCCCCACACGCTCACTCAACCTCTCTTGTGTCAACTTATAGGCATCTATCAGATGTTGATAGGCCAACGCGATTTCTATCGAGTTAAGATCTTGGCGCTGAATGTTCTCCACTAACGCCATCTCCATCATGTTCTCGTCATCAGCCGTACGAATATATGCGGGAACAGTCTTCAGCCCTACCCTTTGTGATGCTCGCCAGCGACGTTCACCAGCAATAATCTGATATCGTCCATTGTCCAAAGCACGCAAGGTGATAGGTTGGATAATACCGATCTCCGAAATGGAGTCTGCCAACTCTTGAAGCGCCTCCTCATCAAACTCAATACGAGGCTGATTCGGATTACGTTCTATCAAATTGATATCTATTTCATTGATGGTTGACGAGCCTTCGGTATGTATCTCTTCCGTAGAGATCAGTGCGTCCAAACCACGCCCCAACGGGGAACCAAACTTCTTTCTAACAGCCATGTTTCTTCCTCCACTTTTATCTTATTTACCTTCTACTTTTTATCATGAGCCACAATCTCCTTGGCCAATGAGATATAATTTTTAGCACCGTTTGAGGTAGCATCGTACAAAATGCATGGAATACCATGACTCGGCGCCTCCGACAACTTAACATTTCGCTGTATCACCGTGTTGAAGACCAACTCCTGGAAATGGCGTTTCACCTCCTCATAAATCTGGTTAGCAAGACGGAGACGAGAATCAAACATGGTCAGCAGGAACCCTTCTATCTCCAAGCGAGTGTTCAATTTCGACTTGATGATTTTAATGGTGTTCAGCAACTTGCTGATTCCCTCAAGAGCAAAATACTCACATTGTACTGGAATAATCACTGAATCTGCCGCTGTCAGAGAGTTCACCGTAATGATGCCCAAAGACGGAGAACAGTCAATCAAAATATAATCATACTCTGAACGTAACGGATCAAGAATTCGCTTCAGAACCATCTCCCGCTTCTCCACATTCAACATCTCTATCTCAGCGCCTACCAAGTCAATGTGACTCGGTATCACATCCAACCCATCCACATCTGTCGTATATATAGCAGAATGAGGATCCGCCTCACTAACGATACAATCATATATTGACGTATCAACCTGTTGAATATCAACACCCAATCCAGAAGATGCATTTGCCTGCGGGTCAGCATCCACCACCAACACCTTCTTTTCGAGCGCAGCGAGACTCGCTGCAAGATTGATGGCAGTTGTAGTTTTACCCACACCACCCTTTTGATTGGCCATTGCAATAATTTTTCCCATGTCTTTTTCCTTTCATTCAATTCACTATGCAAAGTTACGCATTTTCTGTGGAACGAACAAAAAGAGTTGCGTGGAACATAAATGTTTTTACATACTTTAGCACAGAAACGATTCTTTCCTGCAAGGCTGAAGACAAACAAAAAAAGCACTTGATGTTTTATCCACATCAAGTGCTTTTTACCTCTAATTTGTGAACACTGACGGAGTGTTTTCAACGAACCGTCATCTCTCCACTCTGTGGGCGCTGACGGATTCGAACCGCCGACCCTCTGCTTGTAAGGCAGACGCTCTGAACCAGCTGAGCTAAGCGCCCGTGTTGGTCGGGATGACACGACTCGAACGTGCGACCCCTTGGTCCCAAACCAAGTATACTACCAACTGTACTACATCCCGATTTTCAACTTTTTACGCTGCTTTCAAGCCTTCTTTTCTCAAAAGCAGTGCAAAGGTACTGCTTTTTTCCGAACGTACCAAATAAAAGTCTCCTTTTTTTTCAAAACTCTTGAAAAAACAAGGAAGGAAACGAAGAAAAGAGAAAAAAGAAAGGGAATGTGCTCACTGGCACATTCCCTTTTGCTTAAGTGACAAGCACTTTATCTAATCACTTTCTTATTTGAAAGAGATGACAGCACGACGGTTGAGGTTGAATGGTTCAACTTCGTTTACACCACCGACAGCCTTAACTTCGATGTTAGAACGGCTAACGCCGAGGTTAACGAGTTCTTCAGCAACAGCCTGAGCACGAGCCTCAGAAAGTTTCTGGTTGTAAGCAGAAGAACCAGTCTTGCTATCAGCAGAACCTGTTACGACAATCTTAGCGCCAGAGTTCTTAGCAGCAGCAGCAACAGCCTCGATGTTGATCAGATCCTTCTTAGAGTTCAACTTAGCAGAGTTGAGGTCGAAGAATACAGAAGTAGCAGAGAATGTAGGAGCTACAGTTGGGCACTTGTGGTTAGCCCACTTTGCGAGTTCTGCACGCAGACGAGCGTTCTCATCCTGCTCAGCCTTGAGCTGTGCACGGAGAGCAGCGAGCTTAGCGCATGCCTCAGCAGAAAGAGCCTCGTAGTCGTCGAGAGAAACAGCCTTTGACCAACCAGTCTTACCGATGTTGTAAGTGATACCGAGGTCTACACCTGCGATGTTGTTAGCACAGAAAGCGCTGTACTTGGTATTCCAGTAAGGAATGAAGTCATCAGTTGTCCATGCATAAGACACGTCAGCATAAACACCTACACGCTTTGAAATCTTCCAAGCAGACTCGAAACCTACACCCAGAGTTGGAGCATAAGCGTTAGTGCCGAAGTTACGGATAAGACCCATGCGTGGGAAGAAAATAAGATTCCAAACGCGAGACTCGTTGTAACCGCAGAAGATGTTGCTGAGGTTGAACTCAGTATCGAACAAGAGCTGAGCATAACCACCCTTGCAGCCGTTAGGAGCTTCCCAAACGTGATCTGCATTGCGGAAAGCGTGGTGGAATGCACCGTTCTCCCAGTTGAGCTTCAGACGAGCACCAATGCTTGGAGCGAACCACTTACCAACAGCAATGTCAAGGCCATAAGTACGACCATCGTGCCAGTCCTTTTTCAAAAGGCTACCATAACGATAAGAACTAACTACATTCATATCAATACCAGCCTGAACGAACCAGTTTGACCAGAAAGAGTTGGTAGCAACACTGTACTTGCTAGTTGCTGGTGTTGCGAATTCGTCGCACTGTGCATTAGCAGCAACAGTACCAAGGCTTACAAAAGCCAACGCCATCAATAACTTTTTCATAATACTTTTTTTAATTTAAAATGAAACAATAATTTTTATTCGCTTTACTTCTTTCTTTTTTACAGTGCGTCAAGCACCATAAGACGGTATGAAATATCGCCCTAATGGGCATAATCCACACGATTTGAATGCAAAGTTATACAATTTCCTTTATTCCAACCATACAAAAAACAAAAAAAATGTAAAAAAAAACGGATTTTTTTTGTTTTTTTTACATTTTTCATACAAATCAGCCTTTCTTCGTGCATTTTTCAAAACAATTCAGCCAAATATTTGTCCTCAACAAGGGTGTACACCAGTTTCCCATCAGGAGTTCTTGCGGGCATTTTCGTCGCAAACAAGTCCTGCAAGAGGCGTTCCATCTCCACAGAAGACAGGATTTGGCCATAAACAACCGCCGCATTCTCCGCCATTGTCAAAGCCAACGCCTCTTGGGCATCCTTGCGGATGTTGCCAGTCTTTTCCTTGGCCGAAGTCACCATTTCATGAAGAAGGTTGTCGATGTCCACCCCCTCAATCCCCGAAGGAATGCCATTGAGAGAGTATGCACCTCCTCCAAGGTTTGACAAGTCGAAGCCCAAACTGCTCAGGTCGTCCATGAAACTCTCCACCACAATGGAGTCGCTTGGATCAAACTGTATGACACTCGGGAAAAGTTCTTTCTGCGATGGCCGATTGTCGGAATTGATGCACTGCATGTTTTGTTCAAAAAGAATCCGCACATGTGCTCTGTGCTGGTTCACCACCATTATCCCATTACTGCCAGGCAGTACAATATACTTCCCCTTGTATTGGAACTTCTGCACCGTCGCATCGAAAGCCATCGGAGTCTTTCCGTCTTCCACCATGCCGTTCCAGATGGAACGCTGAAGATGCTCTTCTTCCTGTCCCTTTTCCTCTGGCTCGTTTCCTGAACAGAGTGAAGAATCCAAAAGCGCGGTCTCTCCTTCCCCATCTTCTGACGGGAAAACATCATTGGCATCAGAACGAGAATATCGTTCATACAACTTCTCCCACCCCGAAGAACGGGCATAAGTACGTTCGGTTCCGTTTGCAAAAGGATTATAAGTCGAAGCTGGTGCTTTAGGCAAATGCGGAATGGAAGTCTGAGCACCCATCACTGGAATATCCGGTTTCCCCTCCACATCGAAATCAATCATGGGGACATTGCAGAACTGTCCCAAGGTCTCTTTCACCGCTGCAGAAAGCACTTGCCAAATCGGCTGTTCGTTGTCAAACTTTATCTCCGTCTTTGTGGGATGCACATTCACGTCTATGGATGACGTATCCACTGCCATATAAATGAAATACGAAACCTGTTCCCCTACAGGCACAAGATGCTCATATGCCTTCACAATAGCGCTATGGAAATAAGGATGCCGCATGTATCGCCCATTGACAAAGAAATACTGATGCGCGCCTTTCTTTTTTGATGACTCTGGCTTACCAACATAGCCTGACAGAGTCACCAGCGATGTCTCCACTTCCACAGGCAGCAAATCCGTGTTAATCTTTTTGCCAAAAACATTGACGATTCTCTGCCGCACCGTCGTGGCTGGTAAATGGTACATCTCTACACCATTATTATATAATGAGAAAGAAATGTCGGGATGCACCAACACGATGCGTTGAAAATCCGACACCACATTCGTCAGTTCCGTTTGGTTCGACTTCAGGAACTTCCTTCTGGCTGGAACATTGAAAAAAAGGTTTCTCACAGAAAAGTTACTGCCTGCCGCACATGCCACGGGCTCTTGACACTCAATCTTAGAACCATTCACCTGAATCATCGTGCCTAACTCATCCTCTCTACGTCTTGTCTTCAGTTCCACTTGCGCCACAGCAGCAATGCTCGCCAACGCCTCACCCCTAAAACCCATCGTGGTCAAACTGAACAAGTCAGCTGCAGTCTGTATTTTCGAGGTTGCATGGCGTTCGAACGACAATCTTGCATCCGTTTCCGACATCCCCTTCCCATCGTCAACCACTTGTACAAGCGTCTTACCACCGTCCGTCACAAGCACCTTCACACTTTTCGCTTCCGCATCAATCGCATTCTCCATCATCTCCTTCACGATGGAAGAAGGACGCTGGACAACTTCACCTGCAGCAATCTGGTTGGCCACAGAATCAGGCAAGACATGTATAATATCGTTCAAAACGGAATCCCTTTCTTTTTAGGTTAGAAAAACAAGTTTCCCGTGTACAGGTAACGCATCAGCAGAAGCAGAAGGACGATAGCTAAAATAAGTACACCATACGACAGCGGTTTCCTTCCGCTTTCCTTGCGACGCTTCAGATGCTTCGTGGCCTGTACAAACTTACCACGAATATCCTCTGGAGAAAATTCCTTAGGAGGCAACAGACCCAACTCTCGTTTGGCCCGTTCATCTATTTCCTTCAGTTTCTCCTTCCGAGGGTCATAATAGATGTAATTATGGTGGAAACCACGAGGTTTCCTGACTGAGAACATTCCCATACTTGCACATTATAATATATATGTAACACCTATCTTCAGCCTTCTCCCCTAGACCTATTCAGCTACAACTCATCCAGATTTTGCTTCGGCACCACTTTCTTCTCCGTCTTCTTCAGCATCTGTTCCTCCTTTTTGGTCCTCCAGCCAAAGATGTCATCCTTGTTCTTGGGACGTATATAGTCGAACCATGCAAAACCCGCAAGATAACGCCGATCCTCAGGAATTGCAAAGGGAGGATACATCACACCTGTAGGAGTCAACATCCACACCTTGCTCACCTTTTTGTTCACCATATACAAGCTCAGGTCAGGCGTTTCCGTGTAGTTCATGCCTATGCGGCTGCCGTCATCTTCTTCCATATAGTAGCACACATACACATTCCCCTTGGCGTTATTATGTTCGATGACACCGTCCACAAAATAGCAGAACATCTCTTTCGATGACACTTGGTTGAATGACACAGAATCCAGCATCTCTATCGTCATGGCCTGATTGATGATGTGTATCCAATCCACCGTGCTGTCATTGTTATACACCCGAATCTCTTCGCCAAACACCTGCTGTCCCTCGTTCCAGAGAATGGGCTGACCATACATGTAAGTACAGGAATCTCGTTCATGCGACACCAGCGAGTCACAAACACCCTGAAAATCGTTTCTGAACATCCTCACCTTATGGTAAGCGAACAAGTCCCTGTACATGGAGTCCGTGTTCTGATTATAAGTAATCATCTTCAACGTATCGCCATGCACATACAACGTGTCAACTCCAGAGAACTCATAGCAAACCGCACTGTCTGTAGCCAAAGCTATACCTGTATGTTCCTCATAGCGACAATAATTGCCTGTCAACATACACCTGTTCTCCACGTCAATCAGCACCACATCACCAAAAGCCTCACTCACCCCCGTCTCATCATCGCAGTAGAGGCTGTCACCCACAATGTCACGCATATCTTTATACACGTGCGAGCGATCCATCAGGTTCGCCTGACCCGTTTGCGTGTTATAGTCACCACGCAAGGCATACACAAACGTACTGTCCGACGAAATGATGTTCGTCTCCGACACAATGCGAGCCACCTTCGTGTCCGAATAATAGTACAGTTCATTTGTCTTCAAGTTGAACTTCGGGTTCTCCAACACGACATTATCCTTGAAGATAGCCTCATGCAGTGCCGGAGTGTACTGCCCGAAATCTGAGTTCAGCACATTGTCGCCATCATAAAGCGTACCATGCATCGGATAAAATCCAATACCCTCCAGACGATCATAGTCAATGACCGAAGTCTTCAACTTCGTTTTCCTGTGAGTCAGCACAGCATTACCCTGTGCATGCGCCTGCATCAAAGGACCATTATACAGAAGCGTGTCACTTGTCAGGGTCAACGTGTCACCCTGCACCATCTTCACGTGACCATATGCGTTAAACGTGTTCTCGTCCTTATAGAATCGGGCGCTGTCACAATCCAGATACATGCCATCATGGTACAACTTCACGTGTCCCACCAGCACATCCGCACGCACATCCATCTGGTTCTTGTACAACACATCACTATGCAGCAGTTTCACCTCCTCGCTCGACTTCTTGCGAGGTTTATCCTCTGGTGTGGCAGCAAAAACCACATAAAAGACTGATAGACACAATGTGCCTATCAACCATTTTGTCAGTATGTTGCCTTTTCCCTTTTGCATCGTCCAAGAACCTGTTCAAACCCATGTTATTTAATCCAACCCGGATATTTGAACTCACAATTTCGCCAATCCTCGTTAATGTGGATATAAGTGGTTTGTTGCTTTTCACGAATCCACTTCTCCAACTTCTCCGCGCAGAGTTTATCCACAACCACATCCTGCAATTCCTGATAGTCGTCCGCCATCGTGGCTCTGTGACCATTGATGCGGTTTTTCAGTTTCACGATAGCCACAACTTCCTTACCACTGCTGTTCACCATGATGAACGGCTTCGAAATCTCCCCAACTTTCATTCCCGCCACCGCACGAGCCACTTCAGCCGGAAGGTCTTTCATTTCAAACTTGGAGACACCTCGGTTCTTGTCAAACAGCAAGCCATAATTGTTGCGGGTGTCCTTGTCGTATGAGACAATCGAGACACACTCATCAAACGTGTACAGTCCCTTATTGATTTCAGCTGTGATAGAATCCAAGTCATTGATACATTCCTGCAAAGCCTCTATCGAAACGCGGGGTTTTCTCAAGATATGGCGGCAATTCACCATGTCACCACGCTTCTCTATCAACTGTATAATGTGGAAGCCATACTCCGTCTCCACAATCTTCGACACAGCCTTCGGGTCTGTCAGATTGAATGCCACTGAGGCAAACTCTGGCACAAAAGAACCACGTCCGGAGAAACCCAACTCACCACCCTGTTGTGCCGAGAGTTTATCCTCCGAATAAAGCAATGCCAGCGTCGAGAATTGTGTCGAGCCATTATTCACACGCTCCGTATAACTACGCAATTCATTCTTCACACGGTCAATCTCCTCCTGAGGAATCTTCGGATTGCGTGTGATAATCTGACATTCCACCATTGTCGGCACAAACGGAATGCTGTCTTCTGGCATGTCCTTGAAGTAACGACGCACCTGTGCAGGAGTCACCTTCACATTCTTGACAAGATTACGCTGCACCTCTTCCACTGTGGCCTTGTCTTTATAACTGTCAAACATTCTCTCCCGAATCTGAGAGAGCGGCTTGCCCATGTATTCTTCCAGTTTCTCCCGTGAACCAAAATTGAGAATTGCATTGTTGATGTCATCGTCCACCCTTTGGAACACCTCGGCATCCGTCACCTCGATCGAGTCGATGGCAGCCTGATGCAGAAACAGTTTCTGTACCGCCAACTGCTCTGGTATCACACAATAAGGGTCACCTTCCATACGCTGTCCCTGTTGCAGAATCTCCATACGGGCATTCTCCACATCCGAGCGCAAGATGGCCTCATCACCCACAATCCATATCACCTCGTCAATCACATTCGACCGTCCTTGAGCACAAAGGTTCAGGGCACACAAGACGAACAGTCCCACAAAATAAGTCCGGAGCTTCATATCAGTGCTTATTTACAGTCTTGACAACATCTTCATACACTTCCCAAGGGAACTTCTTGCGCAGACCTTCCACCCACTGAAGTTCCATCTCGTTTTGATAGTCTGACACAACCAGTCCATGCACATCCTTATAAGTACGGGGAGCCTTAACCTTCGTGCCAATCACATCAGTCACGGGGAGGTCTGTTCTGGACTTCAACTCTTTCTTCTGCTTGAACACCAATTTGTCCACATAAGCATTGTCACCTTGCTTGAAGATGCCACGTTCCACACGCACCATGCGTACAGAATCATTGTTCAAAGCCTTCGTCAACGTCTTCGACCAATCTTCTTCTTTCACACCTTTCAACAGACGTTTGGCCTCAGCCAGCACCTTCTTATCCTTCGCATGCACCACAACACCACAGAAACGAGGGCTGTCCCATACGTAATCTTTCTGATGAGCCTTGAAATAGGCCTCTTGACCTACCGCGTTCGTTTGTGCTATGTCCCACACATCCTTCTTTGTCACCTCATACATCATGGTGCCATCATAATATTCCTGCGACAGATTCCGCAAATCATCATCAGCAGCCTGCATCTTCTCCAGCAACTCATCCACCAGTTCACCACGGGTGATGCCGCGTTCACGAGAGACAGAGTCCAAATATGCCGAGGCGGAAGCCTCTTGCACGCCCCGCTGATCCAAGAATCGGAGAATGGCTTCACGGTGAAACTCATAAGGTTCAAACGGATGTCGATCCGTCATGTAGATGATGTGGTAACCCACCGTCGACTTCACAGGAGCCGACATCTCACCGACCTTCAAGGCATAAGCCGCCTGCTCGAAATCGGGAATCATCATGCCCTTACCAAACTGTCCCAAAGCACCGCCACGCTGGGCGCTACCCTTATCGTCGCTGACCTCTTTAGCCAGAGCCGCAAAACGTTCTGCCAGTTGATCCTTGGGCACCATTTTCAGCACACCATAAATGCTATCAATTTTCACCTTTGCAGCAGCCTGTTGTGCCTCCGTGGCATCCTGACGCATCAGCACCAGAATATGGCTGGCCGTCAAGAGATCCTGGCCCGCAAAACGAGAGGCTGTATTTTCATAAGTCCGGCGTGCCTCACGCTCAATGAAAGCCGAGTCAACCAACGTCGGAAGCACCACCTGCTCCTTATATCCATCCAGCTCCTTACGGATGGCCTCAAGCGTGTCCAACCGCTGGCTCTCAGCCTCAGCCACTTTCAGTTTAAAGTTCACGAACAACGGCACATACTCCTCCACCGTCTTCTTATCTATCACGCCATCGGAGTTGTTCTTATTGAACGAATATTCAAATGCGCTCCTCGTAATGCTTTTGCCATTGATTTTCATAATAACAGGGTCATCCGTCTGTGCCACAGCCGAGAGACCCATCACCAGAGAAGCAACAAAAAATGCTATCTTTTTCATTTTTACCTTGTTCTTTTTTACTAATTTGGGGACAAAGGTACGAAAAAAATAAAGAAAAAGCGACTACCACCTTCGTGGTAATCGCTCCTATAATACTTTTTTAACAATTCACGCGTCTTTTTTACTGCGGACGGCTATAGTTCGGAGCCTCACTGGTAATGATAACCTCGTGCGGATGGCTCTCCAGCACACCGGCATTGGTGATGCGGGTGAACTTGGCGTTGTGGAGATCCATGATGCTGGCAGCACCACAATAGCCCATACCCGAACGGAGTCCACCGACCAACTGATAGATGACTTCCTGCACGGTACCTTTGTAAGGAACACGGCCAGCAATGCCTTCCGGCACCAGTTTCTTGGTCTCTGTCACACCACCCTGGAAGTAGCGGTCTTTCGAACCATTCTCCATCGCTTCGAGCGAACCCATGCCACGATAACTCTTAAACTTACGGCCATTGAAGAGGATGGTCTCACCTGGAGCCTCTTCCGTTCCAGCCACAAGCGAACCAATCATCACGGAATAACCTCCGGCAGCCAAAGCCTTGACCACATCGCCCGAGTAGCGCAAACCACCGTCAGCAATGAGAGGAACACCCGTACCAGCCAGAGCCTGAGCCACATCATAGACAGCACTCAACTGAGGCACACCAACACCGGCCACCACTCGAGTGGTACAGATGGAGCCTGGGCCAATACCCACCTTCACGGCATCAGCGCCAGCCTCAACCAGAGCCTTGGCAGCTTCGCCTGTAGCGATGTTACCCACCACGATGTCCACATCGGGGAAAGCCTGCTTGGCTTCACGCACCTTTTCAATCACTCCCTTGGAATGACCGTGAGCCGTATCAATGACGATGGCATCCACACCAGCCTTGACGAGGGCGGCCATACGCTCGAACGTATCAGCAGTCACGCCCACACCGGCAGCCACACGAAGGCGACCTTTCGAGTCTTTGCAGGCCATCGGCTTGTCCTTTGCCTTCGTAATGTCCTTGTAAGTAATCAGACCAATGAGCTTGTTGTCGCTGTCCACTACAGGCAACTTCTCAATCTTATGCTCCAAAAGAATGCGCGACGCACTCTCAAGGTCTGCCTGCTGATGGGTGACAACCAGATTCTCTTTGGTCATCACATCATCTATCTTCTTGGTCAAATCTGTCTGGAAACGCAGATCACGGTTGGTCACGATACCCACGAGTGTATTGACATCATCCACCACTGGAATACCACCAATATGATACTCTGCCATGATGTCGAGCGCATCTTTCACCGTCAAGCCACGCTTGATGGTGACAGGGTCATAAATCATACCATTCTCGGCACGTTTCACGATGGCCACCTGACGAGCCTGATCCTCGATGGACATGTTCTTATGAATCACACCTATACCACCTTCACGAGCAATGGCAATGGCCATTGGAGCCTCGGTGACAGTGTCCATGGCAGCCGTCACGAAGGGAACCTTCAATTCTATGTTGCGTGAAAAATGAGTGGTGAGAGACACCTCGCGAGGAAGAACCTGAGAATATGCCGGAATCAGCAGCACATCATCAAATGTCAGTCCCTCCATTACAACTTTATCTGCAATAAATGATGACATAATGTTTAGTATTTATTGCATGCAAAGGTAAGGCTTTTTTACAACATGACAAAGAAAGTGAACTAAAAACTGAAAACTAAAAGTGAAAAACGTCAATTCGCCATCTCGCTGATAAACTTAATCCGCACCAAACGCACATCCTCCTCGTAGATGTCACCGTCAAGATGGTCAAGAGCCGTCTCAAGGTCATCCGTATCGCTCGTACGGAAGTAGTCATAGATTTCGTCTATGATATCTTCGTCCATTTCGATGTCCTCGAAGTAATAGTCTATGTTGAGTTTGGTGCCGCTGTAAACGATGGCCTCCATCTCGTCAAGTAACTCGTCAAAATCAAGACCTGTGCTCTTGGCGATGTCGTCAAGGCTCACCTTACGATCGATGGCCTGAATGATTTTCACTTTCATTTTCGACTTGTTGGCGACGGTACGCACACGCATATCGGTGGGGCGCACGATGTCGTTATCCTCACAGTGGCGCTGTATGAGTTTGCAGAACTCGGAGCCGTAGCGTTTGGCCTTACCCGCTCCCACACCCGGAATGTTCTGCAGTTCCTCTTCATTGATGGGATAAAGGGTTGACATCGACTCCAGTGAGGCATCCTGGAACACCACATAAGGAGGCACGTTATATCGCTTGGCTATCTTCTTGCGCAGGTCGAGCAGCATACCGTAGAGCACTTCGTCTGCCACACCCGTGCCGCCCTGGTCGGCACTGTCATCAAAATCGTCATCAAAGTCCTGATTCTCCACCACCATGAAAGGTACTGGCTTTTTCAAGAACTTCTTGCCAGCCTTGGTCAGTTTGAGCGAGCCATAACTCTCCACCTCTTTCTCGAGATAACCCTCCAAGCTGGCCTGGATGAAGATGGCATCCCACATGGTCTCCTCCACGTCGGCACCCGCACCAAACTGCTCCAGTTTGTCGTGGTTATGGCTTAAAAGGGTCTCATTCTCCTCACCACGCAGGATGTGGATGATATACTCCTGACGGAAGTTTTCCTTCACGGCCTGAATCACATGCATTGCCAGCAAGAGGTTCTCTTTCTGGTCTGTCCTCGTCTTCGGATGCAGACAGTTGTCGCAATTACCGCAATTTTCCTTGGTGTACTCCTCTCCGAAGTAGTGGAGCAACATCTTGCGACGGCACACCGACGACTCGCAATAGGCAGCGGTCTCGCTCAACAGATGCGTACCGATGTCTTTCTCAGCAGGCGTCTTGTCCTTCATGAACTTCTCCAACTTCTCCAAGTCTTTATGGCAGTAGAAAGTGATGCACTTCCCTTCCCCACCGTCACGGCCTGCACGGCCCGTCTCTTGGTAATAGCCTTCCAGACTCTTCGGGATGTCGTAGTGGATGACATAGCGCACATCGGGCTTGTCGATACCCATGCCAAAGGCAATGGTAGCCACAATCACATCCACTCGCTCCATGATGAAGTCGTCCTGCGTTTCATTGCGGTCCTTGTTGTCCATGCCCGCATGATAGGCAGCCGCTTTGATATTGTTGGCGCGCAGCACCTCTGCCAAGTCTTCCACCTTCTTACGGCTCAGGCAGTAGATGATGCCACTCTTATTCGGATTCTGTTTGATGAACTTAATGATGTCCTTATCCACGTTGGCCGTCTTCTGGCGCACCTCGTAATAGAGGTTCTGGCGGTTAAACGACGATTTGAAGTCCTTGGCCTCCGTAATGCCGAGGTTCTTCTTGATGTCGTTACGCACCTTGTCCGTTGCAGTGGCCGTCAAGGCAATCACAGGAGCGTCGTAAAGTTTCTGAGCAGCCTCACGGATAGACTCGTCTGTCGGCAGGTCGGGGAGGTTCGCCACGGCAGGCTCGTCAGCCATTCGGGTCTTCAACGCCTGATAGTCACGACGAATCGCCGGCATCATCTCCAACAACGACTCCACAAAACGGCTGTTCAGACGAGGACACTTGTCCGACCTCTCCTTAATCTGCTCGCGCATGTCCGACATGAACGCAATGACCTCAGCCAACCCTTTCACACGCACCTCCAAGGCTGCCAGTTCCGCCTCGTCCACACGGTCGGGGAACTGCTTGAACTCCTTGTTCATAGCATCGAAACGCTGTTTCTGACTCCTATAGGCATCAGTCAGTGCCTTGATGGTAACCAATTTCTCGCGTGGCATGAATAATTCGATGACAGGCGCCATGGCTATCCAGTTGATGACAGGACGTATCTTGCGGTACTCTGGGCGGAAATCGTGTCCCCACTCCGAAATGCAGTGCGCCTCATCAATCGCATAGAAAGAGATGTTGACCTGACGGAGGAAATCCACATTGTCCTCCTTCGTCAACGACTCTGGTGCCACATAAAGCATCTTGGTCTTGCCCGACATGATGTCCTGCTTCACCTGCTCGATATTGGCCTTACTCAACGATGAGTTGATGAAATGAGCCACCCCATCGTCCTCACTGATGTGCTTGATGGCATCCACTTGGTTCTTCATCAGCGCAATCAGCGGCGAGATCACAATGGCCGTACCCTCCATCAGCAAAGCGGGCAACTGGTAGCAAAGCGACTTGCCACCACCCGTCGGCATGAGCACAAACGTGTCATGGCGTTCAAGAAGATTCTGGATTATCGCTTCCTGATCGCCTTTGAATGTGTCAAAACCGAAGTAATATTTCAGTGCTTGCTGTAGTGTTGCCTGTTTTTCCATGTAACGTTAGAGTGTTTTTACGAGCACAAATGGGACATGATGCATTTCATCAACAAAGTTATAAAACTCTTTTTGTATTTTCCAAGAAAAACAAGAAAAAAATGCAGAAAAAGATGATATTTTCTTTTTTATCTGTCCTCCGTACTCTCTTTTAGCACCGACATGTTCGCATTTTCCACCTGTTGACGTGCAAAATCGAGCGTGACCACATACTCCTTCACACCCGTTGACGGCACCTCGAACATTGGCTTCATCATGATGACCTCGATGAGCGAGCGCAAACCACGTGCACCCAGACTGAACTCTATGGCCTTGTCCACCACATAGTCCAGCACCTCTTCCTCGAAAGTCAGCGCTACACCGTCGATTTCGAACATCTTCTTATATTGTTTCACGATGGAGTTCTTTGGTTCCGTCAGAATCGAACGCAAAGCCTTACGGTCCAGCGGCTCCAAGTGAGTCAGGACAGGCAGACGACCAATGATTTCAGGAATCAAGCCAAACGACTTCAAGTCCATCGGCGCAATATACTGCATCATGTTCGCCTTGTCAATCTTGGCCACGTTCCTCGAAGCGTCAAAGCCCACCACATGGGTGTTCAAACGCTGAGCAATACGTTTCTCTATACCATCAAACGCGCCACCACAGATGAAGAGGATGTTGCGCGTGTCCACCTGAATGAACTGCTGTTCGGGGTGCTTGCGTCCACCCTGAGGCGGTACATTCACCACACTACCCTCCAACAGTTTCAACAGACCTTGCTGCACACCCTCGCCACTCACATCACGCGTGATGCTGGGGTTATCGCCCTTACGGGCAATCTTGTCAATCTCGTCGATGAACACAATACCTTTCTCCGCCAACTTCACATCACCGTCCGCTGCTTGCAACAGACGGGACAGAAGGCTCTCCACGTCCTCACCCACATAGCCCGCCTCAGTCAGCACCGTAGCGTCCACAATCGAGAACGGAACCAGCAGCATCTTCGCGATGGTTCGAGCCAAGAGCGTCTTGCCAGTACCTGTGCTGCCCACCATGATGATGTTCGACTTCTCCAGTTCCACATCGTCCGTCTCACCACGATGGTTCAAGCGCTTATAGTGGTTATACACCGCCACCGACAACGCAATCTTGGCAGCATCCTGACCAATCACATACTTGTCCAGATACGCCTTTATCTCCTTCGGCTTCGGCAAGTCCTCCAATTTCGGCCCCACCCCTTTGTCAGCCTTATGCTGCTTGACGATTTGACTCGCCTGAGCCACACACTCGTCACAGATATAGCCATCCATCCCATAAATGAGCAGGCCAACCTCCCGTTCCGTGCGGCCACAGAACGAACATTTATTCATTTTTGCCACTTCTTTTTCCTTATATTATATATAATGTGTATTTCATCCCCACATCATTCTCCCACTTTCCTCACCAGCACTTCATCCACCATGCCATATTCCTTAGCCTCCTCGGCCGTCATCCAATAGTCGCGGTCGCTGTCAGCCCACACCTTGTCAAAAGGCTGATGGCTATGGTCGCTGATAATCGTATAGAGTTCTTTCTTCAACTTCTGGATTTCGCGAGCCGTAATCTCAATGTCGCTGGCCTGACCCTGCGCACCACCCATCGGCTGGTGAATCATGATGCGGCTGTGAGGCAATGCACTGCGCTTGCCCTCCTTGCCAGCCACCAAGAGCACTGCTGCCATCGAAGCCGCCATGCCTGTGCAGATGGTCTGCACATCGCTGTTGATGAACTGCATTGTGTCGTAGATACCCAGACCTGCATACACGCTGCCACCCGGCGAGTTGATGTAGATGCTGATATCCTTTGCGCTGTCCACACTGTCCAGATAGAGCATCTGTGCCTGCAGCACATTCGCCGTATAGTCATTCACCTCCGTACCCAAGAAAATAATTCTGTCCATCATCAGACGTGAAAAAACATCCAGTTGAGTGACATTCAACTGTCGTTCCTCCAGAATGTAAGGGTTCAAGTAACCAGCCTGTGATTTCACCACGTCGTCGAGCACCATACTGCTCATTCCCAGATGCTTAGTAGCATATTTCCTAAAATCCTGTATCATCTTTTATCTCCTTTAATGATTTTCGAAAGACAAAGGTACGATTAAGTGAGAGAAAAAACAAATTTATTTGAGTTTTTCCGAGCGTGAGTCCCGTCAAAACCCCACCCCCGTTGCCACACAATTAAAACTTCCGTTACCAATTAATAGAAACCCTCGTTACCTATCAATTGGCAACGAGGGTTCCATTTTCGATTATTTTCGCCCTTCAAAAGAGGGAAACCTTTCTGCAAATCAGTTATTCAATGCTGTTATGCAAACATCTTGTTGAAGTCTTCAGCGCTCACGGTGCTCTCCTTCAGCGTCACCTTATCCTTCAGGGCAGCGCCGAGTTTCACCTCGATGCAGCGATCGATGAGGTTATCCACCGTCTCTCGCTTCTTCAGCATCTCCTTCACGGAGTTCTCCAGATACTCGTCAGGAATGTTCAACATGCCATACTGAGCGAACTGCATGCGAGTCACCTCCTTGGCCATGTTCTTCACATCCTCGTCGTCCACCTTGATTTCGTTCTGCTCCACCAACTTCTCCTTGATGAGGTGCCAAGTCAGTTCCTCGATGCTCTTCTCAAACTGAGCATCCACCTTCTCCTGGTCGCCCGTGTTGGCAAGAAGAATCTTCTTCAGCTTCTCCTCTGGGAACTCCAGCTTACCCACCTTCTCCGTCACGTACTTGCGCACGTCGAGCAAGAACTTGTAGTCGCTGTCCTTCTTGAACTGGTCAGCAATCAGTTCCTTCACCTTGGCACGGAAGTCAGCCTCCGTCTTCACCTCACCACCAGGGAACACCATATCGAAGAGTTCCTGATTGAAAGGACCTGGCACGAAGCGAGTAATCTCCGTGATTTGGAAATTGAACTCACCCTTGTGGTTCAGTGCATCCTCCTTAGCCACCTTCAGCAGCGAAGTCAGTTCAGCCTCGTTGTTCTCGTAAGCCACCGATGGGTTGAAAGTCACAATGTCGTTCACCTTCACACCGTCGAAGAGTTTCTTCTGGTCGTCATTCTTGAAATACTTAGGCAGCATCACCACATCCTCAGCCGTCACAGGAGTCTCCACATCCAACTCAGTGATGACACCCTTCACCATATCGTTATCCTCATAGGCATCCACCTTCTCATATTTGCCACCACGCTGACGGTACATGTCCACCTGATTCTCCACCATCTGGTCAGTCACGTCCACGTTGTAATAGTCCACCTTATCCTTCTTCGTCAGGTTCACCTCAAACTCAGGTGCAATGGCCAACTCAAACTTGAAGGTGAAGCTCTCGCCCTCCTTCAGTTCCACGTTGTTATTCTCCTCTGTAGGCAGTGGCTCGCCCAGCATATTGATTTTGTTCTCACGGATGTAGCCGAAAAGACCGTCCTGAAGAATCTTGTTCACCTCGTCGGCGAGGATGCTCACGCCAAACTGCTTCTTAATCAGTCCGGCAGGCACCATGCCCGGACGGAAGCCCGGCATATTCATTTTCTTCTTAGCGTCCTTGATAGCCTTCTCATACTTCTCCGTATAGTCGGCAGGTTCAACCACGGCCGTCATCACCGCGTTCACTTTGTCAATGTTCTCTACTGAAATGTTCATATTAAATGCTTAATGTTGATGAATTTACAAGTTTTTTTACACCACTCAACACGTGAGCGGATAAAATCGGCTGCAAAGTTACGACTTTCTATCCGATTGACCAATTTTGTGGTCAATTAAATACAAAATTCGCACAAAAAAAGGCACCGAGCCAATCACATGACTCGGTGCCCTTTTCTATCTTGTCATAATTCGTTATTTACCAGAGGTCTTCTGATGCACTCTCTGAACCTCCACCTTCGGAATCCTCGATGACAAACTCCTTTGCATAGGTAGGTTTAGTGGGGTCTGCAGTGGTAGTGTTAGACACACCTATCAGGAAACTGCCCAGCACCGAATCGTGCATCTCCATTTTAGGTTTCAAATATACCTTTTTCATTGAATTATTGGTGTTAGGGAGAAGCGCGGGGAAAGCCTCAGAGGAACCCTCCCACGCTTCCTGTTGTTAATACTCAATTGATTACTTCACGTAGATCTTGTAAGACTTGTTACCCTTCTTCACGACGTTCAGACCCTTTTGCAGTCTTGGAATCTGTACACCGTTAGCGGTGTAGATGCCGTCGTACTGACCGCTAGTGAGCACATCGTAAGCAGCAATGCCTGTAGCCTCACCTTCAGCGTCGAAGTAGATGGCACGTGGCTTAGAACCTGCTGTTGGCAGAGTCAAGTATGCACGGTTAGCACCCACTGTAGGCAGCTCAATACCTGCAACCACCTGATAGAAGGCAGCCTTTTCGTTCAGGTACTGCAGTACGTAAGAACCAACAGGAGCATCAGTTTCGACATACACACCAGTCAAGAGACCGTTCGTTACCTCCTCGGCTGCCACAGTCTTACCCTTAACTGTAGTTGCAGCATAACCGTTCTCTGCATAGAGCAGAACTGGCTTGTTAGCTTCAATAGTGGCCACCTCAGTGAGCGTCAACTCTTCGTTAGACTCAGCACCTGCTGTAACAGTGTAAGCAGTCACACCTGCAGGAACAGTTACATTGAATGGAGCAGCAAATGTGCCATACTTAACCTCGTCGTTCACAGCGAGGATAGCAGAAGCCTGCTCATAGCGAGTCAGCGTAAAGTTGTTGAAGATAGCCCAGTTATCCCAGATGTAGTTAGGCTTCTTCACGGTGATGGTCAAGTCTGTGTTACCATCAAGATAAACAAACACGGTGTTCACGGCTTCGCCAGCTTCGAAAGCAGCGACAGCATCACCTGTGTTGGTAGGTTTTCCAGCCACTTCATTCCAGTCAGTGAAGCGAACTTGCTCACCATTAGCAGCGAGATAGGTGGATACAAGGTTGTAGCCTGCGTTGTAGAGAGCTGTAGCAGCATTATTATCCTTACGGCGCTCATAACCCTGAACTGTCAGTTTGTAGATACCGGCAGGAAGGTTACTAATAGTTTGTGCATAAGTTCCTGTTGCATTCCACACCTCGGCGAAGTTGGAACCGTAGGCAGGTTGGCCGTCCTGGTGGCGTACTTCAGCCCAGGTCCAATCACCAGCATTACCATCGAATTTAGCTGTACCGATGAAACTTGTGCAATCCACCGCATCATAGTTGGCTGCAACATACGCAGTAGCAGCTGCTTTGATATCAGTAATTTCTGGATGTTCTGCCATGTAGGCTTGAGCGATATCTCCAAGGCCTGCTGCAGTAATTACATTGGCAATGTTCTGAGTTGGATAAGTAGCAATGATGGCATCACGTTGTGCAAGAGTCTGCACTTGCCATACGGTGCCTGCCCATGAGGTGTTGCCCCCATTAACGGCATCAGCACTGTTACCAGCTACACACAACTCATCAGCTGAGTTGTTGCCAGTATATATATATACATATTGCTTCGCATTCAGATCTGTACTTACTTCCTGTGTGGCAAAATGATATCCACTCACACCATCAACTGTAGAAGGGATGATTTTAAACGTATTGCCTGTTCCCGAGTCAGCATACATCCACCATGTATTACCAAGATAAAGGTCATTGTCAATAAACTGAAGAGTGGAAAGACCATCTGCATTTGTCACTAATCTGACAGCAATTCCATATTTATCCACAACCGCACGAGTACCATAATTCATACCGCGTGCAAGGAAACCCTTGGTCAAATCATTATAGAGGAAGTATGTTCCGTCGAGGATTTGTGGTGTATGAACAGTCAAGCTAATAGCAGCATTCATATTTTGACCTTCATAACCATATACACCTGCTGGAATGACTATAGCATAGTCTGTTGCAGGAGTGATTGTACCAAGGTCAAGGCTGAAACCTTTCTCGACAGCAGTAAGAGCCACTTCAGTACCGTTCACTGTTGCCTTGGAAGAAGCAACGAGAGCAGCAGCTGCTGCTGGATCGTTAGATGCAGCATCAGGGAAGGTCACGGTGAATGTAGAAGACTGAGTATATTTACCATCAGCAACACTAGTTGTAGCAGCACCCAATTCATAAGTGAAAGAGTGAGCTGCAACAGAGAAAGGCTGTGCCGATGCAGACTTCACATAATAACGACCAACGGTCAGGGCCTGAGCCTCGGCTCCGGCGAAATTGGTTGTCACGGTAGCTTCATCTTCAACAAGGATGGTATTGTCTGTCGTATAAACGATGTCACCAAGTATGGTGAGCGTAAGATCATAGTCTGCATCAACATCAATGTCAAAGTAATACCACTTATTTGCAGTCAATGAACCACTCGCTGGCAAAGCTTCTGCAGTCGAGCTGATAGTCGGACCATAATAGAAGAGGCGGAAGTTGTCAATAACTGTCCACTCATTGCCTGTGGTAGCCTCTGTCTTTGCACCAATCTTCAATGTTCCATCTGTCACAACAGCATTATTAACCACATTCTGATAGTAACCAGCAGAGAACGCTTTCGATGCATCACTTTGTGAATTTGGAACATAATACTCTGTCCCCTCATTGGTGTTTGCTGTAGTGAATCCCTTTGTAGCATCTTGTGACTGATGTGAAGAAGAAACCAAAGCTATAGCAGTTTCTTTGTCACCAGCATAGAAATAAGCTGCCTGCTCTGTACTGTTAGTGTTGTTCGCCCCTGGACGATAGAAGCCCTGGGCTTTCATCTGGTACAGACCATTGGGAAGACCTAAAACGGTCTGGTTGAAGTCAAAAGCGCCATTCCATTTCTGCCAGTTCAAGTTTTCATTATCTCCTGCTTTCCCTGTATAGTTGGAAGCACCTGATGTTTGTGCCCATGAGCCAAAAGAGCGACTATTTCTGTCAAAGTTAGCATCTTTGATAAGATATGTTGCATCTTTAGGTGACATCTTTGTGGCATTGTTCAATGCATCCGTTATCGGAATCAATGACCAGTAAGCATTAGCACTACTTGGGTCTGTCAACTGAGCCAGAACATTACTACTGCCATCATAACCAGCAATACCACTGGGCGAAACCAAAATGATATCGTTATTCCCATTTTTCAGAATAGCAATATTCGTTTTTGCACCATCCATAAAAGTGCCACTAAAATAGTAGCTAGTCTTATTCGCTACCTGAGACTCTATCGTATAAAAACCGTTCTCCAAGGCCAGCACATTGCTATGGGTATTGACCAACAATGATGCTTGGGTACCCCAACTATTTGCAGGTCCTAAATAGCGGCCAGAAGCCACATTTTGGAACAAATATGTACCAGCACTTAATTCAGCATCAGACCAGCCTTCATAAGAAACAAGGCGTACATCATCAAAAATAGCATCTGAATTCTGATTAGCAGCAAAAGTCGCCTCAAGAGAGATTGCAGCCTCTTCCGTAAGGTAGAAAGTTGTTGTAATTGTCTTCCAAGGGTGTTCATCGTCAAAAAGAGTAAGGGAATTGTCACGTTTTTGACTTAATAACACTTCTCCAGAACTTGTAGCTAAAGTAGAATTTCCCTTCTTTACGGCGAGAGATATAGCTGTACCACTGGTGTTATTTGAAGACGCAGCCTTATATTTGATAGAAAGCTGATACAAGCCAGCTGGAAGATTAGCCTTTGATGTCTGAGAAAGAGTTCCAGAGTTTATACCATCTTCCCAACGAATACGAATTTGGCTATAATAGGTCTCGTCAGCAGGGGTTACTTCTTTACCATAGCCTGTAGCATTATTGGTATTATTCCAAACAGATACTACAACTTTGTCATTTTTGGAATATGAGAAATTCCAATCTGAAACAGCCGTCTTAGAAGTTGTTTCATTAACGGTCGCCTCATTAGCTTCAAACGAAGGATTCGAGATGTACGTACTCGTCACATCTGTCTGTGCTCTCATTCCGAGCGCACCGACGACGCATAGCGCCGCTAAGAGTAGTTTTCGTTTCATAATTAGTAAAGTTGATAAATAAAGTTGTTTATAAAATTAATATTAAAGTTTCGTCTGATATTGTATAGGTTGTCATTTACAGAGTCCATACAATTTCGTACAATTTCGGGCAAAAATACGGCTTTTTTTTCTATTGCACAAGAAAAAAGAAGAAAAAATGGGGTTGAGAAGAAAAAAAAGTTTAAAAAAGCATAAAAAAACATATCCCTATGGGATAATTGAACAGATTTTTCTGAACAAATCTCTTTTTCGGACTTCACCTTCGGAGTGGCATCAACATCACTTTCGTTCTTTCGTGCATCGGTCTAAAGGTTAAAAAGTCAACCTTTTGGTAACAAGTCGAACAGTCCTAACTCATTCGCAAAGATGAGGAAGATACAGATGGGGGCAAAGTAGCGAATGATGAAACGATAGACGGGGTAGAAAGGGCTATTGATGGTGCCGTGATTGGTTATCTCGGCATGGAGCACCTTTTCATCGACCACCCAACCCAAGAAGACGCACATGAGGAAGCCACCGATAGGCATGATGAGCTTGGCCACCAGGAAGTCGAAGAAGTCGAAGAAACCCATCCCGAAGAAAGTGACATCTTTCCAATCGCCAAACGACCACGAACAGAAGGTGCCCAACAGCACACAAACAACACTGACCAACACGGCGGCCAATGGACGAGGTATGCGCAAATTGGCGTGGAAATAGGCAGCGGACATTTCGAGCATGGAGACACTGCTGGTGAGGGCCGCCATGACCAACAAGAGATAGAAAATGAGAGAGAAAAGATATGCCAGCCAAGGAATATTGCCAAACACCTGCTGGAAGACGTTGGGCAGAGTGATAAACACCAGAGAGGGGCCTGCATCGGGTTGCAAACCTGAGATGCTATAGACTGCAGGGAAAATGATGAGACCGCTGAGCAGGGCAACGAGCGTGTCGATACTGGCCACGCTGAACCCATCTTTCATCAGGTCTATGTCTTTACGGAAATAGCAGGCATAGGTACACAAACAACCTAAGCCCACGCTGAGGGAGAAGAAGGCCTGTCCCATCGCACTGAGGATGACGGAACTGGTCACTTTAGAGAAATCGGGCTTGAACAGAAAAGTCAATCCCTTGCTTGCACCAGGCAAGGAGATGGAGCAACCAACGAGCACCAAGATAAAGAGGAAAAGCAAGGGCATCATGATTTTGGCACCCCGTTCGATGCCACGTCGCACACCGAGAGCCACGATGCCACAAGTCATTGCGATGACTATCACCATCCAAAAGACAGGCTTGAAGGAATCGGAGGAGAAGGTCACGAAATCGGCTGTGAACATCTCAGGAGTCTTGCCCGAGAATCCATCAATGAAGGCCTCATAGGTATAGTAGAGCGCCCATCCTGCCACCACTGCATAGTAGCTGAGCACGAGGAATCCGCAAACCACGGGCAACAAACCCATCCATCGCCAAGCGCGCCGTCCGCCACTCATCTTCTCGAAGGCATGGGTGACATCGTGCCCACCATGCCGACCGATGGCAAACTCTGCCACCATGATGGGCATGGCTAACAACAGCATGAAAAGTATGTATATCAGGATGAAGGCCGCACCGCCGTTGGTACCTGTCTCGGTGGGGAAACGCCAGATGTTTCCTAAACCCACGGCGCTACCTGCCGCAGCAAGGACAGCCCCCACCTTCGACGCAAACACATTCTTATTCGATACACCCTTTCCCATGTTCCAATGCCTAATTTCTCAACCTGATTTTCCACACTTCACCCTGACGCACCATCTTCTGTAAACTCACTTCTTTTTTGCCATCAGCAAAGGTGTACTGATAATAGACGGTACAGATGCTGTCACCACGCATCTTGGCATCCACAATATCAATACTCATAACCGATGCATATTCAGAACGTTGCCACTCCAAATGCTGTTTAAGCGCATCACGCATGAAGGCTTCCTGAGCGGAGTCCATCTCAGCACCGAAGTCAACGTGTTTCAAATAGGTGTCGTAGTCTTCTTGGTTCAGAGCTTCCAACGCCATCTGCAACGCTCCTTCCGGTTCGCGTGCCCTGTCTTGGCATGCCGTCAGACACAGCAGACTCCACGCTATAAAAATATAAATATAAACAGACCGCATGGCAAATTGTACACAACTTTATTTCTGCCTGATATACACGTTGATAGGTGTACCCTTGAAGTTCCAGTGCTCACGTATCTGGTTCTCCAAGAAACGTTTGTATGGCTCTTTCACATACTGGGGCAGATTGGCGTAGAACACGAACGAAGGAACGCGCGTGTCGGGTATCTGCATAACATATTTAATCTTGATGTATTTACCCTTCAACGATGGTGGTGGTGTGGCCTCGATGATAGGCAGCATCACCTCGTTGAGTTTAGCAGTGGATACCTTGTTGGTGCGCGACTGGTATGCTTTCTGAGCCTCTTCCAACACTCTGAAAATACGCTGTTTAGTCACAGCCGAGGCGAAGATGATGGTGAAGTCGGTGAAAGGCGCGAATCGGTCACGGATGGCTCGTTCGAAGTGACGGATGGCCTCGTTGGTCTTGTCGGTCACCAAGTCCCACTTGTTCACCACCACAACCATGCCTTTCTGATTCTTCTGAATGAGTTGGAAGATGTTGATGTCCTGTCCCTCTATGCCCCTGGTTGCATCGACCATCAGCACACACACATCGGAGTTCTCGATGGCACGAATGCTGCGCATCACGGAGTAATACTCGAGGTCTTCTGTCACTTTGTTCTTTTTGCGAATACCCGCTGTATCAACCAGATAGAAGTTGAATCCGAACTTCTCATATTTTGTATAGATGGAGTCGCGCGTAGTGCCTGCTATGTCAGTCACAACATTGCGATTGTCGTCCAAGAAGGCGTTGATGATGGACGATTTACCTGCATTCGGGCGACCAACCACGGCAATTCTCGGAATGTCTTCTTCTATCACTTCCGTCATTTCCTTCGTGAAACTACCCACCACTGCATCCAAAAGGTCGCCGGTACCGCTACCCGTCAAAGAACTGACACAATAGGGGTCGCCCAATCCAAGGCTGTAGAACTCGGCCGCGCCATAGCGGTGCTCATTGCTGTCAACCTTGTTGGCCACTACAAATACAGGAAGTTTGCTACGGCGCAGAATGTCAGCCACTTGCAGATCAAGGTCGGTCACCCCCACCCTGACATCCACCATAAAGAGAATCACGTCGCACTCCTCGATGGCGATGAGCACCTGACGGCGAATCTCTTCCTCAAATATATCATCGGAATTGACCACCCAACCACCAGTATCAACAACGGAAAACTCCTTGTTTCCCCACTCACACTTACCATACTGGCGGTCACGTGTCGTACCTGCCTCGTCACTCACGATAGCGTGACGAGTCTTTGTCAACCTGTTGAACAACGTGGACTTACCCACGTTTGGGCGACCTACAATCGCTACTAAGTTTGCCATAAGTCAATTCTTAAGTTTCTATGATTCATTCGGGATTGTATCCAAACAGATTCAATGCCTTCGTGGAGTTTCGCCAGTCTTTATCAACCTTAACGAAGGTCTCCAAATAGATGCTCTTACCAAAGAACTTTTCGAGGCTCTTACGGGCTTCGGTGGCCACTTTCTTAAGGGCTTTGCCACCATGCCCAATGATGATGCCTTTCTGGCTGTCGCGCTCTACATAGATGACGGCATTGATGTGGATATGGGTTTTGTCTTCCTTGAAACTCTCCACACCCACCTCGACGGAATAGGGAATTTCCTTGTCGTAGTAGAGAAGAATTTTTTCTCGGATAATCTCCGTGACAAAGAACTTGGCTGGTTTGTCGGTCAACTGGTCCTTGTCGAAGTACGGAGGGCACTCGGGCAACAGTTCCTTGATGCGCGCCAAAACGGGTTGGACATTGAACCGATGCAAGGCAGAGATGGGAAGAATCTCGGCTTTCGGCAAGAGTTCATGCCACTGCTCCACCAAGCCCACAAGGTTTTTCTCATCGGTCAAGTCTATCTTGTTGATGAGCACCAACACAGGTACTTCCATCTGCGCCACCTTCTCCAAAAAGTCGGCATTCTTGTCTATCTTCTCCATCGGGTCTGTCACATAAAGCAGCACGTCGGCATCGACCAGCGCACTCTCGGAAAAGGCCAGCATAGACTCCTGCAACTTGTAGTTGGGCTTCAACACTCCAGGCGTATCGGAAAAGACAATCTGTGCATCCTCATCGTTGATGATGCCCATGATGCGGTGGCGTGTCGTCTGTGCCTTGAATGTCGCAATGGAGATGCGTTCACCCACCAACAGGTTCATCAACGTGGACTTGCCCACGTTCGGATTACCCACGATGTTTACAAAACCTGATTTATGCATAGTTCTTTTTAAGTGAAAAAAGAAGAGTGAAGAGTGAAAAATTTAAGTTACCAACCCTTCTTGGCAGGTAATTTAGATTTTCCACTCTTCACTCTTCACTTTAAGATATTACTTTCTGCCTCTCTTGGCGTACCACTCCTCGCGGCTGATGGTTCCCTCTTTGTAGAACTCTGCAGGAGTGTCAGCGAACTTGCTTCCATCGTAGCCCCAAATCATGTAGCTTGCGCCCCATGTGAAACCTGCACCGAAAGCGGTAAAGATGAGTTTGTCGCCCTTCTTGAGCTTTGGCTCATACTCCCACAAACAGAGAGGAAGCGTACCACCAGAGGTGTTTGCCATATGGTCGACGTTGATCATCACGTGGTCTTCCTCCACGCCAATACGACGAGCAACAGCGCTCTCTATGCGAACGTTTGCCTGATGAGGAACAATCCATGCAATGTCGTCTTTTGTGAGGTTGTTGCGTTTAGCAATCAACTCCACAGCATCAGACATATCTGTTACAGCGTGTTTGAACACCGTACGACCTTCCTGATACACGAAATGAAGACGCTGGTCCACCGTCTCATGGCTAGGCATGTTGGCCGAACCACCTGCTGCCATGTGAAGGTGCTCGTATCCCTTACCGTCAACACGGAAGTAACTGTCCATCAGACCATAATCTTCTTCCGTTGCCTCCATCATCACACAAGCCGCACCGTCACCGAAAATAGGACAAGTGTTGCGGTCCTGATAGTTGGTCATGGATGACATTTGGTCACCGCCACAAACGATGATTCTCTTATAACGTCCGCTACGGATGAAGTTCGCCCCAGTCTCCATGGCATAAAGGAAACCTGAACAAGCAGCTTCCATGTCGAAACCAAATGCCTGTTTCAGATCAAGATTTCCAATGATGATTGAAGCGGTTGAAGGGAAATGGAAGTCAGGCGTGGTCGTTGCAACAATCACAGCCTCAATCGTGTCTGGGTCGGCACCAGTCTTGTCAAGCAATTGCTTCACAGCCTTCGTCATCAAGAAGGATGTACCCACGCCTTCTTCCGGTTTCAGTATGTGGCGTGTCTTCACACCGATGCGCTCCATGATCCACTCATCGCTGGTCTCAACGATAGTAGACATTTCCTCATTGTCAAGGATATACGTAGGAACCCATCCACCTACACCAGTTATAACAGCATTGATCTTTCCCATAAAAGAGGTTTTGTTTTTTAGATTGCAGCTTCCTTCTCAATAGCCACCTTGCCACGGTAATAACCGCATGAAGGGCATACGGTGTGATACACGTAGAATTCACCGCAGTTTGGACAAACTGCCAGTGTTGGAGCTACAGCTACGTCATGAGTTCTTCTCTTTCTTGTACGAGTCTTCGACTGTCTTCTTTTCGGATGTGCCATTTTTCTATAATTTTATTGTTTGTTTTTTAACTGCTTCAGTGCCGCCCAACGACTATCAACCGGTTCGACGGAATCCTCACCAGTTGATGTCTGAACGCCACCATTCTCTGAATCTTCACACTCGTCACCCTCATCTCCACTTCGGGTGGATTGATGCTTGCTGAGTTCACGCATCATCGTGTCATCACATTTCCCAGGTTCGTGACAACACGTCATTGGCATGCTGAGTGCTATGAATTCATAGATGAACTGTGCCAGGTCAAGATAACCATTTGCCTCAGGTACAATAACACACTCACCTTCGTCAGCATATTCATCTCCCAACTTCACGTTCAAGTCATTGGTCGTCTCGATCCGCAATTCGAAATCGGCCAAACAACGGTCGCAGGGAACAATGATTGTGCCAACGCTATGTATTTGGAACTTAAAGACTTCCCCTGCACTTCGGCAAACCACTGTAGAGTGAATGTTGCCACGCTGAATAAGCCCGTCAATGTCAGCGAAGAAATCATCGCCTATTTCATACTCGAAGGTCTTGCCTCCCAGTCCGGAACTCAACAAGTCAATCTTATAAGTATCCATAATACCCATTTGGACTGCAAAGGTACAAATAAATTTTATAACAACGATGAAAAACGCCTAACTTTTTCTATCATGAGCCGAAAAACGCCCTTTCACAAGCCCTTTTACACTTCCACAGACCCTTTCGGCAATTCGATTCGGAATGTTGTGCCAACGCCCAACTCCGACTCCAGCACATATATTTTCCCCCTATGATATTCCTCCACTATACGCTTGGCCAGCGACAAGCCCAATCCCCAACCACGTGTCTTTGTAGTGAATCCTGGCTTGAACACCGCATGGAAGTCGGACTTCGGAATTCCCTTCCCCGTGTCTTTCACTTCCACATACACATAACGGTCATCCTCATCTACATCAATATCTATTGTACCAGCACCATCCATCGCATCAACAGCGTTTTTACACAAATTCTCTGCCACCCACTCGAACAAGCTCGATATCAAATTGGCTATGATTGGCTCTTCTGGGAAATGCGTTGTAATAATCACTTTGTTCGAAGTCCGCTTCCGCATATATGTGACCACTCGGTTCAACACTTCCACCACATCTTCAGGCTTTGGTTCTGGAATGGAGCCTATCTTCGAAAAACGGTCAGCAATGCGTTCCAACCGCTTCACATCCTTCTCCATTTCAGGCAATAAGGCATCGTCTGGATACGTCTCCTTCAGCACCTCCAGCCATGCCGTCAGACTCGAAATCGGAGTGCCCAACTGATGAGCCGTCTCCTTCGAGAGACCCACCCAAACCTTGTTCTGTTCTGCACGTGTGGCTGAGAACAAGGCAAAAATAGCAATCAGCACAAACAAGACCACCACCCCCAACTGAACATAAGGATAAATGGCCAATCGCTTCAGCATCAGCGACTCGTCGTAACATATACTCACATAATCCTCCACACCGTCTTCCTGAGGCAAGTCAATACGGATAGCACTGCCTTTTTCCCGATATTCTTTTGCCAAAGCTGAAAGAGAAGCCACAGAATCCTCATCTATCATAAAGGAACGACCGATGTTACGCGAAGACAATACCTCACCTTCTTTATCCACAATAATAACAGGAATGGTATGGTTGCCATTTATTACCTTCAGCACAAGATTCATGTCAGTATTCTCATCCGCCGCATTCAACGAACGCATGGCTTCCGCCCATACCTCCATCCGATTCCGTTCCTCTTGTTCCAAATCCGAAATCAGATAGTTAGACGTAAGTAGCGAACCGACGGCTATCACCACAGCCACCAGCACTAACACATATCTTACATTCCTTATTTTATCAAACATCTGCATGTAAACAATAACGATTCATTCATTCCTTTATTGTGTCCGCTTCATGTATCCACAAACAAAAAAAGACTCCCCGGAGCATCAGCTCCAGGGAGTCTCACAAGAAGGCGGCGACCTACTCTCCCGCATTGCGGTGCAGTACCATCGGCGCGCCCGGGCTTAACTTCTCTGTTCGGGATGGGAAGAGGTGGAACACCGGGG
>JAEEGL014761239.1_pt1 | contig 41593 bp, 25 predicted proteins | sample 9134231 | NCBI WGS metagenome assembly JAEEGL01 (sample SAMN16246548, study PRJNA631951) | gut metagenome | biome: gut microbiome; feature: rumen; material: fiber-attached | host: Bos | place: Iran: Karaj | collected 2018-10
ATTTTATTATCCATTTAAATAGTCTTTTAAAAATGAACATAATCTATTAACTTTTTCAATTAAAATATCTTCATTACTAGCTCTAATTGTTATGATTTTTTTAAAATCATTATCCATATCACATTCAGGTTCTCTAAAGAAAATATCCATTGTTTGATTTTGATTTTGGTTTTGATAATTTTTAAATAGTTCTTCAATTTTTCCAAAAAATTGTTTGTCTTCATTTAAAGATAAATTAGAATAAATTAATATAGTATGTGAATCATCAACTTCAATATAAATAGAAAATTTATCTTTTGCATAAATTTCAAAAGTATTATAATCTTTACATAAAACAATAACTTTTCCTTTAAATCCTTCATCTTTTGCAATTTTAATATTCATTAACCAATAAGAACTAAAATATTTGGTTAGATTTTCAAAAATTGAATTAATAAAACAATAATATTGAATTTGTTTAATTAAATTAATTTCATTTGATTCTTCTAATAATTTTTTTAAATCCAAATCAAAAGTATCAAAATGAGTTTCTGTAGGTAAAATCATAATATTCCAACTTTTTAATAATTTAAATTGAATATATACATTTCTATTTTTTCCATTTGAATTAAATTTAAAATAAAGACAAATTGGTGAAATATAATAATCAGATGGAGATATAAAATATTTTTTATTTTCTGTTATTTCACATAATTTATTTATTTTTTCTAAAAAATGAAAATTTTTTGGTATTATTTCTGATAAAACTTTTTTTGATGAATTCCAATCAGATGACTTTAATTTTGTTAATATATAATATGATAAAGTAAACTCTTTATCAAAAGATATTATTATTTCACTTTCTAAATATGAAAAACTTTTTAATTTTTTATTTGAAAAATAATTTTCTAAATTTTCCTTATTTAAATATACTTTAAATATTATATTTTTTGTTGAAATCTCTATTTTATTCACTATCTTTCTAAATAAAATATATAATTCTTCTTTTTCAAATATTTTTCTGAAATTTGATAAATTGTTACCTTCTAATATTATCACTATTTTTCCTTTATCTTCATGTAAAATATTTTTATCTTGAATTTCATAAAATAAAATTAATTCAAATATATTTTTCAATAATTCATCATAATCAATTAAAGTCTTTGTTATATCATTAAATAATTGTTGTAAATATTTTGGATAAAAATAATAAACATTACGTTTTAATTTTAAATATTTCATAAAATCTATATTTAAAATTTGTTTTGGTGTTTTTGAATTAACAAAAAAAATATCAAAAGATTGAACTTTTAAAAGAGGATGTTCATTATAATTTTGAACATTAATAAATTTAGAGCTATCAAAATCCTGAATTTTCCCTTTTTTATAATTTAATTTTATAATAACATAAATTTCAGATGAATCAAATTTATATTTTGGAATATTCATTTTAAATTGAATGATATTTTCATTAAAATTAATTGAATGAACTGAAATTTTCATATTTAAAAAGGAAAAATATTTTTGAATAAAATGAGAAATAATAATTTCATTAAATTTAAATTGATCAATAGTATCATTTTGAATATAATTAAAAATAATATTTTTAACATTAAGAATTGATTCATTAGAAAAAAAAAGATCATAATCAATAATATCAATTTTTCCATAAGAATTAAGAAAAATAGAAAAAATTAAAATATGTTCACCATTATTTTCAGTGTGTGAATGATTATGATTTGAATATAAAATAAATAAATCAATTCCATTTTCATTTAAAATAAATTCAAATGGAATGATTAAATAAGAAATATTAATCATTTTTTCTAATATACAATTTAACACAATTTTCCTATATTGTTCAAAATATTTATTTATAATTTTTTTAAAAGGAAAATCATCAATATTAAAAATTGATTCTTCATTTTCAATATAAATAAAAGGATCATAACTTACAATTACAAAAGAAGAATTAACTTTTATTTTTCCTATTTCAAACATTGATGTGAAATAAATTTTAAAATTATTTTTTAAATCTTCAGATAAAATATTATTATCAAATTTAAATTCAATAATAATTGTTTTATTCTTATTTTTATTTTCTTCATTATCATCTTCAATATCCATTTTATCTTCATTTGATATTTTTGTTACTTCTTTAGGAAAATCAAATTTATCACAATATTTTCTTATTTTTTCTTCGTAATAATCGAAAATAAGAGTATATACATTTTTTTTTGTAAAATTATATAAAAATGTTTTTAATTGTCCTAATCCTAAATCAATATTCTTTTTTTCATGTGGATTTATTTCAAATTTTAATTCTTGCATATTTAATTTATCAATTTCTTTTTTTAAATTATCATAGTATTTGATAAAAGTAAAATTTTCCTTTGTTGCACTAATATCTTTAAATTCATAATAAAAAACAACATTATTATTTTCTGATTTTAAGAAATTAGGATATAATTTATATGATATTATATTTTTAAAGGAAAAATCAAATAAATTATCTTTAAAAGTAATTTCTAAAATATCATTATTATCTTGAATTTTAAATAATTGAACTTGAATATTTAAAATTAAATTAATATCTTTAAATAAGTTTTTAAAATTATATTCAGCATTTAAATTTTGATTATAACCATATTTTTCAATAAATTCAAATTTTTTTTCTTTTGAACAATTAGAATAAAGTGAAATATCATTATTAAAAACATCATAAATTCTTGATTTTAAATAAGAATGAGAACACATATTTATAGTTTCTATTGCTTGTTGTAAATTAAATTCTGGAGTTCTATATTCTTTACACATTCTCATTATAAAATAAAATTGATCATTAATAAATGTTATTTTATTTTTATACCAAACTAAATCTTCAATTTTTATTTTTATATTTAATATTTTATTTGATTTTTGGCAATTTTGAATAAAAAAATATGCTTTTTTTATAAACGAATTATATGTTTTACATAATGATACTAATTCTTCCTTTTTTCTATCTATTGATGGTTGAGTTGATAAATCTTTCATTGTTCTTATATATTGATTTAATAAATATGTTGTTACATCTCTTATTGTTTTTCCTACTGAAATTAAATTTTGTTCTGCCATTATATTTATTTATTTTTCTCAAAATTGATTAATTATTCAAATAATTTACTTTTAAAAAATAATTAAAAATGAGATTAACAGGAACAAGTTTTAATCCTGAAACAAAATTAAATAAAAATAGAACATTATATTCTTATGAACCATCAAAATCTTATTATATTAATTATAATATGAATGATTTAAATAATTATGATATTGATTCAATAAAAGAGGAATTAATGAAGACAAAAAATGATTATAATCAATTAAAAAAAATATATCATGATTTAAAAATTTCATATTCAAAATTAGAAAATGAAAATAAAGAAAATGTGAAATTAATAGAAAATTTATTTAATGAAGGAAATACAAATAGAATAGCAAATAATGTTGATTCAGAAGAAAATAATAATGAAAATGAAACAGAAGAAATGATAAAAAATATAAAAGAAAATATATCAAAGAATTCAAAAATGATAGCAAAGGAAAAATATAATTTTCAAAATATGAAAATAGAATTATTAAATTTAAGAGAAAAAATAAAAGAAAAAGATATAATAATAAATAATTTAAAAGTAAATTCAAAAGCATCAAAAATGCAAGATTTAGATGATAAATATGCAAAAACTTATCAAGAATTATTATCAGTTTCTGAAAAATATTCTAAAGCTCAAATTATTGAAAATGAATATTTTGAATTAAAAAATCAAACTTATGAATTAAATCAACAATTAGAATATTATAAGAAACAAAGTAAACAACAAAAAGAAACAATTGAAAAAATGAATAACACTATTTCTAATTATAAAAAAGAAAAAGAAATGTCTTTTATTAATGGAAATTTAAGTGATAGAAGGAAAAAAAATAATTTACAAAGTATTTCTGAATTATATAAAAAACAATTAGATGATAGAGAAAATATTATTAAACAATTAGAAAAAGAAATTGATTTTATGAATAAAAAGAAAGAAAGAAAAAATAATGAAAATAAAGAAATAAAAGAAAAAAAATTAAAAGAAAAAAACAAAGATATTAATGAAAAAATTACAAAATTAAAGAAAGAAAATGAAAAACAAAAAAATAAAATAAAAGAATTAGAAGAAAGTAATCTTGGTGCTTATATTGAAATAGATAAATTAAGAAATAAAAAACCACAAATGAGAAATTTAAGTATCATTGAAAAAGAGTGTAAAGAAATTAGATGGGAAAATAAAGCTTTAAAAGAAGAAATTGCAAAAATTAAACAATTAATTAAGAAAAAAGAAGATGATGAAAAAAAAGAGAAAGAAAAACAAAATATTGATAAAGAAATAGATGATAATTTCTTCTTGACTGGAGGAGGAAAATATCCTAATAAGAACGATATAAAACAAAAAGAAGAAAAAAAAGAAGAAGAAAAGAAAGAAGAGGAGAAATTAAAAGAAATAAATAAAGAAGAAGAAAAGAAAGAAGAATCAAAAGAAGAAGAGAAATTACAAGATGAAAAAAAAGAAGAGGAGAAATTAAAAGAAGAAAAAAAAGAAGAGGAGAAATTAAAAGAAGAAAAAAAAGAAGAGGAGAAATTAAAAGAAAAAAAAGAAGAGGAGAAATTAAAAGAAGAAAAAAAAGAAGAAGAGAAATTAAAAGAAATAAATAAAGAAGAAAAAAAAGAAGTAACAAAAGAAGAGGAGAAATTAAAAGAAATAAATAAAGAAGAAGTAAAAAAAGAAGTAGAAAAAGAGGAAACCAAAGAAAAAGAGAAAGAGGAAACAAAAGAAAAAGAAATAAAGAAAGAAGAAAAAAAAGAAGAGGAGAAATTACAAGATGAAAAAAAAGAAGAGGAGAAATTAAAAGAAGAAAAAAAAGAAGTGGAGAACTTAAAAGAAGAAAAAAAAGAAGAGGAGAAATTAAAAGAAGAAAAAAAAGAAGAGGAGAACTTAAAAGAAGAAAAAAAAGAAGAGGAGAACTTAAAAGAAGAAAAGAAAGAAAAAGGAGAAGACAAAGAAGAAAATGAAAGCAAAGATAAAAATTTTGAAGAAAAAAAAGAAATAACAAATGAAGAAAAAAAAGAAGAAGAAAAAGAAGAACCAATTATCCAAAAAGAAAAAGAAGAAAATGAAAATGAAGAAAAAGAAAATAAAAATGAAGAAAAAGAAGAAAAAGAAAATGAAGAAAAGGAAGAAAATGAAAATAAAGAAAAGGAAGAAAATGAAAATGAAGAAAAAGAAGAATATGAAAATAAAGAAAAGGAAGAAAATTTAAATGAAGAAAAAGAAGAAAATGAAGAAACAGAAAAGAATGATAAAGAAATATTAAATAAAAAAATAATAAAAGATAAAAATGAAGATGAATTTGATGAAAATAATGAAGATGAATTTGAAGGAAGTAATAAAGAAGTAAATAAAAAAAGTAATAATAAATATGAAGAAAATGAAGGAAATAACAGTGAATATAATAATAATAAAGAAGATGAATTTGAGGAATATAATAATAAAGAAGAATTTGAAGAAGTTAATAATAATGAAAAAGAAGTTAAAGAAGAGAATAATGATGAAAATAACGAAGAAAAAGATTATGAAGAAGATTATGAAGAAAATAAAATAAATAAAGATGAAATGAATAACAATAATAATAATGAAGATAATACTGAAGAAAATAATAATGCAGATGAAATTATTAATAAAATTCTTTATGATGAAAATTCAGAAAATAAAAGTAATGAAAATAAAAATGAAGAAAATGAAGAATTTGAACAATATATGGAAAAAGAAGAAGAAGAAGAAGAAAATTTAAAAAAAAATTTTGAACCAAAAAATAAAAATGAAGAAGATGATGAATATAATGATTTTGAAAAAGAAGAAAAAAAATCAGAAGAAAAAAAGAAAGTATCAGATGATGAATTTGATTATGATAATGTATCACAAAATTTAGAAAATGAAAATAATAAATTAAAAGAAGAAAATAATGATAATAATGAATCATATGATGAATTTGAAGAAAATTATAATAATGAATCTAAAAAAAATGGTGATGATGATTATGGTGGATTTGATTTTTAAATATATAATATTTTCTTATTTATTCTTTTTTTTATTTTTTTTAAAAATTTATTTTTTTAAATCTTTTTTATTTTTTTTATATTTAATGGAAGATAATTTAAATGATTTAAATGATAAACATTTTAATTATTTGAAATTAATTCAAATTTTAAGTACTTCACAAAAAAATTTTAAAAAAATTATTGAATCTCTTATTATTATGTCAAATGAAGAATCAAATATTTTAAATGAAGAAAGTTCAAATTATATAGAAAAAAAATTTTCAGATATTTTTGAAAAAATGAAAAAAGAAAATAAATCAAATGAAGATAATTCGATAAAAATTTTACTTAAAAATAAATTAGATATTTTAAAAAAGCAAGTTCAAGAATTGAATGATTCAAAAAGAAATTATGAAAAACAAAATGAAATTAATGAATTAGAAAATAAAGTTAAGGAAATAGAAGAAAAAATAAAATCTAAGAAAAAAGATTTAGAAATTTTAAAAAATGAAAATAAAGCATTAGCTGAAAAAATTGATTTAATTCTTAAAGAAAAAGATATTGTAGATAAAAAATTATCAAAAGCACAATTATATATTTACACTAATTATCCTGATAGAGTTGAAGAAGTTTTTCAAAACAATCCAAAAATTTAATACTTTTTTTAATAGATGTGTTACAATATATATAATTTTTTTTTGTTTTTTAAGTGAATAAATAATTATTTTCTTTATTTTCAAAATTTAATTAAATTTATAAAGTTAATTTAATAAAAATCTATTAAATTCAAAAAAATATAATTAAACAATAATCTATTTTTATACAGTTTCAGAATGTTTTAAATTCATCAAAATTAATAATAATTAAGATATTCATTCATTTTTTTAAGACTTATTTTTACTTTTATAAATTGAATTATGATTTTTTTAGCAAATAAATTCTTTTATTCTAAAGTTATATTAAATATTTTTATTAGAATTAAAAAGAAGTTTTTAAAAGTATAAGCATTTTTAAATTAAAAAACTTCTTTTCACTTAATAAATAAAAATAGCAAAAAATAAAATATTATATTTTTAAATTATTGTTGATAGGAGTAAATAAAGATTTAAAAAAAAAACCTCTTTTTTTCTTAAAAAAATATAATTATTTCAGTATAAAAACCTATTAACAAATCTAAAATCATATAAAAATAATGAAAAAATGTAAAAAATATTCAATAATAGACAAATTAAAATATATAGATTTAGTAAATCAATTTGGAATTTCTGAAGTTTCATTAACATATGGAATTGATAAAAAATTATTAAAAGAATGGTCAAAAAAAAAAAATAAATTATTGTCAATGAATAATAAAGAAAATAAATATAGATTACCAGGAGGAGGTGCTAAATCACATATGGTTCAAAAAGAACATCATTTAATTTATTTTATTTTAGTATGTAAAAAAGTTGGAATTAAAATCACACCAAAATTAATTATTAAAGAATTATTAAGAATTAATTCTACTTCTTTAAATAAAAATAATGTTACTTTAAAAAATTGGTGTTATAGATTTTTAAAGAAAAATTATTCTCTATTGAATTAAATAATCTTTTTAAAATAAATCTATTTTTTATTTTTCAGTTCAATAATAATTAAAATATTGTTTACTTATTTGTTTATTAAGTAATTTAACAAATTCAGTGAAATAAAAATAAATAATTTTTCAGTTTTTATTTTCATTCAATATCATTTATTATTTAATTTTTATATTTCAATTCAAAAAAAAAATCATTGTAATATAGAAAAAGTTTTCATAATAATAAAAGAATGCTCAAAAATTTTGGTGAAATTCATTAATCATATTATTTAAAAAATACAATTATAAAAGACATAATTCCATTCATCAAAAATAACTAAAAATATCATAAAAATTAAAACTTCCAAAAAAATAAAAAAATTAACTAAAAAAAGTAGGTCAAATAAAAATTTGAAATTTAATTAATTAAAATTTACAAAAAAACAAAAAAATTTTCAAATATTATTATCTTGAAAATCAAGAACAGAGATTTGAAGACTTCCATCATTATAAAAACCTTGTTCAATAATATTTCCATTTTTATCATAAACAGTTCCTAATCCATTTCTTAAATTATTTTTAAATTCTCCCTTATAAATATTTCCTGTTTTTTTTCCAATAAAAATTCCAATACCATCATTTTCCATTTTATCATTTTTTTCTCCAATATAAAATTCATTAACATCATAAAAAAATTTTTTTCCATTTTCTAATTCTTCACCAAAATATAAAAAATTTTTTTCTCCATATTTTTTAATACAAAAATAAGAATTTTCAAATCCATTTTTCCATAAACCACATCTGACAAATCCATTTTTAAAAATTGAAACTCCAAAACCTTCTTTATCACCATTTTTAAAAAAACCAAAATGTGCTTCATCATCAGCTGAATGCATTCCAAATCCATTTAATTTATTATTTTCAAATTCACCTTTTGCATAATAATTATTTTGAGATATACATACTTCACCTTCACCATTTAATTTTCCATTTATAAATGTTCCTTTAAATATTATTCCCATTGGAGGAAAAAATAATATTCCTTTACCATTTAAATTTTCATTATTTATATTTTTTAAAGATGAGTTTGATTCAATTATTATATTATTTTGTTCTATATTATTTATTTCTTTATTTATTTGATAACCAAAAAATAGTTCTGTTTCGACATTAACCATTCTACATTCGCCTTCTCTAATATCATTTTTCCACATTCCTTCAAAAAATTTTTTTCCTTTAATAATATAAATTCCATAACCATCTCTTAAATCATTTTTAAATTGTCCTATATAAATAGCATTATTAGGATATTCTTTAATTTGAAAATTACAATTTTTTAATTTAGGAAAACACTTTTTAATATGAATTAAAATTTCTCCTGCGTTTCCAGTTTTTTTTTTACAATTTTCACATAAAAATTTACTTCCTTTTAAATTAAACATTCCATAATCACAATTTTGAATATGTTCTTCATAATTTTTCATTTTTATTTTCTCTAAACAACCAGAATTTTTATATGGACAATATAATAATATATTATTAAAATTTTCAATTATTTCATTATTCTTATTCTTTTCACTTTTAATAAATTTATGCATAAAAAAACAATTTTCACTTTCTGAATTTTTTTGAAAATCTAATATACATTTATTACAAAAAATATATTGACATGCTTCACATTCAATTGGATTTAATATTATTTCATTACAAATTGGACACATTACGTTTTTTATTTTCTTTAAAATTTCTGGATCTTGATTTCCACAAAATGAATATGATTGATTTTTATTTTCTAATAATATTTTTGTAAATAAAAAATTTTTTGTTATTCTCTTTATTTCTTGGTCACTTATTTCTAAATTATTTCCTTCTTTTTTTGGCTTTAATGATACTCTTGGAGTTAAATTTACATTTATTTTATAAGATTCTAATTTTTTTGATTTTATTCCTATTTTTGGAGTATAATTATGTCTCATTTGATTTATTTGATTTTGAACATTTGGTGTCTTTGATATTATATTTGATGATGGACTATTTTGAGGCTTTATTTTTATTTTTTTTAATAATCTTGGTTTTCCTCTTCTCATTTTTTATTACTTTCAAATTTTTTTTTGTTTTTTAAAATAAAAATAATATTTAAATAATTGAAAATATAATTTTAAATATATTTTTATTTTTTTATTAATTATTTTTTATTCAATTTAAAAAATAAAGAATAATTCCTTTTAAATAATATTAATAAAAAATATAATGTTATTTTTTTTATTTATAATAAAACAAGTAATAAATTACTTAGTAAGTTGTGATCACAATGGAACATGTTTAATAACAACATTAAATTCAAAGGACAAAAACGTGAAAATTTCAGAAGGTCTAAATTTATTATATCAAGATAAAAAAGGTATAACAAAGAAATGGAATAAATCAAACACTCCATTATTAATATCAAGTGAAATAAATGGAGTATCAAAATATGGAATATTAAAAGGGAAAAAAGGATATGAATGTTCTGGTGGATTATGGGAATGTATAGATTCTTGTTGTTTAGATGGATTCTGTGTTCAAATTTTACATTATTGTAAAAGTGAAGTTGATAATGTTGAATTAATTTATATTATTTGTGGAAGCTCTTTTGTTTTTTTAATTTCTATTTATTGGATGACTTATTTTATTATTGGATGGAATTTTAATAAAAATTACTTTGTGAGTGAAGAAAAAGAAGAACAAGGTTATGGAAAATTTAATAATTTTTCTATTTATAATAATAATACTCAAAAAGATTGGAATGAAACTGAAGATAATTTTTTTAAAAAAGATGAAAAGTTCTTAAAAAGAAATAATACTGCTACATTTGGAAATAAAAATAATAATAATATTACCAATAATAATATGGATAATAATCATAAAAATTATAAAAATAATTTTGATAAGATAGATGAAAGAAATACTCAAATTGAATAAATTAATTTATTTTTTTCTTTTTTATTTATTTATAAGATTTTTCAGAAAATATTGTGGTAAAGAAAACATTAATAAAATTTATATTTATTTTTTCAAAAAAATAATTTATTTTGAAATGAATGAAATAGAAGAAACAAAACAAATATTTGAATCAAGTCAAAATTATTTAAAAAGTTTAATTGATAATAATTATAAATTAAGAAATTATTTATTTAGATTATTAACAGAATGTTTTAACTTTAATGATAATAAAGAAGAATCATTAAAAATTATATTTGAAATTTTAATGAAAAATCAACAAATAAAATCAAGTTTTGAGAAGCTTTATGGAAAAACAAAAGATTTAAAACAAAATTCATATGATAAATTATTTAAAAAATATTTTAAAGATTGGGAAGAACAAAATAAAGAAATTGATTATATAAATTATATTTCAGTAAAATCAACTTTTATTAATGCTTTTTTTAAAGGATTTTTTAATATTGATAAAGACCAAACAATGAAAGATTTTTTAAAAGAAGAAAATCAGAAAAATATGATGATATTTTTACAATCTTTTAACAATACTTCAGATGTTATTCATAAAATAAAAAGAATAAATAATTCAATGAATAAAAGTATATTAGAAAAAATATTTCAAGATATAAATCTTCCAGATATAAAAACAAAAATAGCAAATTATAAAACAAATAATATCAATGATTTTTTAGAAATATATATTAAAATTCAAAATGTTTGTATAATAAATTTACAAATTAATTATTCTACTGTTTTAAAAGATTTTAAATTAACAGTTGGAGGATTAAAAGAACATTCAAATTTTATTGTAAGAGGATTTGGAAATAGAGATTTTCCTAATTCTTTAAAATCACAAAAAATTCGTTCTAAATCAAAAAGTAAATTTTTATTATTAAATAAACTTGAAAATTTATTCAATGATTTTTTTGAAAATAAACTTAGAGTGGAACATTATTATTCAAAAAATATAATGTTTCAATCAATTATTATTTTAATTAAATATGCTTCAAAATTTGCAAATTTATATAAAAAAAAATGTGCATATTGTGGAAAAATTATTAAATATAATTCATTTGATAAAAGTTTATTTCCCCCTTTTTTATTTTTTAATTCAGAAAAAGAATTATTTTATCACGAAGATTGTTTAAGAATATCAAGAAACCAATCTGCGTAAATAAAAAATAAAAAATTATTAGATTTTAAAATATAAAACCAAAATTAATTTTACACTCTAAAATTTAACTTCAAAAATATATAAAAAATAATCATCATTCCCTAAAAATTTAAAATTAAAATAATTGGAAAAAAAAATAATCAATATATAAGGAAATATTCTTTAATATATAATGAATTAAATTTTAAATTTTCCATAAAAATAACTATGAAATAATGATTAATGTTTAATTAATTAAAAAAATTGATTATGAAATATAATTAAAAAAGATTATATATAGATATCAAAATTATTAATTATAAAAAAAAAAAATGAAAAGCAAAAGAATACAAAATAAGTTTCTTCATTTAAGTGACATGAAATCTGATAATGCATCATCAGAAAAGAAAATGAATGACGTTAAAATATATGAAAAAAAGTACAAAAGAGAAGAAGAAGAAGAAGAAGACACAGGAGAAATAAACAGAAATTATTGGTATAGAGGAGAATTAATGCAATTAGTTCCTGATGTATTTAAAGAACTTGCTGAAAATCAAGAAGTAGTAGTAGAGCAAAAAATAGAATTGTTAGAAGTCTTATCAGGATGTGAAACAGCAAATAGATATAATGTGTATTTATTAGATAAAGATAAAGTGAAAAAATTTTTATTTAAATGTAAAGAACAATCAAGTTGGTTTTGTAGAAATTGTTGTCCTTCAAGTATGAGATCATTTGATTTAAAAATGGTTCATATATTAAATTCAATAAAGAAAATAAATTATAAGAAAACAATAGCAGATTTCCAAAGAGATTTTCAATGTACATGTTTTTGTGGTTGTAGACCAAAAATGGATGGATATATTTTGGAGTTAGGAGAAAAAAAAAATAAAAAATCAATAGGTTCATTAACAGAACTTTTTGGTTGTAATTCACATTTATTAGTTTATGGAGCAAATAATGAAGTAAGATGGAGAATTTATGCAGAATATTGTCAAATGGGATTTTGTTGTAGAGATACATCAATTGGAAAATGTTATGAAGTTGATTTTTGGATTTTTGATGCTAATTCAGATATGACTAAACATAAACCTGTTGGAAATATACATAAAGTTTTTAAAGGTTTAAGTGAATTAATGACTGATTCTGATGCTTTTATTTTAACTTTTCCTAAAAAAGCTACTCCTATTGAAAGATTAATGCTTATTGGTGCTGTAATTATGATTGATTATAGATATTATGAATCTACAGCTTTGTTTAGTTGTGGAAGTATTATTTAATATATTTTTTTTCTTTTTTATTTGCTTTTCATTTAGATATTATTTATTTTTACAAAAGATATTGAAAGATAATATTATTATATATTATTGTGAATTATTTTTTTTATTATAATTAATTATTTTTTATATATTTCCTATTAATTTATTTTTTTTATTATCATTAAATTCTTTTTCTGTTATATTTATTAAATCTTTATATGAAAATGTTTTTAATTTAGATATTAATCTTTGTAAAGCATTCATGTGAATTTGCATTTTTAATTCTCTTCCTTTTTTAGGAGTAAACATATCAATATAACAATAACATGTAGAAAGTAAACTTGGTTGAGCTTTAATAGCAATATAAGTTAAAATATCATCAAAATTACTTTCATTATATCCATATAAAATAATCATATTATTAATAATTTCATTTAATTTTTGAAGTTCATTTAATTTTTTTCTAGGACAAGATTCAACTAACATATGGGAAATAATTGTTGTACATAAATTAATAGTATTTTCATTAATTGAAGTATAATTTTTAATTATCATTTCTGGTTTAATCCAACCTAAATAAAAACAATTTTTATAAATTTCAATGTCATCTCCCATTGAAATAGAGGGATAAATTTTCTCATATAATTTTTGATAAATATAATTTTCAATTTCTTTTTTCATATCATTTAAATCAATTTGAGAATAATGAGCAAATAATTTATTTTGATCAATATATTTATGAATAATGGATATTAATTCCATTATTGATTCTGGAATTTTACATTTTTTTTCTAAATCAAGAATTGAATTTGTATCAAGTATATTAAAATTTGGAAATAATTCAAAAATTTGATTTAAATTTTTACATTCATATATTTTACTAATTTCATTTTTATCTTCTTTTTTTTCTTGATTTTGACAATCTATTATTTCAAATTTAATTCCACTCAAAAAATTTTCATTCCAAAAAATTATGAGTTTAATATTAATATTTGCAGTTCTAACAAAATTTAAAATTTCAAATTTTTTTTCATTGTTTTTTAATCTAATTAAATTATAATTAATAATATCAATTGATTTTGAAGTATTTACAACTTTAGAAAAAAGAATATTTAAAGTATTATCTTTTTGAATTTCTTTTAAAGTTTTTTGACATTCTTCAATTAATAAATCAAATAATAATAAAAAATCATTTTCTAAAAATTTTTTTGGTATATTCTCAATATTAGATTCTAAATATAATCCAAACCATTGTAAAGGAATTGTTTTTTCTTTTAAAACATCACTAAATCCTTCTAATGCTATTAATGTATTTAATCCTTTTATAAAATTTTCATTTTTTTCATAATGAAATTTTACTTTTGTTAGATCATTTAAATTTTTTATTATTGTATTTATTGAATATTTTATTCTTGTTAATTGAAAATTTTCATTATTTTCTGAATCATCACCTACAAAAGAAAATTTTTTATTTATTTTATGAGATAATTTTTCTTTCATATTATTTGTATAATTTAATCTACTTATGAAAATAAAAGTTTTTTGATTTTTCATTACATCATTTTGGATTTTTTTTTTAAAAGTATTATCATGAAAAGTTAATTTCTTATAAGTTTTATAAAATATTGTTTCAGAATCACCTAAAATTTCTGTGGAATGTTCTTTTAAAATATTATAAATATTTAAATAATCATTCCATGTTAAACATATACTTTGATGATCAATTCCTTCATTTTCATGATATTTAAAAAATTCATAATCTATATTTTCCACTTTTACATTTAATCTTTTTTTCTCAAGTAAATCTTCAATCACTTTTGGTATTTCAGTAGTAGTTAAATTATCAAAAAAATAAAACATTGAAGGCATAATTTCACAAATATAACAATTAAAAATTGTATAAATTGATTCATTTGATAAATTTGAATTAAATAATTTTCCTTTATATAATTGTTTTAATATTTTTAATAAAATTGATAATTTTGATTTTTTTGTATTATTTATAGATGAAATTTTCATAATTATTCCATTAAAATTAGGAACAGATAATAAAGGAAATAATAAATTTTTAAAGAAAAATTCACCTAAAAAAATATTTTTTTGTGTTTTAGTGATATTAGGAAATTTAATTACTAAAAGTCTTTCAATTATTACACTAATACATTTTATAAAATATGGTATTGAAGGAATATTATCAATTAAAACATATAAAAATTTATCTATTAAATTTTTAATTTTCTCAAAATTATATTTAAATAAAACTATAACTTTATCAAGCTTTGTTTTATTTAATTTTAATTGAGATAATTTCATAAGTAAAGCTTCATTTGAAAATATATCATTATTATTTTCTTTATTTATAATTTCAATTTGATTTTTATAAAATTCTTCCATATTCTTATTTTCTGCTTCAAAAATTTTAGTATATAATTCTTCTTTATTTAAACTTTTTGAATAATCTTTATCTATTAAATTTTCAGAAATTCCTTTTAAAATTGGATTATCTATTACATTATTAATTGTATAATAACCAGAAGAAAGAAAATATTCTTCTATTTCATTATATTGTCTTATTCTAAATTTAGGAATTATTTTTTTTTTTGTTTGTTTTTCCATGTAATATTTTATCTATCGCTTCGTTTTTTATATTTTCATAAAAATTAATTTTTTTTAAATTATTGTTCTCTTCTTTATTTCTTTCTTTATTTTCATTTTCTTTATTTTTAATATCTTCATCAATAAAATCTTTTATACTTTTTTCAAATAAATTATTATAATTAAAAAATATTCTTTCTTGGAAATTTTTTTGAATTTTTTCTGATTTTTCTTTTTTGATTTTATTAAACAAAGATAAAGCATTACTTTTTCTAATGTTAGAAGTAAGAAATTTTCTATAATCTTCAATTTCTTTAATAACTTTAAATTTAGAGAGATTATATTTAGAAGATAGATAATCTTTTAATTTATAAATTTCTAATCCAATAAAAGGAGAAACAGTATCTTCTTTATAAAAACTTTTTAATTCTTCTAAATCAAAAACTAATTTATTAATAATTGTTTCAAAATAAACTTTAACATCATCTCTTCTTGTTAAACTTTTTAATAAAACAGAAATAAATGTTTTACTTGGATCAAGAAATTCCATATGATTAATATCTTTAATTTCATTTATATCTTTTTCAATTAATAAATATATTAAAACTAATAAAGGTTCATTTATTGATGTAGAACTAAATACATCAACATAAAAAAAATGGCATAAAAAATTTGCAAATTCTTCATATTTTGAATTATCTATTTTATTTATTAATTTTAAAAGCATTTCATTATTATTTCTAAAATAAAAAAATAATTTTTCTAATGGATCGATACATTGTGGAAGTTCTGATTTTGAATCTTTACTTAATTCAAATTTAATATATTTTTGCTCTGTTGAATTTAAATCTTTATTATTAAAATATATTTCTTGAATTGATAACTTTTTTTTATAATATTCATATGTATTTAATTCTATTTTTTCAAAAAGTTCTTCTTTGTTGTTTAAAAATATTTCTCTTAATGCAATTTCTTGTTTTAATGTTTTTTGAAGAATTTGTAATTTTTCTAATATAATTAATGATGATTCATTATCTAATTTTTTATTTTCCATATATTTTTAATAATTAATTTTAAATCAGAAGCATTAAAAATTATTTTTAAATATTATTATGAAATACCAAATAATAATTTAGGATTTTTTTTTAAAATATAATAAAAAAAACATAATAGTTTAATATAATAAAATAAATATTATTGAGCTCTTTCTTCATTGAAAATCAAACTAGATTTAATTTTTTTTTTCTGTTTAAATTTCCAAAATTCGAAAAAAATAACAATAAAAAACATAGTTCCAACAACAATACAACCAATAATAAATAAAATTTTTCTTTCATTTTCTAAATTTGAACTAATATGTTCTTTCCATTTACTCCATTCTTCAAAAAAATCTTCTCTTTCTCCTCCATATAATCCTATAATTCTTTCTTCAGCATTGAAAACAACTGTATATAATTTAATAAATGGTAATCCAAAAATCCAAATATTATTATTTTCTTTCCTAAATTTTATCAATAATTTAATTTTCCCATCATCATCTTTTTTAATTAAATCATTCATATTAATATAATATCCAAAACCATCAATTATAAAAGCTAAATATATATTTTTAAATTTATTAGTTTGATTACATAAAATAGAAATTTCAAAATTTTCAATTTCTTGAAAAACACAAATTCCATTTAATTCATTTTCAAATAAATTATGAAGAAAAATATCATAAAATTTTTTAGGAATACTAATATAATTAAAAGCACTATCAAAAGAAACTTGACTAGGAGAAATATCAAAAGAATCTTCAAAAGTTTTATCAATTTTTCCAATAATAATATGAGTTAAAGAACAAATCCATCCATTTCTATATTCATCATCTAATTCAGAAGAATCAGTAAGATTACATGATGAAAAAGGATAATTATTATATTTTTCAGGTATATCTCCAAAATATATTTTATTTTGTTCTAATGTAAAAATTGTCTTATTTATTATTTTATTGTTTTTACTTAAATTAAGAATATTTGTATTATTTATTAACGTTTTATATCCTAAACCTAATTTTCCATTTGGGTAATCTTTAAAAAATTTATCATAATAATTTACTGATAAAAACTTAAAATTATTTAATTGAATATTTTCTGAATTTCCTATTTTTAAAGAATCTTCTCTGATTTCTCCTTGAACATCTCCATCTTCATCTACAAGTAAAATTGTTTCATTTTTATTTATGTTTGATGGTAAAGATGAATTATAATAATTTGTTATATTTAAATGTGAAAATAAATTTGTATTTATTGATATTGATGGAACCCATGTTATACTTGATGTTGTATCTATTTGAACTTCAAAACTTTGATTCCCTAATTTTATTAATATTGTATAAAAATCATTTATTCCTTTTACTTCATTTAAATCAAATTCAATTGTATTATTCTCCCCATATTTAATAAGAAAAATAAAAAAAAAAAAATTTAAAATCTTATTCCACATTAAATAAAAAAAACAAAAAAAAAACATTAATTTATCATTTACATATAATTATAAAATTCCTGAACATTTCTAATCTTTCAATTTCTTCCTGAATTAAATTATTAACAATATCTTCAAGAAAACATTTCCTTTTTCTTGAATTATAATTTCTCAAAAAAAATTCATCAATAAAAGTTGAATAAGAAATTAAAATTCCAATTAACTAAAAAATTAATACTCATATGAAACAATTTTTTTTTAAATTAAATATTATTAATGATTTCAAAAAAAATACTACTATAAATAATATATTTTCAATAAACTTTCTAAAAATTTCATTTTTATATAATTAATATTTTTAAAATTACTTTTAAATTTTATTTTTTGATATTACAATTTTTTATTTTTAAAGTGTATGTCAAATATAAAATTTGTAAGATTGAGTTTGGAAATATCCCCTTTTAAAAATAAAAAAAGTAAAATCTTTCAAAATAAAATTTTACAGAAAATTTCAAAAGAAATAAAAAATAATATGCAAAGTAATATAATATCTAATAGAGAAAAATCAAATGATATTATAAATAAAAGTAAAGATGATTCTTCTTATTCATTTAATAAAAATAATGATGAGCAAAATGTAAATAAAATGTTAAATAATCAAAAAAAAAGTGTGGGTTCACAAAATGAAATAAAAGATACAAAATTTTTAAAATTATTAAATGGACAAATTCCAAAAGTTTCTCTAAAGAAAAAATTATATAATTATTCACAAGAAAATAAAATAATAAAATTAAGCAAAAGTTTATCATCTGCGAATAAGAAAATTTTTCGTTCTTTTAAAAAAAAATATTTAGAAAATCAACAACAAGTAAATAAATTATTATTACCAAAATTAGATAACATGAATAGTTTTGATTCAATATTTAAGAATTTAAACTCTTATGAAGATTCATATAATATTGATGATTTTAATAAAGATATGAGCAATTTTGACCAACAATATGAAACAATTAGATATCCAAATCAAACATCCAAAATTATTGTTCAATTAACAAGAAATTTTGGAAGAAAAAATTTTTTAAAAAAATGTAAAGTAAAAAATCAAGTTTCTGATAATGATATTAATTATAAATATATTATGAAAATTCCTCATAATCTAAAAAATTCTAAAAGTAATTCACTATTTAAAAGTTTTAATAATAATAATTCAAAAAAAATTTGTTTTTTATCTTTACTCAAAGAAAATTCTGAAAATAAATATTTTGATAGAATTCAAAAAGGAAGAGAAAAAAAAGAAAGTGGAAAAATTGCATTATCTCGTTCAAATAGTGAATCATATAATAAAATTTTGAAAAAAATCAACAATGAAAATGTTAAAAAAATAAAATATATTAGTTTTAATTCATTAAGAGAACAAATAAATAATGGTAAAAAAGAGATAAGAGAAATAAACAAAAAAATAAAAAAAGATCTAAATATAGAAAATATAATATTATCAAGAAATAAAGATAAATAAAATATAATATAAAAATGAATAATTATATTATTGATTGAAAATATTTAAGATATAGCATTTATTGAATAATATTAAACTAAAAAAATTTTTACCTTTTAAAAATGAATTTATTTAAAAACTTTAAAAAAATATATTTTATATTTACAAAAATTACATTATTAATCAGAATAATTACTTTTATTATTAATAGAACCAGAACCTTCAGTTTCATATATATCAGAAATATAATCTTCATATTCATTTTCTTCTTCTTTAGAAATTAAATCTTCATCAACTAAACTTTTATCTTTAATATTTTCTCTAGTGTCAAAAGAAGTAGTAAATAAACTATGTCTTCTTTTATCATTTTCATTATGAATATTATTATCTTTAATATAAATTCTTCTTTCATTAAAAGTTAAATGAAATTCTTTAATTTTTTTTTCAAATTTTTTCAAAGAAACTAAATTATCTCCTTTAACATCACTATGACTTTCAATAGGAAACATATTTCCACATAAAAAAATAAAAGAAACTAAATTTACCATTTTTGTATTTGAAATAAAACAATTTAAAACATCATTTTGATATTGATGAATATTATCACAAATAAAATCATTAAAATTATGACAAGTATCAATTCTTTCTTTATACCATTCAATTGTATCTTCTGCTTGAGGTTCCCATTGAGTTTTTATAAAATTACAAAATTCTGTTAATGTTAATGGAATCTTCATACTTGCTAATAAACGTAAATAATATTTTTCTTTTATTATTTTATTTCCTATTTTTATATGAATATTATCCATTAAACCTTTTTTTTTAAATGTTCCTAATAAAATTGAAAATTTTGATTTGATATAATTATTAAAATATATATTATATCCATTATTAATTTCTTCTTTTTTATATAGTAAATTTATTTCTGCAAAAGCTTTCTTTTCATTTTCATCAACAACTAAAATAAACATTAACATTGAAACAGTAAATAAACTTTTTAAAAAAACTCCACACATACAAACAACACCAGCAATAATTCTTCCTACTAAAGTATCAGGAACATAATCACCATAACCTAAATTTACATTTGTTTGTGCTATAAACCAGAGACAATTAAAAAAATTACCAAAATCAGATGATTTTTCATCTTGTTGATAATTTTCAAAAACTTTAAATATATATGATCCTGCTAAAACTATGATTGAAAATATTAAAGCTAATGTTATGAAACTATTACTTTTTAAATTTGTTCTGTATAAAAATGTCCATATATTATCATTTCCAAAAAATGAATTTATTTTCTGACTTCTACTATTTGTATATAAATTATAAACTCTAATTATTTTAAATATTACATAAAGTCGTATTATTGATAAAGAAAATAAAATCATATCTAAACTATATGTTACATCATTACCTAATATTTCTATTGTAAAATTACAGGATAAATAAGGATAAGGTTGAACTAAATGAACTAATATTTCTGCTCCTAATTTTATATATTTTGTTTTTTGATTTGGAACTTTCGCTCTTAAACTTAACATAAATTTTATATTTTGAAATTGTTTATATAAAATATATCTTATTATTAATGAAAAAACAACTAAAACTGAAATTATTAAACATATAAATCTTAAAATATTATCTGAATGATTTGTTTTATATCCATGTTTATTATATTCAAAATGATTAAAATATAATGTTGTTACTATAAAAAAATCTGCAAGAAAACTAAATATATCTATATATAAAATTATTTTATTAAATTTTTTATAAAATTGTTTTATTTCATTTGGCTCAAGTTGACCGTATTGTTTATTTAAATATGGAAAATGATTTAAAAGAATATTTTGTTTTATTATTATTGAATTTTGTTGTTTTCCAACATTTGATGAATCTGTGAAAGATTTTTTAGTAAATTTTTTTAAATTTGATTTATTTGATAAAAATGTTCTATTCATTGCAGTGTCAGTATTAATACTTTCTACATCATTAAAAAATTTTTATACTTCTTTTCATTTTTGTAAAATCAAACAATGAATCTGTCTTTTTATTTTCTTTTCGATATGAAGTTAATAAAGACATATTTTTTCAATTGAAAAAAATAATAAATTATAAAATATAAAAAAATAAATAAAAAAAAAAAGTAAAAAAATTTGAAAAAAATAATCATTAAATGTTTAATAATCAAAAATCATCATTTTCATTATCTATATATATATCATTTTTTTCATTTTCACTTTCTTTATTATTATCATTATCATCACTTGAATCATTATTAAAATAGTTATGATTACTAAAAAAAAAACAAGAATTATCATTATTTGAATTTTGAGTGAAATATTGATATAAATCTTTGAATTCATTTAAATCTCTAAAAAGAAAAGCAATAGTAAAAGCAGGTTGTAATTTTTCAAAAGATAATTGAAAAAGAGTTTTATTTAAATAACTTTGTATTTTTTCTAAATTTAAAGGAGGAATGACACTATCTTGAGCATGATGAGGATCTAAATATAATATATTATTATTATCATGACCTATAAAATATGATGCTTTATAACTTTTTCCTCCTATAAATCCTAAACATTCTTTACAATTAAATAAATTTTTTATTGATTCATAATATACTTTATCTATTGAATTTATTCCTATTCTTACTGAAACAAATATTAATCCATATTTCATAAATTGATATTTTTTATTTTCAAAAAGAAAAGAATTATTTTCTTTAAAATTCTTGTTGTTTAATGATATTTCTTTAAAACATTTTTTCAATATTTTATCTATTATTATTGTTGTTTGAAAATTTATTATTTCTAAATTATCTATTATTTTATAGTTGTTGTTTATTATTTTATATATTATTGGCATATTTGCATCACTAAACCATTCTCCACATGATTTATTTACTATTTCACCTATTGAACATATATTTTTTATTGAAAAAGGAGGATATATTCCTATTATTTTTTTATTTTTATTATTTGAAATTATATCATTTTTAATTTCTATTTCTGCTTCCTTCTTTTCTTTTTTTTCAATTATTTCTTTATTTTCATTCTCATTTTTTAATTTTTCATTTTTTTTTTTATTAGTGAATAAATCTTCGATTTTTTTTTTATATTTTGATAAAATAGGAGGAGTTTCACTAGCATTAAAAGGATATTCAATAAAACAACAAATTGTATCAAATAAAGAATGAGAAATATCTTCTCCTCCATATTTAATAATTTCATAAATTGCTTTTGCAAAAATCATTTGACTACTTCTGATCATACATCCCCATCCACAATCTGAATTATAATTTTCGTTTGTTTTATAACTTTTTTGATTTGGATAATTTTTTCTATATGAAAAATAAATAATATTCTTTAAGAAATTTTCGAACTTATCTCTTTCTTTTTCATCAGTTAAATCAAATTGATTATTATATATTTGTAATTTTGTATTTTCTGGATATTTTGTTTTAAAAGATCTACTAAGATAATTAAATTTAAATGTGTCAGAAGCATTTTTCATATATGATTTAAAAGAAAACCATTTAGAATTATTTGAATTATCTTCATTTAAAAAAACTGCACAATTTTTAAGAGTATCATTTATAATTCTTTTTTTTTTCTCTTTTTCATCCTCCTCCATTAATAATAAAATTAACCATGAATAAATAAAAACATAAAAGAACTCAAAATAATAATAAATTGATTATTTTAAAAAATGAAAAAATGTTTAATATTATTAATAATCCCGATAAACATAATATCAGAGGAAATAATAAATTTATCATCATATGAGTATCCAAAAAAAACAAATGAGGAGGATTCAATATATAATATAATAATAATGGGAACGAATGATATTCATGGAGCATTTTTTCCATCAAAAATAAAATTAGATAATAATATAACATATGATTATGGAGGTTTAGAATATATGGGAAATTATATATCAAATTTAAGAGAAGAATGGGGAAATAGATTTTTATGGTTAGATTCAGGAGATCAATTTCAAGGAGGTTTAGAAAGCAGATTAAGTTATGGAGAAATAATTACAAATTTTTTTAATATTATGAATTTAGATGGATGTACTATTGGTAATCATGAATGGGATTATGAAATTCCTTATTTAGTTAATAGAACTTCTAAAAGCAATTTTAAATATATCTGTGCTAATATAAGAGATTCTATTAGTAAAAATTACACTTTTTTACCTAATCAAATTTTAACTAAAATTTTTCTTGTCGATAAAGTTAAAATTGGAGTTATTGGATTAACTACAATTACTACAAAAAATACTAATTCTGCAAATTTAACTCAAGTTGATTTTCTCAGTTATAATGATATTATTATTCAAAAATCAATTGAATTAAAAAAAGAAAATGTAAATGCTATAATATTACTTGTTCATTTAGGTGTAGAATGTCCTGAAATTCCTATAAAAGAAAGATTAAAATTAGGTTTATATAATAAAGATAGTAAATTTAATCAATGTAAAAAGGAAGATGAACTATTTCAATTATTATTAAATTTCAATGAAGAAAATAAATACTTTGATATTATTGTATCAGGACACACACATGAAATTGTTCATCAATGGATTAATGGTTATCCAGTAATTTCATCTTTAGATCAAGGAAAGTATTTTAATTTAATATATTTATATTTTTCAAAAAGTGAAAATTATAAATTTTTAAAAGATAAAACAGTAATTGAAGGACCTGTTCCAATATGTTCAAAAATATTTGAAAAAACTTTAAGATGTGAATCAGGAGAAAAAGAAGAAATGAAAGAATGGGGAAATTTAAAAGAATTTTCTTTTCATAATAAGACAATAGAAAAAGAAGAAAAATTACAAAATTTATCAGATTTCTGGTATAAAGAATATCAAAATTTTTCATCTCAAATATTAACAACAACAGATAATTTAATGGAAAATTATTATTTAAAGGAAAATATTTTAAGTAATTTTTACACAGATGCATATAGAATAATAACAGGATCTGATATTTCAATTTTAAATCCAGGTTATTTTAGAACAAAATGGAATCAAGGAAATATTACAGTTGCAGATTTATTTCAAATGGAACCTTTTGATAATGAAATTACATCTTTTGAAATGAATGGTAAAGAATTAATTAAAATGATGAAATTAGTTCATAGTCAAAATTCTATTGATGCTATTTTTCCTACTTCTGGATTAAAACAAGTTATTAAACAAAATGGTGTAAAAGATAGATTTTTATTAAGTATTAAATTGTTTGATGGGTTTAATGAAAGAGAAATTGAAGAAGATAAATTTTATAAAATTGCTACAGTGAGTTTTATTATTCCTGGAGGAGGAGATGTTTTTAAAAAAGTTTTAAAATGGTATAAAATTAGAAATTTAAAAAAATATGGTGATTCTAAAAATATTATGATTGATTATTTAAAAAATATTAAAAAAATTGAAACTGAAAAATTCATTGATAAAGATAATCCTAGATTCTATTTTAAATAATTAAAATCAAAAGTATTTATGTTTATTTAAAATCACTTTTTATTTGTAATATATATATAATTAAATTTTTAATTTTAAAATATTTATTACATTAAATATGTTTTTTAAAGAATAATAAAAACTAATAAATATACATCTTTTTATTATTTTCATCATACCTTATAATTTTTTATATCACTAAAATCAATTTTTCTATGATATTTGGTTTTACTAAATAAGCCAGAGAAACTAATAATAACACAAGGACAAGTATATGATAAAATAAATGTTAATAATTTAATTAAAAAAGATAATCCGAAAATAATAATAATAGGTAGAGCAAAAATTACTTCAATACTAGAACTATGTTTCATAGAGTAATCAACATAATAAATATAGTGATTATGATTTTTTAAATAATATAAAGAACTTATAATCTGACCTATACCAACTAATAATAAAATTTTACCATTAATATTTAATAAACATTTTCTTCCTTTCCAATATTCGTCTTCAATAAATGACATAAAATCCTTTTTTTTCTCTTCTTTATTATACTCAAGTAAAATTTCATTAAAAGCAGAATATTCTTTATGTTGGTTTGCAGTTAAATCTCTAACTAATAATAAGGAACAAATTATACTTATTAAACTTAAAATAGATTTAATTATTATATAATACTGATAAACAACTTGAGATTCATTATTTATATATAATGAATGAGAAATATAATATATATTTAGAGTTAGAAGTATTGAATTCATTAAACAAGGAAAAAACCAAAATAATAAATAATATCTTATTATAGGACGATAACCACATAACCATCTTTTATCTAATAACCAAAGCCAAAGAAAAACTTCCATTATAAAATATAATATTTATATATAAATTATTTTTAATATATTGACAATTAAAAATTTTTAGTTTTTTTATTGATTCTAAAAAATGTTTTTTTATTTAATATAAAAATTTTTAAATTGGTTTCTTGTTATTGAAGATGGAATTGCTTCATTTGTGTCTTCCTCTTCTTCTCCTTCTTCTTCATCATTATGTTTTTTATCTTCTACAATATATTGCATTAATTCTTTAATTTCATTATCATCAACTCCAATATTATAAGCATTAAATACTTTTTTAAAATCTTCTGAATTTAAATGAGATGAATCATTTTTGTTTGTAATATAATTAAATATTTCATCTGCTTCTTTTAACTTTGAACTTCCTATTTTTATATTTATTAATTCACAAACATCATCAAAAGTAAATTCTTCTTGATCTGGTTTTGAATTTTCTTCAATATATTTATTTATTTCTCCTGCACTGTTTTTATACATTATAAATGAAAATAATATAGTTCTAAGTTTTAACTTATTTATTGTATCATTTTTAGTTTTATAAATATCAAAAGCTAATCTAATATCATTTTTTAAATCAGGAGAAATATCACTATATTCTTCTTCATCTACCATTTTTCAAATCCAATTTTAAATAAGTTATTTTATTAAATATATAAATCATAGATAAATAATAGAATTAAACATAAAATAAATAATGAAAAATCCACGTCGTGAAAATCGTGTTTTTACCCATAAACCAGAATTAAAATCGAAACTAAAAAATTTAAATCCCTTAACTCCATTAAATAAGAATTCAAATATTAAATTTGATTCACCTGAATTAAAAATACCTAAAAATAAAAAATTATCTCAAAATGAAGAACAAATAAATATATTAAAGCCTTCAAATTCAGACAAAAAATTATCTTCAAATTTAAATCAAGAGGTAAAAGAAAGAAATAAAAATATAAGAGTGTACATTCGTTTTCGTCCATTTAATATAATAGAAAATGAATTATTATCAACAGGAGTAGGATGGGAAACTCCAGAATATAATGATAATGAAGTAGTAACAATAAAAACAAAAAATGATAATAATAATGGTCCTTCTTTTAAATTTGATAAAGTTTTTAAAAGCGATACACCACAAATTGAAATATATAATAATGTTGGAAAAGAAATTATTAAAGATATTATGGATGGATATAATGGAACAATATTTGCTTATGGACAAAGTGGTTCTGGAAAAACTTTTACTATGTATGGAAATGATATTGAAGATGAAGATAATAAAGGTTTAATTCCTAGAATTGTAAATGATATATTTGAATATGTTGAAACTTGTGATGAAAATGTCCATTTTAAATTTAAATTAAGTGTACTACAAATTTATAAAGAAATTATATATGATTTATTAACTGGGGAAAAAAATCTTCAAATTAAAGAAAATACAATAAGAGGTATTTATGTTGATGGTTTAAGTGAAGTTTATTTAAGTTCAGTTGATGATTTTTTAAATTATGCAGAATTAGCTGAAAAAAATAGAAAAGTAGGAGAAACAAGATTAAATCAACAATCAAGTAGATCTCATTCAATAATGATATTAGAAGTAACTCAAAAATTAAAGAAGGAAAATTTAGTAAAGAAAGGAATATTAAATTTAGTAGATTTAGCAGGAAGTGAAAAAGTTTCTAAAACAGGAGCAGTAGGAGAAACATTAGAAGAAGCAAAAAAAATAAATTTAAGTTTATCTGCTTTAGGAAATGTTATTCATGCTTTAACTTCAAATAATGAATATATTCCTTATAGAGATAGTAAATTAACTAGAATTTTACAAGAAAGTTTAGGTGGAAATTATAAAACTAGTTTAATTGTTGCTTGTTCTCCTCATTCTTATAATCTTGAAGAAACTATTACAAGTTTACAATTTGCACAAAGAGCAAAAACTATTAAGAATAAAGCTAAAATTAATATTAAATATTCTTACCAAGAATTACAACAAATGGTTGATAAATTAAAGAAAAAATTAGAAATTGCTAATTTGAAAATTAGTCAATTGAAAAATGGGGAAAAAATTGAAGAAGAGAATTATGATAATTGTCCTAATTGCTTAAATTGGAAAGATGAAAAAAAAAATTTAGAAGAAAAAATAGAAGATTTAATGAATGAAATTAAAGAAAAAAATGATAAGATTAATGAATTAGAAGAAAATGATGATTCTGAGGATGATAATGGAATTAAAGATAAAATCTATAAATTATATAAACAAATTAAGAAACAATTAGATGATATTAAAGAGAATAATTCAAATTTTGAAAATGATAAAATTAAAGATAATATTCTAATTCAAAATGAAAATTTTGATAAATTAATTTCTAATTATATGAAAAATTCAAATAAAAATGAATTTTTTGATGAAATAAATTCTTTAATGAAAAGAAGTTTTGATATTAAAAATGAAAAAAGATATGAAAAAATATATGATGAATATAAAAAAAATCTTAATGAAATTTTTGAAAATAAAATATATAAAGAGAAAGATATATTAGAAATAGATAAACTAAATTTATTTTCAATAGGATATTTCTATGAATATTTACATTATTATTTTTCATATCAATTATTAAATGATAGTTATATGAAAATAAAAATAGATAATCATACTTTATTAAATATGACAAAAAGTTTATTATCCTTAGTAGATAATATTTTATCTTCAAATTATGAAATGGCAAATGATAAGTCAATAAATGCAAATGCATTGAATTTTTTAAAAACAACAATATTTGATAATAAAAATAAAAATTTTTCTCAAACACAAGAAAATTTAAGTAATGAATTAAATATACCTAAATTATCTCATAGAATGTCAGTAACATTTGGAAATGACCTTCAAAAAAATTTAGTTAAAATAGTAACAAAGAAAAATATGAATATAATGAAATCAACTGGGAAAAGATGCAGTATGATAATAACAGAAGCTCCAATTCAACAAAATATAAATTCTAATTTAACTTCTTCATTCAGAAGAACAAGTGTTTCAATTCCTTTAATTTTTCCTAAAAATTTCAATGCTTTAAATTATTCTAATAATAATGAAGTTTTAAGTAGTGGAAGAAGAAATGCTCAAACTATAAATAGTAATAATGTTATTATTGAAAATAATGAAGAAGATGATAAGGAAGAAAATAATGATGTTCAAAAAATTGATGATAATAAAAGTAATAATAGTCAAATTAGTGAAACTGATTTTAATAAAATTAAGAAAATGTTTACAAAAACTGAAAAAAAACAATCTAAATTAAATATGATTAAAGACTTATTAATAGTTAATGTTACAAAAACTGAAGAATTAAAAAAATTTTTTAAGGAACAAAAAGATGATTTTGATAAAATTATTAAATTAAATAAAGATTATTTCACTAATTTAATTTTAAAAAAAGACTCAGAAAATAAAAATTCTTTTGTGAAAGAAGATGGGTTATCAATTAAAGAAATAAACAATTATAAAGAAAAAATAATTAATATAGATTCATCAGAAGACAAAAAATCAAATAAAAAAGACTCTTCATTTTTAAATGACATAAATATAAATAATAATAATAATTCAATTGAAAATAATAATAGTAAATTAAATGCAATCGGTTTAAAAATTAAAAATTATGAAAATAATGAAGAAAATAAAAATAATAATGAAGATGATTCTTTTTATAAAGAAAATAATGATTCAAATAATTTAATAAATTCAAAAAATATAAAAATAAAAACACAAAAAAATAATTTCTTAAAATCAAATTCAAAAATTGAAAATAAAAACATTAATAATAATGATTTATATTATACAAATAAAAATGGACATATGTTCAAATTAAAATCAAATTTAAATAATGAAATTTTAAAAACAGAAAATAATTTAGAAAAGAGAAAATCAATAAATAAAGGAAATTCAATTAATTTAATTTATTCAAGAAATAACACAGATAAAAATATTCAAAGAAAATTATCAAATAATAATAAATTAAGTAGAAACAATTCAATGAACAAAAATAAAAAAACATCAAAAAAAAATTTAAAATTGGAAGATGAAGAAAATTCAATAATAATAAATCAACCAACAAGAAATAAAAATTTACATTATAAATCAGAATCAGTTAATGATTCAAATAAAAAAATATTTGATAATAAAAGAAGAGCTTTTAGTCTTGAAAATTATATTGAAAAATATTTAGAATCTGGAACAGTAACAAGAAGATTTAATGGTATTAAAATTAATTATAATCATGGAAAAGTTATATGTGAATATGATAGTGGTTTAAATTCAAATGATTTTATTAATGTGAAAAAATTACAAAATTTAAGATTGATGGAAAGTAAAGGAGATGATGATTCTGTTAAATCAAGTCTTGTTACTGATTGAATATTTAATGAAATTAATTTTATTTATAAATATTTTTCAAATATAATTAATATTCAGTTATTTATTATTGTATTTTCTTTCTATTTATATATATTATTTATTTTTGTTTTTATTTATCAAAAAAAATATATTAAATAAAATTATAATATTATTATTCATTAGTTATTCCCATTTCTTCCATTAATTTTCTAGAAAATTTTTCATATTTTTTACAATATTTAGCAGCATATCTTAATAACTTATAATATAATAAATCTATAGTATCCATTTCATTACAAAATTTAATTTCATTTTCTTCTAAAATTTCAATATCAAATTCATTTAAACAATATTTTCTAATTACTTTATGAAATTCAATAACTCCTTTAATCCAATTAATTAAATTTTGTAATTGAATAGAATATTTTTTCATATTTTCTTCTTTAAATTCTGATTGAGAAATTATTCTATTTACTTTTAAATAAACTTCTGGAAGTATTGTTTCTAATTCAAACTCAGAAATTTTTTTTATAAAATTTTTATCAAATATTATTTCTTTTGCTGGTTCAAAAAAAGAAACATATTTTAAACCATCTGATTTATAAATAATTTTTTCCTTTTTTCCCATTAAATAAACAAATGGTTTAATTAATATTTCATAATTTTTATTATATTTTTTGTAAAAAATTTTTAATTTATTTAAATCATTTCTTGTTAATTTATTTACTAACAAATTAGCATTTTTAATATTAGGAGGAATAATATCATATTCTTTACAAAAATTGTATTTTTTTGTTTCAATTGAAGTTATTAAATTTTTATTTTGTTCTTGAATTAATTTTCTTTCTTTTCCCAAAAAATATAATCTAATGAACATATGAGTTTTTAAACAAATACAACATTTTTTATTAATAAGAGAAAATAAATGAAGAGATCCGATATCTAAATAAAATAAAATACTAATTATAATAATTTCATTAGGAATTGAATTAAAATTCAAAATATAATTTTGATTATAATCATATTTATATTTTGAATTTCCTTTTCTTAAATATTTATTACTCTCAAATAATTTTCTATTATTATTTGGTTGTAATGCTCTTAAACTTTGTTTATTTGATATTTCCATTCCCATTTTTTCTTCTTGAATAATTCCTAATTTATTATCATTATTATTTTTTGGTTCAATTTGATTTATTTTTTCTTCTAATTTAATCATTTGATTATTATTATTTATTGTACAATTCACTGATATTATTTCAACTATAATTCTTTCATAAAGATATGGTTTTGAATTTATTTGAATTAAATCTTTACTTTCAAAATATATATGTGCAATTTTTTCATAATTAATATTTATTGAATTAAATAAATTTTCATTATAAATTTCTCTTTCTATTAATTCTTGTTTTAATAATTCAATTGATTCTTGAAAACCAAATGATGGAACAAATAAATTACTATATTTATATTTTATTTTTAAGTTATATTTACAATAATTCATAATTTCAATAAAATAATTAATTAAATCTATTTCATTTTCATCAAAAATTTCAGCTTTTTCAAAATCATCAATGAAATCTAAAGGATTAAAATTTTTAATATATTCATATACTCCTAATTCCCAAATTAATAATTGATAAAGTCCATAATTAATTTTTTTTATTTCTATTAATTTTTCTGGAGAATAAAAAGGAGCAATTTCTCTTTGAATCTCTAATAATTTATTTTTATCGAAATATAATTTATTACATATTCTTAATTTTTTCAAAAAATCTCCTTTAATAATTAATATTTTAATATTATCTAAATAATCAATAATTATTTGACCGTTTGAATTGGAAATTCTTTTTGGTTTAATGTCTAAAATTAAAGAACAAATTTTTGCAATATTATGAACAATAGGAGTTATCTTTTTAATATTTTTAATATCATTTAAATGATCTTTTGTTAAAAAAGGAATGAAAGGATTACCATAATTATCACATTTAGAGTTTAATATATCATCAAGCATTAAAAAAAATTTGCTAAATAAATTATTTTCATATAAAATTTCAGTTTTATATAATTTTTCATAAGAATTAAATTTAAACAAATAAATTTCTCTAAATAATTCTCTAAGATTAGATTCAATACTTTCAATAAAACTAAATCTAAATAACCTATTAATTTTAGTTAATTTATAAGATTCATTATAAGGAAGATAAGTCAAAATAAAACCTAATTGTTGAGGAGATAAATAATCAAAATAATTAATATTATTATCATTATTGATAGGTCTACTATGTTGTAAATTAAAAACATAATCTGCAATTGGAATTTTAGCAATTTTAATATTAGCTAAAAATCTTTTAAATTTATAAAATCTATTAATTAAATAATTCATTTTTTCTGCAAATTCACAAACTTCACTTTCAGGAGTAATTTGACTTTTTTCATTTCTATAAGTATATGGATGAATTAATATATGATAACTTATTATTCCTTGACACCATTTAATTAATTTTCCTAAATCTTTTGAAAAATTATTTACTAATTTATATTCTAATTCAGGTTGATTTAAAAAAACAAATGCTTCTAAAATTTCAGTATCAGGAATATTTTCTAAATCTAAATTACTTATTCTAATTTTTAAAAAAGGATCAATTAATATTTTTCCTGCAATATATTTCCATGAATATCCTCTTAATTTATTATTTGAATTTTTATTTTCTCCCATTAAAATACAAAAAGGTGCATAAATTAAATCTGAAAATTTACCTAAAGATTTAATTGCACGTATATTTACTAAAGTTTCTTTATCTAAAGATAATATTTTATTTGTCACTGATGTTAAATTAAAATCTAACCAATTATTATTACTTATTGGAATTTGACTATCAATATTTTTCATATATAATTCTGTTTTATCATTATTTTCTTCTTGAAATTTTGTTATTAATTCTATTTCCATTTTTAATCTAACTTGATAATAATCATTTACTGATATCAATAAAAGTTTATCAACTGCTCTTACTTGACATAAATCTAATAAATCTAAATAATTTAATATATTTGTTATATTCTTTGTTATCACTGAAGCTAGTAATTTCCTAAATTTTGGTTTTAAATAATAATTTGATATATTTAGATTCTCTTTTATTGTTTCCATAAAAGTTTTATTTGGTTTTTGTTCCTCATGAATTGATTCTTCTATTACTGGATTATTTATCAACATTTATGAAATTTATTTTTATTTATGAATTTTTTAAATAATAAATTTTGGAACAAATAAATATTTAATAATTAAATATAATAGTTAATTTACCAACTTCTGATTAAGAAAAATATTTCCATGAAAATCATAAATTAATTCTATTTGTTTCGATTCCAGAAAGAAAAGCTTGATTAGAATTATCAGAAATATAATTATTATTTGTGGTACTATTATTATAATTATTACAATATGCTAATAAATAAGGATCAATTTTAATTGGCTTCTCATTTTCTTTTTCTTCTTCTTTATGTTTAAAAAGATAAAAATAATAAGCAATGGTAAAAAGTAAAAGAGGAAAAAAAGGCCAAAAATGATAATGAGCTTTTTCATTTCCTATTAAATCTGTTAATCTATCAAAATTAGAATTTAATTTATAATAATCTTTTGGAAATTTACCTTCTGGAAAATAATTTATTGAATTACCCATTTCAATTAAAGCACATATTTCAATTAATAATAATATTATAAGTTCTATACCAACTAACAGTAATTTTACAAATTTATTTGTGAAAATAGAAATTGGTAAAACAAACATTGTATATCCACCTAAAACAATTATTGAAATAAAACAAATTAAACTTACTACTCTTCTTATTTTTAAATTTCTTGAAACATTAGACATAAAATTTACATCAGGATTATAACTTTCTATAAATTTATCAGAAATTCCAATATATCCAATTGCGAAAAGATCTAAAAGTCTTTCATTATTTATAAAATTATAATAACTTGGAATATTTGTAATTTTATCATAGAGATTATTTTGAGAAAAAAATTCTTTAGCATTTAAAGTAATTAATTTTTGACTATAATAATAATCATAATTTATGTTATTGTCTTTACAATATGGAAAAATATCTAATGAAGAAATAATAAAAAAATTATAATTTCTAGAACCACAAGGCTCCCCGAAAAGAAGAGGAGATAAACTAGTAATAATATATCCTTTTGTATTTTCTGTTGAATAATATAAATATTCATTATCACTTAATTTAATTGATTTATAATTTGGATAAAACAAATTAGATTGATTAGAAATAAAGATATCGTTAATTGGGCAATCCATATTTTCAGGTAAACATAAAATATTGTTATAATAATCTAAATATCCACAACTTTTTTGATTTTTTTCACATTTTTTTCCTGGTTTTACTGATAATTTATAATAATCAAAATAATTTTTTGTTGTCCTGCTTCCGCAAATTATATTATTTTTTAATTTTTGATATTCAGTTTCAGGTATTGGATTAATATCAGTACATCTTTTAGATTTACATTCCCTACTATCTTCTTTGTTACCAATATATTCTTTTCCAGAATATTCATATCCTTTTTTTGTTCCCCCAAATGTACCTAATATATTTTTATCTGAATCAGAACAATTTTTGTTTATTTTTATATCAAAAATTGGACTATTCTTTAAATTTTGACTTATAATTTGATTGTATATTTCTGATATTTCACAAGATGAATAAAAATTTACTAATGAAGCAACAAGAGAACATGCAATAGTTGTTAAAAGCAAAGCAAAAACAATATAAGTAATATCAATACATTTTATCCTTTTCATTATGATTATTATTTATTTAATAATTGTGAATATATTTGATACTAATTTTTTATTTAACAAAATAATTAAATTTTTTTTTATTAAGAAATCCCAATAAATATATTTTTTGCTTTTTTTCATCTTTTTTATTTTTGAATAATTCAATATATGATTATTTATAAATATAAAAATAAAAAATAATTTATTTTTATAAAAATGCAAAATATATTAGCAAAAAGACAAGAATTATATCCTTATTTTGAAAAAATTAAAACAACAAACAAGGAAGAAGAATGTTTAACAGGATTTAATATTTTAACAAAATTATTTGAAAATATAAAAAATAATAAATCAGAATTACAATATAGATTAATTAAAACAACGAATAAAGTAATAAGTTCAAAATTAATGAATTTAAATGGAATAAAAGAACTTTTAATAAAAATAGGATTTGAATTAAAAGAAGAAAATTATGTTTTATATAATAATGATTTAGATAATCTAGAAATTAGTTTAGGTATTTTAAATCAATATAAAGATGAAGTTGGAAATAAAGTGTATATAATTGAACAAGGAAAAAAAATTGAACAAAATCCTGAAGTTTTTAAAGAAAAACAAAAAATATTAAAAAAAATTGAGGAAGAAAAAAAACAAAAAGAAAGTATTCAAAGACAAATTGAAGATGATAAAAATTTTAGAAAAGATAGATTTAGATATACTTCTAATAAATAGATTAATAAATGAAATTTTCATTCAATGTTTTAAAAAGTTTATGAATTTTGTTATTTAATTTTTATTTTATATTATATTATTTTAATATTTATAAATAAAAGAAAACCTTGGTGAATTTGTTAAAAAAAATTTATTTGTTTTCATATAAAAAGTCATTCAATGTTAATTCATTATTTCTATTAAATATTTCATTTTTTTCAATTTTAGGTTTAAAATATAATGAAAAAGGATAATCTTCAACTTTTCTCATAGGAACATAAATAAATTTTTTATTTCTTAAATCAATTTTATGTTTTAACTCTTCAATTTTTTTTTCTTCTTCAATTTTATTTCTTTTGGCTGTTTCTTTTTTAGTATTTAAATCAATTTCAGCTTTAATTGTTTTTAATTGTAAAGTATAGTTTTTATCATTTTTATATTCATTATATTTAAATAATAAAAAATTAGTAATTTCCTCAATCGGAAATAACATTTTTAATATTTTAACTTCTCTTATATTTGAATGAACAATATTATTATCATGAATTTGAAAATTATAATCAAAAAATTTTGATTTTTCTTTTAAATTAGAATAAATATATTTTATTTTTAAGAATATATTGTCTTTTATTTTTATTGGATTATCATTCATTGAAAGAGTTCTTTTCTTTTTATATGGAGTTAAATTAATATTGATTTTACTTAATATTTCTGATTTTTCTTTTTCTAATTTTGAATTTCTTAATTTTACTAATTTTAATAAATTTTCTTTTTCTTGGATTTCATTTTCTATTTCAATATTAAATGCATTATATTTTTTATGTTCTTCAAATTCCTCTTCTAATTTTTCTTTTTCATTATATTTTTCTTGAAATTTAGATAATAATTTTAAATTTTTATTTTCTTCTCTAACAAACCATTCTTTAAAATCTTCGACTGAATTAAATATTAATTTATTATTATATTCTTTTTTTAAAAATTCTTTTAAATTTTGAGGTTGAATTCTTTTATCCATTTCAATTTGAAATAAAATCCATTTTTCAATTCCAATTTTAATATATTCAATTTTATTTATTTGACTTTTAATTACAGTAACATCTTTTAAAAGTTTATTTAATTGAAATAGTAATTCATCATTTTTAATTCTTTCATTTTCAATTTGAATATATAATTTTTTAATTGAATCATTATATCTATTTATATAATTATTGTCTAAAACACTTTGATAAACTTTAATTTTTTTCATAGTATTATCTAAACTTTTAATTTCATAATTAATATTATCTTCAATTCTTTTAACAGCTTCTTTTTTAATTTTTAAAGAATATCTTGATAAAATAATACTTTTAGTTTTATCAATATATTCTTCACTAGTATCTCTTACTTTAACTTTTTCAATTTTATAATTTAACTTTTTTAAATTTTTTGGAGGAGAAACAAAATATTTCATATATAATTTAGATAAATTATCTCTTGAATATCTTTCTTTACAACAATAAATCATTGTTGGAGGTAATCTTTTAATTGAAGGTAATATTTTCCCTTTTTTATCAGTTTTATAATCAAATATTTCTCTCATTTTTAATTTTTCATCATTTCTTGATGTTAAATTTTGATTTATTATTTCATTATTATTATAATCTTTTATATCAGGCTCTGTTAAATATATTTCACTTTTTATTCTTTTTGGAGTTTTTTCTCGAGAAGACGATATTGTGTTTGAAGAAAAAACTGAAGAATTTAAATATTTTAAACTAGGAATGTTGTTTGGAAGCTTATGATATTTAATTTGAGATAATATATTTGAATTATCTGATGTTATATTTGATGAGTTATTTGAATTTTTTATATTACGAGTTCTATTATTATGGGATTTCATTTTTTATAGAGAAAATTTTTTTGAGGTTATTTTTTAATTAATTGGTTTTTTAATTATAAAAATTTAAACTTTAAAATATTGCATTAAAAACAATTCAAAAAATAAAAATAAAAAATAAGGCAGATAAAATAAGATCAACAAAATGTTCATATTATCCAAGAGCTTTCGCAAATATTAAAATAAGCATCATTCCTATAAAAATTCTATCCTGTTGTCCTAATGCTTTAACACAAGTATCACCACAAAATTCTGTTATCTAGTCCTGCCCCAAGAGAGTCCACAACATAATCCAGAAGAAAGATATGTAACCTTCTTTAAGAATAAATATATTTATCACCAATTTTTCCATTTAAAATTCTTGTCCTCTATTAAACTAGATATTCCTAATATATCTCCCATTAATAATGGTATTACACTTTTTATTATTAATTCTAGCTTTAATACTCCGATTGAACATATTCCTACTTCACTCTTTGTTCTACCATATGCAAATCCAATATCAGCGAATACTAAGACAAATGCTATTCCCATTTAACCAATAAAATAAACAGGAGATTTGTTTACCCGCTCTTCTGTTTGTTGAAGAAGTAAGGATTCTAATATTTTTTTATTTATGTTTTTATTTTTCGGTATTAATTTATTTATTTTTTAATATATTTAGAAAATAAAAAAAACTGATAATGAAGAAACTATCATCACTTTAAAAACCAAATTAAAATATTATGAAGATAAAAATATATTTAAATGAATGAAGAAGAAGTAAAAGAGCTAATAATTTAAAATGAATTTTTTTTAGATATTATTAGACAGCTTTTCTCATATATAATAGAATGTATTTTTAATAACTTTCTTTTTTATTTTATTTTATTTAATTAGAATTTAATTTTTCTTTATTTTAAAAATTAAATTAAACTTTAATGATAAGTAAATCATTAACTTCTTCATTTGATTATATTCAATCAAAAAAAGTTAGTTGTGGTAATAATGATGATTTAAATAATAGTAAAAAAAATATATCCAAAACAGACAATAATAATAATAATTGTTTGGAAATAGGATATAAAAAAACAGTAGAAGAATTAAATTGTTTTCATAAAAACATTTCTCCTCAGTATACTTTAGAAAAAAATATATATACACAATTTATAAAGAATTATTCTTCAAATAAAGATTTTTATAACATAAAAAAAATAAATGAAATAATAACTAATGAAGGTTCTCATATAGTAGCAAAATTCAAAGATTTTTTAATAAATGAAGATTATTCTGAATTTTTACAAAGAAATTATACTTTATCAGAAAGTGAAAAATGTCTTCCAAAAATATTTGAATATTATAATAATTGTTCAGTAATTTTTCCAAATTATTTTAAGTTACCAGAAAGTAAATATATTTATAAAAATATTCAAAGGAAGCAAAGAGTAATTGATAATCAACAAAGTTTAGAATTTAAATTAAATAAAAAAAATAATTTAAATAATAAAAGTAATGATGATAATATAGTATTTTTTAGTATTCAAGTATTAGATTCTATTTTAGATCAAACTGATACAAGTGGAATAAAAGATTTTTTTGGTGTTAATATTAATGATGATGATTCTGAAAAAAATAACAGTATGGAAATTATTATAAATAAAATTTCTAATATTGAAAATAATAGTATAAAATTAAATACAGATAGAAAAACTAAATTAAAAAAAAAGAATGATATTAATAAAACAAAATTAGAAATTAAGAACAATAAAAATAAAGGAAGAAATAATAATAGGGATTTAAATGGAGGAAATAATAGTTTAGGTAATAAAGGAAACAAATCAAATATTTTCACTAGATTAAATATTAATAATGAAATGAAAAAAACAAAAGTTTGTTCAAATACAATTGATATGGATTCAAAAAATAATATGAATAATAACAATCATTATAATATTATTTCTATAATTTCAAATGGACAAAAATTTAAATGGAAAAATTTACCCCAAATTAAAAAACCAAAATTAATTCAAAGTTTATTTGCTAAAAATAAAATAATGTGTGTTACTAACATTTATAAAGATATGAATAATAAAAAGATTAATAAGACTAAATTAAATAAAAGAAAAATGAAATCTTTTTCTCCAGTAAATACAATAAATAATTATAATAAATTATCTCCTTCTTCTTCAAAAAATAAAAAAAGTTCTTTATTTAATCATAGAATAAATAATTCAAAATCAAGAATAGAAAACATTTATCACAAATCAACTTTCAATAAAAATGATAAATATTTAAAAAATGAAAGAAATTCAAAAATAAAAGAAATTTCTGTTCCCTCATCTGAAAGAGATATTTCAAATAAAAATTTTTGTAAATCTAATAATAATAATACTTTGAATTTAAGTAAAACAAATTCTATATCAATTAATTCATTCAATAATAACATTCATAAAAGAAATTTAAGTTTCAATAAAAAAGATAACCTAAAAAAAAGTAAAATTAATAACATAAAAAATAATTTTAATAGATATGGAAAAAATAACTTAAATTATAAAAGTCCAGATTGTAGATTAAATACAAAAAATAATTTTAATTTCTTAACTTTAAGTGTTGAAAATAATATAATAATACCAACAAACAATAATAATAGTGGAAAAGAAAATAAGAAAAAAAATAAAAAGAAAACTCCAAACTTAATTTATCCAAAAAAAGAAATGAAAGGAATTAAAATTGAAGGATTTACAAATTTTCAAAATTTAACTTCAAATTCAAGAAAATCTTCAAATAGTCAAAGAATTATCTTTACTGAATCTTTACTTAAAAATAAAAGTATAACAAATCGAAATAAGATTAATAATTTTATCGATAAAGCATAATTATATTGTAAATAAATAGTATTTATGTAATTGTTTATTTAATTGTTAAATTATTTTATTTAAAGAAAAATGAAAAGAAATAATAAAAAATAAAACAAATATTAAAAAAATAAATTAAAGCAGTTATGGAATATTTTTCAGACAGAAAAAACAACACAGTATCAAAACTGGACAAAGATGTAATGTCAAATTTGTTTTTCCAACTTGGTCCAAAACATAGTAGATTACATCAATTTGAAAAATACGGAAAATTTTTTCAAGAAGAAAAAACATCAAAAATATATAATTCAATAAATTTTCAAACTCGAAATATAACAAGAAACAGAATAACTTCAGATACATTATATATATTTAATGAATCAAATAAAAAACCAAGAAGAGAAATACAATTAAATCCAAAATATTTTTTGAATTCAGAAGATGATTACAAAGAATTTTTTCCTACTCAAATTAATGATTCTTCTGTTAGAATCCCTATCTTAAAAAAATTAAAAGAAAATAAGAAAGATAATGAAAATGAAGATGATGATGATGATGAATATAAACCTCCAGAAATTCATCATAAACAAATAGTTTTTTTAAAAGGAAAAAATAATAAAACTTATTTATATAAAAATTTAAAAAATTCTTATCCTTATAACACTAATCTTAATGAATTAGATTTAACTCCTTATGTCCCTTGTATGTTTGGAAATAAATTTGAAAAAAAATTAGATGATTTTGCAATGATGGAAAAAATAGATAAAAACAGAAAACCAGCATTTAAATTAAAATAATATATAGATAAAGCAATTGATATATAAATAATAAATATAAATAAATTAATTGTTTTTTCATGTAAATCATAATCAAAAAAAATAAAAACATATAATAAATAAATAAATATAGATAAAAATCAAAATAATAATTCATAATTTTGTCAAAAAGAGGAGTACAAATAAAATGGGGATTGGGCCCAATCCCCAATCCCCAATCCCCAATCCCCATTTTTTGATTTTAAAATTAATATTTTAATTTTTAGAAAAAATTGTTTTTATTAAAAA
>JAEEGL015788221.1_pt1 | contig 41593 bp, 39 predicted proteins | sample 9134231 | NCBI WGS metagenome assembly JAEEGL01 (sample SAMN16246548, study PRJNA631951) | gut metagenome | biome: gut microbiome; feature: rumen; material: fiber-attached | host: Bos | place: Iran: Karaj | collected 2018-10
TACGCCGGGTGCACCTGCTGCGATAGCCTTGATCTGGGATCTCTTGATACCGAAGCCGCCGATAAGCTCATCTACGACAGAAATGATAGTCTCTTCTACATTCTGGGTAGCTTCGCCGTCAGCCTTTGTCTTCTTCTTGATACGGTAAACAATGTTCTTCTTGGAATCAAAGATAGCTCCAAGGATCTTTGTTCCTCCGATGTCAAGACAGATGTTGTACATAGCGGGCATAACCTTTCCCTCCTTTACTTATCAGCCTACGCCGAGAGCGGAATCCGCGCCGGAATCGCTGTAATTCTTGTTCTCAGATGACTTCTTCTTGTATATGAGTGTGGGCTCCTTGCCCTCAGTTATACATACTCCGTCGATAATGCACTTGGATACATCCTTCTGTGAAGGAAGGTTGTACATAACGTTCTGCATGGTCTCTTCAATGATTGAACGAAGTCCTCTTGCACCAGTCTTTTGCTCGATAGCCTTGTTGGCTATGGCAAGAACCGCTTCGTCAGTGAACTCAAGCTCTACATCATCAAGCTTAAGCATCTTCTTATACTGCTTTACGATAGCATTCTTAGGCTGTGTAAGAACTCTTACGAGGTCTTCTGCAACAAGCTTGTTAAGAGCGACCGTTACAGGAATTCTTCCGATAAACTCAGGAATGAGACCGTACTTCATGAGGTCCATAGGCTGAACCTGGTTGTAGTAAAGTCCGCTGTGCATATCCTTCTTGGACTGGATATCAGCACCGAAGCCGTACTGCTTATCAGCAACTCTCTGAGCGATGATCTCATCGAGACCGTCAAACGCACCTCCGCAGATGAAGAGGATATTCGTTGTATCGATGTTGTAGCACTCCTCATTGGGATGCTTTCTTCCGCCCTTAGGAGGTACGTTGGCTACTGTTCCCTCAAGGATCTTGAGGAGAGCCTGCTGTACGCCCTCTCCTGAAACGTCTCTTGTAATGGAAACGTTCTCGGACTTCTTAGTGATCTTATCAATCTCATCGATGTAGATGATACCGGTCTGCGCACGCTCGATATCATAATCAGCTGCAATAATGAGCTTAAGGAGTATGTTCTCAACGTCCTCACCTACGTAACCTGCCTCAGTAAGTGAAGTGGCATCGGCTACTGCAAAAGGAACATCGAGGATCCTTGCAAGTGTCTGTGCAAGGAGAGTCTTACCGGAACCTGTAGGTCCGAGCATGAGGATGTTACTCTTCGAGATTTCTGTATCATCATCGGAAAGATCCGCATAAACTCTCTTGTAGTGGTTATATACAGCAACAGAGAGCGCGATCTTAGCGTCATCCTGTCCGATAACATACTGATCGAGCTTATCCTTGATGTCATGAGGAGTAATGAGCTTATTGGGTCTTGTGGACTTTAATCTCTTCTTCTTCCTGACCTTCTCCTCTTCGGAGATAATTCCGTAAGCTGTTCTAATACAGTCTATGCAGATATAGCAGTTAACACCTGAGAACAATCTTGGTACATCGTATTCCGACTTGCCGCAGAACGAACAACTCAAGATATCCCCATTATTACCGCCGTTTCCGCCATCGTATCTCATGTTTGCCATCTGATACTCCTATAAAAGCTATGTTTAACAATTAATCTTATCACAATAAATATAAATAAGAAAATACCGCCGCTCCTTTCGAAGCGGCGGTAACAAACTTGTCATTTGAAGCGGGATTATTACTCCTCACTCTTCTCTTCCTTAGGTTCTTCTTCCTTAGGCTCTGTCTTAACAGCCTTGTCAGCAAGATACTCAACTGTCTTTCTGTTGATGATGGACTCCTTGATGTACGGATTGTCCTCACCGAAAGCCTTCTTAAGGTTCTCAACGTCTGTCTGATAAGCCTTAGCCATATCCTCGAGTTCCTTCTCGTACTCTTCGGAAGTAGCCTCCATCTTGAGTTCCTTAGCAATAGCCTCGATAACGAGATTGCTCTTAACTCTCATGAGAGCCATAGGCTTCATACCAGCCTTGAAATCATCCATGCTCTGGCCTGTGTACTGGAGATACATATCAAGACCTATGCCCTGCTGGCTCATTCTGGAAGCCTGCTCGTCTGCCATATTCTCAACTTCGTTATCAATCATGACATCAGGGATCTCGATCTCAGCGTTATCAGCAACAACACCTACTACAGAATTGATGAAAGCGCTCTTTGCCTCGTTCTCGGCAGCCTCTTCCTGATTCTTCCTGATATCAGCCTTGAGCTCATCCAATGTATCGAACTCAGAAACATCCTTAACGAACTCATCATCAAGCTCAGGAACCTTCTCTTCCTTGATGTTGTGGATCTTTACGTTGAATGTAGCAGCTGCACCCTTGAGCTCCTCAGCGTGATACTCTTCAGGGAATGTAACCTCGATTGTGAACTCCTCGCCTACGCTGTGGCCTGCAACCTGATCCTCGAAACCGGGGATGAAGGACTTGGAACCGAGCTTCAAGCTGTAGTTCTCACCCTTGCCGCCCTCGAAAGCAACTCCGTCCTTGAAGCCTTCGTAGTCGATAACAACTGTATCGCCTTCCTTAGCAGGACGGTCTTCAACATTCTCGAGAGTAGAATTTCTTCTTCTCATAGCCTCGATATCAGCATTAACTGTCTCATCTGTGATTTCTCTCTTGAAGTAAGGAGCCTCAACGCCCTCATACTTACCAAGCTTAACCTCAGGCTTAACAGTAACAGTAAGTGTGTACTTCATACCGTTCTCATCGATGGACTCAACGTCGAGCTCAGGACGGGAAACAACCTTAAGGTCGTGCTCCTTAACTGCTTCCTGATAAGCGGGATTAACGATTACATCAATAGCATCCTCGTAAAGGACACCCTCACCATAGTATTTAACAACGAGCTGATAAGGAACCTTACCCTTACGGAAACCGGGAACCTGGAATCTTCCCTTATTCTTCTTGTAAGAAGTCTGAAGAGCCTTGTCAAATTCTTCTTTTCCGCACTCGAGCTTAATAGCCACCTTAGAATGCTCAAGCTTCTCAATCTCAGCCATATATATTCTCCTTAATACATTAATAAGCAATCGAAGTAGAATTTTATCACAGCAAATGTCGAATTTGCAATAATTATCAGATTACTGTTACCTGAACGCCCTTTAAGATATCGTATGTTTCTTCATCAAGCTTCTTATCGAACGAATCCGTAAGGCTTCTGTTAACGATAATCTCTGCCTCGGGAGCGGCAGCCTTGGCCATAATGGCATTTGAGATAACACAAATATTGGAAACAAGGCCGCAGATCTCGATAGATTCGTATTTATCGGCATTGTCATTAATATAATTACTAAGTTTTAATGAACCGAAAGTAGGCTTCTCGAAGCAAAGGCAATCGGACAGAAGATCCTTAAGTCCGGCAACAAGTGCATGTCCCTCGGAACCCTTTATGCAATGAGGAACCGGGAGGTTTCTGCCCTCCTGTGTATCCTGATAGTTGTCATAATGGGTATCAAGAGTATAAACGACCTCATCACCAGCTTCCTTATATTCAGATATCTTGCGGGCAATACCGTCGATTACTCCGTCAGCACCGTCAAAGCCCAACGCTCCATCGACAAAGTCATTTTGCATATCTACTACAACCAAAAGTCTTCCCATGACAACCTCCTTAATGCACATGAAATTATACAAAAACGACCGTCGCATAAACGACGGTCGTCCATCTGGCGCGCCCGGCAGAAGTCGAATCCGCAGCCTTCTGATCCGTAGTCAGACACTCTATCCAGTTGAGCTACGAGCGCGTAAAGCTTATTAATATTAGTACAGGGCGGGTTGAATGTCAACAATGACATGTTGTAGAATATCGGCTGAATTTTGAACCGGAGATTATAATGAGCAATTACGACCCTGATAAACAGAGACTTTTTTTCGATGACCTTATTAACTGCAGAGAATTAGGCGGTATGCCGGGTTTCGGCGGAAAGACATTCCGAAGCGGCATTATGCTTCGTTCAGGATCTCCCTCTATCGCTTCTGAAAAAGCCTTCGAGGAACTTAAGAAATTCGGTGTAAAGACTGTTATCGATCTAAGATCCAAGGCTGAGCTTGCTCATTATGGCAATCCTTTCATGGATGATCCTGATTCTAATTTTTACAACATCCCCCTCTTTGTCGGTGACCCTGATGCCAAAGAAGATCCCACAATGAATTTCTTAAGAACTCACTCCATGGGAGATTTTTATGTAATGATGATTAAGGAGCTCGGCAAGGAAGTCGTCGAAGTAATGAGAGTCTTTATTAAGGAAACTGAAGGTTACACTCTCTTCCACTGCGCTCACGGTAAGGACAGAACCGGCGCTATAGCAGCTTTGCTTTATATGCTCATCGGAGCTTCCAAAGAAGATATAGTTCTTAATTATAAAGTCTCATATGACTATGCAAAGCATTTCCTAGATCCGCTCATAGCCGATAAGGAACCTGTTATGAGACACACATTAATGTCTGATGCGGATAATATGGTTACCTTACTTAAGTTTTTCGAAGACGAGTATAACTTAAGTGCAGAAAGCTACCTCATGCATTACGGCATGACCCAGGAAGAAATAGATAAGCTTAAGGAAAGAATTACAGCCTGATCAGGCACTTACCTTTACATATTCAACTACATCACCATCGCCGAATCCGAACGTAACGTCGTAATCCCTTGAGCCGGTGTTAATTGTAAACACGTAGTTTGACTCATCAATAAAAGGATAAGCAAGAAGTATCTGCGTTCTGGTCATTCCTACAAAGAGGTTATATCCGATACTATAAGCGGAACTGCTCATAAGTCTTATCGAGGTAAGCGTACCGGTCCAGTTCTCCCCCATCTCAGATACTCCGTCAAATCTTAAGATGACACCAGGGAAAATGACGATTACCATGCCCTCATCTTCGTTATAACTGAAAGAAGAAGCAGGTCCCATGGCAGCTTCAAGATCGGTGAAAGAATACTCACTTCCGATTCTGATAATTCTCTCATCGCCTCTTACAAGGTATACGAGATTAAGATCAGGTGCTGCGGAAATATTGTCATCAATATTGAAGCTACCGCCATTTTGCAATGTGATATGAACGTTATGCTCTTCGAATAAAGTACCGTCTGATGCGATTGTCTCAGGGATTCGTACATTCATCTCCCAAGGCACGAGTCTTGTTATCTCATACTCATATCTGTTGGACATAACTCTTAAACGGTAGAACTCACAAAGCTGCTGTGCCTTCGCATAAACAACCTCATCTGAATATTCTTCCCCCGTAAGTCCCGGCACAAGCAAAGCCTTAACCGCATCAGCATTGGACTCGTCAAGCAAAGTGAAATAATGATTGCTGTAGTTATAGATGTTGATGATCGATGTGACCCAATCAGAAGAAAGGTAAACAAGTCCGTCTTCATTAACGCTGAAGAAGATGTAGACCGGATACTCGACATCCGTGGAATAAAGAAGCTGTGCGCCTTTTATCTCGCCGTATCTTCCTGTTACATCCTGACCGAGAAGGCTTGCGCACTCCTGGTCCCCCATAATACGGAACGATACTACCTTACCGTTATTATCCTGCGTCGATACGGTCCTTAAGATATTGAGATACTCGTAGAAATAGGAATACGAAAGACCATCGAGCTGATAATCAGGTATCCTGGAGAAAGAATCGGCTGTGGATCTTTTGTCGTTAATTGCATTCACAATGAGTCTGGTCAACTCCTGTACAGAGATCTCATCCTGAACAACGATTCTTTCATGAACACTGTTTCTGATCTGATCGGCAATATTGCAGGCACAGGAAGATACCGCGAAAGCGGCACATAACATAACAGCTATGATCTTCTTCCAAGCATTCTTCATCATGAAAGCTCCTCAGCCGCAGCTTCTTCGAATGCCTCTACGGCTTCTTCAGGCGTACTGTAATCGCCTCTCATATAACCGTTTACGGTATTGATGAACACATCGTTTACCATATCATCGTATGGCGAAACAGTAGAAGCGTCAATACCCCAGGCAACCTGCGAGAATACACGGAAAGGATTCTGTCCGCCGAGCCACTGCTCACAGTATGCATCATCAGAAGCACAAGCCATCATTACGCTTATGTTGTTAACCGTAATACCGTCATCCGCCATGTCATAAAGGGCATCCTCACTGATGCAGACATTTCTGATAAATCTGGCAGCATCAGCCTCCATGTCGCAGTAAGATGTTACGAAGATATAGTTGCCTCCGTCATAGTAGTTAACGGGAGGCATAACGATACCCCAGTCACCTGAATGATAGGACCTTAATACCAACTCACCAAAACGCATCGTTCCGAAGTAAGCGATACCGGTTCTGTTCGATATGCGCTGCGTCCAGGCCGAACTCCATCTGGAATTGTCGAAGAACAATTCATCATCTGTAAATGCATCAAGGAATGTGAGGTAATCCTGCATATACTCAGGAGTCTCGATATTTCCGTTACTGTCAAACCAGCTCTCGTTCCTGCCGAAGATATAAGGATCCTGAAGATCGGCAGGACACGTTACGAGATTGCGTGTACCGCCGGAAGATTCGTTAACTGCTAATGCAGTATCAAGCACTGCATCCCAACTTTCGAAAAGCGGAGCCACCTCGCCCGGCTCACTCACACCAAGTTCAGCTGCCATTGCACTTCTGCAGTAGAATACGGCACCCGGCGTTATCTCCCAAGTTACACCCTTAATTACGGAATCGGCATCCGTAGTAAGAGCGAAAGTATACTCGTACATGTACTGAAGTTCCTGATAAGAGATACCGATATTGTTAAGCGGTATCGTCATATCACTTAATGCATATCGTCTTGCATAATTGCTGTCGCAGATAATCATGTCAGGAGCATCTTCGCCGGAAGCAAGGATAGCATCGAGTCTGTCAGTAAAGATATTCATGCTGATCTGCGTATCATCAAAATCAACATCCGTATAATCATCTGCTACATCGATAGCATTGCTGCTTCCTGTGCATATCTCAAGAACCGCATTATCATCCAAGTTGGAATTCTCAACAGAATCAGGTATTGCAAGTTCTGTATAATCGTCAGGATCAAGATTAAGAATGACGCTGGCAATAGAGCTTCCCGCGAATGTACCGTTGTTATAGACGTTGATCGAATATGAACCTGTATCAAGAGGTCCGTTACCGTATGAACAGATAGCGATTCCATCATACATTTGTGCCTCTGCACCGCTTAATACAAGCTCTCCGTCACAGAAGATATCGTATGTAAGATCAAGAGGTCTTCCGGAATCGATATAACGGCTGTTTATCCAAACCTTTGCCACGATATCCGAACAGTTGAAGTAAATGCCGGATCTGTCAGTATACTGCCAAAGAATCTCATCAACCGCCATTCCGTCAGGGAAAAGCAAAGGACTTAATGTACATGCCTTGGAGTCTTCGTAGAAAACGTTTCCGTTGTTACGGATAAGCAGTATGTATTCGAACTCGGGAAGATAATCGAAGTCCAATGAAGTGTCGTCAACATCAAGAGGAAAAGATACACCTGAGCCGTCAGCATCAAGTACTGCCTCACCCTCGTAAATGACTTCGTTATTCCTGTAGTATTCGTATGTAAGGTTTAGGTCTACTCCTGATGCCAGGAACTCTTCAGAGAAGTTGTAATGACAGCAGATCGAATTTGTATCGTTGAAGCTGTTGTCATCATTTCCGCTGGTCCAGTTTCTGTTAAGAAGGATCGAATTACCGTCGAGAATAAACTCGTATCCCGGATAGAACAACGATCCGTAAAGGTTTGCAGCGATTTCTTCGGAGTTTACAACAACCCACTGTCCGTCAACTTTCTTGAGGCTGACAGATACAGTGACATCGCTTTTTCCCATCGTGTTAAGGCTCTCTACGAAAGAGTCGTAATCAGAAGGTGAAGATGAGATAACCCTGTTAAGGTCAGGCATTACAAGAGTATAGGTTGCTACCAAAGTACCATTCTCGCCGTTGCCGGAACGACCGGCTTCGAATCTGTAGTGAGTAGCTTCAAGGATCATGTTCACGGCCCTGCACTTGTAGTCCAAGAACATGTAGTCTAATAAATAGGAATCGCCGTCAACACAAAGTGTATCTGCGGTTGCAGTATCCAAAGAAAGAAGGGCATTAATATATGCATCGGAAACCCGGCGTGCATCTCGGTTAATCGAGGAGCAGCCAAGTGAACCGGCAAATATTATAGCGGCAGATAAAGCCGCAATTCCCTTCTTCAGGCCCTTCATTACTCTCTTCTTCCCTTGACCGCCTCGTAGATAACTATTCCTGCTGCTACGGCAGCATTAAGGCTGTTAACGTTACCTGCCATCGGAATGGATAAAAGGAAGTCGCATTCCTTACGTACAACGTCTCTCATGCCTTCTCCCTCGCTTCCAATTACGATAGCGATTGAGCCCTTATAATCAGCCTTATCATAGTCTGTCTTACCTTCCGCATCAGTTCCGAATACCCAGAATCCATGCTTCTCCTTAAGTTCACGAAGTGTCATTGCGATATTGGTAACTCGCGCTACCGGAACATATTCAATGGCACCTGCGGATGCCTTCGCAACAACACTGTCGAGTCCGATTGATCTGTGCTTCGGGATGATTACGCCGTCAACACCTGCAGCATCGGCGATCCTTAAGACTGATCCGAGGTTATATGCATCCTTAAGTTCATCAAGAACCACAAAGAAAGGATTACGTCCTTCGGACTTAACAACCTCGATCATATCCTCGATATCGACATATTCGTGGCTTGCAACAGCGGCGATAACCCCCTGGTGGTTATGCGTCTCGCTCATACGGTCGAGAGCCTCGCGCTTTGTTCTTACGACAGGAATTTTCTTCTTCTCGGCTTCGTTCAAGATCCTAATAAGAATTGGATCAGGCTTCTTGTCTCCTCTTGATTCAAGGATCCAAAGCTTGTTGATCTCCCGACCTGCCTTGAGCGCCTCAAGAACGGAATTTCTTCCCTCAAGTCTGTCAGCAGAAGGGGTCTTCTCTTCTTCGGGGACACGTACCTCTCGATTCTCCCTGTTTCTGTTATCGTTCCTTGCGGGACGATAATCTCTTCTGCCCCTGTTATCTCTGTTTCCTCTGTTATCCCTGCTCACTGTCGATCACCTCGAAAGATCTTTGAATAATGTAGTCCAGTCTGTCTCCCTGATTATCAAGGAAAAGATATCCCAATAAAGCCTCGAACCCGGTGGCGTTCATGTAATCCATCGGGCTCGCATTCTTTGACATGGTCGGTGAATTGGAATTTCTCCCTCTTTTGAAGTACTCAATCTCATCTTCCGTGAGTTCATCCATTACCGCATTTGCTGCTTTAGCCTGTGAAGCGGCAGACACATAATGCACATTAAGCTTATGCATCTTACCGGAATTCGCGGCCGTTCGTTCACTTACGTGACACCTCGCATAAAGCTCGTAAACTGAATCCCCGATGTAAGCGAGGACTGAAGGATTAACTTCACGAAGATCTGCGGCAATAAATGGAATTATCACAGCTTTTCCACCTGAGGTCCTTGAGGAGTATCCTTAACTGAATATCCCTTGGATGTGATGAGATCTCTGATTCTATCTGCCTCAGCAAAGTCCTTAGCCTTCTTAGCTGCTGCACGCTGCTCAACAAGATCTGTAATCTCGGCAGGAATTCCGTCATCCTCAGAGGACTCGAGTTCGATACCGAGAACGCCTGTAATCTCAGCAAGTGTATCGTAAGCTGTCTTCAAAGCATTCTTTGATGCCTTACCTGAAGAAACAGCAGTATTTGCAGCCTTTACGAGACCGAAGATATCTGTGATGGCATCAGCAGTATTAAGATCATCATCCATGTGAGCGATGAAGCTGTTCTTACCGTCTTCACAAGCCTTGATAAGCTCTTCATCAGCACTTCCGTCTCCTTCGTTCTCTCCTTCGAGATTGAACTTAAGATTGGATGCACATGTTGTAATTCTCTGCAAAGAAGTCTGAGCAGATCTTAAAAGCTCATCAGAGAAATTGATAGGCATGCGGTAATGACCTGTGAGGATGAAGAATCTGATTACCTGATAAGGGAAATGAGCAACGATATCTCTGATTGTGAAGAAGTTGCCCAAAGACTTACTCATCTTCTCACCGTCAACATTTACGAATGCATTGTGTACCCAGTAGTTTGCAAGTGTGCATCCGTTAGCGCACTCAGACTGAGCAATCTCATTCTCGTGGTGAGGGAAGATAAGATCCTGTCCGCCACCGTGGATATCGATAGTGTCACCCAAGTGCTTCTTAATCATAGCGGAGCACTCGATGTGCCAGCCGGGTCTTCCTTCTCCCCAAGGGGAAGGCCATGAAGGCTCGCCTTCTTTCTTGAACTTCCAAATAGCGAAGTCTCCCGCGTTCTTCTTGCCCTCGTAAGAAGCGCCTCTTTCTCCGCCGCCAGCAACGAGCTCGTCGAGCTTATAGTGGGAAAGCTTACCGTAACCCTCGTCCTTTGATACATCGTAGTAAACACCATCGCCTTCGATTACGTAAGCAACGCCCTTATCGTAGAGAGCCTGCACGATGCCGATGATAGCATCGATAGACTCTGTTGCTCGGGGCTGGTATGTAGGTCTTAAGCAGTTAAGACCGTCAGCATCCACATAGTATTCTGCAATGTACTTGTCAGCGATATCCTTAACGGTAACGCCCTCTTCCTTCGCACGATTGATCATCTTGTCATCGATATCAGTAAAGTTCTGACAGAATTCAACCTCGTAGCCTCTGTACTCCAAGTATCTTCTGAGAGTATCGAACGTTACGAACGGCCTTGCATTTCCCAAGTGGAAATAGTTGTAGACCGTGGGACCGCATGCATACATCTTAACGTGTCCCTCTGTTATGGGCTTAAAGTCTTCCTTGTATCTTGTCAGAGTGTTGAAAAGCTTCATTAAATTCCTTCTCCTTCTGTTCCTTCCAAATTAGCGCTGTTCTGATTCTGAAGATGATATATCCTCTCCTGCAGTTCAGTAACGACCTTGGCAAGTTCTCTGACCTCTGCCTCGGTCGGATCATCCGTAATATAATGGTCGAGCGCAACAGCGTGTGACTCACCGGCACTCTCGATCTTAACGATCTTACCTGGTACACCTACTACCGTTGAGTTAGCTGGCACATCATGAAGTATAACTGCGTTAGCTCCGATACTTGATCCGCTTCCGATAGTAACGGGACCTAGGATCTTGGCACCCGCGCCGATGAGAACATTATCGCCTATCGTAGGGTGACGCTTGGAACCTTTCTGGTGTCCGCGTCCGCCTAAAGTAACGCCGTGGTAAATTGTACAGTTGTCTCCGATAACGGCTGTCTCACCGATTACGATTCCCATGCCGTGGTCAATAAACAGACCGGAACCGATAGTAGCACCAGGATGAATCTCGATACCGGTCTTATGTCTTGCTATCTGGGAATTCCATCTTGCGAGGAAAAACAGCTTATGTCTGTAGAAAAAGTTGCTTACGCGATGGTAAACAAGTGCGTGAAAACCTGAATATAAAAATACGACGCTCGCTACATTTCTCGCAGCGGGATCGCGATTGTAGATCTCTCTTGCATCTTTAAGCAAACTCATTTAACAACAGTTCCATTTCTTTCTTGCACACAAAAGCCTGATTTGAGTGAACCCCGCTTGACCCCTCGAATTCTCAAGGGCGGTACCCTGCAATCGATTTCAACAGTCCAATTAAAAAGGCTTTGCCTACGCCGACTGACTCCGGGTTCCATTTAACGTCATGTAGGTTCAATGTAGAGCCCACCCGCCTCAGGTGCTTATATTATATATAATAAATGAGAATAATTCCACAATCGGCAATGTCAGAGCCCTTGATCAGCAGGATTCAGCGTTAAGCACCGCCCTGTTTCCCGAAGAAGCGCAGCAAAGAACTTCGGCTGCACCAGCCTTCTTAAGGGCTAAAGCTGCCTCGTGGAGCGTGTTTCCGGTAGTTGCAACGTCGTCTACGACAATGACCTTAAGTCCCTCAGTATAAAAATCCTCAGAAACTGCAAAAGCCCCCTGTACATTAAGGCTTCGAACGGCATTATCAGTAATCTCCGTCTGTCTTTCGGTGTCACGGGTTCTCGTGAGGACCTTTTCGGAGTACGGGATATTAAGTATCCTCGAAGCTTCCTTCGCGATGAGTGCAGCCTGATTGTAGCCTCTCTCCTTCTGTCTTGATGCCGAGAGAGGAACGGGTACAATAAGATCTGCCGTGATACTGTCTTTCGCCATCATGCTGCCAAGTAGGATTCCTATAAAGGACGCGATCTCGGGGTGTGAGTGAAACTTCATCTGAGGTACCGCCTTGGCAAAGAACCCTTCATAAGGGTACGGCATGTAAAGGTAAAGTTTCGGTATGGGATCGCCCTCGTAAGGCTCGGAAAGGCAAGGAAAGAACCTGTTTGTCTCAGGCTGAGGCACAAGGCTCGAAAGGCAGTTAAAGCAGATGTGAAAGCCCGAAGGCACCTCGTAAGGCATCTTGCCGTCGGCATCAGGGAAGCTTCCGCACACCGAGCATACCGGCGGGAGCAGAAGATCGATTGCATCCTTAAGAAGTCTCATTTTCATGCCTCGTTGCAACTATCGCGAGGAAATCAGACAAAGATGTGTTCCTCGCGGTCTCAGAATCGGATCCAAGCATCCTCATTAGTCTGTTTCCGGAATCGATTATAGTGACTTTATTTCTTCCCCTCGTGACGGCGGTGTACAGAAGTTTCCTGTTAGAAAGCCTGTAATTCATCTGACCGAGAACTACTGCGACAGAATCAAACTCGCATCCTTGCGCCTTATGTACGGAAAGAGCATAAGACAGTTCCACGTCAGTCATTATCTTCTTCTCATAACCTATCTTGCGGTCGCCGTCGAAGAGGATATCGTACTTACCCGTAAGGACATCGTATCCCATAAACTTACCCATCTCGCCATTAAATACGCCCCTCTGCACTTCACTTGAGGACGGATCGTAATACTCGATTGAGTAGTTATTCTTCACCTGCATCACGTTGTCGCCAGGATAAAGCTTAAGATCAGACCTCACCTCGAAGCACTCTTCTGAACCCTCGTTATGTTTAGCCTGAAGAACCGTATTAAGATTCTCAGTTCCGAGAAGGTTTCTCCTTGTGGGACTTAAGATAACGAAATCATCGTCAAGGTTTTCCGCAGACATCTTAACAACATGTCCCAAAGCTTCTTCGTCAGTGGCCGTCTTTATTATCTCGAAGTCCTCGCCTGCAACAGGCATCTCTCCTCGCAAGATACGCACGGCATTAGATGCTATCGAGCTTTCCTCATCCTGGCGGAACACATACTTAAGCCTTACGCATGGTATGGAAGGGCACGATATAAGATCTGCAAGAACGTTTCCTGCCCCAACTGACGGAAGCTGCTCCGGGTCGCCTACAAGTATCAGGGAAGCTCCGGGCTTAAGTGCATCAAGAAGCGCCTTGAAAAGAAAAACATCTATCATGGATGCCTCGTCTGCAACTACTACACGGCACTCCAAAGGATTGCTTCTGTTTCTCCCAAAGAACGTCTGCCCCTCATCTTCCCCGTCCTCTGAAGGGGAACTCATCTCAAGAAGGCGGTGTATCGTGGAAGCTTTTACTCCTGCGGCTTCAGACAATCTTTTGGCAGCTCTTCCCGTGGGTGCGCAGAACTCATACTTTATCTTCTCTTCTCGAAAATGCTGCGCAAGAATTGAAGTGATCGTGGTCTTTCCTGTACCGGGTCCGCCAGTAATTATCGCTATAGGTGAATACATAGACAGGAAGATCGCATCCTCCTGTAGCTTATCAAGTTCAATGCCTCTGGCTTCTCCCATAATGCGGATTCTCTCGCGGGTCTTCTCCTCATCAGGGATAACCTTTTTGGCATCAAGAAAACTCTCTATCTCTTTCTTGATTGCATGCTCTGTTCCGAAGTAAGTTCTGGAAGATATTCTGGCACCTTCATCGTACTCTTCACAGCCTGCGCATTTACCGTCGATAAAACGGTACACGATGATAAACTTATCATCTTTTGCTCTTACCAAGGCATCGTGATAAAGGCCCTCAAACAGTTCATCGGGCATGTTTCCTCCGGTCTGTGAAGCAAGAAGAGAATATGCCTTAATACGCACTGCTTGAGGCTCAATATAAGTATCGCCCGTTTCTTCGTGCAAGGTACCGACAGAGCTTACTATCGCACCCTCAAATCTTGAGATGCTTAACGGATCGGTATTAAGTTTCTTGGCAATAACTTCGCAAGTCTCAAATCCGATACCTGCTATCTTCATGAGGATGTACGGATTATCGTGAATCTTGTCTATACACTCAGTACCGAACTGATCATATACCTTATGCGCTTTCGAATCCGAAAGTCCCAGTTTACGAAGCTCAAGTAATAGCTTGTAGAATTCAAGATCACCTTCGATCTTATTCGAGATCTCAATTGCTTTCTTCTTGGTAAGACCTGTTATCTTCGATGCCGCATCTTCAGGATCTTTAAGAAGTGCATTAAGCACATCGTCACCATAAGTCTCGGCAAGTCTGGTTGCTATCTTTTTGCCGACGTCATCAAAAGAATCCTTGAGAAACTCTGCAATCAAAGCTTGATAGGAATCGTCTGTATCAATAACTTCAATTAAGTTTGCACTTATCTGAACCTGGTCACGGTAAGGCGTAACCTGGCCTGATATTTTGTAGCTTAACCCCTCAACTATACTTGCAGGATAGTTACCCTTAACCGAGAATCCACCCTTACATGCGAATATCACAAAACCATTGCGTTCGAAAATGAGCTTAACGGCAGTTACGATAACGCCGTTAAGCTCCATTCCGATATCTTCACTGGATAATTTTGTTAAGATTCCTGACTCAGATGAGATCATTTATCAAAGCTTGGAAGCTTCATTCTTAAATGCCTCAACAAGATCGAGCTTCTCCCAAGTAAATCCGTCTTCTTCTCTTCCGAAGTGGCCGTAAGCAGCTGTCTTCTTGTAGATAGGCTTGCGCAGATCAAGATCTCTGATGATGGCTGCAGGGCGAAGGTCGCATACAGCATTAACGATATCCGAGATCTTGGAATCAGCAATAGTACCTGTTCCGAATGTATCGATCATTACGGATACGGGACGTGCTACACCAATAGCATAAGCAATCTGAACCTCGCACTCCTTAGCAAGACCTGCTGCAACTACGTTCTTAGCGATATGACGTGCTGCATATGCTGCACTTCTGTCTACCTTCGTCGGATCCTTACCAGAGAAGCATCCGCCGCCGTGACGGCCAAATCCGCCGTATGTATCGACGATGATCTTTCTTCCTGTAAGACCTGTATCACCGGCAGGACCGCCGAGAACGAATCTGCCTGTAGGATTAATGAAGATCTTAGTATTCTCATCCATAAGGTCTGAAGGGATAACAGCCTTTATTACCTCGTTCATAACGAGCTCCTTAACCTGCTCTTCAGAAGCCTCTTCCTTATGCTGTGTGGAGATTACTACTGTATCGATTCTCTTTGGCGTTGCACCCTCATACTCTACAGTAACCTGCGACTTACCGTCAGGGCTCAAGAAGCTTAACGGATCGTTCTTTCTTACTTCAGCAAGCTTTCTTGTAAGCTTGTGGGCAAGTGAGATCGGAAGAGGCATATACTCAGGTGTATCGTCGTTAGCATATCCGAACATCATACCTTGGTCACCGGCACCGATATCAAGCTGACCTTCTCCTCTTGTCTCAAGAGCATCGTTAACGCCCTGAGCAATATCAGGAGACTGCTCGTCTATAGATGTCATGACGGCACATGTCTTATAGTCGAAGCTTACATCGCTTCCGTTATAGCCGATCTCCTTGATCGTCTCTCTTGCTACACTCGGGATATCTACATAAGAAGAAGTAGTAATCTCACCGGCTACAACGATCATACCTGTAGCGGCAAAAGTCTCGCATGCAACTCTTGCACCGGGATCATTCTCAAGAATCGCATCAAGAACTGCATCAGAGATCTGATCACAAACCTTATCGGGATGTCCTTCTGTTACAGACTCAGAAGTAAAGAGCCATTTTCCCTCGTTTTTTCTCATATAAGTACCGCCTTATTAGTTAGTCTTAGTTTGAAAATTGATTTTATCATTCTGTGCAATTATCCACAACTCACCCTTTGTCGAAATTTGTCGAAAATTGTCGACATTTCGTAGGTTAATTCCACTTGCAAACCTAGTACGATATATCCAAGAAACGCCATGAAAGGAATAAGGCTATGGCATTCGGGATAGATATTTATGAGAACGACACTTATCTTTATCAACTTATCAGAGAACGACTATCTGCGCACTTTCCAAACGCGTATATCAGGCGCATCGGAGAAAGCGATCAGAGTATGGATAGAAAGCTCATCCGCGAAATCTATACTCTTTACGACAACAGACAGTTCAAGGTACCTCAAGCATCTGAAGGCATAGAACCGATACCCCTGTTTTCTGACGACGGTAAGGGGCACAGCATTATCGATATGAAGAAGATCTATGCCAGGTTATCAGGACTTTCGGATGAGACTATGGAATTACCGGTTATAGGAAATACCGATAAAGACAGATTAAGACTTCTTATCTCCTATGCGTATATCGATGAACGCGAGACTTTCATAAGAAGTGCCATAGGCCCGGAAAGTTTTGATTCCATACATCCTGTCAGGATCGATCTTATGTCAGGTATAAGAATGCCGACTCCTTTCACGCCGGAATCATCAGGTTCTGTGACAAAACTTCTGAGGGCCTGCGAGAACAAAAGGTTCAAGCCTTCAGACATATTGGAATACTTAAACCCTGACAGTTCGGGATTTCTCTCATGTGGCAAGCCCGAGAATGAGGACGACGTATTCGACATTGGCGTCAATGCATGTTCAACTCTCATCAAGAATCTTAAGACTTTATGCATCCGCGAAGATACGGGAGCTTTAGTAGTTGTCGAAGGTTGGAGAGTAGCAGAACTTATCGAGTTTATCCATTGGTGCGACACGCTTCATATACTTCTTCCGGCGAGAATGTGCACCGAAGATACGGGCATGACAAAAGAACTCGGGTTATTCAAACGAGCCCTGCCGTCAGGCGCCCTAATGACCGTTCATTACTGCGAGGATTACAGACACAAATATGAATCAATCAATATATGACACATCAGAAATCAAGGAAAAACTCGTCTATTATGTTCTTTCTGTATTAAGATCAGAGTCCGATCCGTCTGACGACAGATTGAAGGAGATCATCTCCGAAGTAATAGGCATAGACCAGAGCACATCTCTCCTGCCTCTCGAACAGAAAAGGAATCTTGCACAGAGTGTATTTAACAGCTTAAGAAGACTCGATGTAATCGAGCCTTTGATGGAGGATCCGAGCATTACCGAGATTATGGTCAACGGTCCTGACAAGATCTTCTACGAGCGAGGAGGAAAGCTTTATAAGACGGATATACGCTTTAAGGATGCAGAGTCGTTAAAGACCGTCATATCCTGTTTCTTTGCCAACAGAAACAGACCGCTTAACGAAGCTAACCCCATATCCGACTTAAGACTGCCGGATGGTTCTAGAGCCAACTGTGTTCTTCCGCCAGTCGCGCCTGACGGCCCGATAGTAACCATTAGAAAGTTCACGGGTGTCTCACACGATATCGTGACTCTTATAAGACAAGGCTTCATCAGTGAAGAAGCGGCAAGGTTTTTATGCGAATGCGTAAAGAACAAGAAAACCATATTCTTATGTGGCGGAACAGGTTCCGGTAAGACAACATTTTTGAATGTGCTTTCGTCGTTTATCCCGTCTGATGAGCGAGTAGTTACCATCGAGGATTCAGCGGAACTTAACCTTCAGGGAATAGACAATCTCGTACGAATGGAAGCAAGGCTTCCGGGACCTGACGGCAGTGGCGAAGTAAACATAGGAATGATGATACGAGCCGCATTAAGAATGAGGCCTGACAGGATCATAGTGGGCGAAGTCAGAGGCTCAGAAAGTGCGGACATGGTCCACGCCTTAAACACGGGTCACAGAGGTTCATTATCAACGGGGCATGCGAATTCCTGCCTTGAAATGCTTGAGCGTTTAACGGGTATGGTAATGGCAGGCTCATCCCTTCCCTACGATGCCATCATGACCCAGTTATCGATGGGAATCGACATAATGATCCACATCACAAGAGACAGAAACGGTAAACGCTACGTGGACGAGATCTGTTCAGTGCTACCTGCCAGAGGAAAGGACTTCTGTCTGCTGAAACTATTCATCAATGAAGGAGGTAAAGTCTGTGAAAGAGTTTGTGATATTGAAGAACTTAAAGACACATGCGCATTTAAAGGCTGATGCCACAAGAACTTTTCTGATCAAACATCTTTGGTGTTATCCGGTCTTCGTCTTTCTTATCTATTCGATATCTTCCTTCTTCATAGACGATAAGGTACCGAGGATCATAGGAAGTACCATCCTTGGATTCTTTCCCTGGAAAGAACTTATGAAGAAGATCTTCTCGGGAAACTATAAGCACATGAGAACTCAGCTTCTCATCATGCTTCAGGTATTAACTACAAGTGTCAGCAGCGGTTATTCCATAGAGAAATCATTAACCCTTATAAGGCCTGTTATCGAGCATTCATTCGGCAGTAAGAGTGTTCTTATAAAGCCTCTTATAACACTTGAGAACAACATCAAAGTTCACATGAGCATTGACCGGGCACTTGATATATTCTCGAAAGAACTCGAATTCCCGGAAACAATTCCGATATTTCACGCACTTGCCATATCATCAGATATCGGCAATAACAGCCTTGCAATATTAAGAAGCAGTTGTCAGATGCTGTCTGAGATGAATGCGGTCCAAAACGAGATCAATGCTGCCAATGCAGGTAAGAACGCCGAAGCAGTAATGCTCTGCCTTATGCCGTTTATGATCACGGCAGCATTAGACAGAATGGGCGGCGGTTATCTGGAGACAGCCAGAAACTCGAAGATAGGATCGATAATCCTGATTGCTGCTTTCGCAGTAGCGATAATAGCTTCTGCCCTGCTGTTCAGATTTATGAGCCACCAGGAAAAGACTGTTAACTCTGATATCGCAAGCGAAGACCCAGACATCAGTTCAGATAAAAAGTACTTCTTTACCAACATTCTTAAGAAGATAATGCCTCCGGGATTCATAGCATCACGGCATGAGATCTTTAACGAGCTTTCGATTAATCCTGCCCAGGCTTACGAGAACTATCTTAGGAAACAGGTAACTGTTTGTTCTGCCGTGCTTATACTATCGTTGGCTGTACTTTATGTGGCGAAGATCAAGCTTCTGTTCGCACCTTTGCTTACCATAACCGTAGCTGTTCTCGGAGCTTACGACATAAGGAAAGAAGCTGAATTAAGACGAGAGGATCTGATGCGTGATATGCCGCTGTTTCTTTGTCTTATTCACACACTTCTTGAAGCGGGGCTGCAGCTTCCGAAGTCTATCGACATATGCTCATATGCTTTTAAGGAAAGTAACGGCTTATCGTCAGAGATAAGAAATCTTCGGGCAATGATGTTAAGCGGCATGACTGCATCAGATTCAGTAGAAAGATTGTCCTTAAGGATACAAATACCCGAAGCTCAGTCGGCACTTCTTCTGGTAGCAAGATATGGAAGACTGGGCACATCCGAAGTACTGGGGCTTTTATCATTACAGGCTTCTGCCTGTTGGAATCTGTGCCGAAATGCAGCACGTAAGAAACAGGAACGAGAAGCATTAGGTCTTCTGTTCCCCATGACACTCGACTTTCTGTCAGTACTCATGGTAGCAACAACACCGGCAATAATCTCATTAGGTATATAAAACACAAAGGAGGAAAGGGATATGCATAATCTTGGTGTCAATAAACGCGGTATGGGAACCGTGGAGATAGTAATCATCATCGCTGTGCTCGTGGCATTAGCTTTGGTGTTCAGAGAAGGCTTAATGCACTATGCAGGCAACGTGATGGATTATGTCTTCGATGAAGGCAGAGTTACCGGCGCGTTCGGCTGACACGTAAACTAAAAATTTAAAGGTCATTAATCATGGAAATAAGGAAAGGTCCCTACGGACATTTTGTAATTAATAAGATAGAAGACATTGGCTCTATAAACGACTATACCCGTGAGATTGTTGCAGAAAACATTCCGGGTCATATGCTTCCGCTTTATATAATTCCGGCCGTAAGTCATTACGAAGCATCTTACGACTTCTCAGGTCTTGTACCTCTTAACCACATCAAACCATCGGACTTTGAGATGATCAACAAACTTCGTAAGGCTCTCGGGGACCTTATCCTTTTCTTTGCAGATCTTCCGGATTATCTTCTGGCACCGTCATCACTGATCATTGATAATAAGTTCATATTTACTGATGAAGATTTCACGGAACTTAAAGTTTGTTTCGACCCGATAAGAACAGAACCGGAACTTCTCAACATTCATTCACTTACAAGAACAGGTCTTCGTGATTTTCTTAATTCTGAGAACTTAACAGGCGTTATATACTCGGATGAGATTGACGGCATTATCTATGCCGTTGAACAAAATGATGAAGAACTACTAAGACTTGAAGCAAACAAGATAAGAAAGCCGATAGATCCGCCTCACAAGGATTCACAGATAATAGATCTTATTGAAACAAAGATTGTAATCCTCATGAGCATAATCTCGCTTATCTTTGCCGTTGTTAAGATCCCGGGACTCGCGCTTCTTTCAGTGGCATTTGAAGTATTCTTTATCCTTAAGATAAGAAGAATACTTCTCGACATGCCGGCCATCACCATTAATACGCCGGAAGATGATACGAAGAAATTGATGCTGTTCGGTAACGAGAACGGAAAGGCACCGGGGCTTGATGCTCTTATATTAACGAGTAAAGATCCTGTATCGGGACAAGAAGACAAGAAAGCAATCTATACGGATAAAGCTGCCATCGGATCAGACAGATTCCTATGCGACATATTCTCACCCGACAAGGAGATATCCCCCATCCATGCTCAGATTAAGAAGGTAAACCGAACTTACTATGTAAGTGATCTATCAGCAGACAATTCCACATTTCTCAACAACGTAAGGCTGGAACCCGGACGCGAATACGAGATTAAAAGTGATCAAATACTGATGCTTGGCAAAAGAGAATACAAGATAGAGATAATCTGATCAGAATGTCTCTTTCCAGCCGAACTCTTCAACAAGAATGGCAATTCTTTCCTTCTGATGATCAGAACCGTACATCTCAAGAAGATGACGTCTTGCACGGGCACGGGCCATCGCCTGCTGCTGTTCTTTAATGAATACTTCACGAGCAGCTTTATCTTCGATATTCTTCGCTGCCTCGAGATTCTTAGCAGCCTGAGTAAAAGACTTACAAGTATGTCTGGGGCTTAGATCCTCAGGGAATTCGGCAGCATTACAAATTACCATAATACCCTTGGAAGACACCTCGCAGTATCCTTCGGATATCGTGAAATACTTTGCCTCACCGTCTTGAACAAGATGAGACATTCCGGGACTTAATGCAACGATAAGAGGAGGATGTCCTGGCATGAATCCCATCTGTCCGTCTATCGTGGTTATTACCACGGAACTTACTTCACCTTCGAAGAATCGCTTATAAGGTGTGACTATAGTAAGCTTTGTCGTATTCGCGGAAGCCATGTATTACTTACCGTTATCGTCGTTATATGCCTTCAGTACATCATCAAGGTCGCCCTTCATGAAGAAGTACTGTTCAGGTATGTGGTCAAGAGATCCGGAGATAATCTCACCGAAGGCCTTAACCGTCTTCTCAATAGGCACGTATCTCGGTGCATAACCCGTGGAATCAGCCGTTACGAAGAAAGGCTGTGAAAGATACTTCTGGATCTTTCTGGCGCGGTTAACGGTCTGTCTATCTTCCTCTGACAATTCTTCCATACCGAGGATAGCGATAATGTCCTGAAGTTCCTTATATCTTTGCAAGATCTCCTGAACCATTCTTGCTACGTGATAGTGCTCTGCACCTACTACATCTTCGCTAAGGATTCTTGAAGAAGACTCCAAAGGATCTACAGCAGGATAGATACCAAGCTCAACTACGGATCTTGAAAGAACGATATTCGCATCAAGGTGTGAGAATGTCGTCGCAGGAGCAGGGTCCGTAATATCATCAGCAGGTACGTAAACGGCCTGGATTGAAGTAATGGAACCGTTCTTCGTTGAAGTAATTCTCTCCTGAAGCTCACCAACCTCGTTAGCCAAAGTAGGCTGATAACCTACGGCTGAAGGGATTCTTCCGAGCAAAGCGGAAACCTCGGAACCGGCCTGAACAAATCTGTAGATATTATCGATAAAAAGAAGTACGTCCTTCTTCTTGGCATCACGCAGGTACTCCGCCATCGTAAGACCTGTAAGCGGAACTCTCATTCTCGCACCGGAAGGCTCGTTCATCTGACCGAAAACCATGATGGTCTTATCAAGAACTCCGGACTCCTTCATCTCGCCCCAAAGATCGTTACCCTCACGGGAACGCTCTCCGACACCTGTAAACACGGAATAACCGCCGTGCTCAGAGGCGATGTTACGGATAAGTTCAAGGATAAGTACCGTCTTACCTACACCGGCACCTCCGAACAATCCGATCTTACCGCCCTTGGAGAAAGGAACAAGAAGGTCGATAACCTTGATACCTGTCTCGAGAATCTGTGCCGTAGGATACTGATCTGTAAATGAAGGCGCAGGCTTATGAATCGGCATGTAAGCCTCGGCTTTTACTTCTCCGCCGTTATCAATAGGGCGTCCCAACACGTCGAAAAGCCTTCCTGTAATGGTCTCACCTACAGGAACGTTGAAAGGAGAACCCTGGGAGATGGCTTTAACACCTCTCATGAGACCTTCAGTAGCATTAAAGGAAACGCATCTTACTACGCCCTTACCTCTTTGCTGAAGCACTTCTGCGAAGACGTCCTTATCACTTTCAGTTCCATCTTCATTCGCGATGATCCTAACACCGTCATTGATCTTAGGTGTCTCACCGAACTTAAACTCACAATCTATGACAGGTCCGATTATCTGTACTACTTTACCTTCTGCCATATCTTACGCTCCTTAATTCTTACTTACAGGTTGTTAACCTGGTTAGCACCGTTGATGATCTCGGTAAGCTCATTGGTTATCTTCGCTTGTCTTGCGCGGTTAAACTTAAGCTGCAATACCTTCATCATGTCTTCGGCACTGTTAGTGGCATTATCCATAGCGGCAAATCTTGCAGTCTGCTCGCATGCATAAGCCTGAGTCATTGCTCCATAAACCATAGCACCAAGATAAGAGTCGACAAGGAATCCGAAGACCTCGTTAACATCGGGATAGTAAGTTATCTCCTTCTTATCCTCCGACTCCTCATTTTTGTCGTAGAAGACTCTCATCGCATCAATCGACTTAAAGTCAACAGGCGCAAGTCTTATGACATTAACCTTCATGTTAAGAGCAGACTCAAGCTGCGTGAACACAAGATAAACGAGATCATAGTTCTCGATAAGTATCTTCTGCTTTATCTGGGAAACTACTTCCTGAGCATGATAATACTGAGGTTCCGAGATGGGATAAGAGAATCCCATATCCACGTTGTAACCCATGTGCGAGAGTCTCTCCCTTGCGATCTTACCGAAGACGTACATCTTGTAGTCCGTGGTAATACCTTTTCGAGAGTTCTCGAGGATCTTCATCTGCGCGTGTTCCTCGCAAGATTTAACGATGTTGTTGTTATAAGCTCCCGCCAGGCCCTGGTCGCCGCTCAAGACGAAGTAAGCGATCTTCCAGGTCTGGCCCGCATCCTTCTGCTCAAGAGTAAAGAACGGATTGTCGATAGCGTCCTTGTTAAAGCGCACGTCACTCATAGTGTCGAGACAGTTCTTAACAAAAGGGTATATGTTATCAAGCATAGCAATAGAACGGCGCTTCTTAGCAGCACTTACAAGCTGCATGGCACCCGTCATCTGAGCTATTCCCTGAACGCTCTTTATCCTTTTCCTTACGTCGTTAAGAGTTTCCATTAATCCTCTTCTTTATATTCAGGATGATCCTGGATGTAACTTTCCTTGAATTCCTTCTCGTACTCGTCGATCTTGGCGACAGTCGCATCCTCGAACCTGCCTTCAGAACTGATATCCATGAGGATATCCTGCCTGCTTAAGCGGATCATATCCATAAATGCTTCGATGTATTCTCTGATGTCTTCCTTCTCAAGGAATGTAAGCTTGTCGGAAGTTGCAAGATAAAGCATTATTACCTGCTCCTCCATGGACAAGGGAGAATACTGTTCCTGCTTCAAGATCTCGTTGAGAATGACTCCTCGCTTAAGCTGAAGCTGTGTGTTCTCATCAAGGTCCGTACCGAACTGGGCGAACGAAGCCATCTCACGAGCCTGCGCCAAAGCGATACGCACGGGACCTCCGACCTTCTTCGTAGCCTTGGTCTGAGCCGCACCGCCTACACGGGATACGGAAAGACCTACGTTGATGGCAGGACGCTGGCCAGAGAAGAACAACTCCGGTGAAAGATAGATCTGACCATCCGTAATGGAGATTACGTTAGTCGGAATATAAGCGGAGATATCGTCTCCCAAAGTCTCGATGATAGGAAGTGCAGTCATTGAACCGCCGCCCTTCTCATCTGAGAGCTTGGATGCACGCTCGAGAAGTCTGCTGTGCAAATAGAATACGTCACCGGGATAAGCTTCTCTTCCCGGAGGTCTTCGAAGAAGCAGTGAGATTGCTCTATATGCCTGAGCATGCTTACTTAAGTCATCATAGATAATAAGTACATCCTTGCCGCTGTACATGAACTCCTCACCCATTGCACATCCTGCAAAAGGTGCGATGTACTGTAACGATGCGGAATCAGATGCGCTTGCGGCAACAACTATCGAATAATCGAGTGCGCCGTACTTATCAAGTGTGTTTACCGTGTTAACGATAGTACTCATCTTCTGACCGATGGCAACGTAGATACAGATTGTATCCTTACCCTTCTGGTTGATGATAGTATCGATAGCGATAGCTGTCTTACCTGTCTGACGGTCACCAATGATAAGCTCTCTCTGGCCTCTTCCGATAGGCGTCATGGCATCGATAGCCGTGATACCTGTGGCCATAGGCTTATTAACGGGTGATCTGTCAACGATAGAAGGCGCAGGTGACTCGATAGGTCTCGTCTTCGTATATCTGATGATTCCCTTGCCGTCTATAGGGTGACCCAAAGGATTTACTACACGTCCGAGAAGGCCCATACCTACAGGAACGGAAACCGTGGTTCTCGTTCTCATGCAGACCGTACCCTCGACTACATCGTCAGCACCCGAAAGAAGTACTACACCGACGATGTCGCGCTCAAGGTTCAAAGCAAGACCAAATCCGCCTGTGGTAAAAGTAACAAGCTCTGACAACATGCAGTGCTCAAGTCCTGATACCATGGCGACGCCGTCACTTACGTTCTGAACGATACCGACCTCCTCGATGTTATCGACATTCTCGAAAGCTTCTTCGATTCTCTTTTGCAAAGCAGCACCCGAAAGCTTGGCAATCTCAGCACTGTCAAAGCTTGATGCGGGAGATTCTTCGAACTTATCGATAGCTTTCTTGATATCGTCCTTTACCTTGGAAGGCACAAATGCGATATCTTCATCGCTATCTTCAAGATTTCTGGAACGCTTTACGAAGGAACCTAGTCTTTTGAGCTGACCTTTAACACTGTAGTCGTATCTCGTGCCACGTGCAAAAATTACGAATCCTCCGATGAGAGACTCGTCTACTTCAAACTGAAGTTCATACTGTTCGATGCCGTTCTTGGCAGCGAATGTGGCTGCAATCTGAGAAATCTCTTCAGTGGTCATATCTCCGGCAGCAACCACTTTAAGAAGGAGTCGCTTACTGCTCAAGATTATCCACCTCTTCCTCGATCAATTCCTCAGTATGCTTAACTGCAAGGTCCTTGAGCTTATCGTGCTCAACAACATCGCCGATTACTCTTCCTGCAACTTCTACAGCAAGATCGGAGATCTCGTCCTTCATCTGCTCAATGGAAACCTTCTTCATACGGACAACTTCATTCTCAGCTCTTGCGATAATCTCAGCTGCTTCGTCAGTAGCCTTCTTTCTGATTATCTCCGCCTGCTGATTAGCATCAATGCGTGCCTCTTCAAGGATCTGTGAAGCCTCGGCACGGGCATCGTCGATGGCCTGCTTGGAAGTCTCTGCATTCTCTGCAGCTTCAGCCTTGGACTTCTCGGCTTCGTCAAGTTGGGAAGCGATAAGCTCTTCCCTGTTCTTAATTATCTTAAGAATCTTCTTAAAGATAACGTGCTTGATGAAGATATAGGCAATAGCGACGTTGATTATCGTAATGAGTATCGTAGCCGCATATCCGCCCATCTGATCGGCAGAGAAAAGAGAAGATTCTTCAACCGTCTCTTCTGCCAAAAGCATCATCTGGTACATATTTGTCATTGTTGATATTCTCCGATCACTTTACAGCAAAAATCAAAATAAGTGCGATAACGAGTGAATAGATACAAACAGACTCGATGAACGCGATAGAGATCAAGAGCAATGTCTGTATCTTACCGAAGATCTCAGGCTGTCTTGCGCCTGCTTCAAACGCATGTGCTGCAGCATTACCCATAGCAAGTGCGGAACCCAATGCACCAAGTCCGATAGCAAGACCTGCACCAAGAGCTGCTAATGTTCTGGGCTCGAGTGCTGCTGTTGCATCAAGCAATACATTTGAAAAACTAATAAGATCCATAAATAACCTCCGTTATTACTCGACAGCTGCAGCTTCTACTGCTTCTGTTGATTTCTTTTTATTCTTCTTTTTCTTCTCGAAAAGCTCGGGATGTTCCTTCATCTCATGTCCTACCTCACAGAACTCGCCTACATAGTAGATTGTAAGATATGAGAAGATTACGGCCTGCAGCATACCGTCTGCGATATCAAACCAGAGGCCCAAGACTGCAGGAACGACAATAGGACAGATAATGTGCAGGAATTCCATAAATACGAAAGCACCGAATACGTTACCGAACAAACGGAGTGCCAACGAAACGGGCTTTACGACAGTATCAATAATCTTGAACGGGAAAAGGAAAGCCATAGGCGTAGTAAACGTCTTTAAGAAACCCTTCAATCCGACAAATCTTATGGATACATAAATAACATAAACTATAGCTACCAAAGCCATCGCTATCGGGAAACCGATATTCTTCGCAGGAGGTACTACGTTAAATACTGATATAACGTTACATCCTGTGATCATGATAGCGAATGTACCGATCATAGGTGCGATGTGTCTTGCCTCTTCCTTTGTAAGACCGAAGCCTTCAGCTGAAGAAAGCAGTACACCGATAAGCATCTCTACGAATGTCTGGCCTGTAGTAGGCTTGATAGCCGCCTTCCTGGTAAGCAGAGCAAACAAAATGATCATTATTGCAACTGCGATCCAGGTAACGATAATTGCATCTGTCAGGATGAGCTTTACGTCACCAATAAAAACGTAATGCTTAACCTGGAGAATAGCTTCATTGATCTTGCCTCCGATATCACCGATGGTGAAATGCTCTTTAAGGTGTTCTAAGAATGAAGCCCAGAAACGTTCCCAACCACTCATTATTAAATACCTTCTTTAATTAGTACCGAAGATTCTGTCGCCGGCATCACCAAGACCCGGAACGATGTAAGAATGCTCATTGAGTCTCTCATCCTTGGCTGCACAGTAGATGTGGACATCAGGATGATCCTTTGTGATTCTCTCGATACCCTCGGGTGCTGCGATGAGGCACATGAACTTAATGTTATGGATTCCCTTATCCTTGAGATAACCGATAGCTGCGGAAGCGGAACCGCCTGTAGCGAGCATCGGGTCAAGAAGGATTACATCTCTCTCATTGATGTCCTCGGGAAGCTTGCAGTAATAAGTGTGAGGCTCGACTGTAACGGGATCTCTGTAAAGGCCAACGTGTCCTACCTTAACATTAGGAATGAGCTTTACCATACCATCAACCATACCAAGACCGGCACGAAGGATAGGTACGATAGCAATGGGCTTACCTGCGAGCATCTTAGTGTGTGCTGTAGCTACAGGTGTCTCGATATCGACATCCTTGAGCGGAAGATCTCTAGTTACCTCATAAGCCATGAGCATGGCAATCTCGGAAACAAGTTCACGGAACTCCTTTGTGCCCGTGTTCTTGTCACGAAGAAGCGATACCTTGTGCTGAATAAGGGGATGATCAAATACGAATACGTTACTGTCTGCCATAATACTTCCTCTCCTTACTATTACTTGAAATTCTCTTCTTCTGTCTGCTTCATCTGGCCTACACGCTCAGCATGTCTGCCACCAGCGAACTCCTCTTCAAAAAAGCAGTCAACCATAGCAAATGCGATCTCGGGTCCAACTACTCTTGCACCGAAAGCAAGTACGTTGGCATCGTTATGCTGACGGCACATTCTTGCCATGTACTCGTTGTTGCACAAAGCAGCACGGATGCCCTTGTGCTTATTGCAGACCATCGAAATACCGATGCCCGTTCCGCAGATAGCGATACCTCTGTCGGCCTTGCCGGAAATAACGTCAGTTGCAACCTTGTTGCCTGCATCTACGTAAGAGAATCTCTCTGTAGCTGAAACGGCACCGCCGTCGATTACTTCGAATCCCTTGTCTGTAAGGTGCTTAATGACAAGCTGCCTCATGTCATAACCTGCGTGATCTGATGCTATGGAAACTTTCATATGTCTCTCCTTATATGCTTGAATTTCTTTTCACCTGAAGCGTAATCGCCTACGATGTGTCCTTCACCGTAAAGCTTGTACTTATAAGATACGAGTCCCTCAAGACCAACAGGTCCTCTTGCATGAAGTTTGCTCGTAGAGATGCCTACCTCAGCTCCGAAGCCGTATCTGAATCCGTCTGCGAATCTTGTTGAACAGTTAAGAAGCACGCTTCCGGAATCCACCTTGTTCATAAAGTACTCGGCATTCTCTTTATTGGTCGTGATGATCGCATCTGTATGGCCGGAACCGTACTTATTTATGTGATCGATAGCCTCGTCAATATTGTTAGTAAGCTTAATGGATACCTCATAGTCGAGATACTCGTGATGCCAGTCCTCAACATCGGCCTCAAGATTAACGATAACGTTCTTCTCTTCTAAAGCCTTAATAAGCTTAGGCATAAGAGTATTCTCCAAAGACTTGTCAATGAGGATCGTCTCTGTCGCATTACATACGGATACATACTGAGTCTTGGCATCAACAGCCACCTTAAGTGCAGTTGCCTCATCAGCATCCTTGTCGATATATGTATGACATACGCCGTCAGCATGTCCCATAACAGGTATCGTAGTATTCTTCATGATGTACTGAACGAATGAATTGGAGCCTCTCGGGATGATAAGGTCGATGCACTCGTTAAGTTCAAGCATCGCATTAACATCATCACGGCTCTCAAGAAGATTAATCCAGCCTTCGGGTACGCCGCTAGATTCGGATGCATCGCGGATAATCTCATAAAGAGCCTTATTCGTCTCAAGAGCCTCTCTACCTCCCTTAAGGAAAACGGAGTTGCCGCTCTTAAGGCACAAAGTAGCAATTTGAACCAAAGCATCTGGACGGGATTCAAAGATTACTCCTATAACACCGATAGGACATGTAACCCTGTAAAGCTCAAGTCCGTCATCCAAAGTGGTATGAAGCTTGATCTTACCTACCGGGTCTTCGAGTGTCATAAGACTTCTGATGCCGTCAACAACATCATTAAGCTTATGCTCATCAAAACGGAGTCTCTTCATTAAAGGACCTTCGAGGCCTTCTTTCTCAGATCTTTCAAGATCGAGCTTGTTAGCTTCGAATATCTTCTCCTTGTTCATAAGGAGAGCAGAAGCTACAGCCTCAAGTGCTTTGTTCTTAGTCTCGTTGTCCAAAAGAGCCATCGTGAAAGAAGCCTGCTTGGACGTTACTGCTTTAGAATATAAATAAGACATAAGTCACCTCATAAATCTCAACCGATTATAACACTCATGTTACAAAGAATTAATAAAAGAAAAGTATAAATATTACTCAAATATCCTTGATAGGATAAAATGAAAACACTTGATTTTTGATTTTTTTCAAACAAAAAGTGTTCATAATGTTCATAACTCTGTCGATAACCTCAAAACAAGCCTTTCAAAAGTTCATTACTTTCCAAGTCAATGATAATAAGCCATTTGGGGAATGTGTCTAAAAAGTAACCGAATTATTGCAAACACTTTACACAGTTTGAAAGTGCCACTATATCGGGCTTTTGAGGTACTGTGCACAAAAAGAGAACATGGTGTGTCCACGAGACAAATACACCGAAAAATCAAAAAAAGATATTGACACGCCGATTTTCGCATAGGGTATAATTGCACGTATGAAAATTGTTCTGACATGCCTTTTCGGCCTTGAAAGTTCCGTCCGCGACGACCTCACTGCGATCGGCTACGAACGCAGTGATATCAACGTTTCTGACGGTATGGTAGTGCTTAATGTAAGCGACGATGATTGGGAATCCGACATCGCCAGAGTCAACATGTGGACAAGAAGGGCCGAGCGTGTGCTTTTCGAGGTGGGTGCATTTCCTGCAAGAGAATTCTCTGAGCTTTTCGACGGCACTGCACGCCTTCCCTGGGACGAGTTCATCCCCGAAGGCTACGCTTTTATCATTAACGGATACTCGAGAAAGTCGAAGCTTTACGGTATAAGCGCATGTCAGAGTCTTGTTAAGAAAGCTATAGTTAAGTCCTTGTGCATAAGCAGGGGCCTTAAGGCAGACGGCATCATTGCAGAGGATGCCGGCAAGGGTACCGTCAGGATACAATTCGGCATCGTAAACGACGTCGTTTCCCTCATGATCGACACTTCCGGAGAAGGTCTTCACAAGAGAGGCTACCGTCCTTTAACACACGAAGCTCCTATCAGAGAGACTCTTGCTTCAGGTATGATCACGCTCTCAAGATATAAGCCTTACGGCGCGGAAGCACTCGCAGATCCTTTCTGCGGTTCCGGCACGATCCTTATCGAAGCTGCCATGATGGCATGTAACATCGCTCCCGGTAAGAACAGGCGCTTTTCTTATGAAAGCCTCCCCTACATCGGCGAGTACGCAAGAAAGAAGGCTCTTGAGGAAGCACTCTCACTTGAAGACAGCGAAAAGACTGACGACTGTTTCTTCTTTGGCTCTGACATTGACCCCAAGGCAATCGAGTCCTCCATAAGGAATGCAAAGAGTGCAGGCGTTGCTGACCACATCAAGTTTGCCGTAGCTGATGCTGCCACAAGAACACCTTCAGCTTTCGAGAAAATTACGGGCTTTGGAAGAACTATGGTAATAACAAATCCTCCCTACGGAGGCCGTCTCATGACAGTCGAGGAAGCATATGAGATATATAAGATGATCTCTTCCCTATACTTAACTTCACAGGGTTTCTGCCGTCCCGGTATGAGGCTTTCCGTAATCTCGCCTGACGACTCCTTCGAGGAAGCCACAGGTCACAAGGCTGATAAGAGATTCAAGTTATATAACGGCAACATCAAGTGCCAGCTTAACAACTACTTTAAGCTTCATTCCTGATGTAATAGAACATAAACTGCTGCAAGATTCCTGCAGTTCCGGGATACTTTTCTGCTTCGAAGTGTCCGCCGTAGTACTTATCTTCGATGCGCTTTATCCATACATCTATGGGAAATCTTCCTACTCTGTGAAAGCCGAACAGCATAACGCAGTTTGCTACCTTCACGCCAACTCCGTACATTGAAGTTAATGCAGCATAAAGATTGTCATCACTTAACGAAGCAAGTCCTTCAGGTGTGAGCTTACCGGAATTAAAATCTTCTATAGCAGAAAGAATATATTGAGTCCTGTACCCAGCACCGATATTGTTAAGCTCATGCGCTTTAACGTTCGATGCCTGCTTAACAGTCGGAAAAGAATAGTACTCATCCTTCAAAGGCTTAACGAACGGTGATGTTAACTTCGGAACCTTGATCTTCGTTCCACATAATTCAGAGAAACGGTCTACGCATGTCGTGATCGAAGGGATGGATCTTCTTTGTGAGATTATGTATGAGATAACAGTCTCGAAGACATCCTGCTTTAAGATCCTGATGCCATAACCGTAAGAGATGGAGTTCTGAAGGAACTCATCGCCCTTATCAGTTTCTTCCACAGCCTTGGTGTAATCGTAAGACAAATCGAAGTAGTCGTACCAGATATCGACAAACTCTTTATCATCACATGAGAAAGCATATTCGTCATTGCCTAAAGAGGCGATCTGAAGATACTTGCCGAATGCTACGAGTTCGACATGAGTCTCATCGATCGGATGAATACGGAAAGCCTGTCCGCTGTCTGCGATCTTAGCAGGGTCAAAAAACGGTATATGTGCCTTATACATCAAAGCCACTTTTTCTTCTTAAAGAACCAGAGGCTAAGAACGACTACAAGGACGCTTACCAGGAACACCAGAGGATAACCAACCTTCCAGTCAAGCTCCGGCATATACTTAAAGTTCATTCCATACCATCCGGCAATAAGAGTCAGAGGCATGAATACAGTCGTGACAACTGTAAGAAGCGTCATGATGTGATTCTGTCTTACCTCAATTCTCGATTCATATGTATCGCGGATCTGGTTCGTATAATCAAGCAAAGAATTGACTACGTCGTAAAGTCTTGAAACTCGGTTCGAGAACAACTTAAAGAATCTGATGTTATCAGCCTTAAAAAAGTTATTCTCATTCTCCTCGAACTCCTGTGCGAGGTCGATCAATTGGCTGTAGTGAATACGAAGATCTCTAAGTTCTCCTCTTATGTCGTTTACACGCTCAAGATCAGCCTCGTTATCTTCGTTGTTGTCTATATCCTTATCAATAGAATCAAGCTCACGCTCGTAAGACTCAAGCATGGAAAGATCTGAGTGAATGATCTGTTCAAGAAAATCGTATATAAATCTCTCAAGACTCGGAAGTCTCCACTTCTTGGTATTGATGATCTTCTTAATAATCCTAAGTGCATTATCATTGGGATCAATAAATATGATTCCCTTCTCATCGAGTGCAAACGCAAAGTCCTTGTAATCGCCGGAGATATTCTTCCTGTCAGGCAGCGAGAACGTACCGGTTACAGAGTCATAGTTAACTTCTGCCTTGGTTGTATAAAGTTCGGAACCATCGAACTCCATATCGATACCAAGTTCAAAGTCATCTCTCTTCTTAGCCCACTCTTCCGGAGTCAGGATGACCACATACTGACTCTTGCCGCTTAAGCATTCGTTATAATCTACTTCTCTTAATGTGTCTTCAATCAGATAATACATAAATATAACTGTATCGTTTTTTATCTGATAATAAAAGGACTATATGTTAAAATTATGCAGAATAATAAATAGTGACCATAAGGGGCGCACCGAAATGAAGCTTACAGATATCTACAATCAGGATAAGACAATTCTCTCATTCGAGATCTTCCCTCCCAAGGCGGAGAGTGAACTTAACAACATCGACGAGACATTGGAGATGCTTTGTGATCTTAAACCCGACTATATCTCAGTAACATTCGGTGCAGGTGGATCTTCCAATAACAACAAGACTATCTCCATCTGTAAGAAGATCAAGGAGAAGTATCATACAGAACCTGTGGCTCACCTTACATGTCTTTCATACGATAAGCACGAGATAGATGAATTCTGCAAGGAACTTCAGGATGCAGGTATCGAGAATATCCTAGCGTTAAGAGGAGACATCAATCCCAATGCGCCTGCTAAGGGTGTATTCTCACATGCAAGTGAGCTTATCGAGTATATCAAGCCTAAGACAAATTTCTGCATTGCAGGTGCATGCTATCCCGAGAATCACACTGAGTCTCCCGATAGGGTAACTGAGATACGTAATCTCAAGAAGAAGGTTGATGCAGGTGCTGATGTCCTTCTTTCCCAGTTATTCTTTGATAATAAGTACTTCTTCGACATGGTTGAAAGCGCAAGGATTGCAGGTATCGATGTACCGATCACTCCCGGTATCATGCCCTGTCTTACAGTAGCATCCATTAAGAGAATGGTATCCACATGCGGCGCTACTCTTCCTCCTAATTTCCAGAAAATAGTAGACCGATACGGCGATAATCCTGATGCGTTCTTAGATGCAGGTTTGGCTTATGCCATAAGCCAGATCATCGACCTTCTTACAACCGGATGTGACGGTATTCACCTTTACACAATGAACCGTCCCTCTGCTGTTAAGAGGATCTGCGAAGGAATCAGAAATATCATCTGATAATTACATAAAGGTGCTTCTTAAAGAGCTTCTGACACCAAGGCTAAGCATAAGCATTCCGCTTGCGATCATAAAGACAATACTTACTCTGCAGTAAGCATTGGCAGCAGGTGCGCCTACAAAAGCTTCAGAGACCTTATATCGGTTGTAATGAATGGGAACCGAGTCACCTATCTCATAGTAACCTTCAAGCCAACTGGCTCCGCCCTTCGCATGGTATTCTTCCCCGTCAATGACATAATCGGCATAAATAATCTGACCGCCGACATCTTCCATAATCCCACCAACGGAAGTAACCGTTCCTGTCACCACCTCAGTACATTCCAATTTCTTGGTATGACCTGTCTTCTTGCAGATTCCGTAAGTAGATGCACTGATTAAAAATACCGCAACAGCTAAGATCATAAAGATCCTGGTTACAATTCTCCTGTATTCCTGGAGTGTCATAATCTGTCCCTTTCCCTATTTAAAAACGCATTCCAAACGCCAAACTTAAGATTATTCTACACTAAGCAAAAATAAAAAAAATAGCCGTGGAATCCACGGCTATCTTTCTTTAATTATTAATCTATTGATTATACGCAGCTGTAACCGCCGTCAACAGCGATTGTCTGACCTGTTACGTAGCTTGACTCTTCTGCACCGAGGAATACTGCAACAGAATTAAGCTCGCCCTCATTACCGTATCTCTTCATAGGAACGGACTGGTTAGCAAAAGCCTGGAAATAGTCAGAGTTCAATGTATCTGTTGTAAGCTCTGTGTAGAAGTAGCCGGGGCAGATTGTATTAACTGTGATATTGGAAGTAGCAAGCTCAGCTGCGATACCTCTTGAGAAGTTAACAACGGCACCCTTTGTTGTGTGATATGCGATTGTAGGGATTGCAGTATTACCAACGATACCGTAAATAGATGCGATATTGATTACACGTCCGTATGTCTGCTTACCTTCAGCCATTGCGTCCTTCATGAAGTTAACAAAGCCCTGAGATACTGAGAATACAGATGTGAGATCGAGATTGATTGTGTAATCCCAGTCCTCCCTCTTGTAGTCAACGAAAGGTGTACCTGTACCCTTCTCTCCGCCTGCATCGTTTATGATAACTTCGCAGTGACCGAAGTGCTCCTTAACAGCCTTAACTGCATTAGCGATGGAATCTGTATCAGTAACATCGCAAGCAACAGGGAGAACATCTACTCCGTACTTCTCAGACCACTCCTTGGCACTTGCCTCGAGTCTCTCGATTCTTCTTGCGAGAAGAACGAGATTTGCCTTCTGCTGAGCAAAACCCTCAGCCATCTGCTTTCCGAGACCTGAAGATGCACCTGTGATAGCAACTACTTTACCTGAATAATCGAACATGTTTGTGTCCCCCTGTATTTGATTTGTTTTATATAATCATTGTAGGGGTGAAAATCCCGGTAAAGGTCAAATAACTTAGATATATACGACGTTTCGTGGTGAAATGAATGGTAATAATTACCATTTTCAAACCAAGGTTTTCAGATGAAAATCAATTAGGCCTGTAAATGGAAGAATTCTCCAACGCGAATATGCGGTCCGTCATTTGACCAGGCTCGACCTTACCTGTCTCCTTCTCGTAGATATACATACGGCTGTCGATCATATCGAGTTCATGAAGCATGAAAGCCTCAGGAGTAGCAGGTGTAGTGATAGCACCGAATTCCAGTGAACCGTGGTGTGATGCGATCATGTGACGAAGCTGTCTTACTTCCTCAGCATTGTAAGGACCCTTCTTAGATTCCTCAGTTACCATCTCCATTCCGATAACGGCATGACCGAACAATCTTCCGTCGATAGAATAATCGGCAGAACCTAACTCATCAGTATCAAGCTCATAAAGCTTACCGATATCGTGAAGAGCCGTACCGCATACAAGAAGCTCAAGATTAAGATTCTTATATACCTTACAGATATAGAATGCGGAATACACCATTCTAAATGTGTGATACAAAAGACCGCCTCTTATATCGTGATGGATACTGTGTGCAGCAGAAGACTTACAGAAAGCTTCCTTATTATTGGTAAGAAGTCTTATAGTGAGTGCAGCCGCACTGTAGTCATCATCGGGTACAGTAAGATCATTGGAATACTGGCGACCAGTAGAAAGCTTAATGGTATTAATGATCTTCTTGTACATATCCTCTATCTCATACGGAGGAGCCTGTACAAACTTCTCTACCTTGGCATCAGGATCACGGCATACCACAACATTCTCAACGATAAAGTTCTTCTTATTGTTATAAGTCTTAACGCTGAATGTAAGATCAACAACACGACCTACCTCGACACCGGTTGCCTTAAGTGCCTCCTCAGTCTTATCGAAGAAATTCGCAGTTATCTTGTCAGTTCCGTCAGAGAAGACAAAATTGATAAAAGGTTTATCTGTCTTTGATACCTTCTCGGTCATCTCGGTTACGAGAACAGTAAAGTTATAAGTGCTTCCTATCTCAGTATCGTTGAACTTACCTATATTCATGCCTTACCTGCCGTTCTACCCTTCTCGAAAGCGGAGATATTTCCGGGGATAGTCTTGGGCTTGGAAGCGAATGCCTCCTCGATAGCCTTCTTCCACATATCCTCATCTGCACCGAAGTAATTGGACAATGCACCGAGCATTACAATGTTAGTAGCTTTAGTTGTACCTGTCTCAAGTGAAAGACCGGTAGCATCGATAGGAACGATCTTGGTGTCGTCATCGGACGCAGCATTGAGGCTCTCGATGATTCCCTCGGGATACTTCATCTGACCCATAAGAACAGGCAAAGACTTGATCTGCTGAGTGTTAACGATCATTGTGCCGCCCTTCTTAAGAAGCTTGGCCCATCTTACGGACTCAACCTCTTCGAATGAGAGGATGAAGTCAGCTGTACCGTCTTCAATAATAGGTGAATGAACCTCAGGAGCGATCTTTACATAAGTTACTACGGAACCTCCTCTCTGGCTCATACCGTGAACCTCAGATACCTTTACATCAAGACCAAGATTCATAGCAAGGATTCCGAGAAGCTTACCTGCAATAAGCGTACCCTGTCCGCCTACACCGGCAAGTACTATAGAAGCATTAATATTGTTATCCATTTATCATTCCTCCGCCTTAACAAGTGCACCGAAGCGGCACATATTTACGCAAAGGCCGCAGTTGTTGCAGCTCTCTGCATCGATAGAAGGGAAACCTTCAGCATCGATAGTAAGTGCAGGACACATAATCCTTGCACAGGCACCGCACTTCTTACACTTCTCATAATCAACAGAAGCCTCTACGCCCTTCTTGGCTCTGCCTGTAGGGATCAATGCACAAGGTCTTCTTGCGATGACTACGGAAACTACGTCTCTTTCGAGCTCTTCCTTAATTACTCTTTCAGATTCGAAAGTATCAACAGGATCAACAACTCTGATTGCCTCAGGGCGAACACCAACGCTCTCACAAAGCTTCTCGAGTGATACAGCAGGAGCTGCCTCAAGTCTGATATTCATACCAGTAGAAGGATTCTGCTGATGACCTGTCATACCCGTGATGGAATTATCAAGAATGATAAGTGTGATTGCACTTCCGTTATAAACGGCATTCATGAGGTTAGTAACACCTGAATGCAGGAATGTGGAATCACCGATAACACCTACAGTCTTCTTGGAATCTTCGTGATCTGTAGCCTTATCGAAACCGTGTGCCATACCTACTGAAGCACCCATGCAGACTACAGTATCAACTGCCTGCATCGGGGGCAAAGCTCCCAATGTGTAGCATCCGATATCGCCAGTAACGTTAACCTTGAGTCTCTTCAATGCAAGGAACAAGCCCTTATGAGGACAGCCTGCACAAAGTACAGGAGGACGTCCGGGAATCTCGGGAAGCTTATTTACGTCAAATGCGGGCACAGGCAAAGCCTCGTCCGTAAGCTTCTCCTTAATAAGTCTTGCAGTATACTCTCCAAGCAGTGTGAAAAGCTCCTTACCTTCACACTTAACGCCCATTGCCTTGATCTCTGTCTCAAGGAAAGGATCGAGTTCCTCTACTACTACGAGTCGGTCTACCTTGGAAGCGAAGTCCTTTATTACCTTCTCGGAAAGAGGCCATACGAGGCCGAGCTTAAGCACACTTGCGTTAGGAACAGCATCTCTTACGTACTGATAAGCAGCACCGTCTGTGATGATACCGAGCTTGGTATCTCTCATCTCGATGCGGTGAAGGCCCACGCCCTCGGGATCTGCAGCAACATCTTCAGCAATCTTGGCAGTTCTCTCCTCTACCTTAACATGCTTGCCGATAGCATATGCCGGCATCATGACATACTTCGGGGGATCCTTTACATATTCCTTGATAGTAATGGGCAAAACTTCGCCCTCTTCTACTACTGATCTTGAATGGGATACTCTTGTATGAAGTCTCAGGATAACGGGAGTATCGTACTTCTCACTCATCTCGAAAGCGTACTTAGTGAACTTTCTGCACTCCTCTGAATCTGAAGGCTCAAGCATGGGTACCTTAGATGCACGTGCATAGTTTCTTGAATCCTGCTCATTCTGGGAAGAGTGCATTCCGGGGTCATCTGCAACACAGAAAACAAGACCTCCGTTAACACCTGTATATGACGCAGTGAAAAGAGGATCAGCACAGACATTCATTCCTACATGTTTCATGCATGTCATAGCTCTGCCGCCTCTTACGGAACAGCCGATAGCTGCCTCTGCTCCGCACTTCTCGTTCGGTGCCCACTCACAGGCCACCTCGGGGAATTTAGCTATTTCTTCTGTAATCTCGGTACTCGGTGTTCCGGGATAGGATGAGACGAATTTTACGCCTGCCTCATAAGCTCCTCTGGCAACTGCTTCGTTGCCCAGCATAATCTTCTTCATATGATTCTCCCTAGGTTTTTTACGAACCTAGATTTTACCACATCTAGAGGAAAGTCTCCATTCCATACTTATAAGGTTTAAGGCCCAATCCTTTATAGAATCGGATGGCATCTTCATTGCCTTCCCACATGTTAAGTGTAAGGTTATAACACCCCTGTTCCTTGGCGTAAGCTTTAACATATTCATAAAGCTTTCTGCCAATACCCTTCCCTCTTGTGCTTTCGTCAACACAAAGGTCATCTATATAGAGAGTCTTAATATCAGTAAGGATATTGTTACCGGGATGCTGCTCTAGAATGCACATGGCATAACCCTGTACAACTCCGTTCTCATCCTCATAGACGAACACAGGTCTTAAGTCGTTGCCGAACAAAGCAGCAAGCTCAAGCTCGTTATACTTTCTGCAATCCGGCTTAAACAGATCCGGACGAATGTTGTGATGTATGGTAAGAACCTGTAAAAGAAGATCTGATACTCTTCCTATATCAGCTTCAGTAGCGCGTCTTATTATTGCCATCTTAAGTTCCTCTGTATCTGTAGATATGACGCTCTGATGCAAGCATCGATCTGACATAAGAGGAAACCGTATTAGCCCATACGCCGTAACCCGTGTTATTCATGTGAACATATCCGTCACTTGTATAACCTGAGTAAAGCTGCGTACTGTTATTTCTCAGAGGTGTATTGATATCGATATAGTCGAGACCATTCTCAGAACAGTACGTTCTCATAAGTTCGTTAAACTCATTAATCTTATCGTTCGTAAGACCCGGTGTCTGTGTGGAATCCACTCTCGGCGGAGTAGATACTATAAACACACGTATACCGGGATTAGCAGCCGTGATGGCATCGATATAATCAATATATCTGTCATAGGCTACAGAAGCTTCAGTACCGACAAGATCATTCGTACCCATACAGATGAACACTTTACGAATACCTGCCATACTTAAGATGGTTGCCGCCTGCATCTCGACATCTTCATACTGGAGCATATATCCGGGAAGCTCGTTAAGGTCGGACAGGAATGAATAACTAACTCTTGCATATACCTGAACATCTCCGAGAAGGCCGCTTCCGTAAGCAGAGAAATACGTAGGGAATCCTGCTGTTACGGAATTACCGATGAATGCTGCATCGGAGAAGTAACTAGTTACCGCAGCATCACTTATAGCCGAAGTATTAACCTCAACCGAGTTGCCCGGCATAAGCCCGCGGTTAACGCATGAAGCTGCAAAAGTACTTCTATTAACGAAATAGTTAAACAGATAATCAAGATTAGTATTGCCGTTCATGGCGTTGATATGTGCGTTTACCTCAGCCTGTAAAGGCTCTCTTCCTTCGAAAGCCTTGTAGAAGATCTCAACCACTCTTCCGGGTGATGACGATCTGGCCACAGTAATGAACTCTTCGCCGAAGATAATGTCAGATGCTATCTGACGGCATGTTGTTCGAAGATAAATAAGATCGGAAGCTAAGGAAGTAACCTGGGCATCCGAAGGTGTTGTAGTAGCGAAATACCTGTAGAGGTTATTAATGAACACCCGGCTGCTGTCTGTAACAGGAAGATCAACAGTAGGGACAGCTGTGCTTCCGGAATATATACCCGCACTTGCACAGATATTAGCCCACTCAACGGAATTGATAAAACCGTTCATTATCTCTCTTCTGTCCGTGCCCTGGGCAAGAGCCGCGGTCCATACGCTCATTCCTGTTGCATCTGAAGCACGGTTGAAGAATACATGATACAAAGTCTCAACATATGAAGCATCATCGGTATTAAGGTTCGTGTATTCCTCACTGAAAAGAATCCCCTCAGCTACCTGAGCTCCGTTAACCTGTCCGTACAAAAGCTGGTTAACCCAATCGTTGTAACCTGCTTCATCAGGATCTCTGTTCAACGCATAGTTATAAAGTCGCGTAACAAATTCACCGGCACCGGGATTAACTGCTGCCGTAACAGTTCCTGAAGTTGCAGGAATCTGAATAAAGATTGCCATCGCAGCAAGTACTGCGGCTATTTTCACAAATATCTTGGTCATAGGCATATAATAACATCCTTTGACCCCTAATTTGTAAGATAATTTTATTATATAAATGCATAAATGTACGTAAAAAAAGAACCCGGATCTTTGTGAATCCGGGTTCATCTTGGTGCGGCCGACGAGACTTGAACTCGTATGGGGTTAACCACACGCCCCTCAAACGTGCGCGTCTGCCAGTTCCGCCACGGCCGCATCTTGCCTTTCGCAAGTGCATGATGATTATATTGATACATGTGCTAACTGTCAAGCAGTTTTTTTGAGAAAACTTTAGACAAGAAAAAACACCGGCGTTAACCGGTGTTTCTATCGTGGTGAGCCATGGGGGA
>JAEEGL015011239.1_pt1 | contig 41584 bp, 10 predicted proteins | sample 9134231 | NCBI WGS metagenome assembly JAEEGL01 (sample SAMN16246548, study PRJNA631951) | gut metagenome | biome: gut microbiome; feature: rumen; material: fiber-attached | host: Bos | place: Iran: Karaj | collected 2018-10
TCTGGAATCCATCTTCCGCGACTATGCCGACGATGTAGACCTGTCGTTCTACGATGTGTCGGGCGACTCCGTGCGTCTGGAGCACGACCAGCACGACATGAACGGTAAGGAGGAGTCGTACACGCTGAACATTCCCCGCCGTCACTACGAACATCTGGCAACAGCCAATGTGAAGCAGGAAGAGCGTGTAGAAGCCTTCGAGACCGAGATTTGCCACAGGGCACGTCTGGCACAGATGGACCTCGACACCGTTCCCTCGCATAGCACGGGTTTGTTCACTGCCCGTTACGATATGGATATCAAGGACAGCGTCGACCAGACCTTTAACGTACATCTTTATATGGTGAATTCGGCTACCGTACTGATTGTTGACACGTTAGGCAGCCGTATTCGCGACATGAAAGTCTTTGCCACAGGATTCGCTACTGGTTTCCAGGTGGCAGACAGCACCTATACGTTCCCAGCCAAGTCGCCTATTGTGAAGGCCGAACCCATTGAGACGGACGACAAGCAATTCGCCTGCTTCTCTACGGTCAACTTCCCATCGCGCGACCAGTTGGTCGTCCCCGTCGGAGCCTCTCGAAGGGCTGATGATGACAGCGGTCTGGTTGCCGGACTTTGGGAATACCATTTATATATTACCACGCGTAAAGGCTCTGTGACGCGCAGCATTATCCGTTCCTACGAACCGCTGAATGCTGAGCAGGTGCGGGTGGTACACGTCAAACTGGAAGAAGACGGTTCTGTCGAGAGTGTAGATGCTACGGTGGGTGTCAGCGTGACGCTCGACTGGCATCAAGGCGGCACGTTTAATCCAGAAATGTAGAATGTGGAATGAGGAGTGAAGAATGAGGAATGAAGCGTGAGAAGATGATAGGACTGTTAATAGCGCTGGCTTTGCTGATGATGGTGAGTTGCGCCAACGATGACGAGTTTGTGGAAAATGGCAAACCCGTCAACGTTGAGATGGCCTATGCTTTCTCTACTTCTGCGAAAGCAGGTAAAATGACGCGCCAGGTAGCCCAGGTGGTGCAAGGCAACGAACAGGGGACGGTTCGTCTTCCCAGCAGTATGATTATTTTGCAGCTGGAGAATGTTAAGCCGCAACAGTTGGATTACAGGTTTGAAGAGCTTGTTTCCAAGACCGACCCCAGGGCCCGCTTCTATCGTACCAGCTATTGTAATCTGGTGGAGGGTGTCAATGGCTGCATTGTTTATGGCGATGTGGACGACTTACCAGCGCCTTCAGGTACCTCTACCAAAGTATATAACGGTTCTCTCGAAAAGCATTTCCCTGATGCTATTGTCACAGAGAAGGACTACGAAGATGATATCAAGTTTAACCTGGAGTCGATCTATGATGCCGAGACTAGCGGTGTTCCTGCTGGTGCTACCGCTTTGGCTAACGCGCTGAATGCGATAACAGAGGCCGGAGATTGGAAAACCACGAATGATGAAGCTGGCTTTTTGCAGGGACTCCTTCTGAAATTCACGAACAACGGCTATAGCCTGCCTGGCTCAGCAGCCAATGTCAGGAAGTGGATAGAGCTGTTGATCCATGAAATAACGCCTCATCTTACTGAAGAAGATCCTAAATATATAGCTGATGAAACAGTAAGAAGCATACTTGAAAGGATTAAGAGTACAGCTGAAGAGCAACTACTCACGGCGATTGCCGATTACGATTACCCCCGCGATATCAATCTGCCAGACGGAGCCGCTGTGGTGCGCTGGGCAGATGTTACTGTGGGAAATGAAACGGTTAAGAAGTTCGTTCCTCAGATTAATACGACAACGCTCGACAATATCAACTCCATAGAGCGCTTTGCCTATCCAGCCTCGCTCTATTATTTCGTTCGAAGCGACCTCAGAGCTTCCAACGAGAGCGTTGACTTTGATGATTTATATACGAATAGCCCTACGTGGACTGATGTTGTGAATGATGCGCGTTTCAAGACCTACGGTTCCAACGTGGTGACAGGTTCTTCCAGAGCGGTAATCCTGACAAAGCCTGTGCAGTATGCGGTGGCACAGCTGCAGATAAACATGAAGGCCTATACGTCGACGCTGAAAGACGCCAAGGGCAATAATGTAACCGTAGGTGATACCAGTTTCCCCCTGAAAGGCATCATCGTTTGCGACCAGCACCCCGTAGATTATAAATTCGAACCCGCTCAAGTTCAAGACGGTTCCTTCACGGAAGCCGATGTGCGGTTTATCTACGACAGTCAGGTGCCTAACAATTGCTATCTCAAAACGACAGCCAATGCGGACACCTGGATAGCAGCCAGCAATACCCTGGTGTTGCAGAGTCTTGATGGTGAGGACGTGAACGTCATCCTGGAGTTTGAGAACAATAGCGGTTCGGACTTTGAGTGTCTCGATGGTGTGGTTTATCGTGGCACCCGCTTCTACCTGATTGGTGAGGTGGATTATGACAGATATAATGTCGGTTCCACCGTGAACGACGATAACAGGAACCGAGTGTTCACCAAAGACTATATCACGACGGTGAATATGACCGTCACGTCGCTGGAAAAGGCATATAATGTGCCTCCCAACCTGTTGACGAACAACTTGGAAATAGGCGTGGAAACAACGCCCGACTGGGTAGGATCCACACCAACGGTCATTCGACTGGAATAAATTTAATTAGAAATTAGGAATTAGGAATTAGGAATTAGAAATTATGATTTGTTTAAGTGCAGATAACAAGAAGTGGTTGACTACGGTATTTAATGCTGTAGTTAGCAGGCTTGGTGTGTCCGCATCTCTCGCAAAGAAGGTAATCATAATGACTCATTACTCATTACTCATTACTAATTTGCTTCTAATAGCGTCTTGTAGTTCGTCGTCTGAAGACGATGGGATGACGAAGCAGAAGCCCGTGCTCAAAATCTACCTCTTTGCTCCTGACAGCCCCATTATTACACGTGCCTCGATAGGCGATGTGTCTGCCTATGCCAATGAGAAGGAGATTCACACCATTGACGTATGGGTATATGAGCACGATGTACCGGTAAGTCGTCCCCATCTGGTCAGCTATATCCATCTGGACAACCTCTCGTTCGACGGGCAGCGTGAGATAGCGATGGAGATTTCCGACGATTTTGCCAACCTGCCCAAACAGCCGAATGTCGATATCTTCGTCATTGCCAATAAGGAAAGCTGCGGATATACGAACACAACGCTGAATAAGAACACCGAGCGAGCAGAACTCAGGGCGTTATGCATGTCTAACGGCTCTTTTGGCATCACGACACCTGTTACCGAGGTTCCTTCGACGGGTCTGCCTATGTCTGGATTGCTCGAGAATCAGGTGGTGGGAGGCATTCCGCCTATCTATACGGCAAAGGCCCAGAATGTGCGACTGGTGCGTGCGGTGTCGAAGGTGCGCTTCGTCTTCAGCAAATCTACTTCCGACCCGCCTGTTTTCAAGGACCTCACCATCAAGCTTGATGCCAATGTGGTGCCTAAGAACGAATATGTCCTGCTGGAAGGACCCTATCCTACCTATACGTGTCACGTCAAGACAACAGGCGAAGCTCCCTATTATGAAACGTCGGTAGCGACGCTTGTCGAAAACTTCAATGACACGATTTATTCCTGTACCAACCCTGCCTCCTATGCCTATACCGACGAGACCGGACAGGAATATGAGGACAAGATAGATGCCGGACTTGCGGCTGTAGTAGATGCTGAACATCCAGAAAACGACAGAGACCCGGAGCTCACCCAGGCAGGTCTTGTCTATCTGCGCGAGTCGGACAAGAAGCTCACGGGTACCATTTCTTATAAGTTAAAGACAGGTCCGGGGGAGACGGAGAGTGATTACACGCTGAAGGAAGCCCCGTTCGAGATGGCTGCCGCAGGTGATTTCTCCCGCAACCACACCTGGATAGTCTATGGCTACTTCCTGGGAAATGGTGAGTTGAAACTGAACATCGTGGATGTGAAGGCCTGGGAAATCGACCACGAGGATCCGAAAGTGTATAACTGGTAAAGAAGAAAAAACGGTGATAACGACAAGGGACATATACAAATGGTTACAATGCAGCCTGCTGCTGAGCGGTCTGTTGCTGTTCGTGGCTTGTTCGCAAGACAGCAGCAGTGACGACGAACAGGCAGAGGCCGGCAACTTGCGCTTGTCGTCGGTCACCCGTTCCAGCATCGACCGGTTCTCGCCTGCAGAGGGCAACAGCATCTATCTGTTTGTCACAACTCCCGAGGATGTCTTTTCACAAGGCACGTTTACCTATGGTACATCCAGTTGGACAAACACAGGTATCAAGGTTGGTGAGCATATCCAGTATTACATGTACGGTTATATGCCTAAAAACGATACGTATATCAGTAGCATTGCCAAGCCGGAAGGCAGCGACTATTCGACCGGTGCTGACCTGACACTATCTAACCTGCCCGTCTTTACCTCCAAGGATATCTGTGTGACGGTAGGTGTCAGGCGCGTGACGGAAAATAGTGATTATACTGTAGCTGCCGAGGGCAACTTTGGCTATCTCTCCGGTCTTAGCGCTGACAACTGGGTTAATCTGCTGATGGGCCACCTCTATTGCGATTTGATACTGAAGTTTAAGGTGGATGCCGATTACAACGACCTGCGCCTCATCAAGCTGAAGTCGGTAAAGCTGCAATGTACCTATGGCGATAAGATTCAGGCGAAGGTGTTGCTTCGGTCGGGTAGTGGCTTGGGAGAGGCTTCTATCGTATATTCGAAGTATGGAGCAGGCACGTCCACTGATCATTACTTCTTGGAAACGACGGATACACCGGTAGATCTTGATGCCTCAGCCACAGATCTCGGTTCTATCTATTGTCCCCCCATTATCTTCGACTATGCAGGAACAAATATGAATCTGGTTTGCACGTATGATGTCTATGACAGACAGGGACATCTGATGCGAGGAGATATTACGGTAGTGAATAATTTCAGGTTGTCACACATACAACACGGCGAGAAAACCACCGTTACCGTCACCGTCGCCCCCACCTATCTCTATATGTTGGGTGACTACGATCTGGATAATCCTACAATTATAGTGGAGAGTGAATAGTGAAGAGATATTATAATATAATAAGAACGCGCGAAGGATTCAGCTTAAGGAAGCTGATTCTGCTGATGCTGACACTGTGTGTGGCTGTGACGGTCCATGCACAGGACCCTGATCCTTCTGAGGAACCTGAGGAGCCGGAAGTAACAGACTTGCCTGGCTCGACTCAATATATTAAAATCGGTGGTAGTGTGTATGGTGGCGGTAATGCCGGTAACACAGGCGGCAGCACCAAGGTCACCGTACGTATGGCCGATATCCATGGCAGTGTGTTTGGCGGTGCCCGTATGGCGAACGTGGCAGGCTATTCTTTCGTCAACATCGACGGTGAGAATGCACCAGACAACACCTTTGTACTGATTAACCGTGTGTATGGCGGTAACGATATCGCAGGAACCATCGGCACCCTTGATCAGACCGTCACTGTTCCTACAGAACTTGATGAGGATCTGGTAGATGAAAACGAGATTGATGGAAAATGGAATACCTTTGTCCGTGTAAGCACCCGGATAAAAGAAGATGGTAAGCCAGAGCCCAACCAGCGTGTTTACCTGGGTCAGCTTTTTGGTGGTGGTAATGGAGAATATTACTATCAGAAATGCGGCGATATACATTATATCTATGCGTCAGAGGCCGACTACAAGCTCGAGCATCCTGCAACAGAGCACTCACATGATAACTGTCATCCCGTTGCCTCCAATACCACGGGCTTCATCCAGCCTTCCATCGACAGGACCTATCTGGAGATTGTAGGCGGAAGTATCGTGTATGCCTACGGTGGTGGCAACAATGCAACGATCAATAAGGAAACGGTCATCTGTGTGAATAACCCCAGTCAGGTGGTCAACAGTGTTGAAGAAAGAATTGACGGTGTAGATGTGCAGTTGCTGACTACCGAGCGCATTCAGGCGATGGGTGTTAACACCGTCTTCTCACACCCTACCAGCGGTGCATATCAGATAGGTAGTTTCTTTGGTGGTAATAACAAGGCCGATATGGCCATCCGTCCGAAGTGGAACCTGAAGAATGGTAAAATCCGTAACCTCTATAGCGGTGGTAACGAGGGTAACATGACCTGTCCCGATGGTCTGCTGCTCGAGGTGAGGGAAGACTCGAAAATCGAAGTCGATAATCTTTATGGCGGTTGTCGTAAGGCTGATGTAAAACCGTTGGACGGTAATGGCGATTTGGTTCCAAGTATTAAAGGACTGCCCGGTTATAACTTCCCTGACGGTTTTGCTGCCCGCACCATCATTCGTGGCTGTAAGAATATCAATAATGTATATGGTGGTAATGACATCTCGGGTAAGGTGTACTTCGGTAACGCCTTAGGTGTCTATACCAGTATCGCTGGTAATGTCTATGGCGGTGGCAACGGCGCCTATCCTTATACCAACAGTACTAAGCTGACCGATGAGGCTAAGTTTTTCTATAGTGACTTCGTTTATGACAATGCTAAAGAGTTGGCTAAAGAGAAGGTAGATCATCCGGATTTTGCCTATACACCAGGAAAGGAGGACGTACAGGCACTGAACCTGTTCCGTCCCAATGCCGAACAGGTGTCACTTCGTTTGGCGGGAACCGAGAACAAACCTACCTATATCGGTGGTTCTGTCTATGTAGGCGGTAACAACGCTACGCTGAAACCGAAGAACAGCACGTCGTTGGCAGAGTTGAAGATTGGTTCATACGTCTATGCCGATGAAGTGTTCCTCGGCAATAACGGCGTAGACATGACTCTTTACAATGATGAAGTAAAAGATAATGTAACAGGTGATGTCTTGGTAAACGAGGGGGTGCTGAAAACATACGCACGCACCGACCTTACCACCGATAAGTCGAAGTTCAACCCCATGATACTCAAGGGCACTGGTAGCGTCTTTGGCGAATATATGATGGGTTGTGCGCTGAAGAGCTTCCCTTCGGTTATCTTCGATAATGAAGATCCTAAAACGGACTTGGAGTACAAAGAATACTCTTCTTATTTCGGTTCCTTCTATTGTGGCGGTAATGTGGGTAGTCTGACTGCAGATGGAAAGATAACAATTGACTTCAACCATTCGGTGGTTATCTACAACAAGCTGGTGGGTGGCAGCAACAAGGCCTACGTGCCAGCCTCCGACTATAATGATGAGTTTGAAGGAGGTGTCCTTGGTAGCAAGGAGGATGGTACTGGCGATAAACTGGAGCTGAACCTTGCCGGTCTGAAAATTCGACCGATGCGCTGGAAAGACCCAGATGACATGACAAAAGGCCTGATATGGAACACGCAGATTGATGGCGTAGATTGCGACCCTGTTACCGGTTTGGGACCAGAAGAATCATATCCCCTAAATAGTGATGACAATGACAGAAAACGCCGATTGTATGGTGGTAACATCTATGGTGGCTGTTGCGAGAGCGGTATTGTAGATGGTAATGTGATTATCAATCTGAACGCTACCATCGTCGATCGTGATGCCATCTTCGACGAGGTGGAAAAGAATGAAGAAGACGGTGAAGAGCACCTCTACGATGAGAACCCGTTGGTACCAGCTTCTTATCATATCACTAAACGAAACACTGGTGTGATTCTTTCTGAGCAGGGTATGGATGTGCTCGCTTCCGCTCTCAATTTGTTTGGTGGTGGTAAGGGTAAAGGTACCGAGATTTGGGGTAGCACCACTGTCAACATGAACAAGGGTTATGTGTTCCAGGTGTTTGGTGGTAGTGAAGAGGGTGTTATCGGTAAGTCAAGAGAAGACAGAGGTGAGACTGTACAAGAGGGTGATATAGTATTTAATTTTACACCTGAGGGTAGTTCAGAAATTACCCGGCATTATGGAAATAATGATGCTTACAGCTGCTATGTCAACCTGAAAGGTGCTGTACCAGGTAAATCCATGAAAGACGGCGACGATGAGGATATGCCTGAGTGTGAGTTTATCTATGGAGGTAGCTTTAAGGGACCGATTGCAGGTAATACCGTTATTAAATTAGGCAACGGACGTATCTTCAACTCTTTTGCAGGCTCTTGTTATGCTGACATCTTAGGACATACCGAGACCTATATCGGATTCCCGCATACCTACAAGGATGAAACTGGTGCGGAGATATCGGTAGCATACGGATTCCCCTGGGTTCGCGACTATGTTTATGGTGGCAACGACCTGGGTGGCTCGGTGAAGGGTTACAAGGATTACAAGACCGAAAGTCAAATCCGTTTTGTACGCACAGAAACCGACGGAAAACGGTATGACGACAAGATGTTGCAGGCTTCGAGTTATGTTGAGTATCAACAGGGACGTGTCCAGGGTATTTTTGGCGGCTGCTATGGTACCTATGATTATATCGATGAGTTTAAGAATTACGCTTCAAAAGAACCATTCCTGAAACATGCTTTTGTTAATTTCAGACCGAACAATGCGGACGAATTGAAGAGCAATCCCAATAATGTCGTTGCCGAGGTTTATGGTGCAGGACAGGGTTATCCGGGTGATGGTGATGCCGATAAGATGCAGAACAGCAGTTATGTGTTGGTTGACATCCCGGATGGTATGGAGAACTTCAAGGACTTGCAGGTATTTGGTGCCGGTGCCTGGAGTGGTCTTGGCATGGGAACTTATGTAGCACCTGCTTCAGAGAGTGATGCCGATAAACAAGCAGCCTATAAAGCTGCAGCCGATCCGTATTCCAGCGTCATCGACTTGGTTCGTGGAAAGTTGGCAGCGGCTTATGGTGGCAGTTACAAGGAGGGTGTCACGCGTCGCTCGGTGGTAAATGTGCCTACAGGCTCTACCGTCAAGATTGGCAGTGTCTTCGGAGGTGCCTACGGTACGGAGACTTTCAGCCCCTGCGATGTCTATGAGGCCAATGTCAACTACAACAGCAATGCTGCCATTCTGCTCTATGACCCAGCCAGCAATGAAAACTATCAGGGAGCTATCTATGGCGGTAATAACCACGAGCGCCGCACCGTCTATGGACGTGTGAACATAGGCTCGGAAGTGAAAAAGCTGATGACCATGCAATACAAGGACGAGGTGAAAGGTTTTGACAAGGGGCAGCAGTTGAATACTAATGGTACCGTCTATGGTGCGGGACACGGTAAGAATACCTGGTCGGAATATACCCTCGTGAACTTGATGGAAAATGCCAGGGTTTATGAGGTTTATGGCGGCGGACAGAATGGTAAGGTGTATAATACCGAGAGCGTACAGAACTATATGTCGAATTATATGCCTGCCAAATGGCCTGTGGGAACTTTGAGAGCCGGTCAGGATTTTACTCAAGATCAGTGGAAATATGCATGGACTCTTGGCTCCGGTTACGATGTTGCTGGCTATTGGACAGGTGGTACATGGCAAGATGTGAAGGATGGTGAGCGAGGTTACACACCTGTTGCGGGAAAGGAATATTGGAGGGATACCAATACCAACCTCACCAACCCATTGGTAAGAGTCGCTGAGATGGACGACCGCGACTTCACCGGATTAACGGAATCTGACAAGGCTTTGGTAGCAGGAAGGTATTCTGCCAACGTCGTTATCAACAATGGAGCCAAGGTGCTGAACTATGCCTACGGCGGCGGTTACGGTGCTGATGCCGTGGTTTCGGGAACGACTTACATTACCCTGTTGGGCGGTGAGGTCAGCAAGGATATCTATGCTGGTGGAACAAGTGGTTCGGTGGAAGACTATCATGACGTAGGTGTCTATGACGCAGACACGAATCCTGGTGGTTTCGTGGCGAGTGCCACAGCTTACATCAAGGGCGGTACGGTGCGTAACGTCTATGGTGGTGGCTGGCGAGGTAGCGTAGGTCATCATGGCAATCATACAGGTAAGATTAGCGATGTGGTTAACAACGTTAATGATAGGGACGGTGAGAGCCACGTTGTTATTGGTGACATCAATGGCACCAGTCATACCAGCGGTATTCCCTCTATCACGCGTAATGTTTATGGTGGCGGTGAAGGTGGTGCTATCTTCGGTGATGCCAAGGTTACCATTAACAAGGGCTATATCGGCTATCGTTATAATGCATCCAGTACAGACGATGTTAAAACCACCGACTTTGACGAGCATTACGAACCAGAGTTGGATGATGCCGAACCTGGCGACAACCTGTTGGATAAGGGTGGTAACGTCTTCGGTGGCGGTTACGTAGCCAACAGCTATGTGGACCGCTCGCATGTCACTATGTGGGGTGGTAATGTCCGTGGTAGTTTGTATGGCGGTGGCGAGATTGGTCCTATCGGTCGAGGCACCGTACATCCGGATAGTCTGAAACTCGATGCTATCAAGCCTTACATCAAGCATAATTTTACGGGTTCTGCACAGCCTGCTGCCATCTATAAGGGTGGTTCCACCGAGGTCTATCTGTATGATGGTCATGTGATGCGTGATGTCTTCGGTGGTGGACGAGGCTATGACAACTGGAATGGCGATGGCTATATGACCGATGAGGAGAAGGAAACGATGGACCTCAGTTCTAAGGGCTATGTCTTCGGTAAGACAAACGTGTATATCCGTGGTGGTGAAATTGGAACGAATGATGGCGCTCTTTATGGTTACGGCAACGTCTTTGCCGGAGGTAATGAAGGTTTCGTTTATAGTGACACTGGTGTGAAGACGGGTAAACAATCAAGTGATGATGACCTTGAAAACGGTAAACCCAAAGACGGTGGCGGTTTCTATTATATAGATGGAGATAAAACCAAGGACCTTTCACTCGACTGTAATGTGACGATAGAGCCTTACTGTAAGGTAAAAGATAGCTTCTATCGGATTAAAAAGGACATCAACAAGACAATAGGCGAAGGTGTAGGGGAAACTACAATCACTCTCAAAAAAGATGATTATGTAAGTAGCGTTGATGGGTATGGGTTGACGGAAGATACTGATTATGAAGTGGTCAACTCAGTTACTATCGGAAGCACGACCTATCCCAGAACAGCCACTTCCGAAGACGCGGGACAGTCACCTGAACTGCTGAAATACGTGAAGGTGGAGGATTTAAACAAGTTGAGAAACAAGAATAGCGATTCCAGATGGGAATGTCTGGATGTTGCGGGTATTATTATCAATAATGCAGTCTTTGCCGGTGGTAATATCACGGAAGGTAGTGATAAGTTGTTTGCCAATACGACGACGGTGTACGGTAATGTTGGTGCTTCGGTGCGCGATGTCTATAACCGTGACCTCATTTCAATTGGTACTGACGAGATTGGTGGTGTTTACGGTGACGGTAACCTGACACTGGTTGATGGTTTCCGTGAAGTTCACATCGATAATTATGGTACCGATTATTACAGTCTGGATCCGAATGTGGTCTATGAAGTATATGAAAAAATGAGTGAGCGTGAGCAGGCTTACTACCAGTTAAAATACGTAGCTAACAACACCCACGATTATCACTTTTGGGAGAGTAAGTCGCTCCATAACGTTGGAAGTACGCCATATAGAAAAGGTCAGAAACTGCCCTATGGGTCAAGTATATATGAAGGATTTACTCCCGAGGAGAAAGCAAACTGGGTTGAGGGTATCAAACACTATATAGGTGAAGGTGACAACAAGGACGAAATTGACAATGTAGAATGGAGCCTGATGGATGATGATGAGCAAGACAACTGGACGTTGGCAGGTGTGTTCAGCATCTATGCCGGTCGCCCGATGAATACCATTCAGCGTGCTGATATGTGCGGTGTGTTTGGCAGCCGTATGGTGATGAAAGGTGCTCAGGACCGTGTACCACAGATAGTCGATTATAAAGACTATACCATCAACCGTGTGGACGAGGTGTCGCTGAACCAGCGAGAATCTCAGGCGAATGATGCAGGCGAAAATGCTATACACGGCAACTACTTCGGTATCTACAACTCGGTGAAGTTCTTAGGTAATCTGACCAGTGACGTTCGTTTTGAGGAGAATTATGATATTCGCCAGACTACCAGCACGTCTGCTCCAGCTAATGGGACGACGACTTATTATGCTTGGAAAGCTGCTAATCCTCAAAGTCAGTACCGCAACAATGGCAATAGCCAGAATAAGGTTGCTTTAGCATCAGGTGTCTATCTGGAAATAAAACGTTCGGAGGGTGAACTGACTGGTAAGGATGACTGGGGTTATATCACCGGTGTGGTAGAACTCGACCTTATTAATGTGATGCAAGGTATGGGTGGCGGTTATGTCTATGCCAAGAACGAACATGGTACCAAGACGTATCACGCCGATTACGGTAAGGTGACGCTGTTGTCTTTTAACGATGACGCTAGAACCTATCGAAAGTTTACCTATACTCCAAAAACAGATATCGCAAACCTTCGGGAAATAGAAACATCGGGTAACTTTGTACATGCTGGAAAACAAATTGTGGACGACTGTTATCCTAACAGCGGTATATATAAAGATGGGTACGTGGCATCACCTGCTCACTACTGGTTTATCAAGGGTAGCATCTATGTCTATGACCAGTATATCTCGGCATACACGGGTTCGGCAAACGCCTATGCTGAAAAGGTGGAATTGCCGTTGACCATTGCTGCGGCTTCGAATGGTAGACTGACACTGCGTGAGGTACAGCCTAACTACTATGCCTACACGGACAGAATGGGTAAGAAGTTAGGAACGGCAGGTGCAGAAGAGACCTTGGTAGTCAATAACAAGACCTACCACCTGAACGACCCCATCTCATATTGGGACTATCGCTTATTGAGTGATGCTGATAAGGATCATTTCGAGGAAGAAACCTATACGACGATAGCTCCATGTACGCTGACAAAATCTGACACCACTATTTCCTATCCCGCAGGCTATACTTTGCTGCCAAGCGAATATGCTTCTTTGAAGGCATCGGCTGCTAAGAAGAAACTCAGGGCTGATGATCCAGTAGGTGGTGTGCCTTCTGTTTATCATGATGTACAGAAAAAAGATGTGGACTTCGACTTCGTATTCCGTCGGTCAAACAACCTGGGTCATAACACGGGTTATGTCCTGACCTTTGATATCAACAATCCGGGTGTGTGGGACAACTACTATAGTTTGACAGCTAATGCCAGTGAGGAAAATAAGATATCTACGGAGACATATAAAGAGAAGTCAGCTGGTGAGCAGGCTGCATATACCGAAGGTCCGACCTTTACGCCTAAGGCAGGCAAAAGCAATGTCTACGGACAGAAGGGAATCAAGAGGGGTGCTATTATTTACAATAGCACGAAGGTAACCTATGATACCAATGTCGCAGGCAAGGAAGGTCTGTCTGATCAGGCTAGTGTGGAGCAGGCCTGGGTGGTAACTGGAGAGATATCCGTAAAAGATGAATCAAATAATGTGGTACAGATCCTCTATCCTGGCGTGCCAATCTCACGGCATAGCGGTATACCTAATGACGTGGGTGGCTTTGACGATTATACCGATGCACAGTGGACAGCGATAACGAATAGTGGTAAAGCAGAGTTGGCCAAGGTATGCACCAGCCTGTTAGAGTTCTCAGCTACCGACTATGTTTGGGCAGGAAAGGTGCTGTCTGCCGATGAAATTACCTCTTTGAAAGCAAAGATACGTGCCAAGTATGGTAATAATTGGTCAGAAGAACAGTACACGAACTACTTCGCCAAAGTATTCGAGGATGCTTGGTATTGTTATGAAGCTGGTCAATATGGTGGTTCCTACTTCACAGCAGGCCAGGCCTATCGTGCTCTGGAGTCCTTCTGTGCGATGGAGAAGTCAGAGCGTGAGAAGTTCGATTTCAACTACGATGCCCTCGACTTGTTGGTTGACTCCACTTATAGTGGACGATTGGAGGCAAATTATGGTGAGAAGCCCCAATATGACGGTTGGAAATTAGACGGGACAAAGATTTCGGATAAAGCTCTTGGAACTAAGATTTACTCGGTAGAACAGAAAGTAGACTATAAGGCTGAGTGTACAGTGGCATGTAGTTATACTGATGAGAATGATTCTACTATTAGTTATTCAGTAAGTGCAGACCAGGAACATTGGCTGACACGCGAACAATATGAGGATATCCCCAATGAGAAGCGTTACTATTCGTCTATCAAGGTGAAGGAGCCTGGCGATTATTATGTAGCCAAGAAGGTGTTCATGCACGGTGATGTACCTTATACAGCAGGTCAGCAAATTGATACATTGGTTTATAAGTCATTTACTCCTGACCAAAAAGCGAATGTCGATGTATTAACTTTCACAAGTGATTATACAAATACCCCGACGAAAAATGATAAGGGCGAGGATGTATATGCTGAAAAGGAATACTACTACTGTCATAAGTCTTATAAAGTCAATGAGAAGGGTGAAGGTACAGTAATATCCACCCTGCCGATAACAAAGAACGGAGTGACTCCAAGTGGAGCAATAACGTATGAGATTGGTGACACAGTCAAGCAGGGAGTCATTATCCGTGAGAAGAACAATGGTGACGGTAAGATAGGTTATGACGAGTTGACTAACAAACAGGTGGGCTTCGTCATTCATGGTGTGTCGCCTACCGAGGTAAGTACGCTGTATGTATCGAGTGAGTCGGACATCTACGACCTCTCGAAGGAGAAGATCATTACGGTTATCTACCTCTATGAATACGACGAGAGCGATGCAGGAGGCGTTAATGTCACACCTGTCAGTGAACGTCATATCGTCAATATCCACATCAACTTCAAGAGTGGTGTGCCTCAGATTGACGAACTCAAAGATCCGTCTGTTGTACTGCCTGGCACTACGGTGGTATTGGAGACACCTACCTTCTCGGAAGGTGCTTACCGTGTGACCGAGTCAGGATGGGAACTCTTTACCAACCAGAGTGATGCTGAGACACATAACAACGGTGATGACTCTTTCAACAACAACGAGACACCGCTGTACTGGTATCAGAACGGTTACTGGGTAGCTTACTATGCAAAGACCTATCTGGGTAAGACCTATTCGAACCCCGTACAGTTGAAGGTGGCCAACTATCACGACCTGAAGAAGGTGATGGATGCTAAGACCCACCACTACTACATAGATCATCAGCATGTAGACTATGCTCCGAAGATCTACATCAACAACTATAAGGTGGTGGATGAGGAAGGCCATGAGACAGAGGAAAGCCAGAATGGTCTCGATTTGCTAAGTGGTCTTATCGACCTGACTTATGACAAAGCGGATGCCAAAACTGCCTACGGTAAGTTGAATACACCATCGAGGATTGCGGGTGGTACGAACTTGGAATTCTTCCTCCGCACTGATCTTGAGCATTCTGGTTCTACTACATGGACACCGATTGCCAATAGCGATGGCGAATGCTTCAATGGCACCTTGCATGGCGATGGTCATATGATTAGCGGACTTAACAATTCGCTCATTAATCACCTTTGCGGTAGTATCTATAACCTCGGTGTCACAGGTTCGTTCACTACGGGCGGTATTGCTGATACAGGTGAAGGCTTTATGGAGAACTGCTGGGTGAAGACTACAGGAACTCCTGCGTCTGGAGTACATCCTTTGTTCGGTAATCCTTCGGCTACTACCTTTACACAAGTTGCGAACTGTTACTATCTGGAGGATGGTGATGATGCCAAGTACACGGCCTTTGATGGTAATATGAACAGGGCAATCAAGATGCCAACCAAGTCTTTCTATAACGGAGAAGTGACTTACGACCTGAACGGATTCTATCTCTATAAGCGTTATTGTGATCAGGTTGGTGAGGCAGGACTTAGTGGCACCAAGTTGTCGTATAATTACTGGGCTCCAAACTTGACTGAGGCACAGACGGGCTATTATGACAATCAGCATATTGAACTCTGCTCATCGGGTTACAATGGAGGAAAGTATGTTGAGGATCGCTTTAAGGATGGTGACTTTATCTATGCTGATGGTACCATACCAAGTAGCGTAGACGAACGAGCATTGCTCGATGGAAGTGGAAAGCCTGTAACCGATGTCAATGGAAAATATACTTATTATCCGAAGTGGCCTAACGACTATCTCTTCTTCGGACAGACCCTGAACTATGGCCATGTGGAGAATGTGGCTCATGATGACTTGCCGTCGTCTATTGATGCGATGAACCGCGTTTATCGCGCTCCTGCTTACTTCGGCAGCCATGTCATGGGTGTGGCTCACTTCAACCCGAATGCCGTGTTTGCAAAGACCAAGAAGGATGATACGACAAAAGAGGCCTATAAGGGTATGACGGCTATCGACTTTACAGGTGGTAATGGTGATGTTACGGGCGTGGCAGCTACTGATTATAAGATTGGCACTCAGGCGGCTACGGCTGATCAGATGGCGAAGTTCTATCCGCCACTGCTCGACGATGGAGGTCTGACCGACTTTACCAATGTCGACCTGACCCGCAACCTGTTGGTTTACACGGGTACTGGCACTACAGAGGCTACCACTACAGAGAATGTTATAAAGGGTAAATTGACGGATAAGGCTTATGCGGAAGTAAACGAAACTTATCACACCGTAGCTGTGGTAACGGATGACATTCGTGGCCACTGGGTACAGCTGGATGGAGGAGTTTACAAAGGAACTCGCGACCACTTCCTGGTGGACAAGGAGGACTTCAATGCGCCTATCGAGTACGTCTTCGACGGTCATCGTATGTGGTATCAGCGTATGCCGGACAACTATGTAGAACCTGTATTCGAAGGTGAAGGCAATTCGAGAACCAGAACCACGAAGGGATGGGAAGGCGTCAGTCTGCCGTTTACCGCAAAGCTTGTGACTACCAATACGAAGGGTGAGATAACGCACTTCTATAATGGTACGAATGATGATGCAAGCACCAATGACAAGGGTCACGAGTACTGGCTGCGTAAGTATGAGGGTGGTAGTATGAAGGCCGAAAGTGACAAGATATTTGAGGCTACGTTCAATAAACCGACGCCTGTAGGCACTGAAGCAGATAAGGAATACAAGAACAGCTTCTTGTGGGACTACTATTACAGTCATAATACTTACAAGGATTTGAACTCAGACGTTTATCCTGGCACTTATTATAAGGCAGGAGAAGGCGGTGTTGTGAAGACCTACAAGAAATATCCGTTCTTGACCTGCGCTACACCTTATATCATTGGATTCCCAGGCGACCGCTACTATGAGTTCGACCTCAGTGGAAAGTTCGAGGCAATGACGGCCTACGAGAACAAGCCTGAGGTATTGCATCCGAATAAGCTCGGTGCACAGACCATCACCTTCGTTTCAGCTATGGGTGAAATAATCCATGTGAGCGATACCAGATTGGCTGCTGGCAAGACTGATGCCGAAACCGCCTATGCCTTCGTACCTAACTTCGTCGGTAAGACGCTTGACGGCGTGGCCTATATTCTGAATACAAACGATGAGGACGCCACCAAGCGGGGCAACAGCTTCGTGAAGGTTGAAACAGGTGGACAGACGGTGCCCTTCCGTCCGTACTTCATACCTGCATCGGCATCCTATCCCGCTCCGAAGATGGCACGCAGCATCGTATTCTCGAATGAGACGACACGTCTGGAGGGTGACAGCGACAAGGACATGAACACAGACCATCAGTACAACATGAACATCTACGCTAAGCGCAAGAAGATTATCGTAGAGTCGAACCTCCGCGAATCTACCGAAGTACGCATCGTGAATGCTTCAGGTATTACCATCAGCACCTTCGTGATAGAACCAGGTGAGACCGTTGAGACCCGTATCAACAACGCCGGTGTTTACATCGTACAGACCAGCGAGGGTAGGCATTTGAAGAAACTTGTTGTTAGGTAAAAAGAAGGACACGAGATATGAATAAGACGACACGATATACAAAGCGAGTATCAAGGGAGATGGCAAGCTCTAGGCAGTCTCTAAGCAGGCTCATGAGTAAGCCTAGAGTAAGCCTAGAGTATGGCTGGAGTATGGCTAGAGATTGCAACGCCACACTCAGACCACAGGTCAGAGAATGCCTAGAGCATGCTTTATCGGTTCATGAACCTATGTTCGTGGGTCCGCGAACCTATGTTCGTGAGTCTGCGAACCTATGTCTATCGGCTCATGAACCTATGTTCCTTTTTAGACGGTCTCACACGGGGACAGTCCCCGTGTGTCTGGAGCCGGTGCCCGCTATATCAAGAAGGTAGCACTACAATAACCGCACAGGGGGGGCAGACCCCCTGTGTTCAAAATGAGATATGAACATGAAGATTATGACACGAAATACAAAGCGACTAACAAGCGAGACGCGCTTACGGCTCACCTTTAACGACATTACGGCTCACCGCTCACGAGATTACGGCTCGTGCCTCACGAGATTACGGCTCGTCGTAACCCTGCTCCTGATGATGGTTGTGGGAGTGAATGGTGTGTGGGGACAGACGGACTATTCGGGAGTGTACTATATTGCCAGTATGGGTAAATACAATAAAAATAAAAACAATATCTCATACAATGCATCTGACCCAAGCAATAACTATTATCTTTGCCCAACGGAAGGGTGGTGCTATTATAAACCCGACGATGATTTTTCAAGTGATGGCACAACATATCCAAACCCATTCCTAACCACTTTTAAATGCAAAACTGCTAATTATCATACTGGCAACTCCGCTGATGCAGTATGGCAAATAACCAAGGATCCTAATTCGAATCACTACTTTATCAAACATCTGAACAGTGGCAGATACCTGCTGTCGAATGGTCAAATCAGGACATCCAATAATGCCGATCGTATGCGTGTGCATTTAGGATATGTTGCTGATCCAAATGATCTTGATGACTCTGCATTGTTTGATATTACCCCCGTTCCTAGTACTTCTAATGTGGTCATTTCTATTGTATGGAATGGCGGTGTCAATGGTGACCATAAATGGCTGACTGTCAATAATGGAAGCTACGATAACCTGGTGGGTAACTCAGATAAAACAGGTGGCCCAAATGACGCAAGTGTTGGTAACTACAGCAACGTTGCGGGAATCGTATGTATATACACACAGAATGATGCTAATGCCCCATTCTATTTCGAAAAGGCCACCGTTGACCCTCCCACCATTACCAATAATTTCGATGGTACATTTACTATCACAGCAGCGACGGGAGCCACCATTTATTATACCACTAATGGAGATACGCCAACCACTTCTACTGCTACGACTGGTACTACTTCGGTGAATGTCAATCAAACAGGGGATATGACGGTCATCAAGGCCATTGCAAGGGGTGCAAATGATGCATTCCCATCGTTGGTAACTACGTACGATATCCCTAGATGCAATAAACCCGTCATCACCGTTAGTGGTGGTACCGTTACCATCACCTGTGCTACTGTTGGAGCAACCATTTATTATACGACCAATGGTGATCCTGCCACTTCTTCGTCACCGAACTCGTCAACATCACCCGTTTCATTCCCTAAAGGGAGTATAACAACCATTAAGGCGATTGCGACAAGTCCTGGCTATGTGAAGTCAACCGAAGCCCAATTCCTACCCCCAAAAGAGATTGCATCTCCAGATGACATAGATGATATGGGCGGCAATTATATTCTTGCGGACAATTTTTCTGCATCAAGTTCGATAGGAACTTCAGAAAATCCTTTCACAGGCACTATCGATGGCAATATGGTTACGCGTACGCTCAGTTATCCTTTGGTAGCCTATGCTGAAGATGCAACCATTAAGAATGTCATTCTGAAGGACATTACTATCAGTGGGGGAACGAATGTAGGTGCTATCTGTAATGAAGCAAGGGGAGAGTGTCGTATCTATAATTGTGGAGTATTGGGAACTCTCACAGAAACAAAAGATGAGTATGGGAATGTTACCAACATCACCAGTACCAGTACGATTAGCGGTAGCGGCTATGTTGGCAGTATTGTGGGTCTGCTTGACGGTACTTCTCGTGTCATCAACTGCTACAGTTATGCTACGGTCAGTGGCGGCACAATGGCTGCAGGTATTGTTGGCAACAACAATCAGGTATCTTCACAGAGTAGCCTCAAAACAATTGTTGTGAACTGTATGTTTTACGGCGATATTACCGGTGGTACCAGCAAATATCCTGTATATGGTGGCAACTCCATAAATAACGATAGCGACACAGGCATCAACCCATATTGTTATTTCCGTAAGAATGCAACCTTTACTCCTACAGACTATAATCGCTCATGGCCTGCTGAAGAGAAGAACCTGACTCGCTTTGAGTATTATAGAAGTGTACTGAACGGTAACCGTAAGTTATGCACTTGGTGGGTGAATGGTACCAGTAGTACAGCACCTACTGACGATGATGTTTCCGATGTGGGCATTGCCAAGTGGGTGCTTGACCCTGCTATAGCGCCTTATCCTATTCTTAAGACGTGGGGGAAATACCCTTCGGTGATTAACCTCGACCCGGTCAACAGATTCAATCCTGAAACGAAAGTTTGGGAGCCGCGCAGCACAGCCAAAGAGTGGGAAGGCAAAAGCTATAATACACTTTCTGTTACTATCAATGCAGGTGCTCATGGCAGTGGAAGCATATCGAAGAATATCACCATCACCGACATGGATACGCTGAACTGCGATTATGGCTACTATAAAATACAGTTGCCTTATTATAATGAGGTTTTTGGTAATCCCAATGGTGACACTTGGAATTCTAAGTATGGAGGAAATTATGGTGAATATGTAGTAACGGGTTGGGATATTTCCGGAGGTAGTGCTGCTACAAACTATAACTTTGCAGACCGTAATAGTTACAAGGACCGTGTATATGCTCAAGGCGGATACTTTTATGTTCCCGAAGGTGTAACAAGTATCTCTATTACTGCCCATTGGGGTAAAGCCGTATATTTGGCAAATCGCGGCTATAGCATAGACAGGGTAAAGCTTACAGCTGCAGATTATAAAGCTGATAAAGCTTTTGCATCTGCAGGAACCATTGCTAATACATTCCAAGGACAAACGGTTTATGATGATTTGCAAAATGCCATCAAAGCACTTGGTGGTGACGCGACAAATTCTACCAACCTCACTGTCTATGACCAAGCTATCGTGTTGATAGGAAATCATCAGGTGAAGAACGGTAGTAACCTCAATAACAATTATAAAGATTTAGATGTAAGCTATGCTTTGGATGGCAAATGGCATCCATTTACCATTATGAGCGCAGACCTTGATTTCGATAACGAACCTGACAATTGTCTTCAGCTACAATTTAGACGGGATATTGACCGTCCTGGTATACAGCCTATTCGGTTTGACTTCTTGCCTGTTGTGGAACTTGGTCTTGCCGTTCGTCATAACGACTTGGCTTATGCTATTGGTATCATGGTGCCTCAAGGACATTTTGAAGTGACAGAAACCGCATTTATGCGAACCACACAGTTTGAATATGATGGTTTTACCAAAACATCTTCTAATGCCCGCATAGAAAGCAAATCGCCGGTGATACTAAATGGTGGCGAGTATGAAATGTTCACGGTAAGATATCATAATTCAGATCGGACCAGTTATTTCCTATTGGGCGGTAATGCTTGGGTTCATCGTTTCGCGCCGGGAGCACATCCCAATAAGGGAGATAAACCTTCTATCTATTTGTGCCCAATTAATGTTATTGGTGGTCAGGTCAAGGAACTCTATCTTACAGGTCTTTATCGCCCAGAGCTTTCTGCTCCTTCAAATCAAGGTGCACCTCGTTGTTATATCGATGGTGGTAAGTTTGATATCGTTGCAGGTGCTGGTTATGACAAAGTAGAAGCAGGTGCAAATGTTACCTTTAAGATAAATCATGCTGCTATTGGTGAGTTTTATGGTGGCGGTATCAATGGTTCTAATCCTATTAGTGGTGACATTGACGTCACTATCAACAATAGTATGGTTGATAAATACTGCGGAGGTCCTAAGGTGGGTGATATGACAGGGCACACAGTTACCACAAATGCTACAGGCACCACATTTGGTGTGTTCTATGGCGGAGGAAATGGTGGAAACAGTTACTATAGGCAATTACAAAAAGATGGCGATGAACCATCCAGTCATATAGGTACATGGACTGATCATGATTATAACTGGACTGGTTTTTCCCCCTTGGCAACAAACTATGATGATAATTCTGAAGCAGGGCAAACCGGTACAGGTAAGAAAAATGAAAATAAGGGTTACCATGCCGAATACGAATTTGAGGTATTCAACCAGTCAAATGGTGTGGCAGACCAGATTACTCAGCGTGGTTTTATTAAGTGGATTCAGTTTGGTATTACAAAAACAGGTGATGTCACCAACACGCTATCTGATTGTAAAATCTTGAATAGCTTCTATGGCGGTGGTAACCTGGCAACTGTTGATGGAGACGTTTCATCAACACTCACTAATACGGAAGTTGATGGTAGCGTCTTTGGTGCAGGTTATTCAGCTGCTATTCCTACATTCCGAGTACATGACAAAGAGTCCAAAGTTTTCCCATCAATTAATGGTGGTGTTATTACAGACGGACATATTAACTATGACAGTAAAGTATATGAATGGACCAATGACGATAACAACGGAACAGCGACAAAAACAAATCCTACCTATTCTAAGGAAGTAAATGGTGAAACGAAATGGTATTGTTATACTTGGAATCCATTGACAAATCTGGGTGCTGTAACAGGTAATGCTACGCTCAACATAGAAGGAACTACAACGGTCGCTGGAAGTGTCTATGGCGGCGGTGAAGAGTCTAATGTCTCAGGAAACACGCAGGTGAACATCACTGGTGGCACAGTTTCCCAGAACGTTTTTGGAGGCGGTAAGGGTGAGGCTGACGAATTCACGTGCTCTAAAGCTATGGTGGGCGTTAATGATGCAGGCAAATGCGCAGATCCTGGTTCAGAAGCTATTGAGAGCCCGGGTTCAGAAGCGAATAAAGATAAAGGAACAAAAGTCAGCATCAGTAACGGTACGGTGAATGGTAACGTCTATGGTGGCGGTGAAGTTGGTCGAGTGGAATGGAATACGCAGGTGGAGATAGGTGTAGGAACAGGAGACGGTCCATTCGCACCAGTTATTAATGGTAGCGTATTCGGTGCTGGTAAGGGTAAAGAAACACATGGCTATGCCGCTTTGGTGCGTGGAAACAGTACTGTCACTGTTCAGGGCAAAGCCAAGGTGAGAGATAATGTCTATGGTGGTGGTGAACAAGCTACGGTGGGCAGATATTGGGTGACTGGCATTCCTAATGCTTCGTGTGAGGGAGAAACTGAACCACCTATTCCAGATGGTTTGCCTGATGAAATGCCGTATAAGACGAGACGTGGCGGAAAATGTACTGTCATCGTCCAGGGTGAGGCCCAAATTGGACCTAATGACGGACCAACAGAGACGGCTGGACACGTGTTTGGTGCTGGCAAGGGTGTAACGCCTCATTATGTTCACTCAGGCGAGAAAGCAAACTGGTCCAAGCGTATGGTAGACTATAATTCGGAGAAGCATACAGGTGAACCAGGAACAACTTGGGACTATTATCCAGATAACCACGCTTATGTTTGGGAATATTTTACCACTGAGGACAAGTATTTTGAGTTCCTGCAAACATTGGCCTTGGTTACCGGAACTGACGTGACCATCAATGGAAGTGCAAAAGTCAAAGGCTCTGTCCATGGTGGCAGCGAGAGTGGCTATGTACAGGATGACACTGACGTAAAGATTAAGAGTGGTACAATCGGAACAGAAGGAAAAGGCGGTGCATATTATGGTAACGTCTATGGCGGCGGTAAGGGTGATGCTGAACATATGGGTACAGAGAAAAAATATGTTGCCGCTGGTCTGGTCAAGGGAAATACGAAGGTAAAGATTGAGAATGGAACTATCCTGCATAACATCTATGGTGGTGGTGCTTACGGTTCAGTTGGTGAGTTTACCTACGACGCAAACGGAATGCCTACAGGACGTGTACTGTCTACAACGGGTGGCAATACTGAGGTCACAATCACAGGTGGTACGATTGGTACCACTGGTAAAGATAATGGAATGGTGTTCGGTTCATCGCGAGGCGATGTTGCTGTTCCAGAAGGTACGCCTCGCATTGATCCCAACGACCGTTTGGCATGGGTATATAACACACAAGTTACGATTGGTACTCAGGGCTCTGATACTGGTCCGCAGATTAAAGGTTCTGTATATGGCAGTGGCGAGAATGGTCATACCTTCAATGATACAGAGGTGATAGTGCATAGCGGTACGATTGGTATCGAAACGGGTGCGGCTATCACCAACCAAACGACGGGTAAGACTTACGAGGGACTGCGATATCCCTATCGAGGTAACGTGTATGGCGGTGGTTGCGGTACTGACGACTATGAAGACAGAGATAAAGACAATAAGAATAAGAAATTCTTCAACTTCAATGCAGGTATCGTAAAAGGTAATGCCACGGTTCTTATTGACGGTGGTCATATCATACATAATGTATATGGTGGCGGTGCCATTGGCTCGGTGGGTACTTATACTTTCGTTGATGAGGCTTACAATACAGCTCATCCTGATGCAAAGCTGACTATCGGTAAGCCTTATGAGTGCGCATCTGGTACTGGCTTGTGTACAGTTACCATAACGGGTGGCGAGATTGGTGTAAAAGGCATGAAGATGAGTGCTACCGGTGGACCTGATGATGCTGGTCATGTGTTTGGTGCAGGTAGAGGTGATGTTATCGATACCCTGCTCAATGGAAACATTGAAATCGTAGGTTATACGAATAAGACGGAACTAACCATCAAGAAAAATGCTTTTGTAAGAGGCTCGGTCTATGGCGGTAGCGAGAGTGGACATGTGCTGCAAGACACGCACGTTGTCATAGGCGGAACAGAGGAGGGCGATAACAATTGCCAGATAGGTAGTAGTGAAGGCCAGGACGTTCCTTATACCTCAGAACAGTGGGCTGAAGGTTCTTCTTTGGTCTTGAAACCAACTGACCACTGGGATTATGTGGACGATGGTGCTCCATACGACCAGTATGATGACGGAACGGGACACTATATAGGAACAGGAAATACTACTGAAGGCGGTAGGTCTGTGGCTACTGACGGACATACGTTCTACGGTAATGTGTTTGCCGGAGGTTCTGGTTATTATCCTTATGCGGCGGGTGAATGGCTGTTCTCTGCCGGTAGAGTGGAAGGCGATGCGAAGGTGGAAGTGAAGGGTGGCCACATCCTGAACAATGTGTATGGTGGCTGTGAGATGTCGGACGTATATGGTAATGCCACAGTCATCATGACAGGAGGAACTGTCGGTGTGCCTCGTTCCACAAGTGATATTAAGTTGAATCCCAGTATAGGTCATATCTTTGGTGCGGGAATGGGTGATAAGCGTATCTTCTTCAATATGGTGACGAATGTGCAGAATTCCAATGTTACTATTTCAGGCGGTAGGGTGTATGGCTCTGTGCATGGTGGCGGTGAGGATGGTCACGTGTTGGATAAGGCTACGACAACCATCAGAGGAGATGTTGTTATAGGTTCTGTGACCGATGGAACCACGTCGGGCTACGACGGCAACGTGTTCGGTGGCGGACAGGGTTCGCCAACGGCACTGACGGCAGGTACTGTGGGTGGCAACGTTGAACTCAACATTCAAGGAGGTACGATGCATGGCTCCATCTATGGCGGTGGACGAATCGCTTCAGTAGGAACATTCTTCAGGAAGGCTGATGACCCTGAATACGGAAAGATGCAAGCAGGATCCGATCATGGTTATATCACTGTGAACCTGCAAGGAGGAACGATAGTTCATAATGTCTATGGCGGATGTATGGGTACTAGAGGAACGGCTGCTGTGGATCAGGTGAGATTCGCTGTCTCGAAGAATGTTACTGTGGAACTGAACAAGGATGTGGCAGACAACGCAAAAGGCTGTGTGGTGAATGGTAGTATCTTTGGCTGTAACAATGTGAACAGTACACCACAAGAACAGGTGACGGTACATATTTACAAGACACAGAATGCTGAAGCAACTCAGATTGCGGGAACGGTAAGTGAGGGCGTACAGCCAAAGAGAAAAGGCCACTATGACGTGAAAGCGGTATATGGTGGTGGTAATATGGCTGCCTATATGCCTAAAGGACCTAACGCAGCTACAGCTGCCGATGGCTACGACGGCAAGCACACCAATTACTCTACAAAAGTCATCATCGATGGCTGTCAAGAAACAAGTATAGAGACGGTGTATGGTGGCGGTAACGCTGCTTCTACTTCTGCTACAGAAGTGACAGTGAATGGTGTGTATGAAATTGACGAACTGTTTGGCGGAGGTAATGGTCGTGAGCAAATTTCGTACGATGAGGGTGTCACAAAAATAGACAACCCTGGTGCTAATGTGGGATTCTATGACTATTCTGAAGAAGCTAGTTTATATGATACCAAGGAAAAGAGAGAAACAGAAGCTTTTATTAACAAGTATGTCTATGGCTCGGGTATCGCTGCTGTGAATATCTACGGTGGAACGATTCATAAAGTATTTGGAGGATCAAATACCAAGGGAAATGTACGTGAAACGGCTATCACCTTGCTGGAGGAGAAAGCAGAAAAGGATGGGGTAACACCGTGTTGTCCCTTCAACGTAGGTGAGGTGTATGGCGGTGGTAAGAGCGCAGACATGGATGCGGATGCAAAAATGTATATGGCCTGTATCCCAGGATTGACCGCTGCTTACGGTGGTGCTGAGGCTGCTGATATTCAGGGAGACGTGACGGTGAACATTACCAATGGTCGGTTCGAACGAGTATTCGGTGGTAATAATAAGAGTGGTACCATTCGTGGAGCTATTGAGGTGAATATTGAGGAGACGGGTTGTAAACCTATTATCATCGGACAGCTTTACGGTGGCGGCAACTTGGCAAGTTACTCTGTCTATGGTTATAAAAAGGTGAATGGCACGTGGGTTGCACGCGAGGCATCGGACGGATTGGAGCCAGGAATAGCAAAGAAGTTCGATGATCCTGTCGTGAATGCCAAGTCGTTTACCAGTATTGGTGAAATCTATGGCGGTGGCTATGGTTCCACAGCTACGATGGTGGGTAGCCCGACGGTGAACATCAATGTGGGTATGGGTGATAAGGCAGATAGCAATATTGAGGAACGAACAATTGGAACTGAAACTGTCAGGGTGTCAAAACATACCGGTGAAAGTCTTACCATCAATGAAGGTGAGGAAGATGAAACGTCGGTAGAGATACCTCTCCACAAGGAAAATGCTATTGGTGCTATCGGTAAAGTGTTCGGTGGCGGTAACGAGGCCAAGGTGATGGGTGATACCCAAGTGAACATCGGAACGCAGGAGTATGTGATCATAAAAACCCTCAGTGTGGGAGCCAGTGTGAAAGGCTACTATAAGAAGGTGAATGACGAATACACTGCATGTGGAGACGATGAAACTGCTGCAGAAGGCACAACCTACTACAAAGCCGTTATTGGTGCCGACATCCGAGGCAACGTCTATGGCGGTGGTAACAACGCTGAAGTGACGGGTAATGCGAATGTGACCATTGGTAAAAAGGTCGAATGAGAATCGTCATCTCGATACTAACGTGGCTTTGGGTACTTAGCGTGAGTGCTCAAAGCCACGTTGTGTCTAATGATACTGTTGTGCCTACTGACTCGGTGGTCGTGGCAGAGAACTTCCGTGCCATGACGGCGGAGGGTAGGGTAGTGGAACTGGACTCGCTGCCGAAGGGGAGGCTGACCATCCTGGTATTCTTCGACCCCGATTGTGGCGCGTGCCGTCAGGCCATCTTTGGACTGAAACACTCCTCGTTGGTGAATCAACTGATTGACGAGCAGGTGTTGCAGGTGATGACGGTCAATGCCAGCTTTGAAGAGGAACTATGGCGTGAGATGTTAGGTGACATGCCGGAGACGTGGACGAAGACGACGGCAACACTGGAACTCTGGGATATGAAGTGCTACGACCTGTCGAGTCTGCCTGCCCTGTACTTGTTGGATGCGGATAGGAAGATCATGGTGACGGGTTACTATGCTGAACAGTTGATAGATGTATTGCAGAAACTATGGTAGTGCATCCGCTAAATACTGATATCCAGAAGCCGGAACGGTTCACGTATCCTTTTGCCTACGAGCCGCACCCGTTGTGCCAATTGGCTGCGAAGGAGGTGCAGCAGTATATTGCGACACATGAGGAAATCAAGGCTGATGCCGACAAAGGAAAAATGTTCGGGGTGCTGGTGGTGGAAAGAGTTCGAGGAACGAGGAACGAGGAAGGAGGAACGAGGAATGAGGAAGGAAGGACGAGGGAACTGGGGTTCCTTGCTGCCTATAGTGGACTGTTGGAGGGACGAAACGATTGGGAGTATTTTGTCCCTCCCGTGTATGATGCGCAGCAGCCTGACGGTCATTTTAAGACCACTGAACGGGAAATATCTGCAAAGGGTGGCGATAAGGAGATGTCACAAGAGCTGCAGCTATGGCTGTTCCATCAGTACCAGCTGTTGAATGCCCGAGGCGAAACGAAGGACTTGGTGGACATCTGGCAGTCGTATTACAATAAGGAGAAGTTGCGTAAGAAGTTCCCGTTGCCTCCTGGCGGTACTGGTGACTGTTGTGCACCGAAGTTGTTGCAGTATGCCTATCAGCACGGATTAAAGCCTATCTGTATGGCAGAGTTCTGGTGGGGACAATCGACGAAGACGGAGTTGCGTCAGCACTTGAATTACTATCCTGCATGTCGTGGAAAATGTAAACCTATTTTAACGTGGATGTTGCAGGGGTTAGAGGTTGATCCTGATCCGGAATTGTTGGGTTTTCAGAGAATGGAAATTCCTGTGGTCTACGAAGACGAATGGCTGTTGGTGGTCAACAAGCCCAGCGGTCTGCTGTCGGTGCCAGGACGTATCGAACAGTATTCGGTAGAGACGGTGATGCGCGAACGCTATCCGGGCAGCGTGATAGCCCATCGGTTGGATATGGGAACCAGCGGCCTGCTCATCGTTGCCAAGTCGCAAGAGGTGTACCGACCGCTGCAGGAACAATTCATCAAACACCAGGTTAAGAAAAAGTATCTAGCCAGACTAGAACCTCTAGATAATCTAGAATCTATTGAGAATAAAGGTACCATCTCGCTGCCTATGCGCCCTGACCCAATGAATCGCCCGCGGCAAGTTGTGGATATGGAACACGGCAAACGGGCGGTGACAGATTACGAGTTCATCAGTCCTAATATTGTAGCCCTCTATCCACAGACGGGGCGTACCCACCAGCTGCGCATCCACTGTGCTCATCCCGACGGACTGGGGCGACCTATTGTGGGCGATGAGCTATATGGCACCAAGGGTGAACGACTCATGTTGCATGCTGCAGAAATATGGTTTCGCCACCCTGTAACGGGCGAGCCAATGCACTTGAAAACGACCCCGTGCGTACCTATTATAACAACAAAAGTAAAAAAAGCCTAAATTTTCTTTGGGCTTTTTGATAATTATTCATATATTTGCAATCTGAATGAGTGTGCTGTGCAATCACCAAACTAAAAAATGACTTAAAACATAATAATATGAAGCAAGAAATCCTTTTTCCCGACGTCTGTAGGCTGAGGTGCCTAAGTCGTGTGTTGACAATAGTCCTATTGATGGTTTTAGGACCACAGGACATGTTGGCTGATGGCTGGACCAGTTTCTTTACCGATGTGATGGTGGCAGGCGGCAGCAAGAGCAGCGTCCGCAACCAGTCAGGATGGCAGAGTTATGACAAAGACCTGAACAAGGGTGCTGGTGGTGACTACATCTACCTGCTCTACAAGCAAGCCACCACTGCTTCACCACAGAATGGCTTTATCACAGGCTTGAAGGTCATACATGGCAGCTATAGTGAGAAGTTCAAGGACAGCGACGGTGTGGAATGGACGTTGGTGCCTTATACGGGCGACAGCCACTTCAAGGGTATGAAGGGTGACCTGAACAGTGGAGCTGGTGGTGCCGACATTCATTTGTTCTACACGCGTCATGAATATGCCGACCATCGCGTCGTCACCAGTGTTTATTTCAACACAGACAGGAACGGTGCCATAGGCGACGACCTGAACCGTGGTGCCGGTGGTGATGATATCTATATGCACGTGCGCTATTCCAATAAGGGCGTAGGCCTGTTCGACACACCTACTGAAGCCTTTACCTATAATCCTAGTAGTCGTGGTTGCATGCATTTCAAATTGCTGACCAGCGACTTCGACCCCTTCCGCACGTTCCACGATGCCGTTTACAGCGTGAAGGACGAAAAGGGCAACAAGACTGAGATTTTCTATGTGGGCGAGACGAATAGTGGTACTAATAACGACCACGTTACTGCCAAGTTCCAGAACCGCATGTCTGACGAGTCGGTACTCTTCCTCACCAACTCAGTGAAGTATTCACCCAAATACTGTCTGGTGAAGGGCGTCACGACCAGTTTTGATTACTATCGCAACGATGGTAAGGGTAAGGCAACGGGTAATGCCTATGCCGAACTGGATTGGTACTATCCTGCTTCTTTATCAGGGAAGAAGCTGACACTCTGTGTGGATGGTACCCTGTTCTATGAAGGTGGCCATCTGGAGTCGTATTCGCGCGACATTGGCAGCATTGAATTCGACGAGGTAAGTATGGAAACCTACGATGCCGTTATAGGTACGGAGTCCGGTGAGGAGGGTATGGTCAAGATACCTTGTGTCAGCGACCACCCCATCAATTGGTTGCAGGCAATCTACGTAGGCAGCGACGGTGTGAGTCACAAGCTCGACAAGGTCAGTTTGAAAGATAATTCCTATGCTGGCTTCTTACTGATTCCTGCTACCGATACCCATAAGACAGTCACCGTTAATGCCGGTATCATCACCTCTACGTGGGATAAGGAGAAGCTGGGCGATCCTGACTGGCCTACCAGCAACACCAATACGCTTACCAAGACTTTGGAGGATGTGCCCATGATGCACGACAGCCGCAACCTCAAGGCCGTGGTTGACAGTGTCGGAGCAGTCAACCTTAGTTGGACTATCAGCGACGTGAAATACCCAGACATCATCGATAGCGACCAGTTCCTCATCCAACGCTCTCTGTCAGGCAAGGACGAAGACTTCAAGGACATTGGTTCCGAGTTGTTCGACGTTAACGAGGAGAAGTACGCCTACATCGACTCCCTGCTGATATCCTCGCTTACCAGTGATGTCATTGACAACCAGACGGGTGCACCGATGGTGCGCTATCGTATCATGCGTGCTTCCACACAACAGTTGTGGGGTCTTGAAAAGAATCCGACCATTGGCACTGTCAAGCCCGCATTCCATCGTCTGGCACTGTTACGGCCTACGCGGGCTACTGCCAACTGGAGCAATCGTGACGAGTCGAAAGTGCTTGTCAAGTGGGATTATCTCGATAGCAATTCCAATTATAATTATGTATGGGACAGTCGCGCTGAGATGCTGTTGCGAATAGAGATGACCAACCGTGAGGGTAAGGTTGTGGGTACCAACACCCTCAAGCTTACTGACGACCAGGTGGCTTCACACCAGTTGGAGGTGATGCTTCATCGTTCTTGTGTCAAATACAAGATAACCCTCTTTGTCAGTAACGGCACGTCACCCCTTCCTGCACCGTCTGTCGGCACGATTGACGTGCAGACCCCCGAGGGTTCGTTCTATTATGAGAACAACGGCAAGATTATCGAGAACTCGCTGTCTGCCCAGGAACTGAAGAGTTCCGTACTTTTGGAGTGGATGACCGACGGAGGTGCCATCGACTACTTCGTGATCCGTCGTCGCGACCAGGCGAAGCCGGAGGATGCGTGGGAGACCATTGCCCCCCAGATTACCGATACCCAGTATGAGGATAAAACCACCTCACCACGCCATCAGTACGACTACTGCGTGCTGGCTGCCAACGACTGTGAGGGCGTCAGCTACCAGAGCACCGACACCATTCCTGGGCGCTGTCAGCCTACAGGTACCGTCGAGGGCTATGTACGCTTTGCAGACGGCACGGGTATTGCTGACATCACGGTGAACATCAGCTCTGGCGACGGCAGCATTCAGGTGACTGCCAAGACTGACGAGAGTGGCTACTTCCATCGCGACAGCCTGCCTTATTGGGGCAACAACTATTCAGGTGCCTATCGTCTGGCTCCCAACCTGAACGGCTATTCTGACCAGCGCTTGATTACCTTTGGCACAGAGCCTGGGTCGAATGTCATCAACAATGTGGTGTTCTACGTCGAAAGCAATGTACGCTTTGCGGGCAATGTCCTCTACAACGGCACCAGCATTCCTGTTCCTGGCGTGTCGTTCTTCGTCGATGGACGTGAGGTGCATACTGCTGCAGGTAAGGTGACCTCCGACTTCGAGGGCAAGTTCTCGTTCCGCATGCTGCCTGGCGACCACGTCATACAGGCCTATAAGGATGGACATGTTTTCTATCAGAAAGGCTATTATTTCGAGGGTAATGATACGACGAAACTGTCGCACAACTTCACCATCGACAAGTCAGGCGTCTTCTTCTACGACGACACCCGCGTCAAACTCATCGGACGCGTTGCCGGTGGACGCGACCAGGGGGCCTTCCCATTGGATAACTCGTTGTCGCGCAACAATCTGGGCAACGACCTGCAGATGGTGTTCACCTTGGAAGGCGACCGTGCCTCACGACTGGTATGGGACATCCAGGATGCCAAGTATAAAGAGACCGATGAAGTGTTCCACCACCAGACACACGACAACGAAGACTACCAGACCAAGGTACATACCACCATCTACCGCAAGGTCGTCAAGCCCGATGTCCGTACAGGCGAATATCAGGTGTGGTTGCCGCCCGTCAAGTGGAAGATAGAGCAGATTACCGCCCTCGGCTATGCCACCCTCTTCCAGGACGGCCATACCAGCGATGTCATAGACTTGACCGACTCGCTGACCCTGCATACCGACACCATCCGTGGCCAGTGGCGCAGCAAGAGCGGCAAGGACCTGACACAGGTGCTGGTCAAGTATCATGCCCAGTACAACCGCATCTATACTGCTCCCGTCAGCATTGACTACCATCAGATAGGCTACGACACCTTCGATTACTTTGGCAACCGCTACTATACTGCCAAGGGATTGGACGGCACCTCTGTCAAGATAGAGCTGGCACGCCCCGTGCGTAAAGCCAACTGGCCAGCAGGTCGCAAGGACTCACTGGAGGTGGATTACACCTTCGGTTGTCCCGTGTTCAATGTCGAACGCTCCTATCCCATCCGTATCTCGGCTACCGAGAAGTATTACTATAACAACAGTAACCATCCCGACTCCGTCGACATAGTACGTCTCTCTGGTGGTCGTGTGACGATTCAGAACGGCTTCATCTCCAGCACCCATAGTGAAGAAGTGCTGCTGGACAGCGTGGGTGAGGCCATCTACCAGCTCAAAGCCAGTCAGACGCCTTACCTCATTACTGAACGCGATGCCCAGCGTACCCTCACCATGACCCTCCAGATGGACGGCACCTACTACGAGGCTACCCCTCTACGCGCGTACATTCTCAATATAGCTCCACAGCCCGGCTCCAAGGACATGATCAGCATCGGCAAGCCGGTGTTGGTTGATATCCTGCGTGACCCGCCAGGTTGTAACTCCAGTGCCAAGTTGTCGAAGGGCTCCACCCTCACCTCAACGTTCACCTTGGATATGAAGATGGAGCGCGGTGCCAAGCTCAACTTCGGCTTTGGCACATCGTGGGACACTTGGCAAGGCATGAGCGTTGGCATCTGGAACAAGGGTAACAACGTCTTTGACTTCAATCTGGATCTTGTCTGGAACAAAAACACACAGGCAGCATACAGCTATACCATGACAGCCAACAGTGACATTTCCACCAGCTCCAACAAATATGCTGTGGGTGCCGACGGTGATGTCTACATGGGACTGAACACCAACATACTCATGAAGCCCGCCACTGCCATTCGTGCCATCAATGACAGCATCTACCAGACCCTACAGGGTGAAAAGGCGGCTGGACGCCTGCTGGTCATTGCTACCGGCAAGGACTCCAAGACCGGCAAGCCACTCTATCTGGTACGCAGTGAGACGGTGGCCGTTGGCCAGCAGGTAGAGTCTACCTTTGCCCACTCACAGCTGTATCTGACCAATCAACTCCTGCCACAGCTGGAGGAACAGTGTCGTGCACTCATGTTTACTGGCAGTCGCGAAGAAGCCCAACGTCAGGCCAATGCCACAGGCAAGCCCGTCTATCTGTCGCTGCGCAAACCCCAAGACCCCAACTTTGCCGTTGTCAACACGCGTCAGGTAGTCCACAAGGGTGACCAGCAATGGGAATACTTCCTCAACAAGACCATCTTTGATGCCAAGGACGGTGTCAACTACGTCATTGTCACTCCCACCCGGTATCCAGACATCGATACCGACGAGGTTGCCGACTACTATCAGACCATGCTTTACTGGGCTGCCATGATAGCCCAGAACGAGGCTGAGAAACTGAGTGCTTCGACCTTGATGAAGAACTTCGACATCGACGGATATACAGGGCTGACCTATGGTGAGGAGTTTAACAGTCAGTACACATCCTCGACCACCCAAACCGACATTACTACCAACTTCCGCTATGGCGACAGCTATCAAGACTTCGTTGCAGGTTTCGGTTTTGCCTACAACGCCGTAGCTGCCGCAGCAGTGAAATTCGGAGTCAGTAAATTGTTCCAGTCCATTCTCGGTGCAGCCAATGACAACGGTGAAAAAGCCGGAAACCTGCTTGGCGAGATTGAGATGATTGGCTACAAATGGCATATCAATATCGACCCTGTCGTATCGTGTGATTTCACGCCTAAATATAGCTCTACGGATAAGTTAACCCGTAAGGAGAGTTTTACCATTAGCATGGACCCCAAAAGCCATCTGAACTTTGATGTCTTCTATGCAGATGCCATCGGTACCACCACCGGCCAGAAGGACTGGAACGATGTGTTTGTCAACGATAACTTCCGTACCGCTGATGCCAATGCCATCAAGAACATCTTCAGCAACCTGAGCAACCTGAGCGACAAGAGCAAGCATAGCCGTGGCTTTATCTACCGCACCAGGGGCGGAGCCACCCAGCGCTCGTGGGAAGATGAGCGCAGGACTTTGTTCTATAATATCGGAACAGTGCTCGATGAGCGCACAAAGAAGATTGAGAACCCCATCATCAAGATGGACAAGCAGAGTCTGAGTGGCGTGCCGTTCGGTGAGCCCGCCCGCTTCAAAGTGTATATGACTAATGAGAGCGAGCAGAGCGAGGCCGCCTATCCTTACTTCAACCTCACGTTGCGTGAGAACTCCAATGCCAATGGCGCCAAGGTGATGATGGATGGTATGCCCCTGTCGGGCAATGCCCGCACCATGCTGGTGCGCCCTGGAGAGGTGACGGAGAAGACCATTGAGGTCTTTGCTGGTGAGGCGTTTGACTACGAAAACCTCCGTCTCCGTTTAAGCTCACAAGATGACGTTAATATCTGGGATGAAGCCACCTTCAATGTTCATTACCTGCAAACCGCCGGCGATGTGACTATCTCAACTCCTGGTGACAAATGGATTATGAATACTGACGCGCCCTATGACAGCAAACGAGGCTGGTATCTGCCCATCATTATCAGCGACTTCGACCGTAACCAGAAGAACTTCGATCATATCGAGTTCCAATATAAGGAGAGCACGCGTGGCGATGACTACTGGACGAACCTTTGCAGCTTCTATGCCGACTCGACATACTACAATATCGCCAGCGGCACGAAGGAGATGATACCGGCTAATGGTAACATCACGACCAAGTTCTATGGTGAAGGCGCGGTCATGGAGAAGGCCTACGACCTGCGGGCTGTCTTGTTCTGCCGCAATGGCAATGGCTATCTGACCACGGCATCGCAGGTGCTGACGGGTGTCAAGGATACGCGTCGACCGCAAATCTTCGGTACGCCCGAACCTAAGGACGGTGTTCTCGACGCCGGGGAGGATATCATCTTCAGTTTCTCAGAACCCATTGAGTACAACTACCTGCAACCGACCACCAATTTTGAGGTGAAGGGCGAGACCAATGAGAACGCCCTTGAGGAGTCTGTCTCGCTGTCTTTCAGCGGTAAGGGTACTGCAGAGAGCGATGCCCGCCGTAACTTCAGCGACAAGAATGTGACCATTGAGGTAATGGTGAAACCGGATGCCGCAGAGAAGGAGATGCCTATCTTCTCGCATGGTACCGATGGCCACAAGCTTCAGCTGTGGCTCACCAAGGAAAAACGGTTGCGTGCCGTCATAGACGACAAAACGATGGAGGGCACAACGCCTATCAGCACCGATGCTTTCACACGCGTAGCACTGGTCATCGACAACGAGAAGCATACTGCTTCCCTCTTTGCCAATAAGCTGGAGTCGAAAATGGAGGATGTCTCCTACGCTGGCAGTGGAACCATTGTCTTCGGTTCGACTAATCAGACTGACGTCTCCAAGCGTTCTTACTACGTTGGACGGATGCTGCAAGGCCGTATCTGGAACCGCGCCTTAGACCTCGTACTGCTTAACAGTTATGGCAACAAGCTGCTGACAGGCTACGAAATGGGACTGGCCGACTACTATCCCATGAACGAAGGTGCTGGTGATATTGCCCAAGACCAGGCACAGGGTGCTCACTTGCGACTGCAGAACGTCGACTGGAGTATGCCGCGCAGCATGTCGCTGAAACTCGATGGTAACCAGCAGTCTGACGGTGTGAAAGGCCTGAAGTTGCGCAACGAGTTCTTTACACGCGACAGCGAACAGGACTACACGCTGATGTTCTGGTTCAAGACCAACGAGTCGGGTCGAGGAGCCCTGCTGAGCAATGGCTCAGGTCGCGCTACGGACGTAGAGGCTGAGAACTGCTTCTTCATCGGTTTCGAGGCCGATACGCTGAAGTATCGTGCCAATGGCGAGGAACACGCGTTAGGCAACACCTACAGCGACGACAAATGGCACCATTATGCCATGACCATGAATCATGCTCGCCAGATAGCTAATATCTACATAGACTTCACGCAGAAGGCATCCTTCTCGACTGAGAAGATTGGCGGAATGGGTGGCGACCACTTCTATCTGGGCAACATGGTGTGGACCGAGCAAGGTGTCGACAACGACAAGCTGCACCAACAGTACGCACTGACGGGAGGCATCGACGGACTGACACTCTTCGAGCAGGCACTGCCCGTAAGTCTTGTAGAGCGTTACGGCAGAAAGGGACTCAGCGGCAAGGAGAAGGGTCTCATTACCTATCTTGACTTTTGCCGTCAGGAGCGTCAGAAGAATGGCGAATTGCTTCTTGTGCCCTACGCCAAGAACAAGGTTGTGAAGTACGATGCCGACGGTAATGTCAGCGAGCGCAACGATACGGTCTTCGCCTTGTCGCCCGATGTGATCATGACCCGCATCGACCAAGAGAACGGTGCACCTGTCCAGCCCTACGAGGAACTGCGTGAACTGAAATTCAGCTATGTGGGTTCGAACCACCAGTTGATGATGAGCGTTGACGAATTGGACAGCCGCATCAACAAGCGCCATGTGTATGTCACCGTCAGCGATATACCCGACATGAACGGCAATGTCATGGCGTCACCCAATACCATCTCGTTCTTTGTAGACCGCAATCCGCTGCGCTGGAGCCGTCGCACACTGGAAATCACAGATGTGCCCTACGGTGTTGATGCCACCTTCTCGGCGAACATCATCAACAACAGCGGAGCCAACCACGTCTATACCATCAATAACCTGCCGAGATGGCTCTCCGTGAATGTTCCTACTGACATGATAGCAGCAAGGGAAGAACGAGAGATAACCTTCCACATCAGCAAGGATGTCAATGTGGGCGAATACGACGACATCATCTATCTGACAGATGAGAACGGACTGGCCGAGCCACTATCCGTCCGCATAGAAGTGGAGGGTGATGAGCCGCAGTGGCTGCCGAATGTCGACCGTTCGCAGTATTCGATGAACATCGTGGCACGCATACAAATCAAAGATGACATCGTCACCGACTCGCGCGACCTAGTAGGTGTCTTCGACTATGAGGGACACTGTCTGGGTTCTATCCATGTAGACTACGACGTGACAACCGACGAAGGCATGGCCTATCTCACCGTCTATGAGGAAGAACTGGACAGCGAACATCCGTTGGCCTTCAAGCTGTGGCATCACCGCACGGGTAAGGCTATGCTGCTCACCCCGTCGGAGAAGATCTACTTCAAGCCGAACAGTACGATAGGTACTACCAAGAACCCCGTCCTGTTGCGTGCCGAAGACGAGTACATCCAGAAGATTGACCTCGTGAAAGGTTGGAACTGGGTATCGTTCAATGTCTATAGCAACAACTTCCGCGCTGGCATGGAAATGTTGAACCGTTACCGCTGGATGGACGGCGACATGATTGTCGACGATGCCAAAACACTGGTACTGCGTTATGAGTCGGGCGACTGGATATCGAACAAGGGTACTACTGGTGTCAACAACTTCATGCTGTCTGTCTCGCAGAGCTACCGTATCAAGGCGATGGAAGCCAGAAGCATAGAGGTCGCCGGTAGCATCCTGCGACAGCCCATCTACCGTAAGATGACAGTGAACAAGGGATGGAACAGCATTGGCTACACGCCGACGCTAAACCTGCCGATAGCCACCGCCCTGGCTGACTACTTCGACGAGGCAGAGGACGGCGACGTGGTGAAGAACCGTACTGAGTTTGCGATGTTCACCGTCGGCAGCAACGGCTCGAAGGGCTGGAAGGGTAACCTGCGCTACATGAAACCTGGCGAGGGTTATATGCTCTGCCGCAAGAAGGAGAGCACGGTGAGCTTCACCTATCCGTTCTATGAACCGAACGCGATGTTCTTTGAGAATGACGGCGTGCAAAGCCCTGAGTTCTCTGGTGATCTTGCCGAATATGCCAACACGATGTCGCTGACAGCTGCCATCGACGGTATAGATGTAGAGGAAGGCGACCGCTTGCTGGCCATGAACGGTGCAGAGATAGTGGGAGCGGCCACCGTGGCAGACAGCTTGTCCGTCTGCTACATGAGCATTGCCGGCGACCAGAAGCAGCCAGTCTCGTTCGCCATTGAGCGCCAAGGAGACATCATTGCTGCTACGGGCGATGTACTCGTCTATGAGCCTAATGGCATCAGCGGCAGTCCTTATGAGCCCACAGTCATTAGCTTCGTACGGACCGACCGCCTGCCGCAGGATGGCTGGTACACGCTGCAAGGTATCAAACTGCAACAGGCTCCTGTACATCGTGGCGTATATCTCTATAATGGTAAAAAACAAGTGGTTAAGTAAAGGTAAAAAAGTAAAAAGGTAAAAAAGTAAGGCAATGAAAAAGATATTGATGATGATGGCAATCCTCACCCTCTGGTGGGGCTGTTCATCAGACAGTGACAAAACAAGTCCCGACGAAAAGGCTCCAGTAGCGAGTGTGTTCACCCCCTCAGAGAAGCCCACATGGGCTATCGATTGGACATGGAATCTTCTGACCCTACCTGCCGACTGGAAAGACCCAGCCCCCTTCACGTACGAACGGGCCATGGAGCTACATGTCCAGTTAGATGCGGAATTAGAGGAGTTTGCATCTGAAGGCGACCAGATGGCCGCATTCATGAACGGCACCTGCCGTGGCGTCAGCGATATCAATCCCAACAAGGAGTTTATGCTCTATATACAGGGCAATAACGAGGAGATTGAAACACCCGTGGAGGTGAAGTACTACTGTGCCCAGCTGAAGCAGATATTCGCTATCGAAGACATGTCCTTCTTTCCCGAATCAGACGAGGAAGAGAAGTCCAATATCGTGCTCAGCATAGGCGATGGCAATGCGAAGTATCCTTATCGGACGGAACTTGTCATCACACTGCCTGACAACCCTGAGTATAAGGAGATTGCCAACGACCAGGTATTCATCTTCGTAGGCGATGAGTGCCGCGCCATTTGTATCAGCAATGAGATGTGGCCCGGCTTCAAGGGAACGGCTTTCAGTCGCCAACCTAATGAAATAGCCGAGGTACGTTACTACAGTGCCGCCAAGAAGGGCTACTACACCATGAAGGAGTCCGTCCGGTTAACCGACTATATGCAAATCATCGAATTCAAATACTAACATGTATAATGTTTAATATATAAGTTATGGTCAAGCACATTATTCTCTGGACACTGAATCCAGAACTCTCGGAAGAAGAGAAGAAAGCCGTCAAGGCAGGTATTAAGGCAGGACTGGAAGGCTTGGTAGGCAAGGTTCCCGGACTCATCGACGTCAAGGTACACGTCGACGGCCGTCTGGCATCGTCGAATGCTGACGTGATGCTCGACAGCACGTTGGAGAGTGAAGAGGCTTTGAAGGGCTATGCCGTTCATCCCGAGCACGTCGCTGTTGCCAATGGTAAGGTTCGTCCCTATACCGTCCAGCGCTCATGCCTCGACTTCGAGATTTAAGCAGCGGACCGACACGGACTGTTTGGAAGAAAAAGAACTTCTACTTCGTTGTGTTGCGTAACTACGCAACGCTTTGCGCTGCATTTATCGTGGTTTCTGTTTGTAGTTAGTAGGATTTTCTATAATTTTGCAACAGGAACCAACACAAACTATGAGATAAATATTAAGTTCCACATGAATTAACCTCATGTAGAAACGCAAGGTGCCACTGTTCTGGAAGGAGCAGTGGCATTTTAATTACGCAACGCATTGCGCAACATTTTGTGGTTGTGTTGCGTTGTTGTTTCTAATGAAATGATTATCTTTGTAGGACAATAGGCAGAATATATGAAACGGATATCACAGCGAGACATAGCAAGGCAGTTAGGGATTAATGTCAGCACGGTGTCACGGGCATTACGTGGGCTTGATGGCGTCAGCCCTGAACTGAAACAGCAGATAGAAAAGTTGGCGGAGGAGGGCGGCTACCGTCCTAATCCCTTTGCTACGAGCCTGCGTTACGACACCACACGGACTATTGGCATCGTGGTGCCCGACGTGTCGTTCAACCAATATGCCCATATCGTGAAGCGTATCGAGGCTGAGGCGCGCCAAGCAGGCTATATGTGTATCATTACCGATACAGACGACACTTACGAGAATGAGGAAAATTGTTTGGATCTGCTGATGAATATGCATGTCGAGGGCATCATTATCTGTCCGTCGCAAGACACCGTCGATTTCCGTCATCTCAAACGGCTGAAAGAGGCACACATGCCATTGGTCATCTTCGACAGGGCACCTAAAGTGGACATCTCGTCGGTGATCATCAACGATGCTGCCTCGGCGCGCGAGGCCACCAACTGTCTCATTGACGGAGGCGCCCGCCGTATTGCTTTCCTTGGCGGCTCCAACCAACAGAGGCAGATGGCCGACCGCAAGCACGGCTATCTCGAGGCACTGCGGGAGAGGGGCATCCCCATTCGTACGGAGTTGGTGAAGTGTCATCGTATCAGTTTCAACTCCGGTCTGAGCGATACCCTCGAATTGCTACAGCTGCCAGAACCGCCCGATGCCATCCTTGCCGCCCACGGCTTATTGGCGACCTCGGCCCTGCTGGCCGTGACAAACA
>JAEEGL010195712.1_pt1 | contig 41583 bp, 40 predicted proteins | sample 9134231 | NCBI WGS metagenome assembly JAEEGL01 (sample SAMN16246548, study PRJNA631951) | gut metagenome | biome: gut microbiome; feature: rumen; material: fiber-attached | host: Bos | place: Iran: Karaj | collected 2018-10
AAACAAGGCTGGTCCTTGGTATCCTATGTATTCTTACTCCAACAACATGAAGACCGACACAGCTGGTGGTACAGCTTGGACAAAGATGGGCGAGTGCAAGCACGCTTGGCTGCCTAAGGTCGTAATGTCTAAGGACTTCGAGAAGACCTGGAACGAGTACATGGAAGCTTACAAGGCATGCAAGCCTGAAGACTTCGTTGCAGAGATGCAGCAGGAGCTCGACAAGCGTATTGCAGCTTATGAAGCAGCTACCAAGAAATAATCGATCCGAAGTGCCTGCAAAGGCATAACAACAAAAAACTGAGGGGCGGCCATTAGGCATCAGCCTGTGGCCGCCCTTTATTTCTTACTCTCTCTCAAAACACTACTCATAATCCCTTAAGAGGTTTAGCATGTCACGTAATGCAATTAGTTCTTTACAGACCGGGGGTCTTCAGACCAAAAAGGTAAACAAGTGGGCTGAAGCCAGAAGACAGCCGTTTCTTCTCATATCCTCGTTCCTTTTACTTATCTACGGTATTATTTTCTACTATGTTCCCGTATTGGGCTGGATTACCGCATTCCAGGATTACAAGCCTGCAAAGGGCTTTCTTGGCTCCCAGTGGGTTGGATTTGCGAAATTCCAGAAATTATTTGGAAATAAAACATTCTTCCTTGCGTTCAGAAATACGCTTTGCATGGGTGTTATCAATCTCGTATTCCATTTCGTAACCGCGATCCTTTTCGCACTGATCCTTAATGAAGTTCGAGTAATGTTCGCTAAGAAATTCGTTCAGACGATCTCTTACATGCCTCACTTCCTTTCCTGGATCATCGTTACAGCAATCGTACGAGACATCCTCGCTTCTGACGGTATCGTCAATGAGTTCCTCATGAATGTATGCGGACGTCAGATGGCAATCGACTTCTTCGCTGTCAAAGGTTATTTCTGGTGGATAGTCGCTTTCGCGAATGTCTGGAAAGAAACAGGATGGAATGCGATCATATATCTCGCAGCGATCACTTCGATCGATCCTTCACTTTATGAAGCAGCTGACATGGACGGTGCTTCCAGATTCCAGAAGGTATGGTACATCACACTTCCTTCACTCCGTCCTACGATCATGATCCTGCTCCTCATCAACATCGGTAACGTTCTCAACGCAGGTTTCGAACTTCAGTACATCCTCGGTAACGACGTTATCTCTGATGTTTCAAAGATCCTTGACGTATTCATTCTTGACTGGGGTATTTCTCAGTTCGACTTCTCTCTCGGTACTGCAGCAGGTATCTTCAAGAGTGTCATTGCTCTCATACTTGTCTGCCTTGGCAACTGGACTGCCAAGAAGACCGGTGATGAACGGTTATTCTAAGGGAGGGGAAAGATATGAAAAAGAAATATGGTGCAGGCGATATTGCCTTTGAGGTATTCCTTGTAGTATTCCTCGTTGTGTTCGTTATGGTAACGCTTTACCCCGTTATCAACACCCTCGCTATTTCGTTTAACGATGGTTTCGATACGATCACACACAGAATCCACTTCATACCTCACGCATGGACATTAGACAACTATAAGGCTGTTTTCGCAAAGGAAAGCTACAGACAGGCTGCTATCGTAACTGTCGCAAGAACATTCCTCGGAACAGTTATCTCGCTCGTTACAAATGCGATCCTCGCATACGTAATCAGCAGAAAGAAGTTCCTTTTCAAGAAGAGCTTCTCAATTTTCTGGGTTATCACAATGTACGTTAACGGCGGTCTCATCCCGACATACATCGTTTTCCAGAAGCTTCACCTTACAAACAGTTTCTGGGTATACGTTATCCCGGGTGCAGTCAGCGCATTCAACATGCTGGTTATCCGTAACTTCATGAACGCTATTCCTGATTCCCTCGAGGAATCCGCACAGATCGACGGTGCTGGTTACTTCAAGATCTTTGTAAGCATCATCTCACCTCTGTGCAAACCCGTTTATGCTACGATCACACTCTTCGTTGCTGTATATCAGTGGAACGCTTGGTTCGACGCAATGATCTACAACAAGATGCATGATGAATACACAGTTCTTCAGTACGAGCTCATGAAGCAGCTCCAGACTGCAATGAAATCCGCCGGATCAGTTGAAGGTCTCAAGAACTCAGGTACGACGATCACACCTACATCGATCAGAGCTGCTGCTACGATCGTTACCATGGTACCTATCCTGTTCGTCTATCCGTTCCTGCAGAGATACTTCGTTACAGGTCTCACAATCGGCGGCGTTAAGGAATAAAAATAATAACGTCCTTTGTGTTTCAACGGTTTATGTTTCAGGCGCCCCGGAAGGGACGCCTGAAACATTTAAAGGGATAGAATAAACGCACTCTTTAGAGTATTATTAACGATAGTTTTATTTGGGAGTTTTCCATGAATCTATTTAGATACGACAGTCCTTTGATGCAGTTTCTCGGCAGAGCGGCAGATCTCATATGGGTCAATCTGCTTGTTCTGGTATGCAGCATTCCTATCTTTACTTTCGGTGCATCTATCAGCGCGATGGAGAACATAATCTATAAGATCCTTCATAATGAGGATGTTGCTGTTACCAGAGAATTCTTCCAGGCTTTTGCCAAGAACTTCAAGCAGGCGACTATTGTATGGCTGATAATTCTTGTAGTCGAAGGTGCTCTCGGATATGACTTCTATTATTCAAGGCAGGTGGGATCAAACACATCAGAGGCCATCATGACGGTGTGCGTTATACTGTTTGTGCTTGTTTACGCGCTCATGCTCTATATCTTTCCCATGCAGTCTCATTACTATAATAAGACCAAGGATCTTTTCAAGAATGCGATCATACTTGTTATCGTTCATCCGGTAAGAACGCTTATCATGCTCGTTATCCAGGCTGCGTTCATCGGTATCGGCGTCCTCATCGTTCTTGACTACAGATTCATTCCCGTACTCGTCTGCTTCTGCATCTCGCTGCCGTGGTATTTCTGCGCATGCGTCCACATGCCAATTTTTGACAAGCTGGACGGCGTAGACAAGTTCGGCAATAAGATCGGTCCCGAGACATTCAAAAAAGAATCCGATTCCGCAGAAGAAACTGAGGAACCGGATCCTGAAGTGTCAGATGAAACTGAAGCAGAAGCTGAAGATGAAGGATCTGACGGTGAAGAAGAGGAGAAGAGCGAATCTTAAGAGGGAATTGCTCCTTCTGATGTGAACTTCATCACGTCTGCATCTCCGCTGCTGTAAGCTTTCCAGACGGGCATCTGTGTGCCGTCATCGTCCTTGCAGTTGGGATCATGTGTCTTAACGAATCCCGCAAGGTAATTGGCCATCTGTCTTGCGAGCTCGAAATGTCTTCCGCGCATGGGTCTCCAGCACTTGATAACATTGTCGAACCAGAACCAGAGGTCTACAGAATGGAAGTTGCCGGGGTTGTCTTCGCCCGGAATATCAGTGCCGAATTCATATACATAGATCGGTCCTGCGCCTGAAGCGACAGCCTTTGCGCAAGACTCTTTAACTGTCTTTTCGACTACATGCACTCCGCCGAAATCAAATTCATCGATGGTGTATCCCGCGATGACGGGAATACCGTTGAATTTGTTTCCTTCATAGCTCATGAGGGCATCGGTCTTGTAATTTACGCCGTCCTCGCAGGGGGCAAATCTCGGGTGATTCTGTGCCCACTCGCCGTACTTGTTCCTGATCTCAAATGCATCGAGCTTACGAGCTTCTGCGATGCTGCTTACACCGAGATATTCCAGGAACTCCTTGCCCTTTTCCTCAGCCTGGCTAAGTTTGACAGGGAAGAGGATGTCATCTCCGGGGAAACGGATGAGGCCGCTCATGATGACTGCGCCCTTGATTATGCCGAAATTGTCTTCATTTGTTATCTGATTAAGAACGCTGCCGCCGCCTGCGGACTGGCCTGCGATGGTTATGTTCTCAGGGTCGCCGCCGAATGCAGCGATATTGTCCTTAACCCAGTTAAGGCCTGCCTTCTGGTCTAAAAGGCCGAAGTTTGCGGGAGCATCAGGTGATTCTGCGGTAAGGTCGGGATGAGCTAAGAAACCCAATGCCGCGAGTCTGTAGTTAACGCTTACGACGACGATTCCGCGGCGAGCAAGGCGCTCACCGTTGAATTCCATCTCAGCCGTATAACCCCACTGGAAACCGCCGCCGAAATACCAGAGCAGTACTGGGAGCTTTTCATCGGTTGTCTTTGCGGGTGTCCACACATTGAGATAGAGACAGTCTTCGCTCATCGGGATATCGGGATCCACGTGCCATTCTTTGCAGTAGATGTCTGTTCCGACTGCAGGCTGATCCTGAACGGAAATGGGACCGAACTGATATGCCTCAAGTGTTCCTTCCCAGTCCTCGCAAGGCTGCGGAGCTTTCCATCTTAAGTCGCCGACCGGGGGAGCAGCAAAAGGAATGCCCTTGTAAACGGTTATCCTCGGGTCATTGCCGGGGAGGCCTTTTACCTTGCCGTTCTTAATTACAGTCTGTCTGAGCATTTATCAGTCCTCCTTGAGAGCGAATCCTGCGAAATCGGGATTGCCGTTTCCGTTGAAAGTGAAGTAGATGCTGTGATTTCCGTCAGGAAGCTTTATGTCGCAGGGAACGTCTGTCCAGTAGTTGAAGTTCTCTACGGGGATCGTTCCGAGAACGTCGCCGCCGATCTCTGTCCTAACTTCAAAGACACCGTTGCCGTAACCTCTGATGGTGATCTTGCTTACGCGGCTGTTCTTGAAATCGAAGAACTTGAAGCCTGCGGTAGTGGATTTCGTCATGTTGGTGATATATCCGCTGCCGGTGTTCTCGTCGCGGTCTTCCTCGTCCTGTGTGATCCTTGCGAACTGGGAATCGATAAACATTCCGTGACCCCATGAACCGCCCGTATACATCTGCTCTGTGTCGCTGAACAGGTTGCAGCAGATGTAGGAAGGATACCAGCCTTCACCCTTGAGAGGACCGTCGTTCAGGCCGCAGGAAGTCATCTGTGCCTGGATGATAGAACCGTCATCGTTGAATGAGAGCTTCTCAGCACAGCCCTGTCTTGAGAAGACGGTGCCGTTGGTGTGACGGTGATAGAAGATGTACCACTGACCGTTGATCTCCTCGATGCTTCCGTGGTTGTTGGAAGTGTAGAAGACGGGCTTTTCCGCGGGCTTATAACCGCCGATGTGCAGGTCGCAGTTGCTTACGACTACACCGCCGTATTTGAACTCACCGTCAGGTGAATCGGATGTAGCGTAGCAGAGCTCGTGAAGAACAACTGAAGAATAGATGAAATAGTAGATTCCGTTTCTCTTGCGGATCGAAGCAGCTTCGAAGTATTCGTGACCTTCATATCCGCTTCCTGCGGAGTATGGCTGGGACGGCGCAAGGAATCTTGGTTCCTTTACGATCGTGAGCATGTCTTCGCCGAGAACTGTGTGCATCGCACCGTGTCTTGACTTGTCGCCGATAGGGCAGAAGCCTGTGTAAAGATGAGTAAGTCCGTTTTCGGTGATAACGCCCGGATCGAACTGCGGATCGTCACCTTCTCTGTCGCCGAGACGTGTACCGTCGTTGTAGTGGACGTAACCGTAGAACTCATATTTGCCGGCAGGTGTATCGCACACCGCGACGGAAACGACGCTGACCTTGTCTAAAACATAGTAGAGATAGTATCTTCCGTCAGGTCCGATGGTGACGTCAGGAGCATAGAGAGCCATGTGACCGTCTTTGTTTAACGGGTCCTGCGTTCTCTTGTAGATGATGCCTTCGTATCTCCAGTTTCCGAGGTCATCGACAGGTGCGGACCAGCATACGTAGTCGTTCAGACAGAAAACGTGTCCGCCGAAAGAATCATGTGAACCGTAGACATATACACGTCCGTCGAACACATAGGGCTCACCGTCGGGAACGTATTCCCAGGACGGAAGGTAAGGGTTAAGCGCCTGTTTCTTCATAGTTGTTTATCTCCCTGTTGTTTTTTGTATACGCTGTTACTCTGTACTGGCGCGGTGAGAGGCCCGTGAATTTGCGGAACTGCCTGCAGAAGTGCTCGGTGTTCCTGTATCCGCACTGTTCTCCGACTGCGCTGATCGTATCTGCCGAATATAAGAGCTTGTCCTGTGCCATCTTGATCCTTGCCTTGATGACGTCGTTCATGCATGAGATCCCGAAAGTGTTCTTATAGAGAAGCTGAAGATGCGCGGGACTGATGCTCAGGTTGTCTGACATCATGGCAACAGTCCAGTTCTTTTCGGGATGGAGAACGATCTCTTTCCTTAAGGCAACAAGCTGGCCTCTGTAAGGCGAATCGGTATTTACTGCCACGTCCGCTGAAAGCTTTGATATAAGCGCGTGGAAGAGGTCAGAGATTACCGGGCTGGAAGGATTTTTATTTATCTGATTCTCCCATGAAATGAGCTTGATCAGATTATGGATGTAGTCTGTGTCTGAAGGCTGGAAGGGAACTCCCTTAAGAGGAAAATCAAGCACGATGGCCTCATCGGTCTTGAAGTGTATCCAGTCATTGGTGTAAGGCTCACCTGTTGGTGAGAAATAGAACTTGTGCGAATTCTGAGGGAAGATTATCACGGTCTCAGGAGGGCAAAGCTTCATGCCTTCCTCCGATGGAAAATATACCGGACTGTGTGAAAATACCAATAGCCAGCAATCAAAGCCGGCATGTCCTGATTCAGTATCAAACCTGATGCCTTCCTTGTGGGTATAACTGTAACCCGAATACAATATGTCAATCATAGAGACTGATCCTTCCCGCAATCCCAAACATTAAAAGTTGCACAAAGATATGATAACACCATATCCCTGCAATACGAATAGGGAAAATAGGATAAATCAATTTATCCGTATAAAAAGTCATTGCCTTAAATATGCGTGAGGTGATACTTTCAAAGCGCAAAATCATATATACTGTTAGAGGTTTTGCATTACAAAAGGCAGATCAATTTACCGGAGGATCATATCATGGCAGAAAAGACAAAGATGATAATCGAGAAGGATTTCAAGATCGCCGATATCGATGACAGACTTTACAGCTCTTTCATTGAGCATCTCGGACGTGCGGTCTATGACGGTATCTACGAGCCCGGTCATCCGGCTGCCGATGAGGACGGTTTCCGTAAGGATGTCATCGAGCTGATCAAGGAGCTCGGTGTAACCACAGTAAGATATCCGGGCGGCAATTTCGCTTCGAACTATTTCTGGGAAGATACTGTAGGACCTAAGGAGCAGAGAAAGAAGAGACTCGACCTTGCATGGAGAACACTCGAACCGAATGAAGTCGGCATCAATGAATTCTCCAAGTGGGCAAAGAAGGCCGGTACATCTGTAATGATGGCAGTCAACCTCGGTTCAAGAGGCGTTCCCGATGCACTCAATCTCCTTGAATACTGCAACCTCGATACGGACAGCTATTATGCAAATCTCAGAAGAGAACACGGTGACAAGGAGCCTTACGGCATCAAGCTCTGGTGCCTCGGAAACGAGATGGACGGTCCCTGGCAGGTAGGCCAGAAGTCCGCTGCCGAATACGGCCACATCGCTGCAGAGACTGCAAAGGCAATGAAGATGATGGATGAGACTATCGAACTCGTTGCATGCGGAAGCTCCGGCGTAGGAATGCCCACATTCGGTGAGTGGGAAGCACAGGTCCTCGATCAGGCATACAACTATGTTGACTACATTTCACTTCACCAGTATTTTGAGAACCGCGCAGGAGATACAGCAGACTTCTTTGCAAGCCTTGACGATGTAGATGAGTTCATCAACGCTGTCATCGCTACATGCGATTACATCAAGGGCAAGAAGCACAGCAAGAAGACTGTTAATCTCTCATTCGATGAGTGGAACTGCTGGTATCACGCATCCGCAGAGGACAGCGAGACAATGGAGAAGAAGCCTTGGGGTCTGCATCCTCATCTTCTTGAAGATCACTACACATATGAAGATGCGATCGCTGACGGCCTTGCTCTCATCAAGTTCATCAAGCACGCAGACAGAGTCAAGATCGCATGCCTTGCACAGCTCGTTAACGTCATCGCTCCCGTAATGACCGAACACGGCGGCGCTGCATGGAGACAGACCATCTTCTATCCGTTCTATCATGCTTCAAAGTACGGCAGAGGCGCTGCTCTCAAGCCCGTCATGAAGACCGGAACACACAAGACCTCCAAGCATGAAGAAGTAACTGACGTTGAGGCTGTTCCTGTATATAACGAAGAGAAACAGCAGCTCACTATTTTCGCAGTTAACCGTCTTATCGATGAGACAGTTCCTTTTGAGGTAGACCTCAGAGGATTCGAAGACTACAAGGTTTCTGAATATCATGCGCTCGAGAGCTCTGACATGCTCGCTGTCAATTCCGCTGAGGAAGAGAAGGTCAAGCCCATTGCAAAGACTGATTACGTAGTAACCGAAACAGGTTTCAAGGCAGAGCTTTCACCTGCTTCATGGAACGTCATCGTTCTTAAGAAAGCATAAGATACACTGTCTGATAAATGTCGCTTTCAAGGCGACCACCAGGAGTTCTATCCTCCCTATAATGAGGCCATAAGCAAGAGCTTAAAGCTTCATGAATAGGGAGGGTTTTAAAATGAAAAAGAATCTTACGGAACTGGTATTTATCCTTGATAAGTCAGGCAGCATGGCAAGCCTTGAACAGGATACCATCGGAGGCTTCAATGCCATGATCGAAAAGCAGAAGAAACTTGACGGCGAGTGCGTTGTTTCCTGCGTTCTTTTCGATAACGGACAGAAGGTCATCTATGACAGAGTGCCGCTTTCCGAAGTAAGACCGATGACTGAAGAAGATTACACCGCAGGCGGCTGCACGGCACTGGTCGATGCGCTCGGAAAGTCGGTTAAGTACATCGGAAACATCCACAAGCATTTAAGGGAAGAGGACGTTCCGGAGCATACGGTCTTCGTGATCACGACAGACGGAATGGAGAACGCGAGCAGGGAGTATTCTTCCGACAAGGTCAAAAAGATGGTCAGCAAAAAGACCGAGAAGAACGGATGGGAATTTCTCTATCTTGCGGCCAATATCGATGCTGTCGAAACAGGAACCGCGATCGGAATAAAAGAAGGAAGAGCTGCTAACTACAGGTGCGACGGAAAAGGCACTGGCATGCTTTATGAGGCAGTAGGCAATGCGATCGCCGGCATGAGATGCTGCAGTGCAGTTGCAGATGACTGGGCTGAAGAACTCGAAATGGATAACAAAAACAGGTAAAAAATAAGTAAGACCCGGGCTTAAAATGCCCGGGTTATTCAGTCCTAACCATGCCCTGATTGTGCTAATATAGTAATGGTGAAACTCATTAAAAGGAGGGTGTGGTATGGGTTTTGAAGCTGAAGTGGCACCGTATGTGCCGGTTCTTTACGAGACATTCTGGGCATTGATCCCGCCTATTGTGGCGATCATTTTGGCCCTGATTACAAAGGAGGTCTACAGCTCACTGTTTGCAGGTGTTGTAGTAGGCGGACTTATCTATTCTTATTCGTATACGAGTCCTTATGTAAATCCTGTTCTGGCGATGAATCACATCTTCAAGGACGGACTCATCAAATCACTTTCAGATCCGTATAATGTAGGCATTCTGTTATTCCTTGTCTTCCTCGGGATAATAGTTGCCATGATGAATAAAGCCGGGGGCTCGGCGGCATTCGGCGAATGGGCTGCAAAGCATGTTCATTCAAGAAGATCAGCAATGCTCGCAACAACGCTTCTCGGATGCCTTATCTTCATCGACGACTATTTCAACTGCCTCACCGTAGGTTCAGTAATGCGTCCCGTTACAGACAAGGAAAAGATCTCGAGAGCAAAGCTTGCGTATCTCATTGACGCAACTGCAGCTCCTATCTGCATCATCGCTCCGATCTCTTCCTGGGCGGCAGCAGTATCAGGCTTCGCACCTGAAGGCACAAACGGCCTTATGCTTTTTGTAAAGGCGATCCCTTATAACTATTACGCTCTGCTTTCCATCCTCATGATGGTATGTCTCGCGGTATTCAAGATCGATTACGGTCCGATGAAGCGTCATGAACTCAACGCTCTTAAAGGCGACCTTTTCACGATCGAACCCACGGAGAAAAAAGTTGATCACGAAGTTACCGGAAACGGCAAGGTCGTCGATCTTGTACTGCCCGTTCTCATGCTGATCCTTTTCTGCGTGATCGGCATGATATACACCGGCGGTTTCTTTGAAGGAGAGACTTTCGTTAATTCATTCGCAAACAGTGATGCTTCTGTAGGACTTGCATACGGTGCATTCGGCGGAATCGTATTCATGGTCATCTACTATATCGTAAGAGGCGTTCTCAAGTTCAAGGACTGCATGTCCTGCGTTGAGACCGGCTTCAAAGCGATGGTAGCGCCCATTACGATCCTGACTCTTGCATGGACGCTCAAGTCCATGACCGATTCACTCGGCGCTGCAAACTGCGTTGCAAATTTCGTAAGCCAGGACGGATTCAAGCTCCTAAACTGGGCAATGCCCGCGATCATATTCCTGATCGCATGCGGTCTTTCTTTTGCGACGGGTACTTCATGGGGTACGTTTGGTATTCTCATTCCGATCACGCTCAAGGCATTCCCGCTTGAAAGCGGAAGCCCTCTGGCCATCATCTGCATGTCAGCTTGTATGGCTGGCGCTGTATGCGGCGACCACTGCTCACCGATCTCGGATACGACGATCATGTCTTCGGCAGGCGCGCAGTGCAACCACATCGCGCACGTATCAACGCAGCTGCCTTATGCGCTTACAGCCGCAGGCGTATCGTTCATGGCTTATCTTATTGCGGGAATCCTGCAGATCTATGTTCCTGCATACGGAGTCAATTCCACCATCTCGCTTCTTATCGGATTTGCACTGATGATCGGAATCATGTTCATCCTCAAGAATGTTTTCCCGACTCCTGAGTCGAAGGATCTTCAGAAGGATGCCGAGAAAGAGACTCTGAAAGCTGAGAAAGGATGATCGCAGCGAACATGATCACGCAGCCTGCGCCTTCCCTCAGGCTCATGTCCTGGTGAAGAACGACTGCAGCCGCGATAACGGCAAAAACAGACTCCATGCACATCAGGAGTGACGCAACGACAGGGTTGGCGTGCTTCTGACCGACAATCTGAAGAGTATAGGCAATGCCGCAGCTCATTATTCCCGAGTAAAGAAGGGAAGGGGCTGCGGTTTTTATATCAGTAAGTACGGGGTGCTCGAAAACGAACATCAGCACGATGGAGATCACGGCAGCGACAGTGAACTGCATGAATGACAGCTGGATGCCGTTGATGTCCTTTTCGACGAGCTTATCGATCGTCATTATCTGGATGGCATAAAAGACTGCGCATATGAGCGCAAGGATGTCACCGAAGTTGATTGCGGTAAGGTCTGACGGGTTGATGCACAGGAAGAAGAGTCCTACGAGTCCCATCAATATCGACAGCCACGTGAGAAGTTTTATCTTCTTTCCGAGGAATACGGAAAAGAGCGGCACGAAGAACATGTAGAATGCTGTGATGAACGCGATCTTGCCTGATGTCGAGTAATAGAATGCGAACTGCTGGAAGTTCTGCGCGACCGAGAATACGATGCCCAATACGAGGCCTGCGAGAAGAGTGTTCTTTCTTCTGTCAAAGCCTTTGTTTACGATGAGGACTACAGGCAGAAGGATGAGCGCTCCGAGAGTCGTCCTTATACCTGTGAAGGTGAATGCGTCGATCGATTTCATGCCGATCTCCTGGGCAACGAAAGAAGAACCCCAGATGATGGCGGTTATAAGCAGAAGAATTATGCCTTTAGGTGTCGTTTTACGCATTGCAGTATTATATCATCTGAAGGCAATTTGTCAGCAGGCATTCCTGACCTGGGGTATAATAGATATGGTGTGAATTATACGGAGGGTTGTATGAAGACGTTAATTGTTTATTATTCGCTCGAAGGCAGCACGAGGATGATCGCCGAAAAGCTTGCCGAAAGGACAGGCGCTGATCTTCTTGAGATCAAGTCAGTCAAGAAATACCCTACAAAAGGACCTGCAAAGTTCATCATCGGAGGAAAGGACGCCGCTTTCAAGGTATGCCCTGAGATCGAAAAGTCCGGTGTGAACCTTAAGGCATACGATGCCGTTGTTTTCGGAACTCCCGTCTGGGACGGAACGATCGCGCCGCCGTTAAGATCGTACATGAGGGACATCATCGTAAAAAATCCTGTTGTTGCGGCATATGCGTGTATGGCAGGAAAGGATCCCAAGAAGACTTTTGACGTCATAAAGGAACTGGCATGCGTTGACTGCCTTGCTGCAGAAGTAAGCTTTTACAGCCCTGCGACCGGAAATGATCCTGATGTTGACGCAAAGATAGCTCAGTTGGCTGAATTACTTCAGTGATTATTAGCCGCAGCTTACAATGTTGACTTGCTTACGGCAATGTAAAATAATATTAACATCCAATTCAAGGAGGAAGAAAAATGGCAAACAAATACGCTGGTACACAGACAGAAAAGAATCTTCAGGCTGCATTCGCAGGTGAATCACAGGCAAGGAACAAGTATACATACTTTGCTTCAAAGGCCAAGAAGGAAGGATTCGAGCAGATTGCCGCACTCTTCCTCAAGACAGCTGACAACGAGAAGGAACACGCTAAGATGTGGTTCAAAGAACTCGACGGAATCGGCGATACAGCTGCAAATCTCGCAGCAGCTGCTGACGGTGAGAACTTTGAGTGGACTGACATGTATGAAGGCTTCGCAAAGACCGCTGAGGAAGAAGGATTCCCGGCACTCGCAGCTAAGTTCCGCATGGTAGGCGCTATCGAGAAGCATCACGAAGAGCGCTACAGAGCACTCCTCAAGAACGTTGAGGCTCAGGAAGTCTTCGCAAAGAGCGAGGTCAAGGTCTGGGAATGCAGAAACTGCGGTCACATCGTTGTCGGTACAAAGGCTCCCGAAATGTGCCCCGTCTGTGCTCATCCCAAGAGCTATTTCGAGGTTAATGCCGAGAATTACTGATATCCTTATCTGATATTGAATCAATGGGGCTGTCTCGTTCGGTCGGGACAGCCCTTTTTATTTGTTTTCTGATCCGTGAGGCACCTCCGTCAAAAGTACAGCAAAGCGTCTCTGTGATAGAGCAGGTTTTCGAGCAATTTGGGCTGTTTTGCCCTGAAAATCCAGCAAACCGTCTCTGTGATAGAGCAGGTTTTCGAGCAATCCGGGCTGTTTTGCCCTGAAAATCCAGCAAAGCGTCTCTATGATAGAGCAGATTTGCGGTATCATTGAACAAAACCTGAAGGTTTTTTATAATGTTCACATTGAAAAACCAAGGAAAATGAGGAAATGAAGATACTTTCAATGTCCGGTTTCGTTCCGGAACAGATCTGCGATACGGTCCGCTTTACGGGTTTTGACGGCAGCGAAAGGCTGTCGCACTACTGCGGATACGCATCTGATTTCATCGCTCAGGTAAGAGAGGACAGCACTGTTGACGGTGCTGTGTTCCCGAAGAGCTGCGACAGTTCGCGCTCCATCGGCAGTTACCTTGAAGATACTGGCAAGTTCATCTATTCAATGCCTGTACCGGCAGTCAGGACAAGAGAGTCCGCTGCTTATTTCGCTGGCATAATCAAAGACTACAAACAGAAGGTCGAACAGCACTTTAATGTCAGCATCAGTGATGATGACGTTAAGGCACGCGATGAAGTCATCAATGCCCGCAACAAAAAGATCGCTGCTGCATACGCGCATATCAGCGATATTTCATTCGGTTCTTATATCCGTGAAGTACACAAAGCACTCAATGCGCCTTATGAATTCTCAGAAAGCAGCATAAAGGCCGGAAGTGAAGGAAAGAAAGTCTTCCTGATCGGATCGTTCCTTGCCGCTTCCGAACTTGCAGACTGCATCGAAAAGGCTGGCCTTACGGTAGCAGCTGATAATCTGCCCGAATCGGGAAGACTGGCATCTGTTCCTTTGGAAACTGCAGCTTCCGGTGATATCTATGAGAAGATTGCGTACTCTATCCTCTACAAGAGACCTTCTCCCACGCAGGATCTTTTCGATGAGACCATAAAGTCAGACCTTTCGGAGATAAAAGAGAAGGGCTGCAAAGGCGTCATCTTCGCAACGCAGAAATATTGCGAACCTTACGATTATCTTTACTCTGTATATAAGAAAGCACTTGATGAGCAGGGAATACCTTCAATTCAGATCCGGATGTCTGATTCGACAGACGGACGTGCGAAGGAATCATCTCTCGAAGCTTTCCGCGACATTATCTGACAAACAAGGAGCATTAAATGCCTGATTCATATCTTGTACACGTAGCGGGAGCGATGCGCAGCTACTACAAAGATTTTTCGAAATACGCCAAGGGCAGGGAGCCTTCACAGAAGGTTGCCTGGGTAACTTCGTTTACACCCATTGAGATCCTTGATGCGCTCGATATCGAATACATCTATCCTGAAAGCTATGCCGCGGTCATCGCAGCGAGCGGACTTGAGCAGCCCCTTCTTGAGGAGAGCGCAAAGCAGTATCTTTCATGTGACTGCTGCTCTTATTCGTGTTGTTTTGAAGGTTGCGTAGAGACGGGAAAAGGCCCGAGAGGCGTACCTCCCAAGCCGGATGTTCTAATTGCGACCAACAACCAGTGCAACACTCTTCCCGGATGGTGGAACATCCTTGCGAAGAGATATAACGTACCGCTCATCGTTCTGGATTATCCCGGTGAATTCACCGAAGATCCGATCGCGAGAGCTTATGTCGAAAAGCAGCATAAAGAGTTCGTTTCGAAGATGGAAGAGCTCAGCGGAAATAAGCTTGATGAGAATGAACTTGCAAAGAGGATCGAAAACAGCATCGCATCAGTAGCAGCATGGAAGCGTGTAAGCGCATGCCTGAAGGAAAGGGAAGTTCCTCCGACGCTTCTTTTCGATAACATCAACTTCCTCATCACGGCACGCTGCAAGGAAGAGACGGCACTAATCTACAACCTGATGGCTGATGAGATCGAGACATATCCCGAATGCGACAAGTCACTTACGCCGCTGTTCTGGATCGGATATCCGCTCTGGTATCACAAGGACAGATATCTTACTGAGGTCCTGGACGGTTTCCGCGTATGCGGTTCAAACTACATCACATGGTGGAACTTGGATTATGAAGGCGAATCCGTATGGGATAAGCTTTTCTCTGCATATAACAACACATTCCTCAACCTTTCGCAGAAGACAAAGACCGAAAGGCTTTCAAATCTTGTGGCGGCTTCAGGAGCAAAGTGCGCAGTCACATGCAGGAACAAGAGCTGCAAGTGCGATTATGTTTCGGCAAAGAATGTCGGCATTCCTCAGGCTGAACTTGAGGTGGACATGATAGACCGTGAATATCTTGACGTTGAGAGGGCAAGAGCTCTCATGGAGATACTGAAGGAGACCGTCAGTTGAATTCTATAGGCATAGACATCGGATCGACCTATACCAAATACTGCGTCATGGACGGCGGTAAGATCTTAAGTCTGGCTACAGAAAGGACTCCCGTAAGGCAGAAGGATTATTTCGACAAAAAGACTGCTGAGCTTGAAGTGCTCTATCCGGGAGCTTCAATGGTTACATGCGGCTACGGCAGGCATAATGCAGGATCGGGGAAGACCATATCTGAGCTTGTGGCGCTTGCTGCAGGTGCAGGAATGACCGCGCCTGACCATAACGTTGTTCTTGATATCGGAGGCCAGGACACGAAGATAATCGTCTGCGAAAACGGAAAACTCAAGGAGTTCTTCGTAAACGACAAGTGCGCTGCCGGATGCGGAATGTTCGTGGTAAATTCTTTGAACCTGCTTCAGATGGATTTCAAAGACATATCACTTAGCAACGGCGAGCAGCCTTCTACGAAGCTTTCTTCGACATGCGCGGTCTTTGCCCAGTCTGAGATCACTGAGCTTCTTGCGGATAACTGCCAGCCCGATGAGATAATGAGAGCCGTAATCTGGCAGATCCTCGTCCAGTCCAAGGCGCTGATAGGCAAGGTAAGACTCGATAAACTCCTTTTTACCGGCGGACTTACGCAGATAAAGGGGATAGAGCGCTATGCGTCAGCTGTTTTCGGCGTTCCCGTTACTGTTCCTGAGAATTCTATCTATCTTTCGGCGATCGGCGCTGCTATAACTGCCGCAAATTAGTGTATACTTGTCTTGCCGCATAAAGCGGATCAAGGAGATATTTATGAGCGAAAAGAATGACCGCCTTTATTCCAGGCAGCATGAATGGGCTATATTTGAAGATGACGGCACATGCCGCGTAGGCATCAGCGACTATGCGCAGAAGGAACTCGGAAACCTTGTTTTCGCAAATCTTCCCGAAGAGGGAGATGAGGTTACCGCAGATACGCCTTTCTGTGATGTCGAGAGCATCAAGACGGTTTCTGATGTTTATTCTCCCGTTTCAGGCAAAGTAATCGCAGTAAATGAGGAAGTCATCGATAATCCCACGCTTATCAACAGCGATCCCTACGGCGCATGGTTTGCTGTGATCGGAGACATCACTGAAAAGGGCGAACTCCTTACTGCTGAGGAGTACGACGAGTACATCAAGACACTCAAGTAATGAAGCCGCTTATCGTAACCGGTTCATCGACTGATCCTTATCATAATCTAGCTGTTGAAGAAACTCTGCTTAGATCCTGTGAAGGCCGCAGGATCCTTTATCTGTGGCAGAATGACAGGACAGTCGTAATTGGCCGTCACCAGGATGCCGCTTCAGAATGCAATCTTCCCGCAATGGAACAAGACGGCATACGCCTTGCCAGAAGGCTTTCAGGCGGCGGTGCGGTATATCACGACATGGGAAACATGAACTTCACGTTCATTGCACCGCGTTCGGTCCTTTCGGTCGATGAGGATTTTGAGATCATTGCAGAGGCTGTAGGAAGATTAGGCATAGAGACCTGCAGGACGGGAAACAACGACTTAGGCATTGCTGAAACGGGCGCAAAGTTTTCCGGAAGCGCTTTCTATCAGTCTGGCCCTGACGGTGATGCACCATGCTATCACCACGGAACGGTGATCTGTTCATGCGACATCGAAAAGATGGTGAAGTATCTTACGCCTTCGGCAGAGAAGCTTTCAAAGCACGGCGTTAAGAGCGTCAGGGCACGGGTTGCCAACATCGGAAAAGGCATAGATGAAGTCAGGAACGCGTTCGTCTCCGTGTTTGAGGAGCGTTTCGGCGAAGCTCAAAGGGCAGGAGAGGACATCTGCGACATTAAGGCCGTAGAGGAAGCATATGCAAGGCTTTCCTCGCATGAATGGCTTTTTAGTATATAATTAAGAGCTATGGAAACCTCGGAGAAGATTTTTGATCTGATAGTAGTAGGCGGCGGCCCCGCCGGTTTTTCTGCTGCGCTGAAAGCCGCAAAGCTCGGTCTTTCGGTGCTCATTGCCGAGAAAAATGAAACGCTCGGAGGCACATGCCTTAACCGCGGATGCATCCCTACAAAGGCACTGCTCCATTCATCAGGACTTATAAGGCAGATCAGGTCAGCTTCAGCTTTTGGCGTTAATGCAGAAGCATCCGTTGATACCGGAAAACTTTTCGAATACCGCGACAACACCGTAAAAACGCTGGTTACGGGACTTGAGCAGTCTGTTAAGGATGGCGGCATTGAAGTTGTTACCGGCAAGGCATCGATCCTTCCGGAAACGGCAGACGGCGTTGTTTCAGTTGATATTGAAGGCACAGTATACAGGGCAAAGGATGTCCTGCTTGCTACAGGAACGGTTCCGGCGATGCCTCCGATAGAAGGCATTGATTCTGACGTCGTAATTACGAGCAATGACCTCCTGGAAGGCAAAGAACTTCCCGAAAGCCTGATAATAGTGGGCGGCGGAGTCATCGGATGTGAATTCGCATCGCTTTATACCGATCTCGGCCGCAAGGTCACGGTGATCGAAGCGCTCCCGAGGATCCTTGCTAACATGGATAAGGATGTCGCAAGAAACCTTCAGATGATCTTAAAGAACCGCGGTGCGGAGATATATTCGGGTGCTCAGGTCGTAAAGATCGCTGATGCAGGCGGAAAAGCAGAAGTTACTTTTGCTTCCGGCAGTGAAGAGAAGACGGTATGTGCTGACAAAGTGCTTATCGCAACGGGCAGGCGCGCTGTCCTTGACGCTTGCGATGCCGTAGCTGACAGGCTTGAGATAACAAAAGGCCGCATCGTGACAGATGAGAACGGAAAGACTTCGATAGACCATATATACGCAGCAGGCGATATCGCTGCAGGCATACAGCTCGCGCACAAGGCTTCCGCCGAGGGTGAGAACATTGCCATGTTCATCGCGGGAAAGAAGCCTTTAAATGATATGAACGTGATCCCCGCGTGTGTTTACTGCTCGCCTGAGATCGCATGCGTAGGCTTGACCGATACCGATGCCAAAGAGGCAGGAATAAATGCAGTTACGGCCAGAGCGCTTACTTCCGCCAATTCAAGATCGGTAATAAGCCTTGAAGAGAGAGGCTTTGTTAAGCTCGTGGCTGAAAAAGAGACGGGAATCCTTTTAGGCGCCCAGCTTATGTGCGCCAATGCATCTGATATCATCGGCGAGCTTGCTGTGGCTGTTGCCAATAAATTAACGGCAGAACAGTGTCTGAAGGCAGTACGTCCGCACCCTTCATATGAAGAGGCTGTAGGAGCGGCGCTTGCTGAACTGGCAGGAAAGATCTGAAAAATCCCTTAAAGATTATCTTGCGTTGTGGAAGATCAGTGTGATCCCCACATAAATGATGTCGAGTGCTAAGGTGCAGAGAACGAGCACGGCCCAGACCTTCTTGACGTTGAATCCGCGGTTCTTGCGCAGTTCGTCGTGAAGGGGAGTGGTGATGTTCTTGAAAGGGATGATCTTCTTTTTCGTAAGTCTTCCCACTGTGATCTTGAAGATGGAGATGCCGCCGTCACAGAGGAACGGAAGTCCGACTATGAGATAAGCGAACGGGATCCTGAGATATATCGCGTAATAAGCAATGAAGAAACCGAGTGCCCTGGAACCTGCGTCTCCCATCAGCATCTTGCTGGGGTTGAAGTTGAAGATAAGGTAAGCCAGTAGGACGGATATCATGATGAGACCGCCGATCAGGCCGTTCCTGTTGCAGCCGGCAATGCCCGTATTGATAATGCTTATCACGAAGAGCGTTGCGATGCTTAAGATGGAAAGGGAGCCTGAAAGACCGTCGATGCCGTCTGTCGCGTTGGTCGCATTGATCGAGACAACGAAAAGGATGACAGCGAGGACATAGAAAACGGCAGGGTTGAGGTGGATCGTGGTGCCCGTAAGGCCGATTACGAGATCGCTGCCGTAGAACATTACGCACATGAGGGCACCGGTGAGCGACATTATGAAGTCGAGCAGGCCCTTGATGTATTCATTCCATGCTTTTGCGGACCTGTCATCGAGGAATCCGGTTATCATGGAAGCCACTATCGCCAGAAGGAAAAACATGAGGCTGGGCGAGAAATAGCACGCAAAAGCCGATGCCAGCGCAAATGTCATGGTGAAATAGAAGCCGACCCCGGTGGGCTTACCGATGTTGACAGCCGATCCCTGGGCATAAAGGCGTCCGCGGTCATGACCCAGAAGGGCCTTTTCGCCGGGAAGGAATCTAAGCAGCAGTACGGTTATGATGAACGCGGCAATGCTGCCTCCCGCGACCCTGTATATCAAATCCATTAAATGACTAACCTTGAGTGTTCGTTTTTAAAGTTTGTTCAGTATAACCCATAATGTCGAAAACGGCAAAAGTGTGATAAGATAACTGCCATTAATATAAAAATATTAAGGACCAGGTGTATTTATGGACTACAAGGATCTTATCGCCGGCAATATCTCAGGCATTACCGGACTTGAGAAAGAAAAGGTTTTCGAACTTATCGAGATTCCTCCCAGGCTTGATATGGGCGATTTCGCATTCCCGTGCTTCACGCTCGCAAAGACGCTTCACAAGGCTCCGCCGCTCATCGCGCAGGAGATCGCTGCCAATGCGGCTGTTACCGCAGGCGCTGAAAACGAGCTCCAGGCTGCGGCAGTCGGCCCGTATCTCAACTTCAAGCTCGACCGCAAGGTCCTTGCAAAGGAGCTTATCACTGAGATCAGGGAAGCAGGCGACTCATTCGGCACAGAAACGATCGGTGAAGGCAAGAACGTCATCGTTGAGTTCTCTTCTCCCAATATCGCCAAGCCTTTCCACGTAGGACACGCTTTTACGACGATCCTCGGCGATTCAATCTCGAATATCTACACCAAGCTCGGATATAACGTCATCAGGTTCAATCACCTGGGTGACTACGGCACACAGTTCGGCAAGCTCATTACCGCATGGAGACTCTGGGGCGATGAAAAGGCCATGGAGACCGATGCGATCGAAGAGCTTACAAGGATCTACGTTAAGTTCCATCAGGAAGCCAAGAACGACGAGACTCTTGAAGATACCGCAAGGGACAACTTCAGAAAGCTCGAGGAGGGCAATGAAGAGGAAGTCGCTCTCTGGAAGATGTTCAGGGATTTAAGCCTTGAGGTCTTTGAGAAGACTTATAAGAGGCTCGGAGTCAAGTTCGACAACTACAACGGCGAGTCCTACTATTCTTCAAGGATCCCAGCAGTCGTTGACCTGCTCAGGGAAAAGGGACTTCTCGAGGAGAGCGAGGGCGCCCAGGTCGTCAAATTTGATGAAGAGGGAATGCCTCCGTGCATGATCCTCAAGAGCGACGGAACGACCATCTACGCTTCAAGAGACCTCGCAGCAGCGATCTACAGACACAATGAGTTTAATTTCTACAGGAATATCTATGTAGTCGGACTTCCCCAGCAGCTCCACTTCAGACAGGTCTTCGGCGTGCTGAAGAAGGCAGGTTTTGACTGGGCAGACAACTGCATCCATGTCGGATTCGGTCTTCTCAAGTTCAAGGACGGAAGCGCATTCTCTACCCGTGAAGGCAACATCATCAAGCTCGACGAGCTTCTTGAGAGGACTGTCGAGAAGACCGCTGAGATCATCAGGAAGAATGCTGAGGAGAGAGGCGGAGACATGTCTGATGACGAGATCAAGGCTATTGCCGAAGTCGTCGGCATCGGTGCGGTCAAGTACACATATCTCAAGGCCGGACGCGAGAAGGACATCCTCTTTGACTGGGATGACATGCTCGACTTCGAAGGCGATACAGCGCCTTACCTCATCTACACATATGCAAGAACACGTTCCATTCTCAGAAAGGCTGCAGGCGAGGGCCTTGCTCCTTCTGAAGGCACTTCTCTCGAGTGCCTTACCGGCGACGAGGAATATGCGGTCATCAGGAGCCTTGCTGATTTCGGCGGTTCGATCGAAAGAGCAGCTGAAAGCTATGAGCCTTTCGTTATCGCACGTCAGCTCGCGCTGATCGCACGTAATTTCAACAGGTTCTACAACAATTCGAGGATCTTAAATGCCGAGACAGATGAGCTCAAGACTGCAAGACTTGCGCTCTGCGATGCTGTCTGCAGCGTTATCAAGTCCGGTCTTGCACTCCTCGGCATCGGCGTAGTGGAGAAGATGTGATATGTCAGATGAACAGCAGCTCGGCGGAGTACCCGATTTTCGCGACGTTAAATACATAAGGCCTGACCTCGACAAGTTCACCGAGCTTGTAAGGGCTGTCAGACTCAAGCTCATGACGGCAAAGACCGTCGAGGCCGCAGATGAGGCCATTGGTGAGTACGAGACCGCAATAAGCGCTTTCGATACTTCCTACGCACTCTGCCAGATCCTGCATGACATCGATACTTCAAACGAGTTCTACAGGGATGAGATCGAGTTCTTTGAAGATGCGGGTGCAAGGGTTGAAGAACTTGCTTCCGCATTCATGACGGGACTTCTGAACTGCCCTCTTGCAGATCAGCTCCGCGAAAAATACGGCGACATGATCTTCCGCAAGGCGAAGAACCAGAAAGAGATAGTATCTTCCGAGGTCTTAGACGAGCTTGCGAAGGAGTCTTCGCTTGAAAACGAGTATTCACAGCTCCAGTCGGAGGCTGAGATCCAGTTCGGACACAGGACGCTCAATCTGAGCCTTCTCGTGCCTTATCTCGAATCCACCGACAGGAACGTAAGAAGAGAGGCTCACAAGGCCCTCGATGCTTACTATCAGAGCCGCCGCGAGACTTATGACAGAATCTACGATGATCTTGTCAAAGTCAGGACGCAGGCTGCCGTAAAGCTCGGCTACAACAGCTTTACTGAGCTCGGCTACAAGCGTATGGAACGTTACGACTATACGCGCAAGGACGTTGAGACTTTCAGGGAGAACATCTTAAGGTACATCGTTCCTCTGACAAAGCAGATCAGGGCAAACCAGAAAGAGAGACTGGGCGTAAACGAGCTGATGTTCTACGATCTTCCGTGCCTTTTCAAGGGCGGAAACCCCACTCCCAAGGTCAGCAAGGAATCCTACGAAAAGGCAGCTTGCGAGTTCTACCGCAAGATGTTCGGCTTTACTCCGAGCTTCTTTGATGTTTTGTCTTCGCACGGCTTCACTGATATCATTTCGCGCCCCAACAAGTCCACGGGCGGATACTGCATGTATCTTGAGGATTACTGTATTCCGTTTATATTCATGAACGGCAACGGCACGTACGATGACGTCGCTACCGTTATTCACGAAGGCGGACATGCTTATGCCGCGCTCCAGGGCGCAGAATCATCTCCGTTCGTTGAATGTCTTTCACCTACGCTTGAGACCTGCGAGATCCACTCCACGGCGATGGAATACATGTCTTATCCTTACATGAACATTTTCTACGGTGACAGGGCAGAGCAGTATCAGGAGCTCCACATGACCGACGGACTTCTTTTCCTGCCTTACGGATGCATGGTGGATGAGTTCCAGCACGTTATCTATGACAAGCCCGATCTTACGCCTGAAGAACGTCATACGGTCTGGAAGGAGCTTGAGGAAAGATACCAGCCTTACATCAATTACGATGCTGAGCAGACACCGTTCCACGCAATGGGCGGTGCATGGATGAAGAAGGATCATATATTCACGACACCGTTCTACTACATCGATTACTGTCTGTCCCAGATCTGCGCTTTAGAGCTCTGGGATGAGTCCAGACAGGACATGAAAGAGGCGCTCTCAAAGTATAACGACCTCTGCACGATGGGCGGTTCTGACACGTTCCTTAATCTCTTAAAGGGTGCAAGGCTCGAGTCACCGTTTAATACGGACGTGATCAAGCGCATTGCATACAGCGCAGCGGAGTTCCTTAATCTATGAAGCTGCCCGAAAAGTTCATAGCAGAGGCTGATTCGTTTTTCGCACGCCATAATGAAGTGCCGTCTGAAGGCTTTTACGAAAGCTTTGACAAGGTGCCGCTTCACGGCGTCAGGCTGTCACGCGCCAAGACTACCGTTTCCGAACATGAGGAACTTTTGAAGGTGATCGATCCTTCTTTTGAAGGACTTGATCCGGTCGAGTGGTGTGACGGCGGCTATTACCTCAGCGAAGACCCCGAGGATACGAGAAAGACGGGAAGAAATCCTCTTTATCACGCGGGTGTCTTTTATCCGCAGGAGCCTTCTGCAATGCTTCCCGCGCAGGTCTTGAACGCCAAGCCCGGTGAGGTCATCCTCGATCTTTGCGCAGCTCCCGGAGGAAAGGCCTGCCGCATAGGTGAAGACCTTAAGGGAGAAGGACTTCTTGTTGCAAACGAGATCAATTACGAGCGTTCCAAGGCGCTCCTTAGAAACATAGAAAGATCGGGCATCACGAATTCCGTTATCTTAAACGAGAATCCCGATAACATAGCAGGCAGGCTTCCGGGGTTCTTTGACAAGATCCTGATCGATGCTCCCTGCTCGGGAGAAGGCATGTTCAGGCGTGACCGCTCCGCATGCGCAAGCTATGAGAAATACGGACCTGCTACCATCGTTCCGGTACAGAAATCCATATTGAATGCTGCCGATATCTGCCTTCGAGAGGGCGGAGAGATCGTATATTCAACATGTACTTTCTGCGAGGAAGAAGATGAGCTCATGATCGCTTCGTTCCTTGAATCGCACCCGTCTTATCACATAATCCCGCATCCTGAGATAAAGGGCATTACTCATAATGCTGACGGCTCAATGCGCATCTGGCCGCATTTAAACCGCGGAGACGGGCATTTCTGCGTTCACCTCAGAAAAGGTGAAGAGACCGGCAGGGTAAGTGCTTTGTCAGGGTTCGTCCGTTCTTCAAAGCCTTTGAAGGCATCCGAGCGCAGAGGTTTTGACCTCGCAAGGGATTTCCTTTCAGAGATCCTTACTGATGAAGGATTTGCAAAGCTCACAAGAGTTGCTTTTACCAATCACGCGGGCGGAGTATTCCTCATCGATTTCGACGAAAACCTGTTTAAGGGGCTTAAAGTCTGCAAGACAGGCCTTTATATCGGTGATTCAAGGCTCACGTCATCAGGAAAGAGCGTTTTCGCGCCTTCCAACAGCATAGCTCTGGCGCTGACACGTGAAATGGTAAAGCCTGACCGTTATCTTGCGCTGGGTTTTGACGACCCGAGGCTTGAAAGGTATCTAAAGGGCGAGACCATACAGGTTACCGGAGAAGACGGCGTTACAGGAAACGGAACCGTTGTAATAGGCGCAGGCAATGCGCCTCTGGGATTCGGCAAGGTCGGAGGCACCCAGATAAAGAATATGTATCCGAAAGCATGGAGGCTTATATGAGACTTATAATCGCCACGTCCAATGAGGACAAGGTAAGGGAGATAGACGAGATACTTGAGGGAACGGGCTTTAGGGCTGTTTCCATGAAGGAAGCGGGATTTTGCCCCGAGATAATCGAGGACGGCAAGACATTTGAAGAGAATGCACTGATAAAGGCAAAGGCCGTTCATGCCCTTACTGATTCAAGTGATTATGTCATGGCTGATGATTCGGGTCTTTGCATTGATGCGTTAGACGGCGCTCCGGGTATATATTCCGCGCGTTTCTGCGGTGAGAATTCAACATATCCCGAGAAGTTTGCCAAGATCTTTTCGATGCTTGCTGATGTTCCTGAAGAAAAGAGGACCGCGCGCTTTGTCTGCGCGATCGCAGTCGTAAGGCCTGACGGATCTGATTTCACTGTCAGGGGCGAGGTCGAGGGCGTTCTTCACGAAAAGCCCGCCGGAGACAACGGATTCGGTTACGATCCTATTTTTTACGTTCCTGAATTCGGCATGACCACGGCCCAGATGCCGCCCGAGCAGAAAAACTCCATAAGCCACAGAGGAAGGGCTCTGCGCAAGATGGTAGAGCAGCTTTCTAAAGAAATATAACTCTTTCTTGAAAAGACACGGATATCATGCTAATATTGTCGGGCACGCACAAGTGTCCGCCAATGGTGGACGGCCTGCAGAAAATGAGGTTTAAAATGGAACAGGACATTCCCGAGTATTATCTGGTTGACAGGAGAGTGCTTCCCGAGGTTTTCATAAAGGTTATGGAAGTCAAGCAGCGCCTCAACACGGGCGAATCCGTGTCGGTCAACGAGGCTGTCCGCAAAACAGGTCTTTCGCGCAGTGCCTATTATAAGTACAAGGATTCAGTTATGCCTTTCTACGAAGCCACTTCAGGCAAGAAGGTAACGCTCCTTATCACTGTCGAGAACTTCCAGGGGATACTTTCATCCATAATCACCATCATTGCAGATTCTCACGCCAATATCCTTACCATCAACCAGAACATACCGATCAACGGACTGGCTGACATTTCGATCTCGATCGAGACGGTTTCGATGTTCGGAACAGTAGATGACATCATGAAGGATATCGCAAAGCTCGCAGGCGTAAGAAAGTGCGAGATATTAAGCAGGGAGTAAACGGAGGTACATATATGAGAACGGATATCGCTATCCTGGGATTCGGTGTAGTTGGAGCGGGAACGGCTCAGGTTCTTGAGATGAACAAGGCGCAGATCGCACAGCGCACCGGCACGGAGATCTATGTAAAGCACATTCTCGATCTCAGGGATTTCCCCGACAGCCCGTTCGCTGACAGGGTTACGCATAATGCTGACGATGTTTTCGGTGATAAGGACATCAAGATCGCCGTTGAGACGATCGGCGGAGCAAGGATCGCTTACGAGTACACAAAGAGAGCGCTTTCCGCAGGCATTACAGTAGTTACTTCCAATAAGGAACTTGTTTCCACGCACGGTGTTGAGCTTCTTAACATCGCGAAGGAGAACGGCTGCCAGTATCTTTTCGAAGCTGCGGTAGGCGGCGGCATCCCGATAATCAGACCTTTGTACAGATGCCTCGCGGCCAACAAGGTCGTAAGAATCGCAGGCATCGTCAACGGAACGACGAACTACATCCTTACGCAGATGAAAGTCTGCGGCATCAGCTTTGAAGAGGCTCTCGCGCAGGCTCAGCAGAACGGATTCGCTGAGGCAAATCCTGCTGCGGATATCGACGGAATCGATGCTCAGAGAAAGCTTTCCATCCTTTCGACGATCGCTTTGGACGGTACATATGTCGCTCCTTCACAGATCAATGCTAAGGGTATTTCAGAGATCACGACCGATGACATCGAGTTTGCAAAGCAGATCGGCTGCGAACTCAAGCTCATCGCGCTTTTCGAGAACAAAGAGGGTTCAAAGCCCGTCGCTTATGTAGCACCTACATATGTTTCACGTGAGAGCCTCATCGCTTCAGTCGAAGGCGTATTCAACGCGATCATGGTCGAGGGCAACGCACTCGGCGAGTCACTGTTCTACGGACAGGGCGCAGGCGCGATTCCCACAGCTTCAGCTGTCTGCGGTGACATCCTTGAGGCTGCTGCAGGCGATAAGATGCCTGATTCCAGACTCTGGGAAGACAAGGGCGAGGCTGTTGCATCTTATGATGACGTAAAGGCTTCGATCGTGGTAAGGGCACCTGAGATCCCCGTTACGGCATTCTCCGAGTATGACAGCGTACGTCTCGATGGCGCGGTTATCGTTAATTCGATCGCTCATAAGGACATCGAGCGTCTCATTGCCGGAATCCCCGGAGCAAAGTGGATGCACTATCTCAAGTAACAGATGTTTATCAGAAGAGCAGTTACAAAGGATATTCCCGAGATCGCAAGACTTCTGTTTCAGGTCAATAATGTCCATGCGGACATTAGACCTGATCTTTTTATTCACGGAAAAAGAAAGTACACCGATGAGGAGATCGAAGCCGTCATAAAGAGTGACGAGACTCCGGTATTTGTGTGCTATGAGGATGTTAATTCAGATGTCCTTCTGGGATACTGCTTTTCGGTCTTCGAGAAGAAACACGGACATTCGCTCCAGCCCGTGAAAACACTTTATTTGGACGATATCTGCGTTGATGAGGCTGCCCGCGGAAAGCATGTAGGTACAGAGATCTTTAACCATGTTAAGGATTTTGCCCAAAAGAACGGCTGCTATGACCTGACCCTCAACGTCTGGGAGGGAAATGACGCTGCGAAGGCTTTTTACGAAAAGCTGGGCTTTAAGGTGCTCAAATACGGCATGGAATTCGTGCTGTAAAAACATCAAAACCTCCCGATTTGTGATATGATTTTATGGCACGGTTTTCGTGCGTATTTTTGTTATTAATCCATCTTATCGGAGGATCTGTTATGAAGGTATTGGTTGTCGGCGGCGGCGGAAGGGAACATGCGATCTGCACTGCTCTTAAGAAGAGTCCCAAGGTTACGGAGCTTTACTGCGCTCCCGGTAACGGCGGAATCGCAGAGATCGCGACTTGCAAGAACATAGGCGCTACCGATGTTGAAGCAATGGTCGAATATGCTAAGGAAGAGAAGTTTGACCTTGTTTTCGTTGCACCTGACGATCCGCTCGTTCTCGGAATGGTAGATAAGATGCAGGAAGCGGGCCTCAGAGCTTTCGGTCCTAACAAGAATGCAGCTATCATTGAGGGTTCCAAGGCTTTCTCCAAGGGCCTCATGAAGAAGTACAACATTCCTACTGCAAAATATGAGCTTTTCGATGATGAAGCAAAGGCAATCGAATACCTCGGTTCCCAGAAGGCTCCTATCGTAATAAAAGCTGACGGACTTGCTCTCGGAAAGGGCGTAATCATTGCCCAGACCATTGAAGAGGCAAAGACTGCTGTTCACGAGATGATGTCTGACCACAAGTTCGGCAGCGCAGGCAACACAGTCGTTATCGAGGAATTCATGACAGGTCCTGAAATGACGCTTCTTGCATTTGCAGACGGCAAGACCTGCGTACCCATGATCTCTTCACGTGACCATAAGAGGGCAAATGACCACGACGAGGGCCTTAACACTGGCGGCATGGGCGCTGTAACACCCGGCGCTGACCTTACAGATGCTGACAACAAGAGGATCTACGACGAGATCGTTGAGCCCACGATGAAGGCTCTTAACGCTGAAGGCAGACCCTTCAAGGGCGTTGTATATTTCGGCCTCATGCTTACACCCGAGGGACCCAAGGTAGTTGAATACAACTGCAGATTCGGCGATCCCGAGGCTCAGGCAATTCTTCCCAGACTTGAGACTGATTTCATGGACATCATCGATGCCTGCATCGACGGAAATCTCGACAAGATCGACATCAAGTGGAAGGACTGCTGCTCCTGCGTAGTCGTAATGGCATCCGGCGGATATCCTCTGAGCTATCAGAAGGGCTATGAGATCACCGGCATCAAGGAGTGCGGACATACCGTATTCCAGGCAGGCACAAAGCTTACCGATGACGGAAAGCTCGTTACCAGCGGCGGACGCGTTCTCTGCGTTTACGGCGAAGGAAAAACGCCTGACGAGGCTATCGATTCCGCATACGAGGGAGTCAAGAAGATCTCCTTCAAGGACATGCATTACAGAACAGACATTGGACGTACTCTGAACAATAAATGAATATAGGCATATACGGCGGATCATTCGATCCGGTTCATAAAGGTCATATAGCTCTGGTTAGGGACGCCCTGGCTTCAGGCTACGTTGACTGTGTTATCGTTGTTCCTTCGGTAAGAAACAACTTCAAGCGCTATTCCATGACGCTTCCTGCGCCGTACCGTTATTACATGACCAAGGCGGTCTGTGATGACCTCACGGAGTCCGGGAAACTCGAAAAGGTCTATGTCTGCGATTCCGAGTTCGGGATCAAGGGCATAAGCTATACTTTCATGACTCTCGAGATCATGACGGATCCCGAATTCATGACCGAGTTCCTTTTGGAGCAGGGTGTCAAAAAGAAAAAGGCTGAAGGCCCGCACGAGTACTACTGGATAATGGGTTCTGACACGCTCGGAACCTTTGAGACCTGGTACAAGCCCGAAGAGATCTTAAGACATGCTACGCTCCTTGCAGCCGAAAGGCCCGGTGACGGCGTTGACGTTGAAAAGGCTGCAGAATCAGTCAGGGAAAACCTCGGAGGAAAGGTAGAGACATTCAGGCTCAACGGCGTAGAGTGCTCTTCGCATGAGATCCTCAGCAGCGGTGACTTTTCAAGCGTTCCTGATGCTGCCAGGGAGTTCATTGCAAGGCACGAGCTTTATACTGAAAGAACAAAGCTTGCAGGCGTAAGCGATGCTGCTAAAGAGCGTTTCTTCGAAGCTGCGGTATGGATGTATCCTTACCTTGGAGAGAAGAGGCTTCTTCATACATTGAACGTCGGTTATCTTTCCGCGGAACTGGCAGTAAGGTTCGGCGCAGATCCTGACAAGGCGCTTATCGCAGGTGCTCTTCACGACTGCGCAAAGGAACTTGCAGAGGACAGCCAGAAGGAAATGGCTTCTGAATACAGCGGTGATCTGTTTACCGAGAAAAAGCTCCTTCATGCACCTGCCGGAGCGATCTTCGCTCATGACGGTTTCGGCGAGAAGGATAAGGAGATCCTCGATGCGATCTGCTATCACACGACAGGAAGAGGCGGAATGTCTTCTCTCGAAAAGATAGTTTATCTCGCTGACAAGATCGAGCCTGCCAGACAGTACATGGATCTTTCACCGATCAGAGCAGCAGCTCAGACTGATCTTGATGAGGCCGTCCGACTGACAGCTCTCGCAATAAAAGGAAAATTCGACAGACAGGGAAGACAGACTCATCCCGCCACTGTTGACATGCTTCGCGATTTAGGGATTAAATAATTATAGGGACGGGCACTTGCCCGATCATTTGATAAGGAGACACCTGATGGACAGCAAAGAACTTGCCGAGAAGATCGTCACAATATTGGATTCAAAGAAGGGCATCGATATCGAGACCATTGATGTTACGGGTAAGACCACACTTGCGGATTATTTCGTAATCTGCAGCGGTAACTCGACAACACAGATCAAGGCTCTCGCAGACGAAGTCGAATATGTGCTCAAGAACGAATGCAATATCCTCGCAGACCATATCGAGGGCAGATCAGGCGACCGCTGGATCCTTATCGATCTCAAGGACGTAGTCGTACATATCTTCCATCCCGAGGAGCGTGCTAACTACGATATCTCCACCCTTTGGGAAAAGAAGGGCAGAGCCGAATAATCCTGCCCTATGTTCGGCAGAAAAGCTCCAACTTACTCTTTGGATGAATGGGAGCCTGTTATCAGGTCCTCTATTTGCACGGGCGAAAAAGTCGCGGGGTTTAAGAACCGCCAGAGCGGCGTGTTCGAGGACATCATGCTGATCCGTGTTCCGGGTGACATTGATGAGTTCCGCAAAAAATACGGTATAAGCGGGGATATGAAGATCCCTGTGATCTACTGAGCGGATGTTCACATTGTCGGCTTTTGTCGGTATTTGTCGGTAAAAATAGGCTTCCGGCCGTGATATGCTTTTGGCATGTTACGAAATATCAGAAAGTTCAAACCGTTTCTTTATCCCGCGGCATTCGTGCTGATAGCGGGTTTTGCTTTCGTGTACAAGACCGTCCTGAAGGGGAACGCGGACTATTTCATAAGAACATACAGGAGCGGCAAAGTAACGGCCGTAACTTCGCAGCAGACCACTCAGGAAAGTATTAAAGTCACGGCGGCTGCTTCTTCATCCGAAGGAACTTCCCAAACGGATCCGGTTCAGACGGTTCAGGTCTATATATGCGGAGCGGTCAACAGCCCCGGCGTTTATACCGTTGTCAAAGGCACCATACTTAACGATGCGGTCGAGAAAGCGGGCGGTTTTGCAAAGGATGCGGCGGTTACCAGCATGAACCTGGTCTATGAGATCAATTCCAACATGTCGTTTTACATCCCGACTGTAAAAGAGGCAGAAAACGGCAATGCGCAGGATGCAGGCGTCATCCGCGGAAAGGACAGCTTTATCTGGGGTTCGGGCGAAGATGCTTCGCAGACAAAGACTTCAGGGAAAGTGAATATCAACACGGCAGACCTCGCTGCTCTTCAGACGCTGCCTGGAGTGGGGGAGGCTACTGCCAGAGCCATAATCGATTACAGGAGCAAGACACCGTTCAAGAAACCGGATGACCTGAAGAAAGTATCAGGTATCGGGGATGCCAAGTTTGAAAGGGTAAAGGCGTTTATAACCGTCTGATCAGGTATAGCCGTAAAGGCCTCTTACGCTGACTTCTCCGCTCTTGAGACTGGTGATCTCATCCGAACCGTCGAATTTAACTTCCAAAGAGAAGTCAGATCCGATTGAAAGCGCTTCACCGGTCCTTGCTTCAGATTCGCCTGCAACAGTCGTATATGCAGCGATCCTGTTACCGGGCGTGATGCAGTGTCTGCGGTATGAATCAAGGTATCCTTCGTGAGAAGCGGGCCAGGATGAAGCAAGCGCATCAAGCCTTTTGATCAGCGCTGCCGCTAGTTCGGAGCGCATGAATGTCTTTCCGCCGTTTTCTATCGATACCGAAGTGGCTATGTTTTCGAGTTCTTCAGGAAAATCGGATCTTTTCTCGTTGACGTTGATGCCGATGCCGATGACAAGGCTGTCGATCGTTCCGCTCTCGGCTTCAAAAGAGGCCTCTGTCAGTATTCCGCAGATCTTCTTTCTGTTCATGAGTACGTCGTTTACCCATTTGATCTGCGAATCAATACCGTAACAGCCCCTGATCGCTTCACATACGGCAACGGCAGTCCAGCAAGTAATCTCGCTGATCTTATCGATTCCTGAATCAGGTCTCATAAGGTATGACAGGTAAAGACCGACTCCGGAAGGTGACAGAAAGCTTCTTCCTCTGCGGCCTTTTCCTCCGGTCTGGCAGTCTGATATGACGACGGTTCCCGAAGGAGCACCTTTGCGTGCAAGGTCCTTGCAGTATGTGTTCGTTGAATCAACGACAGGGAGGACGGTTATTAGGTCCATGCGGTCATCAGGAAGGAAAGCTCCTATTCCGCCATGATCCAGGCGGTCAGGACGGTTTGTCAGCAGATATCCGCGGTTGGTGGAAGAATCGATCCCGTAACCGTCGTTTCTCAGGTTCATGACCGCAGAATTGACAGCGGCGCGGGATACACCCAGGGCTTTGCTGGCTGATTCTCCCGATATGTAATCACTGCTGTTGATCAGCATTGATAGAAATCTGTCCTTAACTGACGGCACGAATATTGCTGCTCCAAAATAGAATTTACCTGATATTTAATACAATAGCACAAAATAGTTAACATTTATTAGCAAAAATGAGTTAAAATTGACAATGATAGAAGACTATCGTTGGGGTTGTTATGGCTGGGGTATATACCAACATTCTTGGTTTTATCGTTCTGCTGGGTTTGCTCAGCCTTGTTGTGTTGGTCTACTATTCCAAGCGCGGCAATAACCTTTTGGAAATACTCCTTTCAGTCACACTGTTCATAAGCAACGTAGGATATTTCTTCCTTTCGACGGCCCGCACCGTTGACACTGCTTTCATCGCCAATTCGCTTGCATATCTCGGAGGCATATTCCTTCCGTTTATCGTAATGTTGAAACTGGTGGAGTTCTCCAAGTCGAAGATCCCCGACTGGTTTACGTTTACGATGGCGTTCTTCAACATTATTCTGTACATCACGGTAATGCTCAGTGAGAAGTACACGTTCTATTACGCTGACGTTGTTTTCGATCCGGGCCCGCCGGCAGCTCTCATTACGACTCCGGGACCGTTCTACTACGCAAGGTTTATCATATTGGGCGTTGAGATGGCACTTTCCATCTTCTTTACGGTCCTGACATACACAGGAAGGCGCAAGGCTTCATTCAGAACGATGATCTTCTTTGTCGGTATGATGTTCATGGTATTCCTCGTTTACATCACCGAGCTCATCATCGATCTGAGATATGAACTGCTCCCGTTCTGCTATCTCGCCTGCGCACTGATGCTCAATTACTCCTCCAAGAGAATGGCGCTCTATGACGTTACGCTGAGCGTTCAGGAGAAGATCGACGAGATCAACAATTTCGCCTATATCGCACTTGACAGAAATTACAACTTCATGGGCTGCAATGCCATGGCATATAACTTCTTCCCGGAGCTTGAATCCGCAGCGATCGACTCAAGGCTCAATCCCGACAACTATGCTCTAAAGGGCCTTCTCAAGTGGGTGCATGACACGAGCATGTATGCAGACAAGGACGATGTCACGAAGAAGTACGTCAAGGACGATATCGTCATCAACGACCGTAATCCTGAAGAACGTAAGCACCTGAACTGCGAGATGAGCCTTATCCATTACGGCGACCAGCGCAGGATCGAGGGATACCTTGTAGAACTCGTTGACGATACAGATCAGCAGGCAAGGATCGAACAGCTGAACTTCAGAGGGGAAAGGCTTCAGAGAGAGGCTACGAAGGCGGCAAAGAAACTCAAGTCACTTCAGAGCTCCACGATCCTCGGCATGGCAGCCATGATCGAATCTAGAGACAACTCCACGGGCGGTCACATCAACAGGACAACGGCATGCTGCGCACTGTTTATCGAGCATCTGAGAACTCTTAACGATTACAACCAGTCAGAGAATTACTGGGATGCGGTCGTTAACTCAGCGCCTCTGCACGACCTCGGCAAGATCGGCGTTTCAGATGCGATACTTAAGAAAGCATCAGGACTTAAGCCTTGGGAATACGATGAGATGAAGACCCATGCCGCCAAGGGCGCTGAGATCGTGAGCAAGGTCCTTGTGGACGTTGATGATAAGGAATTCGTCAGAGTCGCAACGAACGTCGCTCATTATCACCACGAGAAGTATGACGGAAGCGGTTATCCCGATCACTTAAGGGGTGAGCAGATACCTTTCGAGGCAAGGATAATGGCGCTGGTAGATGTTTTCGATGCGCTCGTTAGCCAGAGATACTACAAGGAACCGATGTCTTATGATGACGCCTTTAAGATCATCCACGACGAGAGAGGTTCGCATTTCGACCCGCATCTTTCGAAGATATTCATTTCGCTCAAGCCTGAGATAATCAGCCTTTATGAGTCGTTCAATGGAACGGATTATTCAAGAAAAGGGTAATACAGTTTAGATAGCATTTTGAGGAGCAGCAGGAGTGCTGCTCTTTTTGTTTTTCATTACCGTTGTTTTACGCAGTGTGGCAATTCTGCGGCTTTACTATTGTTTAAAAAAATTAGTGATAGAATGACCGTATATTTGGGGAAGAGGTTTATTAATGAAACATACACATATATTGATTTCCGCAGCTGCCATGGCCTGCGCGATGATAGTTTCCTTTAATGCCGTTCCCGCGAGAAGCAGGGTTTTGGCTGATGTAACCGGTGTAAAAAGCCGCATAGAGATCGACAAGCGTGACGCCTCTTCAGACGGCATGCACGTATATTATGAGATCGGCGATAAGACTTACGGCAATAAGAACGGCTGGAAGAGCAAGGGGCTGATGACTTCGCCCATAAGCGGCAAGAAGATCGAGACCATAAAGATCAAGCTCTCGGGGAAAGAGTATGAGGGCGGTATCAAATATCAGGTATTGTGCCAGGGAAGCAGCAAGTGGAAGACTTTTGCTGACGGCAAGAAGGCTGGCACTGCGCAAAAGAGACTGGAAGCAATCAAGATCGAGCTTACAGGAGAGGTCGCAAACCATTATGACGTATGCTACAGGACAAAGACTGCAACATACGGCTGGCTTAACTGGGCTAAAAACGGTGAGGTCAGCGGTACTGTCGGCTTGTCCAAAAAGGTTGAAGCTATCCAGATAATCCTCGTCGAGAAGAATTCCGGAGTTCCCGGAAACGTATCGGGAATAGTAAGCCAGCAGGAAAAAGCTTCCATGACTAAAGAGGCTGACGGTGCATCAGATACCAAATCCTCAACCGGAGCTTTCAGTGCGCTGAGATACGAGAACAATGCGGTCTATTACTACGATTCCAAAACAGGCGCGAAGAAGACCGGCTGGATAAAGATGAACGGTCTGTCATATTATTTCGATCCTTCGAAGAGCGGCAAACTGACTGATTTCAAGGCTGATGATTTCTTTTCTAAGGCGGTGTTTATCGGTAACTCAACATCCGAAGGCCTTACTACATATTTCAATTCCAAGGGTAAGAAGTATTTGGGCGGACCTCTGGTAGCTGCCAAGGTAAGCTACACGTTTAATTCGGATAAGTCAAAGCTTGACGGATACATGCTTAAGTATAAGGGCACCCAGCTTCAGGCAAAGACCCTGGTCAAGAAGGCAGGTTCTAAATACGCTCTGATCATGATGGGCACCAATGATCTCGTAGGTACGAGCGCTTCGTCTGTAGCAAAGAAATACAAGTCATATATCGAAGGCATACAGAAGGAGAATCCGGGAGTCGTCATCTACATTCAGTCGACTACTCCGAGACGCGGTACGAAGAATGTCAAGAACCTTTCAAACGATAAGATCGTTGAGCTTAACAAGCTCATGAAATCTTATGCTGATTCGAAGAGCGGTGTTTATTATATCGATATCAGCACACCGCTTAAGGACAAAGACGGTAACATGAAAAAGGAATACTGCAGCGACGGCTATGTTCATCTCAACATGAAGGGCTACAAAGTCTGGGTCAATACGGTAGTTGATTATGTTAAGAAGCAGTACATAAACAATGCAACTGCCCAGGCCAAAAAGAACGCTGAAGCATCAACGGCTCAAACTACTGCAACTGAAGCTGCATAGTTTCCTTTAAAACTTTATTTGACGGAGGTTTCCTTAAATGCATAAGGAACGTACGATATTGGTCACAGCTTTGCTTTCATCCGCTATCTGCCTTAGTGCCTGCAGCGGATCAAAAAAACAACCTGCGGTCTCTGAGACATCGGCTCTCATTACCACGGTTGCCACGACAGCTGAAAGCAGTGAGACAGTAGCAACAACGGCAGCTGCGCCGGATGGCGGCAATCAGACTCCGGGTACAGGTTCATCTGATTCAGGAAATGCGGTCTCGGCTGAATACAATGCGGAAGTCGGCGCTTCTTATCCCATGAGATACGAGAACAATGCCGTATATTGTCATGACCCTTCAACTGGCGAGAAGAAGACAGGCTATATCAGGATCAACGGAATAACTTATCTTTTCGATCCTGCAGCCGGCGGCCAGTTGACTGATATCTCTGTCAACGACTTCTTCTCAAAATCAGTCTTCATCGGTAATTCCACGTCTGAAGGCCTTACGATGTATTTCAATTCCAAGGGTAAGGATTATCTGGGAGGCCCGCTTGTCGCTGCAAAAGTCAGCTATACATTCAATTCGGACAATTCCAAGCTCGACGGATATATGCTCAAGTATAAGGATGAACAGCTTCAGGCAAAAGAACTCGTAAAGAAAGCCGGTGCCAAGCGTGCGCTTATCATGATGGGAACCAACGATCTCATGGGCACGAAGGCATCGTCTGTAGCTGAGAAGTATAAGAAATATATCGAGGGGATCTGTCAGGAAAACCCCGGAGTAACCATTTATATCCAGTCGACCACTCCGAGACGCGGTACTAAGAACACTGACAGCCTCTCCAATGACAAGATCAACGAACTCAACAGTCTCATGATGGAGTATGCCAATTCGCAGAGTAATGTTTTCTATATAGATATAAGCACTCCGCTTATGGATGAGCAGGGAGAACTGAAGCAGTCTTATTCGAGTGACGGCTATGTTCATCTGAATATTGAAGGCTACGGCGTTTGGGTCAACAGGGTAGTGGATTATGTCAGGGCTACATTGCTGGAGAAAGCGGCTGACGATGCAAGAGCTTCTTCACAGGCTGCGGGTCAGTAAACACTTCATTTGATAATGCCTTGGTTTCTATGTTGATTTGATTAGTTAAGAATGATACTCTTTCATTCGATTTACGGCAGATGAGTTGCCGGAAACACACATAACGGAGGATCTTTATTTATGAATAAGAAGATTTCAATAATCGTAATGGCTGCAGCGCTTGCATCAGCATTCTGCCTTTCTGCCTGCGGCGGAGACAAGAACAAGCCTACAGCGGCTGCAACTACAGCAGCAGCTACTACTGCGGCACAGAGCCAGGATACACAGGCAACAACTTCGGAAGAATCCAAGAGCAACGAACAGGGCTCTGAAAATGGCGGAATTCCTAAGGAAGGCGATATGTACAAGGGAAAGAAAGTCGCAAGCGTCGAGAAGATCCCTGACTGTGACGACGATAAGCACGGTGTCTACTATATCTACGACGAGGACGGAGAGATTATCGACACCATAAAGTATTGATTTCATTGACTTTGACTTCGTCTTTACCATAAAGAACTGCATATTCTTTATTGGCAATATGCACAAATACAGAGAGCTTGGGTTGTGCAATTTATACACAGAATCAATTGAGAAAAATCTTGAGGAAAAGTAACATAAGGCTGTCCAAAGGATGACCAAGGAATTCGGACAGAAATGATTTATACCTAAAAGGAGGTATTACTTATGAAAACTTTTTATTTGGATAACATTGATATTGCTACTCTTATGAAAGCTCTCGACGAATGCAAGGGCAGCGTAATCCTTTATACAGATGAAGGCGACCGTTTCAACCTTAAGAGCAAGCTCAGCCAGATTACAGGCATCATGAAGCTCATCGAGGGCGGCGTTTTATGCCACGCAAAGATCGCATGCTCTGACCCTGATGATGAGGCAATGCTGTTCAGGCTCAATCTTTTCGGAAAGATCGAAGAAGAAAACAACTGAGAGGATACTAAGGCTTAAGCCTTGACCTTTCTTTATCAACATTTGAAAAGCCAGAAAAGACCCCGCGTTAGTCAGTAGCGCGGGGTCTTAACATTTTTAGGTTTTATTCTCTTTCGTCAAGCGGAACGTAGTCGACTCTGTCCTGAACACAACGGTATGCCGGACGTATGATCTTGCCGTGACCGTTAAGCTCTTCAAGTCTGTGCGCTGACCAACCGGATATGCGGGCGATGGCGAACAGGGGAGTGTAGAGCTCGAGCGGAAGTCCGAGCATCGAGTAAACGAAACCGCTGTAGAAGTCGATGTTGGCGGAAACTCCCTTGTAGATATGTCTTTCGGCTGCGATAAGCTCTGCCGCAAGGCGCTCGACCTTTTCGTAGAACCTGAATTCTGCGCTTCGGCCTTTTTCGGCTGACAGCTCGCGTACATAGTTCTTGAAGATCTGGGCTCTCGGATCCGAGATCGAATATACTGCGTGGCCCATTCCGTAGATAACTCCGGTACGGTCGAATGCGTCCTTGTGAAGGATGCGCTCAAGATATCTGAGGATCTCGTCGTCATCTTCCCAGTCGTTAACGGCCTTCTTGATCTCTTTGAACATCTTGACGACTGCGATATTGGCACCGCCGTGTTTGGGACCCTTGAGAGAGCAAAGTGAAGCTGCAACGGAAGAATACGTATCGGTTCCTGAACTTGTAACAACATGCGTGGTAAACGTGGAGTTGTTACCGCCGCCGTGCTCTGCGTGCAGGATGAGAGAAACGTCAAGAATCTTCGCTTCGAGCGGAGTGAACTTGTTGTCTGACCTGAGCATGTAGAGGATATTCTCGGCAGTGGAGAGACCCTGCTTGGGACGGTGAACTATGAGCGAATCCCTGTCGAGGTAGTACTTCATTGCATCGTAGCTGTGTACTGCGATCTGAGGGAAGATGGATATAAGCTCGAGCGATTGTCTCAAAACGTTCGGAATCGATACATCCATCGGCTGATAATCGTATGCATAGAGGTTTAATACCGCGCGTGCGATATTGTTCATGAGGTCGGAAGAAGGCTTCTGCATGATTACGTCACGGAAGAAGTTCTTGGGCATTCTTGACCTGGAATCTGCAAGGATGTTGCAGAAATTATGAAGCTGATCCTTTGTCGGGAGTTTTCCGAAAAGAAGCAGATATGTTGCTTCTTCGAACCCGAAATGCATGTCTTCGCCCTGGCCTGCGATGAGGTCTTTTACGTTGATGCCGCGGTAGAAGAGTTCACCTTCGGCGGGTACGGTCTTACCGTCAACCGTTTCGGTGGCTTTGATCTCTGAAATGCGTGTAAGACCGGTGAGAACGCCCTTTCCGTTGAGGTCACGGAGTCCTCTTTTTACGTCATACTGAGAATAGAGATCGACATCGATCTCGTTAGCGGCACAGATTTTTGCCAGTTTTTCGATCTCGGGCGTGATCTTTGAGTAGCTGTTGTTTGTTGGCATGACAGTTCTCCTTGATTTGCGTCTGTTGTCAGAAAGCTTGCAAAAATATAAATAACTCAACTATTTTAGAAGATTTTAAACGGGTTTTCAATTGATATTATCAAATGAGGAAGCCGCCGTTTACGCCGATGATCTGTCCGGTGATAAAAGATGCGGAGCCGGAAGATAAGTAAAACAGGGCTTTTGCGACGTCTTCAGGAGAGCCGAGCCTGCCAAGCGGAGTTTCTTCTTTGAGTTCATCCAGGTCTTCAGACGAATAGTCTTTGAGCATGTCGGTTTCAATGACTCCGGGAGATACCGCATTAACACGGATCCCGGAAGGACCGAGTTCTTTGGCAAGAGACTTCACATACGCGTCGACGGCGCCCTTGCTTGCCGAATAGAGTGCTTCACATGAAGCGCCGGCCTGTCCCCACATTGAGGAAACTGCGGTGATAACGCCGCTCTTACGGGATACCATGCCCGGTATTACTGCGTTTGCGAGATTGAAAAGGCCCCCGAAATTTGTGTCCATGACTTTCCTGTAATCACTTGCTCCGAAATCCTGAGCAAGTCCTTTAACGGAAATGCCGGCATTGGAGATAAGGCAGTCTATGGGGCCGAAACGCTGTTCGGCTTCGCGTACTGCGGAAGTAACGCTTTCGGGATCCGATACATCGCATCTGATCTTGCAGATGACATCGCTCATGTCAGGTACTGTCGAATTATAAAGACAGGTGACAGACCACCCGTTTTCCGCGAATAGAAGGACGGCAGATCTGCCTATCCCTCTTGAACCTCCTGATATAAGTACATGCGGCATATAAGTCACCCCTAGGACTAATTTGTTATATTATAACCCTTTCACAAGTTCCTGCTTTACTTTATAATAGCAACGTTTGAATGGAGGATACACCATGGCAATAGATGAGAACAAGAAGAAAGCTGTCAAGGACAGCGCTGAATCCGTAAAGGAAGAAGAGGCTGAAAAGGCACTGTTCTCTGAAGAAGAGGCGGAACTTTCTTCTGAAGATACTGAAGCAACAGCAGAAACCGATGATCCCGAAACAGAAATATCCGAAGCTGAAGAAACTGAGGATTCATCTGAAGAAGAGGAAGATGAGGAAGAAGAGAAGTCCGCGCCCAAGGCTAAGAAAGATCCTGTTCCTGCGATCATGATCGTCCTTATCTACGCGATTATAATCGGCGCGATCCTGTTCTATGTTATCCCGACGGTCTGCACGCCTTCTTTCGGATACACTCTTGAAGAGTTCAACAACAAACTTGATAAGACAGACATTTCCACACGTATGCAGTCGCAGTACACGACTCTTACGCCCCAGTTCAAGCTTGTCGACAAGAATTCCATCAAAGAGATCTGGAGCATCAAGGGTGAGATTGAGCCTGAATATCAGGCAAAACTCAACGCAAGATTCAAGCCTTTCGTAAAGACATACGCAGCTACAGAGGAACTCGAGAATGTTCTCGTTGAAGCTAATACCAGGATTACTGACGGTCAGCTTACGAGAATGTGCGTTTACTGCACTTATGACAATTCCCATCTGTCCATGATGATGGTTCATTTCGGTGCAGTTCTCTGTACTTTTGCAGACGTTCCTTTTACCAGTGCGGTATCGATCCTCATGGACACCGCTGCTGTATCCAACAAGGAAGGTCTTTACACGGCAAGAGGCGACATAGCATTCAAGCTTTCAGTAGAGAACATTGCGGGCCAGCAGGCTTACATGAAGCTTGAGATCGTGCCGCTCAAGTCTCTGAAGCCCGAGAAGATCAAGACAACTCTGCCTGTTGAGACAGCTGCTCACGCTGGTGAAACAACAGCTTCCGCAGCAGAGACGACAGCCACAGCAACTGAATCCACAACAGCTTCATCTGCAGCCTGATCCGCTGAAACAATAAAAAGCCAACAAAAAACCGCCTTCAGCTTGAAGGCGGTTTTGATTTGGCAGGGGTAGTAGGAATCGGACCCACATCAAAGGTTTTGGAGACCCTCGTTTTACCACTAAACTATACCCCTGTAAAACGTTAGATA
>JAEEGL015628233.1_pt1 | contig 41583 bp, 22 predicted proteins | sample 9134231 | NCBI WGS metagenome assembly JAEEGL01 (sample SAMN16246548, study PRJNA631951) | gut metagenome | biome: gut microbiome; feature: rumen; material: fiber-attached | host: Bos | place: Iran: Karaj | collected 2018-10
GACAAAGCCCAGCTCTTCTTCGCCATCGCCGTAGGCCTGCACGAATTTCTGGCCCGCCTCGGTGCGGCTCAGGTCGTTGATTTGTCCGATGAGGTCGAGTTCATCGCGCTTCGGCGCGTCGGCGGGGAGTTTCGGGATGTCGTGCTTGACGGTGTCCACCACGGCTCGGATCTGGTTGAGGATGGTGTTCATCTCGGCCATCGTGTTCTGGAGGCGCGTCATGGACTGCACGAAGCAGCTGATCTGCGGCGGCATCTCGAGGCCGAGTTTCTGCAGTTCGTTGAGCGCGCCCTGCAGGCGGTAGCAGACATCGAACGAGAACTTTCCCTTGGCGAGGATCGTCTCGACGATCGCCTCCGCCTTGTCGCGGTTTGCGGCGAGCGTGGCCTTTCCCGCGGGCGAGAGCAGTTTTTCGAATCCCGCGAGGAAGAATCCCTTGTCGCGGAGGGTCGCGCCGAGGATGAGCCGCAGAAGCTCCACGCGTTCGTTGAGAAGGACCTTGGGCTTCATCACCTTGACCTTTTCGCCGTCGCCGTTCGTCTCGGTGACCTCCTCCATCACGGGCTTCCCGTCAGGGTCCAGTTCATAGTGGGTTTTGAGCTCGAACATGTTGCCGAAGTCGATGAAGGTGGCCTTGTTGTTTTCGAGCATGATGTTGCCCGCGTGCGCGTCGCCATGGAACTTGCCCGAGCCGAGGAAGGCCTCGTGGAACCATAGCTGCGCGGCCTGCTGCAGGTTCTTCTGTCCCTGGAGGATGAAATTGTAGTTCATGTTCGAGAACATCATGAGTTCCTGCATCGCGGGGAAGCTGACGTTCGGCTTGAAGATCGGCTTCTTGGTGACGGGGTCCCATTTCAGGCGGCCAGTCGCGGGATCCTGCTCGAAGACGTTCGCGCAGGCGTCCTGGACCTGCTGGGTGAAGTGCTTGAAGAACTGGTCGGCGTTCTTGTCGCCAGCCATCGTGCAGACCATCGCCGTCTTCGTGGGGGCGACAAGCGGCGAGATCTTCATGGAGGCGACGTTCGGGGTAAGCGCCTTGGCGAAATGGTTCGGGTTCTGCCAGACATTGTAGAGTTTCACGCCCTCGTTGACGTTCTCCGCCTCGTTGCGGAAGTCGAACTCGGTCTTGTACTGCTCGTACTGGCCGTCCCACGTCTTCTTCATGCCAGGGCCGATCTTGGTCGCGGCGGCCTCGAAGAGCTTTGCCTCGCGCTCCACGCGGGCCTCGGCGTCGTGGCGCATGATCTTCACGACCATCTTCTCGGTCTGCTCCTTGCCGTTGTCGTCGAGGTAGGTGAAATGGCAGAGGAACGCCTCGCCGACGGAGGCCGCGCCGAGGGACTTCTCGAGGGTGATCGACTTGATCTTGCCGTTCGAGTCGTTGATCATCTTGTAGAGATGCGCCTGCACGATCTTGCGCGGGATGGGCGCCAGATTGGACTTCATGTCCGCGAGCGCGTCGGAGAATCCCGCGAGCACGTTGCGCGGGATGCCCTGCATCATCTTCTGGAGGAGCGGCCCCGTGCCCTTGAGGATCGCGCCCACGAACTTGGAACTCGCGGCCTGGCTGGCGCTTGCAAGCGCGTCGCCTTCCTTGCCCGCGAAGTCGAAGGTGTCCGCGTAGCGCATCGCGCTTGCGAAGGTGCTGCGCTTGTCGGCGTTGGACATCTGGAGGAAGTAGTCGCTCAGGACCTGCTTGAAGAATCCGACCTGTCCTGGCACGGAGGCGTCGGTCGCGGCGCTGTCCATGATGGCGTTGAGGGTCTTCCCCTTCAGTTCCGCCTTGATCTGGTCGGCGGTCTTGTCCTTGTAGGGATCGGTCGTGAGGCCGCCCGCCTCGTTCTGCGCGTTGCCGTCGATCTTGAACGTGAGGTTGATGAAGGCCTGGATCGCCTCGCAGCCCTTCTTCGACATGCGCAGGAGGATGTCGTCGAAGCGCGCGAGCGTTGCGCCCTTGCACGCCTCGGGATCCTTGAGGAAGAGCGAGAAGCGTGCCGTGAAGTCGGCCTTTTTGGCGGCCTCGGCGAGCGTCTCGCCGTTGTTGGCGGCCTTGAAGTCGGCGTCGAGTGCGGCGGCGAGCTTGGCGAAGCCCTCCTTGGCCACGCCCGCGATCCTGGGCGAAAGCGCCTTGTCGAGGAGCGCGGGTTCGCGGAGGATTTCGGCGAAGGCGATGAACTTCTTGTCGTCGGAGAGCATCTTTCGCATCGTCTCGCCAGGGCGGTTGATCGTGACGTCCGCGACGAGCGTCTCGTCGGAGAAGACGAGGTCCGCGACGAAGTCCTTGATATCCGCGAGGCCGATGTCGCGCGGCATCCTGTCGTTGAGCGAATCCTTCGGGATGTCGGCCTTGGCGATTTCGGCGATGTCGCCCACGATGGGGGCCTTGACGGTGAACTCCGCGTCTCCCCGAACGATTTCCACGGGGTGGTCCTGCACGACCTTCGCCAGCATCTCCTTGAGGTCGTCCGGCAGTTGCGCGACATCCTTCTTGAACTGCTCCGCGAGGCGTTCGAGGTCCTCCTTTTTGATGTCGTTGCCGTTCAGCGCGTGTTCGGCGATCCTGACGAGGATGCCCGTGTTGAAATTGCCGAGGGCTCCAGAGAGGAGGTCCATGCCGATGTCCTCGCCGATCTTCCTGGCGATGATGGCGGAGGCGAACTGGCGGGTGCGGCTCGTGCGGTCGTTTTCCGTCATGAGTCCCGAGGCGTCGCGGTCGAACACCTCGTCGAGCGCCTTGAATACCTTGTCGCCGCCGAGGAACTCCACGTCCCGCACGGCGCGGTTGATGAGGCTGTCGAGGAAGTGCGGCGCATCGACGTTCAGGTCGATCCTGGTCTCCAGGGCGCCTGATCCGAGCTTGGCCGCGAGAGTGCCGTCGTCGTTTTTGACGAGACGCACAATCTGCCCGCAGATGTTCAGCGGGCCTGCCTCGCGCACGCCTTCGTCCTGGAGTTTCAGCGCGGCGTCGAAGAACATCGAGAACTGGTTGCGCAGCGCGTCCGTGGAGGCCTGCTTGACGTTCTCGGCGTCGGCGCCCTTGATGCCGGCAAGCCTGGCCTGGTTGATGGCGGAAAACCGCTTGTCCGTCAGAAACGCGAGCGCATGGGCGATGGTGTAGTTATACGCGGTGCCGACGGCGACGGCCCGCCGCGTCAACCTGGCGGCGGCGGCCTTGTGCTCGTCGGTCATCATGGACGTCTTGGCCTGGGCACGCGCCTCCTCATAGGTGATGCGACGCTTTGCGGCCCCTACGCCGCGCCCTGAATCGGCGTACTTGTCAAGGATTTCGCGCACATCCTGTCGGGAGAGCGGACGGAAGCGCTCCCGAAGCACCTTCTTCTGTGCGTCCCGCGACGCATCTGCGGCTATCGTATCGGGGATGCCGAGCCTTTCGCGGATCGCCGAAAGGTCTTTGGCCTTCACGCCGCCATTCTGGAGCGCGTTGACGAAGGTCTCCTTCACTTCGAGGATGCGCTGCGGAGTCAGCTGGACGTTGTTGAGTTTGACCTTCTTGATGTGGTTGTTCACCTTGGTGAGCGACGTCACACCGTCCTTGTCGGTCGAGAAATCGATGATGCCCGCGTTGTACTTGCCTGTTGCAATGAGGTTGAATTCACGCAGCGAAATGTCTGGTAATGCCATTTTAACAAAATCCCATGGAACCGCGCCTCTGCCCAATCCCACCTGGTGTGAGCGTTTTGGGGCGTTTGTATAAGATAATGGTGAATTGCAGACCTGCCTGTCCCCGTTGCCACATCCTCCCGCGGAATGGGGGTGGCATCGCCACTTGCGGTTTCAGGCCGTGAATTCAAGACAACAAGTGGCGCGGCAGGCGTTTCACAAAAGAAAACCCGCCGTCCAAGCGGATGAATTCGGAAGATGCATTACATTGAAAAGCGGGCATGGCAATCTCGCTGGCCACCAGTTGCGGATGTTTTTGGAAGACATTCAATAATATCATGCAAATCAGAGCGTTGCCATGCCGCGTCTGTTTTTGTGCCAGTTCGGCGTCGACTTTCACGGATCCAGGAAACCCATAAAGGACAAACAAATGCCAATCGATTTCCGCAACGTAAACATCTCGCTCACCGAATTTCAGCGTCTGTCGAAAGGCAAATTCAATGCGGGCGAGGTCAAGCTCACGAGCGAGACCACCATCGACAAGGTGAACAACCATGTCGAGAAGCGCGGCAAGAACGGCGTCGAGCTGTCGCACGATGAGGTCCTGGCGATCAAGAATGCCTTCATCCGCGCCCTTGCCGAAGGGGGCGTCAATCGGGATGAAATCAACAACATCCGCAGGGAGCTGGGTCTTGCGCCGATGAAGGAGGCCGACACGGGGCTTCGTGAGCGGAGCCTCAAGCCGCTCTCCCGTCAGCAGATCCGTGAAATCCTCGACCGCAATGCCGAGACGATCAACGAACACTTGGGGCCTGGGACCATCCGAACCAGCGAGCAGTTGTACGCACGGGTGCGTCCAGAGACTCAGGAGCAACGCCGCCTCAAGCGCGAGTTGGCCAACACGGAACTGCCCACGCGGCGCAGCATCAGCGAGAACAAGTTTGTGGCCGTATTCCAGTCGGTCGTCGCGGGCGACGTGGATTTCTACAGTTCCGCCGAGCGGAAGGAAATGCTCAAGATGGCGAAGCGTTGCCTGGATGCGGTTCTCACGCGATGCCACGGCCAGCCGCGCCAGGGCGTGCCAGCCGACATTTCGCGCTCGACGCCGTCAGGCAAGAAGGTGACGATGAACACTGGCCTTGACGAAGTCGGTTTTGTGCGCAAACTTGAGAAGATCATTGTGCGCCTTTCGATGGACGCCTCACCTCGCAACAGGGAGTTGGCCGCGCGTCGGGAGTTCAAGGCTCTCGCCACGCCCGAGGCACGCGAAGAGTGGTGCCAAAGGATGATGGCGAACATGAACAATTCGCAAAACGCCGTGAAGGCGCGGGCCGTGGCGGTCATGATCATGCACGAGCGCGGAATTGCCGACGCTGAAACCCTGTCCATTGTCAACCAGCTCAAAAACGGTGATGCGGTCGCATTTGCCGTGAACCTCGTGCGGCATGGCATGGGACTGGAAGGCGATGCCCTTCGCCACAGCGACATCCTCCAGGGGGCGCGCGCAACCATCGACCCCGAGTTCCGCCTCCACATGGACAACAAGGTCTACATCCCCGCGATTACCAATCAAGAATTCAATCGTTTCATTGCGAGCCACTTGTCGTTTGCCCGCGAAGAGCTGCCGCAAACTTTCATACATCTCGTGGATACCGCGTCCTTCACGGTACGCGCCCGCTACGGCGCGATTGGCTACCCAGACAACGCCAACAGTCGGGTGTTGCTCGAAGGCGTAAGCAAATATGGCTTGACTGGTGTCAATGATCCCGATGCACCGTGCATCACGCCCGAGACGCTGCGCGATGGACTTGTCAACGCGGCGCTCAAGGCAGCCGCGCTCCGAGTGATGGAGGCGGGCGTCTCGAAACGGATCGCCGCGGCTGGTTTGAATGTAGAAGACCATTCATTGAACGTTCTCAATGCCTTGCGTGCACGCGAACCCGCGATTTTGGAGGGCATGCTCGCGGCCGAGTCGGCAGAGGCGGCGGATGCCGTGCTGAACGAGTATGCCGAGCAGATTCAAGAAGCGTCGCGCCGTTCGGTCGCCTATGAACGATGCTATGCGGCGGTGGATTCCCTGGCGCGTGAAAGGATGGCCGCCAAACTGGGCGTTCCCGTGGAAAGCCTGCCAGTTGACATTTTCACGACCCAGTATCTGCGGGTCAAGGGAAATGACCTCAAGAGTGAAATCGGCAATGGGAAGAACCCCGCCAACTCGGACGCTGAAATCGAAGCCGCGTTCAGTGACCTGGTGGAGCGGTATGTGAATGAGCGCGTGGAGGTCCTCGCCAAGATTGGCGATGCGGACATCCCTGCCGACGCCAAGGATGCGTTCAAGATGGCCATCCTCAGAATGGACAAGGTGAACTACCTCGACATCGACGCGATTGTCAATTCGGCCAAGGCGATTCATCCCGACAATCTCATCGCGCTTCTGGACTCCAATGCGGACAAGCAACAAGTCTATGAGGAAATGCACAGAATCTCCGACTCCGTCACCACCGCAATGAACCAGATGTTCGCGCAGTATAGGGCACAGGGAAAGGAAATCGGCCCGGACGAGAATACCAACGTGATCCAGTCGATGCTCGACATCATCGTGCTTTCCGCGCCTGGCCTGGAGGCGAAGTTGTCCAAATTCCTGACCAGCGACGCCGTGCGTCAGGACAACTTCAACGACCGAACGAAGAATTCGTTCTTTGCAAGGAACTTCATCGCGTTCGTCCACGAGCCTGATGAAAACACGGCGCTTGCGGCGCAGATCGGCACGGCGGAGCTGCCGCCGTTACATGCGTTGGCTCTCGTGTCCGCCGTCCGCGAAGAGGGTCTTGGGAACCTTTCGGTTGCCGAGGCGGCTGCGCTTTTCAAGGCGGGCGAGCCCGCAGGCGAAATGCTCAGGATGTTTGTCGAGACGTCGAGCGGCCGCGTGCGTGCGTCGGCACTCGGGATGTTCGCCAGAAGCGCTCTTCGCAAGTGCAAGGCGGGGATTCTTGCCGCGCGGCAGGCCAATGTGAACGCGGAGACGGAGGCGCAGGCGTTCCTCGCTGGCGAGGGCGCGGCGAGGGCGCTCGCGGCGGGCTTTGCGCGTGTCGAACTGCCCAGGATCGCAAAAATCTTCGCATTCTACAAGATCGCGGCGAATGCCACCGACGAAGCGGCCCTCGCCGCCGCGCTCGACCCAGACAGCAAGGCCTCTCGCCTCTTGTCCTACGGCGGCAGATTCACAACCAGCGTCGCTAATTTTGCCGCCGGCTTGAAACTGCTTGACGACTACGCCAACTGGTACGCCACGGTCGTCGCCGACTTCGAAGGCGGCAAGAGCGACACCCCGACGCTGCTCAACGGCGACTCCACCCGCATGCGCGATGCAGACAAGCGCTCGCACGAGAAGTTCATCTTCGAGGAGATCGCCATCAACAATTCGCTGTCCCTCAGGCCGCAGAATGCCGAGGATGCGTTCGGTATGGCGAAGAACCCCGCGACCCGCTTCGTCGGGCGCAGTTACATGGATGCGATGACGAACACCCTTGCGCAGATTCCGCCAGAAAAGCGCAGCCTCCTCTACGCCGTGTTCGACGCGATGCACCCATTGAGCCGCACCGTCGCGGAAAAGTCGACCAACACCAAGTTCTCCATGAGCGTCGTCCTGGCATCCCGCGTCTTGAAAAACTACGATGCTGTCGCCGCCCTGCGCGCCGAGGGCAACCTTGACCGCGCCCACATCATCGAACTGCTCTTGTCCGACTTCGGCATCCCGACGACAGCCACGAACACGCAGATCTACAGCCTTCAGGCCAATGCGATGTTTGCGCTCGCGACCAACGAGTTCCGGGCCAATCCGAATCTGGTGGGCGTGGCGCAGTTGGCGCTGGAACGGACGGGCGCGACGAAAGACGAGGTGGTGGCCGCGCTCCTCGCGGACGAGACGCTCCCGAACGCCCCGTATGTCGCCTCGATGGCCTCCTCCTACGATAGCCTGTTCACATCAAAGGGCGGGCGCTCCGCGCTGTTCATCGACCTGCACCGTCCTGCCGCCCCTTCGTTCTCGAGAACGGAAACGCCATTGCTCTCCGACGCGAACGCAGTCTTCAAGTTCAGATTCCCCGACGGCACCACCCTCGCCGCCAAGACTGGCGCTGCGAACAACCCTGATGTCGTCGCTTCCACGACGGCCATCGCCGACAAGGTCGAGCAACTTTGCGGCAAGGTGCACCAGCCACAGCTCTCCGCGGTTTACTACGCGCTTTCCCAGAGTGGACTCGGGCCGCTCAATCGGGGGCTCGACGCGTATGGAATTACCACTACCGAGCATTCCCCAGTCATCTTCACGTTCGAGAAGAACACGGAGAACGGCGACATCAAGATCCGATACAGCGAGCCCGAGGGCTTCCCGCTGCACTTCAGCTGGGAAACGACCATCCACCTCGACGGCACTTCGGAATCGACCCCGATGGTCGTGGACGTGCCGCCTGACTTCGCCGCCAAGCGGCAGGCCTCTGGCTACAACAAGCTCGCGGGAGTGCCTGGCGGCGTGTCGCTGACGTCCGCCACCATCGCCCCAGGACAGGGCCCCGCCTCCACGGCGATGCGCAACCTCGTCGATACGCGCTGCGGCGCGCCCGCCAATGCCTCGCCCACGGAGAAGGCCAATACCTTCGTCAATACGGTAAACACCTTCGCCGCGAAGAACATGTCCTACACCCTCTCAACGACCGTCTCGAAGAACCTGGTGTCCGAAAAGGGTGGAAAGCACATGGACTTCGAGAATGTCCATTCCCAGTTCAACCGCGACCTCAAAGGCGGCTACAAGTTCCGTTTCCCTGGCGGTGCGGCGCCATCGAATGACTACAACACCAACCGCGACCGCCTCGTGCAGTTCGTGACGGGAAACCGACACGCCACCTTCGCCGACGCCTCGGCGGCGGTCAAGAAGCGCGTCGGCATTCTGATGTCGCTCGCCACCCAATACACCACCAGCATGGCGGGCGATGCCGTCTCGTCGTCGATGGCCCTTCCAGGCAACGGGTTGAGTTTCTTTGCCGTAGGCCAGGGCGGGACGAACCCCGATGTCAGCTTCTCGAAGGATGCGAACGGCGACATCAAGGTGTCCCTCACTGCGAGCGTGAACATGCAGGCTCTGATCATCTTCGGAGAAAACGAACAGCAGGAGATGATTCCCGTCAACGAAGGAAGCCACTACTCGTACCTGATGGAAATCCATCTGCCCAAGGCCAACCTCGACGAGCTCGCCGAGGCCGACTGGACGCAGTTCAACCGCGAGGCGGTACAGCAGTTCGAGGGCGACATGGACGGCCGCATCGCGCTCATCCCCGAGCAGTTCCGCTTCAAGGGCACCATTGACCTCGCATACCACATGCATCTGGAGGAGCCAGCGCAAGCATAGGCAAGGCAGGCACGGCCGCTGGAATCGGCGGCCGCATTCACCGAGTCGCCACGGCGGGGCCGCCTACGTTCGTGCAGGGGCATCTCTTTTGTCAATTCTCTGCCAGAATAGGCACATTTCCCGCCAGCAGTTTCCAGACGGGCACGACTTGAATGCCGCCGTCCAGCGTCTTCTCCTCGTTCCAGGTGACTACCAGCAGACGGTCTATGCCGAGTTCCCCTCTGGCCTTGAGAAGCGGCGAAATCTCCCGCTTCATTGTCTCTGCGCCATTCAGGCTCCAGCATACCTGCATGAGGCACCGTTGACGGCTCTGCCTGTCGGTGACGTGGAAATCGACCTCCGTGCCGTCGGAGGTGTTGTAGTAGCCGACCTGGCATTTGTTTCGGCGCAGATGGAGATAGACGAGGTTCTCCAGCAGCCAGCCACGGTTTGCGGTCGGGTCGTCGGCCATCGCCCTGACGAGGCCGACGTCCACCAGATACACCTTGTCTGGGTTCACCATCCTCGCCTTCTCTGAGGTCGTGTGCAGCTCAGTCCTGTACAGTATGCACGCCTCCTCAAGGTATTCGACGAACTCGAAGAGGTCGTTCTTGGAGCATTTCACCTGCATTCCCTGGTTCAGGGCCTTCCAGAATGCTGTCACGCTGAACTTCTGCGAGGCATTGTTGACGAGATAGGCAAGGAGGCGGCGCAGCGCCGTGATGTTGCCGACGCCGTGCCGTTCAACCACGTCTTTGAGCACGACCATGTCGCCGTATTCCTGCAGGATTTCGCCGCGCGTCACCGTGTCTGCGGTCTGGTAGATTTCGGGGAAGCCGCCGATGGCGAAGAACTCCTCCATTCCGTGGCGCAGCCTGGCGATGGTGTCGTCGGAGAGGTGTTTCGGCAGTTCGTCGAACACATTCCTGTGCCGCAGGTATTCGCCAAAGGAGTACGGAAGCAGCTCCACGTTGACGGAACGCCCGCGCATTGCGGTGGCTATCTCCGAAGTGAGCAGTTTCGATGAAGACCCCGTGAGAATGACGTGGACGTCCGTAGTGTCCAGCAGGCGTCGCACAAAATGCTCCCAGCCGTCCACGTTCTGGATTTCGTCGAAGAAGAAGTAGCATTCCCTGCCCCGATTGTCGGGCCAGAGGCTGTAGTAGGCTTCCAGGATGAGCTGGCAGTCCTCCAGGCGGAATCCCGTGAGGCGGTCGTCCTCGAAGTTCAGATAAAGAAGGCGGCTCTTGTCAAGGCCACCCTCCATCACCTCCCGCATCTTCTGGCGACAGAGGCTGGTCTTGCCGACACGGCGCATTCCCGTGACCACAGTCGCCTTGCCCTCCAGAATGGGCAGAACGGCATCGCGACGGGTGATGGCGGGCAACGGACGCTCCTGGAACTCCAGCAGGATTCTCTTCAGTTTCTCAAGCATGGCCATGGCCTCCCTGGGGTTGACAATACGCCTAAGATAATACATTTTAGTCCACTTTCAAGTAAATTTGTCTCTTTTTAGGAGATAGAATAAAATCCAGATCTGCTGTTCCCCAAGATGGTCGGTGATTGCTGGGGGGCCTGACGATGGCCGCCATGGCAACAACTTCGGGCGGGCAAAATGCGGTGATCGCCGCCCCGAATGGGGAACAATGCGTTCTGGAAGCCGCAGCACTACTTGCGGACGTCCGCAAGGAGCGTCGTTTTGGAATGAACTGGTATATTGAGCGCATGGCAGAACGAGGGGGATGAAGTGTTTTCATGGAAGGGAGTGCGATGGGCATGCGTTTGGGCAGTCTGTTCACGGACGGCGCAGTGGTTCAGTGCGGGCGTCCAGTGGTGGTGTGGGGCTGGTGCGGGGGGCGTCAATTGGTGCGGGTGCGCCTGGCGGGGCGCGAGGCGGTGAATGCGTCGGCGTGGGACGGCTATTTCGAGGTGCGGCTGCCCGCGATTCCCGCAGGCGGGCCGTACGAACTGGAGGTCGAGGCGGCGGGGGAGCGCGCGGTGGTGCACGACGTGCTGTCGGGGGAGGTATGGCTGGCCTCGGGGCAGTCGAACATGGAGTTCCCGCTGCGCACTTTCACCATCGGGGATCCAGAGGCGCAGACGGAGCAGTATCTGGCTGAAGGCGGCGTGGATCCGTGGATACGGATGGCGACGGTGCCGCACCAGTCGCTGGGCGCGAAAGAGAGCACGGCGGAGATCGCGTGGCGTCGTTCGGATGCCTCGACGGCGGCGGAGTTTTCGGCGGTGGGGGCGTGGTTTGCGCTGAATCTGCGGAAGCGCCTGAAGGTGCCTGTGGGCATCATCCATGCAAGCTGGGGCGGCACGTGCATCCAGGCGTGGATGAGCAGGGAGTGCCTGGTTCGGCTGCCGCAAAGCCGAGGGCAGATGGAGGAGCAGGACGCCTGGACCAATCTGCCTGACAACTGGAAGGGCTACGAGACGCAGGGGCGGCTGGAGACGGGGAACTCCAAGGAGATGACCTATCGGCAATTCTGCGAACCCGACCGCGGCAATGGAGGCGTCGGGAAGGGCTGGGCCGCGCCAGAGTTCGACGATGGCGGCTGGCCGCGCATGGAGGTCCCCGGCAGCTGGATCGGGCAGGGCATCAACCAGAACGGCGCGACCTGGGTTCGCATCGCGGTGGACATCCCCGCCGCATGGGCAGGGCAGGACCTGGAACTGCATCTCGGCTGCATCGACAAGCATGACGTGACCTATTTCAACGGCGTCGAGGTCGGCGCGACGGGCAGGGGCTTCGAGGACAACCACTGGACGGAGAGGCGCCGCTATCCTGTCCCGGGCAAACTGGTGAGGGGAGGGCGCAATGTCGTCGCCATCCGCGGCTTCTCGTTCCTTTTCGACGGCTCCTTCGGCGGCAAGGCCTCCTACTGGTATGTGTGCCGAAAAGGGGAGGCGGAGGGGATTCCGCTGGCGGGGAAGTGGCCTGCACAGGCGGAATACACGGTGGTCGCGAAGATCAGCGCGCAGCGCGGCAATGGGCCGCGCCCCGACGAGACGGCGCCCTTCAACCAGAACTCCGCGCATCATCTCTTCGACGGGATGATTCGCCCGCTCATCCCCTATGCGATGCGGGGGGCGATCTGGTACCAGGGCGAACAGGATGCCGACGTGAAGCAATTCCTGTCGACGCAATACGAGGAGCGGCTGGCGGCGATGATCGGGGACTGGCGCTATCGCTGGGGGCAGGGCGACTTCCCCTTCTACTTTGTGCAACTTGCCAACTATCAGGCGCAGCTCATCGCCAAGCTTGCGTCCGCGAGCTGGTGCCAGGTGCGCGAGGCCCAGCGCCGCGTCGCACGGAGCCTGCCGAACACGGGGGCGATCGTCGCCACGGACATCGGCGAAGACACGGACATCCACCCGCACAACAAGCGCGAGTTCGGGCGTCGGCTGGCGCTGCTCGCCTTGCATGGCACATACGGCATGTCGGACGTGGTGCCCTCGGGACCTGCGTTCCGCGAGGCGCAGCCCGCCCCCGACGGGGCGCTGCGCCTGATCTTCGACTGGGCGGAGGGGATCCACACCAGGGACGGCCAGGCGCCGCGCGGCTTCGAGGTCGCGGGATACGACCTGGCCTTCCATGCGGCGGAGGCGACGCTGGACGGCACGGCGGTCGTGGTACGCTCCGACGCCGTGCCGTTTCCCGTGCATGCGCGGTATGCCTGGGAGAGCTGCCCGCCCTGCGATCTGGTCAACGGCTCCGACCTGCCCGCCATGCCCTTCACGACGCTGCCGCGGTATTCAGAACGATAGGAACGGTCCGACCTACTTCCGCTCCTCGGCGAATATCGTGTATTTCTTGGATGAGAACAGGCGACGTTTGAAGCCCATCATCCCCTCAAGCAGGGACGCCGCGTCCGCGCATGGGGACTGGCGGCAGGAGACGTAATACCGCACCAGCTCCTCCACCTCCGCGCGCGGCGGCTGCATATCACGAAAAAACGTGTGCAAATCGACGAGGATGGCGCGCGCCATCTGCCTATGCGTGACTGGGCGCAGACGCGCCACGTCAATCCAGAAGCACTCCAGCTGCCCGTCGGCCTTCTGGCGGAACAGGAGATTCCGCAGGTGAAACGCCTTGTGGAACCACTGATGCTCATGGAGAATGGCCAGATACCGCAGATGTTCGCGGCAGAATTGGCGGCGCAAGTCGTCATGGCCGTCTCGGAACTCGCCTCCAGGCATGAAGCATCGGCCGTCCCTCGTCCCCTCCAGGAAGGCCGTGACCAGGAACGATTCGCGCAACAGGCAGTAGCGGCGCGTCTCCCCGACGGCCAGCACCCGGGCGGACGGTATCCCCAATTCCGCCAGCATCTGGTAGTGCCGACATTCCCTAACGGGCAGCGATGGGCGGAACAAGTAGCGCCAGGGCGTCTTGCCCCGCTGTGTCTTGTAGGCGAAATCAAACCCGCCATCCTGGCACCGCCATACGTATTTTCCGTTGGAGACGTTGATCAGCTTGTGGGCGTCGTCTTCCATCAACTCGCCGTCGCGCAGTCTGGCCAGCGCCGCCGCAAACTCCGGCAACGCGCTCCGCCAGCTGCCGAAATAGTTGGGCCGCAAATTGTTCAAGTCAAGTTCTTTCATCTTGCGTCGTCGTCGTGTTCCCAACATCCTCCCTGTCCTATGGATAATATAACGCGCCTGAGGTCAAACAGCGAATGCCATTCGCTCAGTCGGCATCAGCGGAGCACCTTGGCCAACCACCCAAATTCGGCGGATGACAGGATTCAGTCATAATCTTGAAAAAGCCACCCAAATAAGCATGATTTCAGCCATTTCAAGTTGCAGAAACCTCATTCGATAATATATTTAATCAAAATCAATCAAAATCTTTCATTTTCAATCACGTAAACATGCAGAAGGACATTTTCCATCGCCTGCTTGCGACCGAGCGTGAGCAGTTGGTTTTGGGACATGTGCGCGAGTCGGAAGTCGCCCCGGTGGCAGAGTTGTGCCAGGCGCGGTCTGTGTCGGAGGTGACAGTTCGCCGCAACCTTCAGAGTCGGCATGCCCGTGGTTTCCTGGAGCGTATTCATGACGGCGCCGGATTGAAGCCGCATCCCAGGGAGAACAAGCCGATATTCATGGCGAATAAAAGCAAGTGTACCAAGAAGATGCAGCGGATAGCCGCCAAGGTTGCCAATCTGGTCGTTGAAATAGTCGCCTTTCGTGCCCCTGGACAGGAGTTGCGGGCGATTCCCTCCGAAACCTCACTTTTCAACTACGACTGCCGAATGCGCTAATTTCCCTGCAAGCCGCTATGACCACACCGATTTGGCAATGGCAATTGGATGATGACAGCGTCCTCCATCCCTGGTTGGAGGACGAGGGAGCGCGGCAGATCGTTAAATCCTCGCCCATTCGAGAGGTCTTCACCGTCCGCGACGCGGCTGGTCGGCAGTATCATGTCAAGCACAGTCGGCCTGGTTGCCTGGCGGATCGCCTTGGCTGGAAGTTGAAGCGGGAGTATCTGCTGGGGCGCCGGTTGCGCCAGCTGGGCCTGCCCTGCCCCGAACCGGTCGCTTGGGGACATTGCGGAAGCGAGGAGCTGCTGGTCACGGCGACGGTTCCAGAGGCCCGGGCAGCGTCTGTATACCTGGAATGCATACAGGACGAGGACAGTCGGCGCGAGTGCCTGGAAAAGTATGCCGAACTGGCGGGACGTCTGTGGTGCGCCGGCTTCTATCATTTGGACATGCACCTCGGAAATGTCCTCGTCGACAGGCGGGGCGAACTGCTGCTGGTCGACTTGAACGGCATTCGAAAGCGTCCCTGGCCGGGCTGGCTCTTCGACAGGCGTTGCCTCCTGCGCCTATTGGCGAAATTCACCAGCTTCGCCAATCTTCAAAGAGAGGAATCGCGCGCGCTGGTCTTGAGGCTCCTCCTGCACAGCGGCATCCTGGACGACATGCGCGAGGCGCAGAAGGTTATCGCCGAGTGCGCCGAGTTGCGTCTGCGCGAGCGCCAGCGCAAATTGCCCAAGCGCCGCGAGAAGGCGCTGAAAGGGGAGTATTTCGGTTCCCTGCTGACCACCCATGACGGCATGGTCCTGCACCGCCGGAGAAGCGGGGCGGGGGAGCCTTTGCCCTACAATCTCGAATCCTCGCTGAACTTCTCTTTGCCCCATGACGAGGCGCAGGAATACTGGCTGACCGGACTCCTGGAACCTGAAAAACTGAACGGCAAACCGCGCCCCACCGCCTGGCTGCTCAGGCCAGACGGCGTGGACCTCATCGTCTTCCCCTGACGCCAAGAAACCAGGGTAGAATTGAAAAAGTAAGGGAATTATATAGTTTAGTTTCCGTGCGTGGCTTCATGGACGACCTAATCCTAACAGACTTGACCATCCAAGAAACTCAAGTATATAATTGCCTTTTTTTTCGGTTGGGTTCCGCGCAATGGGAAAAGTGTGTCATCTTATTGCAAATGCCTTGATCGCCATAAAACCGACTTCTCCATGAAAATCATTGTCTGCATCAAGCAAGTGCCTGGCACGGCCCAGGTCGAGATCGATCCGAAGACGGGCGTGCTGAAGCGCGACGGCGTGGAGTCGAAGATGAATCCCTACGACCTCTACGCCATCGAGACGGCGCTGCGCATCCAGGCGCAGTGCGGCGCCCAGGTCACCGCGCTCACCATGGGGCCGCCGCAGGCGGAGGCGGTGCTGCGAGAGGCCTTCATGATGGGCGTGGACGACGGCGTGCTGCTCTCCGATCGGCGCTTCGGCGGGGCGGATGTCCTGGCGACCTCCTACACGCTTTCGCAGGGCGTGCGGGCGGCGGGAGGCGCGGATCTCATCCTCTGCGGCAAGCAGACGACGGACGGCGACACCGCGCAGGTCGGCGCCGAGCTGGCGGAGTCCCTGGGGATTCCGCATGTGACGGGGCTGCTTCGCCTGCGCGAAGTCACGGCGACGGGGCTGGTCGCGGACCTCGACCTGCCGCTGCAGATCGAGACGGTGCGGATTCCGTTCCCGTGCCTGGCCACGGTCGAGAAGGGCATCTTCGAACCGCGCCTGCCGTCGTTCCGACGCAAACTCGCGACCGCTGACCGCCCGATCCGCAGGATCACGCTGGACGACCTTCCAGACCGCGACCCGATGCACTATGGCCTCAACGGCTCCCCGACGCAGGTGCAGCGTATCTTCCCGCCCGAAAGCCACCGCAGCCAGGAGCATTGGGAGGGCGCGCCCGACGAACTGGCCGCGCGCCTCCTTGAGCGCCTCGATGAACAGAAGTTCCTCCAGCAGCCGAGGTAACCGCCATGGCATATATCAAAATCCATCCCGAAAAAGTGCAGGACGCGGCGGCGGTGGCCGCCATCTGCCCGTTCCACGCCATCGAGGTCCAGAATGGCCGCCTCTCCATCAACGCGGGCTGCCGCATGTGTCGGCTCTGCGTGCGCAAGGGCGGCGGTGTCTTCGAGTATGTGGAGGAAGAGGAGAAGACGCCGCAGGTCGACAAGAGCGCGTGGCGCGGCGTCTCGGTCGTCGCGGAGGTGACGGCGGGGCGCGTGCATCCCGTCACCTTCGAGTTGCTGGGCAAGGCGCGTGAACTCGCCGCGAAGGTCGGCCATCCCGTCTACTGCGTCCTGATCGGCGACCAGGTCGCCCCGCTGGCGCAGGAACTGCTGGAATATGGTGCGGACGAGGTGTTCCTGTATGAGGATCCCGCGTATCGCCACTTCCGCATCGAGCCGTTCGCGGCGGCGGTCGAGGAGTTCATCCAGGGGGTGAAGCCCTCGGTCGTGCTGGTCGGCGGGACGGTCACGGGGCGGTCGCTGGCGCCGCGCGTCGCGGCGCGCTTCCGCACGGGGCTCACCGCCGACTGCACGCAGCTGGACATCTCCGAATCGACCGACCTCGACCAGATCCGCCCTGCGTACGGCGGCAACATCATGGCGCATATCCGCACGCCGCGTCATCGTCCGCAGTTCGCGACGGTGCGCTACAAGATCTTCCCGATTCCCGCAAAATGCGCGCCGCACGGCAAGGTCACGCGGCGCGGCGTCCCGACGGCGGCGCTGGCCTCCGCGATCGAGATCCTCGCCGTCGCCGAGAAGGCGCGCGAGGCGGGCATCGAGGAGGCCGAGGTGATTGTCGCGGGCGGGCGCGGGCTCAAGAAGCCCGAGGATCTCGCGCTGCTGGAAGAACTCGCGGGGCTGCTGAACGGGCGCGTGGCCTCCACGCGCGCGCTGGTCGAGGCGGGCTGGACCGATCCGCGCCAGCAGATCGGCCTGAGCGGCCGCACGGTCAAGCCGAAACTCCTCATCGCATGCGGCATCTCGGGGGCGATCCAGTTCGTCGCGGGCATGAACGGCGCCGAGCAGATCATCGCCATCAACACCGACCCGAACGCGCCGATCTTCAAGGTCGCGCACGTCGCCATCCTCGGCGACCTCTACCAGATCCTCCCGCGCCTCATCGAATCCATCAAACTCCGAAAGGCAGCCCCATGAACACCGACCAATACAAGACCCTCGACGCGGCAGACCTCGACTTCCTCCGCTCCGCCTGCGCCCCTGAACGCGTCATCCCAGGCCCCGATGTCGGCGAGGACTTCTGCCACGACGAACTCTCGGGGACGCGCCACCGCCCCGACGTCCTTGTCAAGGCCGCCTCCACGCAGGAGGTCTCCGCCGTCATGAAATACGCCTTCGAACACCGCATCCCCGTGACCCCGCGCGGGCAGGGGACGGGGCTGGTCGGCGGCGCCGTGCCGCTGCTGGGCGGCATCCTGCTGGACTTGAGCGGCATGAACCGCATCCTCGAACTCGACGAGACCAATCTGACGCTGACCCTCGAACCTGGCGTGCTCCTGATGGAGGTCGTGAAATACGTCGAGGAGCGCGGCTACCTCTATCCGCCCGACCCAGGCGAGAAGAGCGCCACCATCGGCGGCAACATCAGCACCAACGCGGGCGGAATGCGCGCCGTCAAATACGGCGTCACCCGCGACTATGTGCGCGGCCTCGAAGTCGTCCTGCCCGACGGGACGGTCACCGAACTCGGCGGCAAGGTCGTCAAGAACAGTTCGGGCTACAGCCTCAAGGACCTCGTGGTCGGCTCCGAGGGGACGCTGGCCATCGTCACCAAGGCCATCCTGCGGCTGCTGCCGCTCCCCAAGTGCAAGATCAGCCTGCTGGTGCCGTTCCCGACCTTGCAGGCGGCCATCGAGACCGTCCCAAAGGTCATCCGCTCCAGTTCGGTGCCGACCGCCGTCGAGTTCATGGAGCGCGAGGTGATCCTCGCCTCCGAGGAGTTCCTCGGACGGAAGTTCCCCGACAACAGCGCCGACGCCTATCTGCTCCTGACCTTCGACGCCGCCAGCCCCGCCGAACTCGAACTCGCCTACACCTCCGCCGCCCATATCTGCCTCGACGCGGGCGCGCTCGACGTCTTCCTCTCGAACACGCAGGAGCGCAACGAGGCGATCTGGTCGGCGCGCGGGGCCTTCCTCGAGGCCATCAAGGCCTCCACGACAGAGATGGACGAGTGCGACGTCGTCGTCCCCCGCAAGCATGTCGCGGAGTTCATCCTCTTCGCGCGCACGCTCCAGGAAAAGCACGACATCCGCATCCGCTCCTTCGGCCACGCGGGCGACGGCAATCTCCACATCTACATCCTCCGCGACGACCTGCCCGAAGGCGAGTGGCACACGCGCCTGGAGGCCGTCTTCCAGGATCTCTACCACAAGGCGCGCGACCTCGGCGGACAGGTCTCGGGCGAACACGGCATCGGCTTCGCCAAGAAGCCGTATCTCGCCGATTCGCTGAACCCCGCCAACCTGGCGCTCATGGCCGCCATCAAACGCGCGTTCGATCCAAAAAACATCCTGAATCCCAATAAGATCGTTGCGCAATAGGCGAGGGGTGCGAAAACCAGGGCAATCTTCGGGGAGCCCAGACCCCAGACTTCAGACCCATCTTCGGGACCCCAGACCCCAGACCCCAGACCCATCTTCGGGACCCCAGACCCAAGACCCATCGCGACCCCAGACTTCAGACCCCAGACCCATCGCGACCCAAGACCCGAGACTTTAGACCCGATTTCGGGGACCCCAGACCCCAGACCCCAGACCCATCTTCGGGACCCCAGACCCCAGACCCAAGACCCATCGGGACCCCAGACCCAAGACCCAAGACCCATCGGGACCCCAGACCCCAGACCCAAGACCCCTCGTTCTGTGCCGGCCCATTTTTGGGCCGGTGAAAGCCCCATAATCTGCTACCCCTCCCATGCCTCCGCAATTTGTCTTTCAGATGATCGGCATGTCCAAGTACTACGGCGACAAGCCAGTGCTTCAGGACTTCTACCTCTCCTTCTATCTCGGCGCCAAGATCGGCATCGTCGGCGAGAACGGCGCGGGCAAATCGACCCTGCTGCGCATCATGGCGGGGGAGGACACGGAGATCCAGGGGACGGCGACCATCACCAAGGGCATGCGCGTGCTGCTGGTGCCGCAGGAGCCGCAGCTCAACCCCGACAAGGACGTGCGCGGCAATCTGGAGGAGGCGATGGCGCCGATCCAGCGGCTCATCGACCGCTACGACGAGGTCATGGCGCACATGGGCGACGAGGGCCTCTCCGAAAAGGAGACGAACAAACTCAACGACGAGTTCGACTTCCTCCAGAACGAGATCGACCGCCTCGACGGCTGGAACATCGACCATCTCCTCGACGTCGCCAGCGACGCGCTCGTCCTTCCGCCCGACCATGCCGACGTCAAGACCCTCTCAGGCGGAGAACGCCGCCGCGTCGCCCTCTGCAAGGCGCTGCTCTCCAAGCCCGACCTGCTGCTGCTGGACGAGCCGACGAACCACCTGGACGCCGAGACGATCACCTGGCTGGAAGGCGCGCTGCGCGACTATCCTGGCACGGTCATCATCGTCACGCACGACCGCTACTTCCTCGACCACATCACCAAGTGGATCCTCGAAATCGAGAACGGCCGCGGCATCCCCTTCGAGGGCAACTACTCCTCGTGGCTCCAGCAGAAGCAGGAGCGGCTCCGCCAGGCCGAGAAGCGCGAGACCACCCGCCAGAAGATCCTCGCGCGCGAACTCGAATGGCTCTCCGCCACCCCCGCCGCCCGCCAGAAGCAGAACCAGGCCCGCATCACCCGCTACAACGAACTCGCCTCCCAGACCTTCGAACTCGCCAAGGACGAACTCACCATCCAGCTGCCGCCTGGCCCCCGCCTCGGCGACAAGGTCGTCGAGGTCTCTCACCTCTCGAAGAGTTTCCGCGACGGCGCACCGCTGATCCAGGACGCCTCATTCACCGTGCCGCCTGGCGCGGTCGTCGGCATCATCGGCCCCAACGGAGCAGGCAAGACCACCCTCTTCAAGATGCTCATGGGCCTCGAAAAGCCCGATTCAGGCACCATCGAGATCGGCTCCACCGTGCAGATGTCCTATATTGACCAAAACCGCGACGAACTCGTCGACTCCCGCACCGTCTACGAAGAGATCACCGACGGCCTTGAAAACCTCGAGGTCGGGGGCAAACTCCTCAACGGCCGCGCCTACGTCTCCAAGTTCAACTTCCGCGGCCCCGCCCAGCAGAAACTCGTCGGGCAGCTCTCGGGCGGCGAGCGCAACCGCGTCCACCTCGCCAAACTCCTGCGCAAGGGCGGCAATCTGATCCTCCTTGACGAGCCGACCAACGACCTCGACGTCAACACCATGCGCGTCCTCGAAAACGCGATCATCGACTTCCCTGGGTGCGCGATGGTCATCAGCCACGACCGCTACTTCCTCAACCGCATCTGCACGCATCTCTTGCTCTTCGAAGGGGACGGGAAACTGGTCTGGTTCCCTGGCAACTTCGAGGACTATGCCGCCAAATACCTTTCCAATGAAAACGACTTCGAACACCGCCGCGAACGCTACCGCACCTTCTAAGGCGCTGACCAAGGCGCAGACCGCCGAACTCTACCGTCGCCTCGCGGAGGTCATCGATCCCAAGCCCGAACTGAACTTCCGCAACCGCCTCGAACTGCTCGTCGCCGTCGTCCTCTCCGCCCAGGCCACCGACAAGTCCGTCAACGCCGCCACCGCGACCCTCTTTGAGCGCTGCCACACGCCCCAGGACTACCTCGACCTCGGGCAGGAAGGCCTGGAGGAGGCCACCCGCACCATCGGACTCTACCGCAACAAGTCCAAGGCCATTCTCGGCATCTGCAGGGCGCTCCTTGAGCGCTTTGGCGGCGAAGTGCCTGGCACCCTGGAGGAACTCCGCTCACTCCCTGGCGTCGGACTCAAGACCGCCTACGTCGTGCTGAACCTCGGCTTCGGCGTCCCCGTCATCGCCGTCGACACCCACATCTTCCGTGTCGCCAACCGCACCAGGCTCGCTCCTGCCAAGACCCCCGAGGAAGCCAGCGCCCTCCTCATGCAGCGCACCCCGAAGCAGTACCTCCTCGACGCCCACCACTACCTCCTCCTCCATGGACGGTACACCTGCACCGCCCGCAATCCCAAGTGCGGGGAGTGCGTGCTCGCGGGGTTGTGCCCGTCAAAAGGGGCTTGAACTGGTAAAAGGGCGAGGTTTGTCGGCATGGTCGGCATGGGCAGTCTGTCGGCATGGTCGGCAGGGTCGGCATGGGCAGTCTGTCGGCATGGTCGGCAGAGCCGGCATGGCCAGTTTGTCGGCATGGTCGGCAGAGCCGGCATGGTCAGTTTGCCGGCATGGGCGGCATGGCCGAGGTTTGTCGGCATGGTCGGCATGGAGTGCATTGAACAAACTCTGGATTTGCGCGTTTTTCCATGAAGAAATTGCTTCGCAAAATCTTCTTTGTCGATGCCCCCGCCAAGGGGACGTTCTTTGGCATGACGGCGTTCATTGTCCTGCCATGGATGTTTTTTGCCGCCCTCGGAGTATATGTTCGCTTTGATTTACCCGGGACCGCGAGTCGTCTTGGCGGATGGCTCGCTCCAGAATGGATTTTCCTGGCTACCGTTTTTTGGGTGTGTGCCATGGAAGCCGCCGCCGGCTTCTTTTCCCCGCGTTCCAAGGCTGGATATTATACCCTTTGGTGCGTCACTCATACGGCAGCCGCGCTAACCGTGATTCTGGGGACGCACACAATCCTTGCCATGGATTGGGGCGACATCATTGGGGAGCCATTGAATGTGGTTGGCATTGGTTTCCTAAGCATCTCATTCTGTATCTGCGGAGCATGGGGATATTCCCTCTGGCTCATCCTGCAAGGATTCTTGCATGTCATCCGCCACCGCCTGAAAAAGTTATGCCTGTTCCTGTGCGCCGTTGCGGTTATTATTTGCTTCTATACGGCTTTCCTGTCCTGGGGTGGAATCTGGGGCATCCCCCTGCTCATGGCCGCATTGCCGTTTCTGGGCTGGCTTGGCTTGCAATTGCGCCGTTCCCGCGTGGCACAGGCAATTGGAACCGCGCTGGTCTGGATGGCGGCCTTGGACTTCGCGCTCAGCGCCGTCATTTATTTCAATAGTTTTAAAGAGCAGGAATTAGGTTTCTATTATGCCATGTCGCATGACATCTATTTCACAACGATCTGCTTTTGGGTTGGGCGGTTCTTTGACTTCTATTGGGGGAACGTATGGCCGGCTTTGTTCTATCTTTGCGCCGCCACAATTCTGTTCGCCGCGTTCCTGACCTGCCGTCTGGTGGCGAAGGGCTGCGGTGTATCGGGCAGGGCCCTGCTTGGCAAGAGTGTCTATGCGCTATGGGGGATTTCCGCAGTGGTCTACCTTGCCTCGTTCGGGGTGGTGCTGCATGACCGGCATGCTTACCGCCAGGTCCAGGCGGCGTTGGAAAAGGAGTTCGGATGCCCATTGCAACGCAGTTCGCTCAACCGTTTCTTCCCGCCACAGCCGCCAAATGCGCAGGAGTTCTGGAAGGACTTTGAAGCCCATGCCCGGGGGTTGGACCCGGTGATGGATGAATTCTATAAGTTTTATCCAGAATACTGGAAGGGGAATGTCGAGACGATGCAATTCAGCATGTTTCCTGCAGAGACGGCGCAGGCTTTGCGGAAACTCCTGCTAAAATCGCCGTTGCCCGAATTGGAACGGCGGTTGGATCAGCCGTTGCCGTTTATTCATGAGAATCACAGGCACGAGTTCAGGATCGATCGTCTGGGTGGTTCAGATTCTCTCCCGTGGGAGGCGGTCCGCAAGGTCGGGACGCTGGTTCTGTGGCGGTTGTTCTTTGCCTTGGAGGATCAGGATTTCCCACTGGCGAAGACATGTTTCCAACGCATGCGGAACATTGTGGATTGGATGTCCGTTCAACGTGCCTATAATCCATTTTCCGTTTTTCACAGAGAACGGTTGTTTTGGCTCAAGCCGATGGTGTTGTTGAGCAGCACGCCCCTTGCCACCGAGGAATGGCTGCAAGAGCAGGAGGCGCTGCTTCTGGCTGCTGAAGCCAGATTGCCGGAGGCGGAACAGCGGCAGCAATTCTATGTCGCCCTGGATACGGTTGAAACGGATCGATGGTTTTGGGATGGCTGGCATGAATCGGATCGAGACGGGACCCGCTATGTGCGGGGAATGGGTTCTCTGCAATGGCTCTTCCCGACTGTCGGTGCCGCCCTGATCCATCAATCGGCACAACACGGGTTGCGCCACGCGCACTGGATCGTCACGACAGGCCGGAAGCAATTGGCGCGCTACCGCATGGCGCGCGGGATGCTGATGGCCGCGCGGCTGCGCCGTCAACAGGGCGCCTGGCCAGCGGAAGTGAAGAACCTCCCGGAGGATCCATTTCGGCCCGGCCAGCCCCTCCATTACCACCACGGCAAACGGGAGGTGGAGTTGATGGTGCGCCGCGAGGAAAAATGCGAGGGCTTCGAATGCGACTGCAAGACGTGCAAGCCCCAATGCAATTGTGAACATCCTCGGACGGACTACGTGTGGCGCAAGGAACCCCGCGTCATTGAAGTCGTCCAGATTTGGAACGTCGGCCCCGAAGGCATCGACGACATCAGCGCGTACCGAACCGAATCGAACGACCTCCAGATGCTCCTCTGGCCTGGCCAGTTTACTGGCGGATTACGGGAGAATCCAGCGTCGGAGAAGAAGTGAGCGGAGACGCGTTTCCCAAAAGTGGAGGACACCATTTCGACTCAGCCGCCAAACAAAAGGACACCATTCATGCAACCGTTAGATGAACTCTGCCGCCTGCTGCGGCAATCCAAGCACGCCATCGCCCTGACGGGCGCGGGCGTCTCGACCCTCTCTGGGATACCAGACTTCCGTTCCGCCAACGGCCTCTACGCCCACGACTGGCACGGCATGCGCATCGAGGACATCCTGTCGATTGACGTCTTCCGCGCCCACCCCGAGTATTTCTACGAACTCAAGATCTTCATCCAGCCAGAGGACAAATACCAGCCCTGCATTGTCCACACCACCCTTGCCGAGCTGGAGCGGGCGGGGATGCTCAAGACCGTCTACACCCAGAACATCGACCGCCTGCACACCATCGCGGGCTCGCAGGACGTCGTCGAACTCCACGGCTCCGCCAACACCAACCACTGCCTGCGCTGCCAGGCCGAATACCCGTTCCGCGACATCGTTGACACCGCGCTCAAGGGCGAGGTGCCGCGCTGCCCCAAGTGCGGCGGCGTCATCAAGCCCGACATCGTCTTCTACGGCGAAAACCTCAACGAGGACAACCTCGACCGCGCCTTCCGCGACTTCCAGCGGGCCGACCTGGTGCTGGTGCTGGGAACCAGCCTCGTCGTCCATCCCGCGGCCTCCCTCCCCGAACTCACGCTGCAGCGCGGCGGGAAGGTCGTCATCGTCAACGCCCAGCCGACGGGCCTCGACCGCTACGCCGCCCTCCATTTCGACGACCTCAAGGCCACTTTCGAGCATGTCCACCAGTGGCTGCAGGGAGCCGGGGATACACATCCGGGGCAATGACATCATGGCCTCCTTCCCGAATCCATTGCCCCATTTGCGCCGCCGCAAATGGGACTATTGCGTCCTGCTGCTCTGGTGCGCCATAAGCCTCGCGCTGCTTGCGCACCACGAGCCGTGGCGCGACGAGGTACGTGCCTGGATCCTTGCCGCGACTTTGAATCCATGGCAATTGTTGAATGCCATGCAATACGACGGCCATCCTATCCTCTGGCACTATTGGCTGAAACTCTTCACCGTCTGGCGTCATCCCGATGCCCTTTTGCTGGCTAGTTGGCTGCTTTGCCTGATGGGATCCGCCCTTTGGATTTTCCGAGCCCCATTTCCCCCGTGGTTTCGTTGGACTTTTCTGTTCACGGCTCCCATGCTCTACTGGTTTCCAGTCATCAGCCGAAACTACGCGTTGTTCCCGCCGTTGCTCTTCGCCATCGCCGCGCTCCATCCACGCAGATGGGAGCATCCGTGGTGGTATGGCATGCTTGTTGCGCTTCTTGCCAATACCCACCTGACCATCGAAGGCGTCGTCCTAAGCCTCTTCCTTATCGACCTCCACGACATCTGGGAAGCCAGACGCAATGGCCTGAGAGAATGGCATCGTCGCCTCATCGCCCCAGCATTGACATTGCTTGGGGTGTTGGGCGCGTTCCTCACGGTCATCCGCTCGCTGTTCCGATCTGGCTGGGCTGCCAGCGACAGTCCAAACAAGTCCCAGTGGGTTCTGGACAACATCCATAGATTCGGCACGAATGTCGCCATCTTTGCCTACCGCAACCAGTTCACCTTTCTTCCGTTGTTTTTGCTGGCTGTTTTCATTATATTCTATCTTTTTTATACTGCACACAGGCGTGCCACACCAAGGCCGGGGAGATGGTTCATCCTCTGCCTGGCGTCTTTCGGTCTTTTCGCCACGGCGGTCGCCTTTTCCCTTCATCTTGACTGCTGGTGGTTTTTGCCAGTCTATCCCATTGCGTTGATGCTCCTTGTCTTTCCGGGGTGCTCCTGGCGCTACGCGCTTGGCATGGTCCTTTCGTTCGGGTGGCTGCTCGTGCTCGTTTTCATTTGTGTATCGTTTCTTCCTCAGCGGATCTTCCTGCTGCCGCTCTTTGCCGTTTTTTTCGGTTGGCTGGAGGCTCATCGCCTATCTGCTCCTCCGTCGCGGCCGAGATCATTTGTGCAGAATTGGACTCTGCATGTCCTGCCATTTACGGCCTTTGCTTTGTTTTGCGCAATTTGGATCGGATTCCAAGACTGGAAATACCGTTTCTCCGATTTGGAATCCTGCGCCAAGTTCATCAATCAGTACATTCCACGGCAATTGCCACTGTCGCAACTATACATGGATGCTGCCACCGTCCACTTGTACGCCTATACCCGACGCCCGATTCGCGTCTATCAATATGGCGTCGAACTGACATTCGACCCGGGCAATCTGGGCCGGCGATACGCCACGCGACCATTTGAGGAGATGCTCTACCACGCATTGTCCCAGCGCACCGCGCTGATTTTCCCCCGCACCCCACAGGGGAAGGAGATCGCCGGCATGATGATGGCCCGGTTTGGATATCGTTGCGTCTACCAGAGTCCACCACGGATTCTCACTGATGACGCCTTCATCATTCTGCTGCCGCCGTGATTGCTTTTCCCTTGCTATGATGGGACGCTGGACTTTGGACGTTGGACGGGACTTTGGACAGGACGCTGGACTTCGGACTTTGGACGGGACTTTGGACAGGACGCTGGACTTCGGACTTTGGACGGACGGCGGCTGGGCTTTGGTCGGCGAAGAGATCCTTTTTCGCTTCCCCATAAGGGGCGGCAACTGTTGCTCGTGACACTGGCACGCCGCATGGCGAAATGATGGTGGAACCGACCATCTTGGTGACCAGAGTTTTTTCACCCCCGTTGACAGATGATCCGGACTTCCCGCGTATTACCAATAGTGGAATTGCCGAAACGCAAAAGGAGATGACATGCAGGGAATCAAAGTCAGATGGAGCGACCAACTGGAAAGGCTGGCGGATGCATTTCGAAAAACCTGGGAGGAGGAGAGCCGTGCCGCGCAGGATCCCTTCGCGAAGGTCTGCGTCGTGGTGGAAGACTGGGCCACGCGGGAATGGCTGAAGCAGCATTTTCTGCTGGATGGGCAGGGCGGGCAGCTCTTGCTGAATCTGGAGTTTGTGTTGTTGCCAGTGCTGGTGAGCAACTGGGTCGCCGCGCAGGCACGCGGCATTTCGCCGCGCCAGCGTCACGCTTCCGAGCACCGCTATTCGCAGCCGATGCTGACCTGGCGCATCTACCGCATCCTCGAAAACGAGCCCGCCGACGGCGAACTGGCGCCCCTGCTGAAGTATGTCGGCACCGATGCGGAGGCCATGGTGCGTCGGCGCTATGCGCTGGCGGCGCGGCTGGCGCAACTCTTTGACGACTACCTCAATTCGCGCTTCCGCCTGCTGCGTGGCTGGGAGCAGGGCACTACCACCCCCGCCGTTCCTGCCTGGCAGGCGGCGCTCTATCGCCGTCTCGTCGCGGAAGACTCCGACACCTATGCCAGGGAATACGACGAGGCGCTGCGTACAGGCGGGGATGGCAGGGCGTTCGAGAACGGCTTCCCGCGCTATCTCTCCATCCATCTCTTCGACGTCTCCTTCCTGCCAGAGGCGACGCTGTGCATCCTGCAGAAGATGTCGGAAACGACTCCCATGACCTTCTGGACGTTCAATCCAGAGGCGGATTGGCTGGGCGAGACCCCGTCGCGGAGCGAGGCGGCGAGGAGTCTGAAGTCGCAGTTGATGGTATTGTTGCGCCGTCAGCGCGAGGCGCTGGAGCAGGGCGGGGAGCCGACGGCAGAGCATTTGGAACCAGTCTACAATACCTCGGAGGAGCGGCTGCTGGGGGCGCTGGCCTCAGGCGCACGCGGCCTCATCGGTGCCCAGGCCGAATGGGCGGGCCCCGAAGATGTGCTCGCAGGGGAGGGCGGTCCCATGCTGCAGACGCTGCCCACGTTGCCGATCGAGGTGCACCGCTGCTACTCGCCGCGTCGCGAACTGGAGGCGCTGAAAGAGGCGCTCCTGGACTTCTTCGAGACGCATCCCGAGGCCTCCGCGCACGATGCGCTGGTGCTGTGCACGGACTGGGGGACCTACGCGCCGCTCGTGGAACTGGTCTTCGGCGGCGATCTCAACGCTCCCGACTACATCCCCGTCGTCCTGGCGGGTGGCATCCCTGGCGAAACCCCACTGACGCGTTCCTTCCGCGACCTCCTCAACTTCCGCCGCAACCGCTTTGAGGCGTCGTCGGTCTTTGCGCTGCTGAGCCTGCCTGCCATCCGCAATCGGGCGGGGCTTGACGAGGAGGGTGTCGAGACACTGCGCAACTTGGCGCAAACTGCCTGCCTGCGCTGGGGGTATGACGACGACGATGTGAAGCGCATCTTGAAGACGGATCACCTGCCTGCCTCGCCCGCCCCCTATACATGGTGCCATTGGCTTGACCAGCTGGCGGTCGACTGGCTCTATGGACCGCGAGCCTCCGAGACGCAGTTGGTCGAGGTGCCAGAGGTGGGGGCGCTGCTCCCCCAGGGCCCCGTCGAGGGCCAGACCCGCGTCGCCTGGATTGCCGCCATCTGGGATTTCGTGCGGCGGCTGAAGGCATTCCGCGATCGCTTCGCCCAGGGGCGCAGGGATACCCCACAGGCCTGGATGCAGGCGCTGCTGGAGACGGTGGACGACTTCTACCTCGCCGACGATGACAATGTCGCGGAACTGGCGCAGGTGCGCCGCTGCATCGACTCCGTCGCGGCGAATATCGCGCGGGCTGGGCTGGAGGAACTCGACGGCGAAGCCTTCGTCGGCGCCGTCTTGGGCGCGCTGTCCAGCGCGATTCCGCGTTCCACCACGCCTGCGGACGCAGTGCTCTTCGCCCCGTTGAAGCACACTGCGGCGACCCCGCATCGCTTCGTCTGGATCTGCGGGCTCAACGATGGCAAGTTCCCCGTCCTGGAATACCGTGCCTCCTACGATGAGATCGGGCGCCATCCGACCTTGCTTGACACTGGCTCGCGCGAGCGCGGCGCCTTCGCGCTGCTCAAGGCGATGCTGGGGGTGCGCGAGCGGCTGGCCTTCAGTTACATCGGCATGGACATCCGCACCAACCGCGAAGAGCCTCCCTCGATATTGCTGACGGCCTGCCTGGATTATCTGAAGGAGCGCCACTGGAATGAGGAGGAAAACACCTACACGCATCCGCTGCAGTCCTACAGCCCCCGCTATTTCCAGCCAGGCGAAAAACTCCCGCGCAGTCATTCGGCGGCTGACCGTGCCATCGCGGAGACGATCTTTCGGCGGACCCCGCAAGCTGATGCCGACGGCAGCATGGTGGCATTCCAGCTGCAGGAGGAGGGGGTGACTTGCATCTCCTTGGACGAGTTGACGGAATTCTACACCCGCCCGAATCGGTTCCTCATGCGGAATCGCTTGTTCTTCCGTGACGAGTGGTTCCAGACGACGCCTGAGGAGGAGGCGTTGGAGGCGGCGCTTGACACGCCTGAGACGCGTCAGATGCTGGAGGAAGAACCAGGCGGCGAGACGCAGGCGGCCCGCTATGCCGTAGAGCGTGGCCTGGCGCCAGACATCCCGCGTGCGCTGACGGCAATCCAGAATCTGCCGACGCAGACCCATCGGGATCAGACCGACCAGTTGGTATTCTGCAAGGACGAGAGTCGTTACAGCGTGGACGGCCCGTCGTTGGCGGAACTCTACCAGCGTTTCCTGGAAGAGGCGTCCGTGCAGCCTGGCAAGTGCCGTATGGAGGTCGATGGCAAGGCAGTCGAGTTGGTGTGGGAAAGTCGGCGTCTGGAGCTGGAGAATCGGACTGGCCCGCTTATTCATACCTTCTGCCATGTGGATGCGATATATGATTCTTCGAGGATGCGGGCGTGGTTGCTGCATCTGGCGGAACAGACGCTTGGTTCCTGCGCAACGGTGCTGCACAGTCCAGATGCCATCGCGCACTTCTTCCCCCCCATGCCTATGGAGGAAGCGCGTGGTCTGCTGACGGGGCTGGTACAGGCAGCGTTTGCGCCCTTGCCAGCGGACTATCCCGACCGCAACGCGGCCATCACCGCAGAAAGCCCTTACCAGTGGACGGAAGTGTCGCCTATCCTGGCGCAGCATAGTATGAAGGCCAATCAAAAAGGGAAGAAGAAGTAATCATGACGCAGCAGATTTTCAACAAGGAAATAGCGAAGCAGGGGTTCAATCTGGATGGGATGCATTTGGTCGCCGCCTCGGCGGGAACTGGCAAGACCTATAATGTCCAGAACATCTACGCGCGGCTGGTGCAGGAAAAAGGCCTTGCCGTCTCCAACATCCTGGTGATGTCCTTCACCGAGGAGGCGACGCGCGAATTGCGCGACCGCATCCAGAAGGTGCTCAGGCTGCTCCACCTGTATTGGGACCAGGGCGTCGAGGCCGTTGATGAGAAGGAGCGTGCCCGCGTTGAAATGCTCGCCCAATGCGCCAGGAGCAATGTCGGCGGGACCCTCGCGCAAAAGCGTGTCGAACTGGCCCTGCTGGAGTTCGACCAGGCCGCCATCTCCACGATCCACGGCTTCTGCAACCGCATCCTTTCCCGCTATGCCTTCGAGGCGGGGCGCGAGTTCCAGCCCGAACTCGCCACCGAGGGCGCGGGCGGGGCGCTTGCGCAACTCGCGCGGGACTGGTGGCGTACCCAGTATGACCAGGCGCCAGAGGAGTTCCGAAGCCAGTTGACTCTGGGCACGCTGGTGGGATATGTGCAAACCCTGGGAAGCAAGGCGGACGGACGGCTGGAGCCCCAGCCCGATTGCTCCACCCCCAACGGCTACCTGCTGGCGGCCGCGCAAAAAATCGTCGAGCAATACGAGGCGAAGCGCGCGACGCGGGAGACGCAGACCTTCGACGATCTCCTGCGCGGCGTCCGCGACGCGCTGCGCGACCCCAAAAACGGCCCATCCCTCGCCTGTCGTCTGCGGCAGGAATTCCAGGCCGCGCTGATCGACGAGTTCCAGGATACCGACCCTGTGCAATACGAAATCATCCGACGCATTTTCATCGAGGGGAACCTCCCCGTCTTCCTGGTCGGCGACCCCAAGCAGGCCATCTACTCCTTCCGCGGCGGCGACATCTTCACCTATCGCCAGGCCGTCCTGGACAAGAAACTGGAAGGGCACAAGTTCTACCTTGATCAAAATTTCCGTTCCACGCCCCGCCTCATGGCCGCCGTCAACGCAATTTTCCACGACCATGAGGGCACCAGCATTTTCGGTGATTCCACGATTGACTATCCAGTCGACATCACGCCCTCTCCCATTCCCGCACTAGAGGTTAATGGCGCGCCCGATCCCAAGCCGTTCCGTGTCATACGGGTCGATGGGGCGAAAGAACTGCTTTCGCAGGTGGTGGTCGCCGAGGTCGTGAAACTCCTGAACGACTACCGCGGCGTGCTCAAGCCCAAGGACGTTGCCATTTTAGTGAACAAGCACGCAGATGCGGCCACGTTGTGCGGCCAGCTGAAAGACCAGGGCGTTCCGTGCGTGACACAGAAGTCCGGCAATGTCTTTACCACTGATGGAAAGCCTTCCCGTATGGCGCGGGACTTCCAACTGGTGCTGCAGGCGATGGCGGGGCAGGGGGGGGTGAAAGCCGTCCGCAATGCGCTGCTCACGCCGTTTGTGGGGCTCTCCCCAGTCGAACTCCAGAACCTGTCGCAGGAGGGCTTCTCACAGTGGGTCGAGCGTTTCCAGGAGTGCAATGACCTCTGGTGGAAGCGCGGTTTCGCCGCCGCCATACGGCATCTGGAAGAAGCCGGGCGCCGTGATGGCATTGGCCTGCGGGAGCGCCTTGCGCGGCTGGCGGATGGCGAACGCCGCCTGGCGGACTATGGGCAGATGCTTGAACTCGCCTTCACCGTCATCCAGGAACGTGGCACCGCGCCGGACATCCTCCTGGACTGGCTGACGGAACGGCTGAGACAGGGCCCCAACGAGAGCGAAACCGAGGAGTATGCGCGCGGCTTGGAGAGCGAGGCTGACGCGGTGAAAATCATGACGCTCCACGTCTCGAAGGGGCTGCAGTTCCCTGTGGTGTTCATTGCCGACTGCAATGTGGACGCCTGGAAACAGACTGGTCTTGCCACCTTCCATGACGAGGAGGACGGGGCGCTGTTCTTGGCGGAAACGGAGGAAGCACGACAGCGTGCGACGGAGGAGGAACGGCAGGAAAAGCGTCGCCAACTCTACGTGGCGATGACCCGCGCCGAACGCCGAACCGTCGCCTTCTATCAAGTCTCGTCGCGCACGTCGCTTCATGAGCCGCTATCGGGTCTGTTGGAGAATGCGCGTCGCAATCACGCGGGCGATGCGGATGCGGATGGGGCGATCCAGTGGACGCAAGTCTCGGAGGCCCCTGCGGAAATGCCAGTGTATCAGCCAGAGGCGAACGACACGGCACTGGAAGCGGCGGCGCCCATTGGGCACCGCTTCGATCTGCGTCCCTCCAAGGGCAGTTACTCGTCGTTGAATCCCGCTCGCGACCATGACGCCAATGACGAGGGGCTGGACTTTGACAAATCCGACGGCGGTGCGGAGATGTCGGAAGGGCAGGGCGGCGACGGCATTTTCCAGATACCAGGCGGCATGCGCATCGGCAACTGCTGGCATTCGCTGCTGGAGCAAATCCCGTTTGATGCCGATGCGCAGGAGCTCGAGACCGCCGCGCGTGGCGCGCTGCAGGCCTACGGCTTCTCGCCCGAGGCCGCGCCTGCCGAGGGCGCGGAGAGTTATCTGGCGCTGACCGTACGGATGCTCCAGCGCACCCTTGCGTGGCCCCTGGAGGCCCCCGACGGCACGCGGTTCACGCTGCGCGACGTGCCGTGGGCAGACCGCCTCAGCGAGCAGGAGTTCTCCTTTTCCTCGCGTCTGGCGGTGCCAGACACGAAGGAACTGCGCGGCATCCTGCTGCGGCACTGGGGGGAGGAAGAGGCGCGCCAGCCATTCTTGAAGAGCCTCGACAATTGGGAACGCGAACTCCCGCGGGGCTTCTTCACGGGCGCCATCGACCTCCTGTTCCGCCATGGCGGATACTACTATGTGCTGGACTGGAAGTCGAATGTCCTTGGCGGGCGGCTGCATGCTTTCGGGCGGGCTGGGATCCAGGCGGAGATGGCGAAGCATGCGTACTTCCTGCAGTATCTGCTCTACTCCGCCGTCCTGCATCGTCATTTGCGGAAATCTCTTGGCGAGCGATACTCCTGGGAGCGGAACTTCGGCGGAATCCGCTACTGCTTCCTGCGTGGCATGGCGGCGGGCGGGGAGGCCCCCGTCTTCATGGACCGACCGTCGGAGGCGCTTCTGGATGATTTGTGCATGGCATTGGGAATGGAGGCGAAGGCATGATGGACAATTCTGATCAACGGGGGGAAATGACGGCGTGCCTGGTGGCGCGCATGACGGGCGGAGACGCGGTGGTCGCGGAGCTCTGCCGCAGGCTGGTCGAGGAGGAGTTCAACCGAGGCAGCGTCTGCATCCAGGTGACGCCAGAGGAGCGGGCGCGCCTGACGGCTTCGCCCGCCGTGGCGTCGGGTCTCTTCGTGCTGGCGGGCAACCGCCTCTATACTCGGCGGAACCACCGCTATGAGCAGGCGGTGCGGACCTGGATGGACGAGCGCGCGGCCTTGCCGCCCGAGGAGGCGCCGACAGTCCCTGAGACGGGCGTCTACGCGACGCTGAACACCGAGCAGCGGGAGGCGGTGCGGCAGATGTGCAGCCGTTCGTTCTCCATCCTGACTGGCGGCCCTGGCACTGGCAAGACCTATACCATCGCCCGTGCCGTCAGCCTGGCCCGACAGGGAAAACCCGATCTGCGGCTCGGGCTGGCCGCCCCCACGGGAAAGGCCGCCGCGCGTGTCCGCGAGGCGATGCGCCAGGAGGCCGCGGCCATGGGCATCGCCGCCGAGGAACTGCACGCCACCACCATCCACTCCCTCCTCGGCGCTTCCCATGACGGCGTCAACTTCCATCATCACCACGACAACCCCCTCGCCCTGGACTGGCTCGTCGTGGACGAGGCCAGCATGATCGACTTGCCGTTGATGGCGAAACTCCTGGACGCCGTCCCATCGCATTGCCGCCTGACTCTCGTCGGCGACGCCGACCAGCTCGCCTCCGTGGAGGCAGGGCACGTCTTCGGCGACCTCAGTCGGATTCCAGGCGTGCCGCTGACCCGTCTGGTGGACAGCAGGCGCTTCCCGCAGGGCGGCGCCATCCAGCGCCTTGCCGCCGCCGTCAATGACGGATCGGCCGAACACGCGCTGGCGATCCTCCGCGAAAACGCCCCTGAAATCCACTACACTGCGCTCGGACAGGAGAAATCCCCAGGGCGCTGGCCAGGCTTCCGCACTCTCATCGAGACGCATTTCCGCGGTTTCGCCTTGGCCGAAACCCATCAGGAGGCCTTGAAAGTCCTGGACAACTGCCGCATCCTCTGTGCCTTCCGCAGCGGTCCCTATGGTGTCAACGCCCTCAATGCATACGTCCAGTCCATCGCGGCGCATTTGGGGGAAGGCAAGGGCTGTCCCGTCCCCTGGATGATTACGCGGAATGACCGCGGCCTGGGTGTCAGCAACGGCGATGTCGGCGTCGTAATGCCGCAGGATCCCGAGCGGCTGTGGCTGCCGTCGGATACGCCTGGCGCCGAGCCATGGGCCGTGCCGCTGGCGCTGCTGCCAGATCGGGAACTGGCTTTCGCGACCACGGTGCACAAATCCCAGGGCTCGGAATTCTGCACTGTCGTCATCGTCCTCCCTCCAAATCCGCCAGAAGGCGACGGCGCCACGCTCCTCACCCGCGAAATCCTCTACACCGCCATTACCCGTACTCGTCGGGACGTTTTCCTCTTCGCAGGTGACGCCACCATTGCATCCTGTGCCAGCCGCGGCATTGAGCGCTGCACTGGTCTTGCAGACCGCCAGGGCGCTTGCCTGGCTTGAGCCGCAAGGGCGGCGCTCCTCTGGCTTGTGGAGGCCATTGGCCTTGTCGGGGACGGTGTCCCCGATGAGGCCGTGGTCATTTTTCCTTCCGAGACGCCAATATACGGGGAAGAGGTGCTATCTTATGGAACCGCTTGGTTTCCCCGCAGCGGGTGCCGTCGAGAAGGAGGCGCAGGAATGCACTACCCGAAATACGCGTTTTTCTATGATTTCCATACGAGTCCCGTGCTGCGTGGCATCGGGCGGAATTTCCATGCGGACGAGTTCGCGGAACGGCTGAAGCGCTGCGGCGTGGACTTCGTGAGTTTCCCCGCGCGCTGCAACATGGGGATGGCCTACTACGACACGAAGATCGGCATTCGGCACTACGGGCTGGATTTCGACCTCTTCGGCGAACTGTGCAGGGCGTGCACGGAGCGCGGCATCGCGGTCAACGCCTATTTCAATGGAGGCATCTCGCAGGAGGAGACGCGGCTGCATCCAGATTGGCGGGTCCGCCTGGCGACGACGCCGCCGATCGGCGCGGTGACGCCGTTTCTGCGCACGGCCTGCTGCAACACGCCGTACGGCGCCCATCTCAAGGCGATGATGCGGGAGGTCGCCGAGCGCTATCCCGTCGCGGGGTTCTTCGTGGACTGCATGGCGACAAACGGCTGCACCTGCGAGAGCTGCCTGGCGAAGATGGCGGCGGAGGGGATTGACACGACGGACGCGGCGGCGGTGCGCGCCTTCGCGCGCCGCAGCATCCTGGCGTTCGCGGGGGAATTGTCGGCGGCGGTGCGCTCGGTCAACCCGGAATTCCTGCTCTACTTCAACGGCATCGGCTACGAGGAGCAGTCGGAGATTTCCTCCTACCTGGACTTCGAGTGCATCCCCACGAAGGACGGCACTGGCTATGAATACCTGCCCATCATCAGCCGATACATGCGGACGCTGGGCGACCGCCCGCGCCTCAACATGACGGGGCGCTTCTATCTGTGGGGGGACTTCGGCGGGCTGCGCCCGGAGGCCGCCATTCGGCAGGAACTGCTGACGGGGCTGGCGCAGGGGATGCGCCCCAACATCGGGGACCATCTCGCGCCCGACGGACGTCTCTGCGAGGCCGCGCAACGGCAGGCGGAGCGCATCTTCGCGTTTCTGCAGGAGCGCGAGGAGTTCTTCACGGGGGCGGTCCCTCAGGCGGAGGTCGCCATCCTCTATCCGAGGCCGCAGGCGCAGATCTGGCAGGCGCCAGAGGTGCGCGGGGCGCTGCGGATGCTGGAGGAACTCCACGCGCAGTTCGACATCGTGACCGACGCAGGCGACTGGGAGCGCTATCGGCTGCTGGTGCTGCCTGACACGGTGACGCTGACGCCCGCCCAGACGCAGCGCCTGCAGGCGTATCTGCGGAACGGCGGAAAGGTCATCGGCAGCGGGGAATCTGGGATCATCGAGGGGCAGGGGGCCTTCCTGCCTGAATGGGGCTGCGAATCCCTGGGCGCGTGCGACTTCACCCCCGCGTTCTTCCCAGGCGACGGGATGGCGTGCGCCATCTACGCCGACGGGCTGCGTCTTCAGGCGACGACTGCGGAAGCGGCGCTGCCGCTGATCCGCCCGCTCGTCAACCACTGCTGGGACGGCATCTATCCGCAATACTACAATCCGCCAGGCGACCCGACGGAGGCGCCGTTTCTGGTGCGGACCGCACAAATCTCCCACTTCAGCCACCGAATCTTCCAGGGCTATCGGAAATATGCGCCGCAGAGCCTGCGGAAGGCATTCGCGTCAGAACTCAAGCGCCTGCTGCCCGAGCCGATGCTCGTGGCGGACGCGCTCCCGCAATATGTGCGCACGGCGGTAAACGCGCAGGGCGCGCGAACCATCGTCCATCTCCTCGCGCACATTCCCGAACGGCGAGGCGAGGATTGCGACATCATCGAGGACGACCTGCTGGTGCCGGAGACGGAGGTGCGCCTGCGCACCGCCGCGACCCGCGCGGTCCTGGCGCCAGATCGGCGTCCGTTGCCGACGCGACGGGAGGGGAAGTATCTTGTCGTGCGCGTCCCGCAGTTCGCAGGCAGCGCCATCTTCGCGGCGGAGTAAACGCTGTTCCCCAAGATGGCAGGCAATTGCCTGGCTAACGCCCCGAACACGGGATGGGGCGTGAACAAGGGGGGCGGTTCCGCCGCTTCCACCGCCCTTGTCATGCGGCATGCCCGTCGTCACACATTCACATGCATGGAGCCGCCTTTATGGTAGGCATGGTAATCCTGCCCGCCGAGACGCTCGCCGATCGAACTGACGCCATCCGTCTTGAATCCTGCAAGCGACGTGTTTTGTTTCTGAAGCTCGAAGTTGCCGCTTCCCAGCGCAATCGAGCGGAACAGCTCCTGCTGCGCCTTCGTAAGGGGAGCGCCTGGCTCGGGGATGGCCTCGCCGCGGGCGATCAACGTGGAGAGGAACTTGCATTCCACATCCATCTCGCCAGTGCGGTCCTTTCCGCTCTTGCAGTTCCAGCAGGGCACCTTGCCCATCAGATGACTCAGCACCGCGACGCGAGACGCAAACTTGTAGGCATCATGGGAGTCGCTGCGCTCGCTTTTGGTTCGGAAGATTTGCCGGCACTGGTCCAGGAGCGTCTGGGCCGCCGTCGCTTTCGGGTCGTCTGGATGGGCCTGGATGAACGTCTCGGCTTCCTGCGCAAGCGTGGCGAATGCCGCATTGTTCATTGCATCTGAAACGAGCCAGCCGCCCGTGAGGAGTTGAAAGGGCCACTTGAAGTTCACGGCCCCCGTGTTGACACCGAAGTTGAACTTCAGGACTTGGGGACGCACGGTGATCTGGCGCCCCTTGTACTGGAACGTGACACCAGTCTGCTCCACCGAATCCCAGGCCTCGCTCTGCTCCCTGAGCATGAAGCGTTCGTCCGAAGACGAGTTTCTCTGGAACTTGTGGCGCACTGGGTCGGGAGTGAGCAGCGAGACCGATGTCATCGACAGGTTGACGGTGATCGTGCCGTCCTCCCCTGCCTCTGGCAGTTGCAGATTGTTGCCCGCCCCGTCGTATTTCGCCAGGAACGCCGCGATCACGGCTTCCTTCGCACGGTTGGCATTTGCAGTGGTGCGCTCGTTGGCACTGCGGATTTCCCATGCGCAGTGCACGCCGTGGCGGATGCCCGTGAAGGCGGTCTTCGGCTCGCCGCCTGGATCGCCGACCGTCAGGTTCGTGACGGCAAGATTCACTGCGTGTTCCGTGTCCGCGCTATGGCACATGTAGCCATGGACATCTGGCGCGTAGGAATCCGCGATCGGCCCCCGTGGCGACTGCGCCGAGTGCCCAAGCTGCTCCGCAGGCGAAATCGTGCTTTTGAGTACGACGGGCTGGTTGCCCACGGATACCGAAATGGTCTTGTCGATGACTGGCCAGGGACGCGCGTTGAGAGCCTGGCGGAATCCGACCTTGACATTCCTGACGATATTCCCCGAGTCGATCCTGGCGCCTCGGACATTCACGTGCTCCTGCGTCAATTGCCGCTTGGCCTTGTCGATCAGGTCAAGAAGGAACGGCTTGATGTATTTGCTTTCCACTTCTTTTGAGAGCGCGATGCGGTCATGGAAATCCTGCCGCGTCTGCGGATCCGTGCTGAGCAGGGTTTTCGCGCGTTCCAACACGTTCGCGGCGGCGGCGTCGCCCCTCTGGACGGCTGTGTTGTGCATGGCGGTCAAGGCGTTGATGGCCGCCGACTGCCAGACATTCTTGTATTCATCGACGTTTGCTTCGGCGAGCGGGCGGTTGTCCTGAAGTTCATGCATCTTGGCGTCCCGATCGCGAACGACATGGATGAGGCTGTCCACCGCGGTCCTAAAATCTTCCGCAGGGATTCCCTCGGGGACATCGGCATCCCTGAGCGCTGTGAGCCGTTCCACGATATTTGTCGCGCGGGCGTGGAAGTCCTCGTAGTCGGCCTGGTTGAGCGGCATCTCACCGAGCAACTGGACGGCGACGGCGCGCTGCTTGAGGAACTTGGTTATGGCGTTCTGCTTGTCCGCCAGATAGGTCTCGAGTCGGACACGGGAAACGTTCGTATTGCCGAGGCGTAAGTCCTGCGTCTCCCCGCCTGGATTCAGCATCTGCGACCGAAGCGTTTTGGCGATGAATATCGCCTGGGAGATTGTTCTCCCCTTGAGCGTCGACGTCGGGGAGAGCCCGACCAAGGAGACGGCCTGCTGCGCAATGGAGGCTCCATATCTGGAACTGAGGGCGCGGGTGAAATCCTTTACCACATCACCGCGCAATGCCTTGACGGTGCCTCGCTTGAATATGTAAGCGAAAGGGGAGGTGATGCGGGACGACTCATTCACGAGCCCGGTCGAATTGTTGTTCAGCAGGACTGTCGCGGTCTGGTGTTGGACTGCCCAGTTCTTGTAATCGCTAATTGAAAGCATGGGATGCCTCTCTGTCTTGCGGGCTATGGGGTGATGATCATTGCGTTTTGCCTGTCATCGCCATCGGCGGATTCCTCATCCTCGTCGTCCTCCTCGGCGTCAGGCTTATGAGACGCATGTTCCTGTGCGGTTTCAAGCATTTTTGCAAAGCGCTTTGACCATTCGGTCTGCAGCGTGACAAATCGGGTGAAAATCGTTTCCAACAATTCGGGCGTGGCGTTGTCAAGCGGAAGCGGGTAGATGAGAACGACTTCCGCGAGATCGGCATTCCAGGAAAGGGTCGCGCCGAACGTGTCCTTCCAGTAGAAATTCGCCGCCAGAAGGTCGGTAAATACGTCGGCGCGGAGATGTTCGGGGACAGAGCCGAGTGTCACGACGAAGTCCAACTCGTTCAGGTCGGCACGCTCCTGAAGAAGCAGGACGCGCCCGTCAGCGAGTTCCAGCGTGCAGGAGCCGTCTTCGTCAAGAACAATTTCAAGTCCGTTTTTCGCGCCGAGTTCCTTTAATGCCGATTCCAGATCTTCCATGTTCCATTTGCCTTCGTGAGGTTATCTCCGCACTATATCCAACGTTGTGGTGCGAAACATTCCACGGGGTGTGTTTGTTGTCAGGTAAGGAAAGGGGATGCGAAGCCGTCTCCAACCGCGAAAAGGCAGTCTCTGGAGGTTGGAAGAAACGGGCGGAGAAAAACAACAAATCCCCACTACTGTCCGATAAAAACTCGGGATGACTGAAAAGAGTTCAAGGATGGCTCTAAATTAAGGAAGTGACCAAACCCCTTAATTCCAGAGCCAAATCCTTGAACAATGCAGTACAATACCATCTTTTCCCAGCTTTTCCAGTTCATACCCCGACATCGTTTCGAAAAGGCTGCCGAGGCGGGCGGCGCGGACCGCTACTGCAAGCACTTCACCGCATGGCGGCAGTTCCTCACCTGCCTCTATGCCCAGATTACAGGCAAGGACTCGCTGCGCGAGGTCAGCGACGGTCTGCTGACCAACCGGAGCAGGCTCTACCACCTTGGCATGGAGCCGGTCGCGAAGTCGACGCTCGCGGACGCCATGAACCGGCGCGACCCTGCCGTGTTCAAGGCCCTGTTCGACGAGCTGCTGGCCAGGTGCACGGAACTGGCCCCCGGGCATGGCTTCCGCTTCCACAACCCTCTCTACGCCATCGACAGCACGACCATCCCGCTCTGTCTTGCCGTATACGACTGGGCGCGTTACCGCAGGCACAAGGGTGCGGTCAAGCTCCACACGCAGCTGGACCTGTCCGGCAATCTGCCCTGCTACGTGGTGATGAGCAACGGGAAGATGGCCGACATCCGCGCGGCGCGGAAGTGGTTCAAGATTGAATCGGACAGCATCTACACCTACGACAAGGGATACTGCAACTACGCATGGTTCAAGGAGATTGACGGCAAAGGCGCTTTCTTCGTCACAAGGCTCAAGCAGAACGCAAGGCTCAAGGTTGTCGGACAGCACCTCGCCCCAAACGAAAAACTGGGCGTCGTGGCCGACGACATGGTGGAGCTGGAGCTTCAAAACGCCCAGGAGACGTATCCGGGGAAACTGCGGCGCGTGATGTTCCACGACGAGGAGACGAACAGGGACTACGTCTTCCTGACCAACAACTTCAGACTGGCTGCAGCGACCATCGCCGCAATCTACAAGAGAAGATGGCAGATCGAACTGTTCTTCAAGTGGATAAAGCAGAACCTGCAGATCAGGACTTTCCTTGGCACAAGCGAAAACGCCGTGATGACGCAGATATGGGTTGCGCTCATACACTTTCTGTTGGTCGCCTACATCAAGTTCCTGACCAAGGTCGAAATCAGCCTGACGGAAATCACGGCCCGCCTCAGGGAACAACTGATGAGCAACAGCCACTAGCTGGAGCTGCTCTCGCTCGACAGAAAGACGCTGGCAAAGCCACCCGACTGGAACGCACCACGTCAGTTGGAGTTATTCGAGGAGTTTATGAGTTGAAACTTTATCGGACAGCAGTGTGTACACATGATTTTTCGTACCTGAATCTTGGTCCTTCCTCGCCATTTTCCCCTGTGGGAATGAAACCTGCCTTGGCAAGCACCCGCTGTGAAGCTGTGTTTTCAGGGGAGGTTTCCGCCTCGACACTGCTCACACCCTCCTGGGAAACTGCCCATTCGGTTATTGCCTTGACCGCCTCGGTCATATAGCC
>JAEEGL010018858.1_pt1 | contig 41581 bp, 29 predicted proteins | sample 9134231 | NCBI WGS metagenome assembly JAEEGL01 (sample SAMN16246548, study PRJNA631951) | gut metagenome | biome: gut microbiome; feature: rumen; material: fiber-attached | host: Bos | place: Iran: Karaj | collected 2018-10
CTTATGGCTGACGCAGAAGAGGAAGAAGAATAATAATCTGAAAGGCAATATATAAATGAAGATAGTTTTTATGGGTACCCCGGATTTTGCCAGGGCTGCTCTTGAAAAGATAATAGAAGCTGGACATGAGGTACTCCTTGTGGTGACTCAGCCAGATAAGCCCAAGGGCAGAAGCGGAGAACTTCAGATTTCTGATGTTAAGGCCTGCGCTCTTGAACACAACATACCTGTTTTTCAGCCTGTCAGGATAAAGCTTCCTGAGAATGTGGCTGAACTTAAAAAGTACGATGCAGACATTTACGTGGTAGCTGCATTTGGACAGATTCTTTCACAGGAAATCCTTGATATGCCAAGGCTTGGATGTGTCAATATTCATGCTTCCCTTCTTCCTGAGTACAGAGGGGCTGCTCCTATTCAGCAGTCCATCATAGATGGCAAGAAGGAAACCGGAGTTACAATCATGCAGATGGCTGCTGGAATGGACACCGGAGATATCCTGATCCAGAGAACAATTCCGATATCAGAGGATGAGACCGGCGGCGGTTTATTTGATAAATTGGCAGTTTTGGGCGGAGAGCTTATTGTTGATGCTCTTCCTAAGATTGAGAAAGGAGAGCTTACACCTGTTCCTCAGGATGAAGAAAAGGCTACAAAATGTGGAAAACTCAGCAAAGATATGGGTAAAATTGACTTTTCCAAGGATGCTGAAACTATCCGCAATCTTGTAAGAGGCCTTGATCCATGGCCTTCTGCTTTTACAAAGCTTGGCGGCAAGACCTTTAAGATCTGGAAAGCGAAGGCTCTTTTGAAACTTAAGTTTGATGAGCTGGTAAAAGAACTATCTGATTCCAAAGATGATGTTAGAACAACACTCATAGAGAAAAATGAGACTGGTTCTGTTGTGGCAGTTCTCAAGGATTCATTTATTGTTCTTACTGGAGATGGTTTCCTTCAGATATCAGAGGTACAGCTTGAGGGCAAGAAGAGAATGGCAGTAAAAGACTTCCTTCTTGGATACAAGCTGGAAGTTGGACAGAAGTTGGGATAATAATTTCTTTCGGGGGGAAGAAGGATTTAAATGGTTAATGTAAGAGAGATAATTCTTAATATACTTATAGAATATGACAGGGATGGCAATAGAAAGCCATCCCTTTTAAAGGACACTCTGGAAAAGTACGACTACCTTGAGACCAGAGATAAGTCTTTTATCAAAAGAGTTACAGAAGGTTGCCTTGAGAGAAACATACAGATAGACTACATACTTGATTCTTTTTCCAAGACACCAACAAGCAAGATGCAGCCACTTATAAGGAGTCTTATGAGAATGAGCTGTTATCAGATCATGTTCATGGATTCAGTGCCAGACAGCGCTGCCTGCAATGAAGCAGTGAAGATTGCTGGCAAGCACAAATTTACTGGACTTAAGGGCTTTGTAAACGGAGTTCTTCGAAACATTTCCAGAAATAAGGACAAAATCCAGTATCCGGATAAGGCAGAGGAAGGCGGAATCAGATATCTTTCTGTGATGTATTCAATGCCAGAGTGGCTCTGCGAGATGTGGGTTGCACGATACGGCTTTGATAAGACAGAAGGGATGCTCAAGTTCTTTTTGGACCCAAGACCCACTACAGTCCGCGTTACCAAGGGACTTCCTCAGAGTAAGGACGTAGAGGAAGTGGTAAAAGAGTTGACGGATGCAGGAATTAGTGTTACAGTCAATTCTCTTTTGCCTTATGCTCTTGAACTTGAAAAAACTGATAATATCCGCTATGCGCCTGGCTTTAAAGAGGGAGAATACATCATACAGGATGTAAGCTCAATGCTAGTAATGGAGATTGCAGCGCCTTTAAACAGGCAGATTGTTGTGGATGTGTGCGCAGCTCCCGGCGGAAAGAGCATGCATGCCGCTGAACTTGTGTTTCCAGATGGCAAGGTGTTTTCAAGGGATGTATCGGAACGTAAGATAGAACTTATCGAGGAAAATGCCGAGAGACTGGGCCTTAGCAATATTATTACAAAGGTTCACGATGCAAGACTTCATGATGAGGAGCTTAAGAACGTGGCTGATGTTCTTCTTTTGGACCTGCCATGCTCTGGACTTGGAATTCTAGGGCGCAAGAACGACATTAAGCACAATATAAAGAGGCAGAGCCTTGAAGAGCTGTCAAAGCTTCAGTGGGAAATCATCAAATCATCCTGGGATTACGTGAAGGTTGGCGGAACGCTTATTTATTCAACCTGCACTGTTAACAGCCAGGAGAATGAAGAAATGGTAAAAAGAATCTGCGATGAATTGCCTTTCCAGATGGTTGATATCACAGATAATCTGCCAGAACCTCTTAAGAAGAGTGCTAAAAATGGTTACATCCAGCTAATTCCTGGTGAATTCGGGACAGACGGATTCTTTATCGCAAAGCTAAAACGTATATAGGTCTTCAAAGTCATATGTTGATGTGCTTGCACATAGCAACCAGGATACACATAAAATAGAAGGAAGCATTTAATGGAATTAATTCAGGGAATATCAGGGAAAACAGATATTAAATCCCTTACTCTTTCTGAGCTGACACAGGCTATGAAGGAGATGGGAGAGCCAGCCTTTAGGGCCAAGCAGCTCTATGAGTGGATGCATGTCAAAAAGGCCAGGGATTATGATGAGATGACCAACATTTCCAAGGCTCTCAAGGAAAAATGCAGGGAGAAGTTTGATTTTGTTTCTCTACGAGCTGAAATGGTACAGGAGTCCAAGCTTGACGATACCAAGAAATTTCTGTTTGTGCTCTCTGATGGAAATATGATCGAGAGCGTTTTCATGAAATACAAGTTTGGTGTCAGTGTATGCATATCGTCTCAGGTAGGATGCAGAATGGGATGCAAATTCTGTGCTTCAACAATTGACGGTGTTGTGAGAAATCTTTTACCATCTGAGATGCTTGATCAGATATATGCAATATCAAGAATAACTGGAGAAAAGGTCGGAAGAGTTGTAGTGATGGGGAGTGGTGAGCCGCTTGATAATTACGACAATCTTCTTAGATTTATTGAGCTTTTATCCAATGAAGACGGAATGAACCTTGGACAGAGAAATCTTACAGTTTCTACCTGCGGAATCGTTCCAAATATATTAAGACTTGCAGAGGAGAAGCTTGCTATCAATCTGGCACTTTCTCTTCATGCTTCCAATCAGGACAAGAGAATGGCACTTATGCCAATAGCCAACAAATATAATATAAAAGAAGTGCTTAACGCCTGCAGAACCTATTTTGATAAGACAGGAAGACAGCTAACCTTTGAGTATTCTCTTGTGGCTGGAGTTAATGATACTGACGAGGATGCAAGGGAATTATCAGAATTATTATCAGGGTTTAACTGTGTTGTAAATCTAATTCCTGTCAATCCAATCAAAGAGAGAGACTTTAGGCCTACAGACCGCACCACTGCGGTGGCGTTCAAAAATAAACTTGAAAAAAGTCGAATAAATGTTACTATTAGAAGAGAAATGGGCAGGGATATTGACGGGGCCTGTGGACAGCTTCGAAGGCGCCGTTTAGAGGAAAGTTAGTATTTCTGCTTATTTTGTGTTGATGAAAAAAGTTGTGTGATGCACACAAGGTTGGAGGGAACCTCTTGTTAAAAACTTTTTCCGTTACGGATATTGGAAAAAAGCGAAAATTGAATCAGGATTACGTTTTTTCTTCAGATAGAAAGATAGGTAATCTTTCAAACGTATTTATTGTTGCTGATGGAATGGGCGGACACAACGCCGGTGATTATGCTTCAAGATTTACTGTTGATACTATGGTAGAGGAGATAGAAAGGTCTTTTGAACAGAGCCCTGTCAAGATTCTTGAGAAGGCTATCAAGACAGCTAATTCAAAACTCCGCACCAAGGCTGCCGAGGATCCCAAGCTTTTCGGAATGGGAACTACAGTGGTAGCATGCACAGTTTTAGGAAGATATCTTCAGGTTGCCAATGTTGGGGACTCTAGATGTTATGTTATAGCAGGCGACAAGATCACTCAGATCACAAGAGATCATTCCCTGGTTGAGGAAATGGTGAGAATGGGCGGAATTGATAGAGAAACCGCCAGAAATTCTCTTGACAAGAATATTATTACAAGGGCCATAGGTGCAGATGAAACCGTGGACGTTGACTTTTTTAATGTGGAACTTAGTAAAGGGGATATAGTCCTCATGTGCTCTGACGGACTTACCAATATGTTAGAGGACGAAGAGATTCGCATGATAGTAAGTGGCCAGAGAGACATTATCGAGAAAGCTCAGAAGCTTGTTATCGCGGCCAATAACAATGGGGGGAAGGATAATATAGCTGTTATCCTTATAGAGCCGTTTGCTGAGGAAACGGCCCATGACGGAGGACTAAATGATTAAGATAGGAATGGTGATCGGCGATCGCTATGAGGTGCTTGAGAAGATTGGCACTGGCGGTATGTCTGATGTATATAAAGCAAAAGATCATAAGCTTAACCGCCTTGTGGCTGTTAAGGTCTTGAAACAGGAATTCTCAGAAAATGAGAACTTCGTGTCCAAGTTTCGTGTAGAGGCCCAGTCCACAGCTGGACTTATGCATCCTAACATCGTTAATGTTTATGACGTTGGTGATGAGGATGGCGTCAACTACATAGTTATGGAGCTTGTTGATGGCATCACTCTGAAAAAATATATTGAGAAGAAATCAAGGCTCTCTGTTAAAGAGGCTGTTAGTATAGCAATACAGGTTGCTATGGGACTTGAGGCTGCCCATAACAACAATATTATTCATAGAGATATCAAGCCTCAGAATATCATGATCTCCAAGGAAGGCAAGGTTAAGGTCACAGACTTTGGTATAGCCAAGGCTGCCACCAGTAACACAATAACTTCCAACGTAATGGGATCAGTTCACTACACATCACCTGAGCAGGCAAGAGGCGGATACAGCGATGCCAAGAGCGATATTTATTCACTTGGTATTACCCTGTTTGAGATGCTTACAGGCCGCGTGCCATTTAACGGTGACACAACAGTAGCTATTGCTATCAAGCATATTCAGGAGGATCTTCCAAGCCCTGCTGATTATAATGATGATATTCCTATAAGCGTTGAGAAGATCGTACTTAAGTGTTGCCAGAAGAGCCCCGACAGAAGATATCAGAATGCCGCAGAGCTCATTGCTGACCTTAAGAGATCTCTTATCACACCTGACAAGGATTTTGTAGCTCTGGTAGATCCTGATGAAGAGGGCGCTACAAGAGTAGCTACCCAGGATGAGACAAACTCTGTCAAGTCTGGTAACGGAAGACTTTCTGATACTGAGCAGATGAGACTCAAGGAAGATGCAGAAAGAGATTACGACAGGGATTATAGAGATAAATCCGATGAAGACTACGACAGAGACAGAAGACGCAGAAAACGTGACTATGAGGATGAGGAAGATGACTTCCTTGAGTATGACCGTAACAGATACAGAAATAAAGATCCTCAGGGACCTGGCAGAATAGAGAAGCTTACAATTGTCATGGCAATCGTACTTGCAGTGCTTATCGGATTTATGGGACTATTACTGGTTGCCAGAAAGATAGGTTTCATGGGAGGCTCAGATGCTGGTGCAGAGGGATCAAGTGCTGCTTCTGTGGCTTCATCAGTTACAAGCAGCGATACAGCAGAAAATGCTGATGGCATCATTATTCCTGATGTTAGTAACAAGACCTACGCAGAGGCTGTTTCCGAACTCAATGCCAAGGGCTTCAAGGTAGAAAAGGGCGATGATGCTAATAGCACTCTTGCTAAGGGCGTTGTTTCCTACACTAATCCTGCTGCTGGAAACAGAGCTAAGAGCGGAGCAACAGTAAGCGTTTTTGTCAGCACAGGTGCTAATGCTTCTAGTACAGCTACAGCTGCTGCTACAGAGGTTTCCGTAGCCAAGGCAGATGGACAGGTTACTGTTCCTAATGTGATTGGAATGAGCTCTGAGGATGCTGTGATCACTCTTGTTGAGGCAGGGCTTACAGCAGGAACTGTAGTAGAGACCAGCAATGAAGATCCTAACCTTACTGGCAAGATTTGTGCCCAGAGTATTGCCTATGGCACATCTGTTTCTGAGGGAACTACCATCAATATGGAGCTTTCTACAGGACCAGCAAGTGTTACATACAGCTATACAGCAGATATTTCTGCTCCTACAGAAGGAGAGAATTACCAGAGTGGCGTTTCAGTACATGTAACACTGGTTACTTCAGATGGAACAACACTACTTAATACCACAACATCAGATTTCCCTATTCAGATGAATTCCAAGGGAATAACATCACCTACTGGAACACTTACATTTGTGTACACAGCTACAGCCCCAACCTCCACCAATCCTGAAACTGGTGAGACAACTGGTGGCGAAACCAAGGAAGTTACAGTAACAAGAGCAGTTACTTTCACACAGGAGAATTAAGGACCTTTGAAAGGACGAATAATTAAGGGAATCGCCGGCTTTTACTATGTAGAGACCTTCGAGAAAAAGGTATACGAATGTAAGGCAAAGGGCGTTTTCAGAAATCAAAAACTAAAACCGCTGGTGGGCGATGATGTGGAAATTGACATTATCGACGAAGAAAAGAAACTGGGAAATATCGCAGATATTCTTCCCAGAAAGAATCAGCTACTTAGACCGCCTGTTGCCAATGTGGATCAGGCGGTTATTTTGTTTGCAATCGTCAAGCCAAATCCCAGCTATAACCTGCTAGACAGATTCCTTATCATGATGCGTCAGCAGAATCTTCCTGTAATAATCTGTTTTAATAAACAGGATATTGCAACAGAGCAGGAACAGAGAGAACTCTATGATGCCTACGAAAAGTGCGGCTACAAGGTTCTTTTTATCAGTGTCAGGGAGGAAAAGGGGCTTGATGAGCTAAAGAAGCTTCTAAAGGGCAAAACTACAACTCTGGCGGGCCCTTCTGGCGTTGGCAAATCCTCACTTTTAAATAAGCTTGTCCCTGATGCCCAAATGCAGACTGGAGAACTTAGTAAAAAGATTGAGAGAGGCAAGAACACCACAAGGCATTCGGAACTGTTCTTTGTGGATGATAGTGAAATTGCACTTGCAAGTGAAGATGATGCTACAAGTGCAGGAACTTTAGGTTCAGAAATTAGAACACCAGAAGGCGGAACCTATGTTATTGACACCCCGGGCTTTACATCTCTTGAAATGAGGGATGTTACCCCTGAAACTTTGATGACCTACTATCCTGAGTTTGAAGCCTACGAGCCAGAATGCAGATTTGGGGGCTGCGCACATATGGCTGAGCCTGACTGCGGCGTAAAGAGAGCTGTAGAGGAGGGGAAGATTGCCAGAGTACGGTACGACAATTACAAGCTTCTTTATCAGGAACTCAAGAACATGAGACCGGATTATAGCAAGAAAGCCAAGAGATAAGCAAGATGAAAATATACCTCACAAGGCACGGGCAGACTGATCTAAATGCTAAAAAGCTCATGCAGGGGAGAAGTGATATCCCCCTTAATGAGATGGGAAGATCTCAGGCCAGGGCTGCTCATGATAAAATTGCAGATGTGAAATTCGATGCTGTTTATTCAAGTCCTCTTGATAGGGCAATTGAAACAGCTGAGATCATAAGCGGAGTTAGCCGCTCTCAGATAATAATCGATGAGCGTATCATAGAAACTGACTTTGGCAAATATGAGCAAAGGCCCTATGCCACAATGGGGCTTCCAATGAACCTTTATTGGATGCTTCCGGAAGTATTCAAAGCTCCAGAGACTGTTGAGTCAACAAAAGAGATGATAGAGAGAGTGAGATCTTTTTTTGAAGATCTTGAGAAAAAGAACTACGACACAGTTCTGATTGCCTGCCATGGCGGGATCATTCGCGTTATAAGAGGTTATCTTGAGGGCGCAAAAAGAGGCTACATATGGAGACCACGTCCCAAGAACTGCGAGATCAGGATATATGAATCCTGTAATGAAGAATATAAGCTTATTCAGGATATCATTTGAGCGATAAAAAGAAGTAGTGCTACAAACAAATTAATGTATCTGTACCATAAAAATGATAGTGCGGTATTACATATGCAGATGTTATAATAAACTGAACAAGGATTTTTCAGGAGGCTTGCATATGAAGAGAATACTAATTGTTGATGACTCGAGAGTTTCCCGTAAAATGCTCAGAAATCTGCTGGAACTAAGTGGATACGAAGTTGTGGCAGAAGCAGTAAATGGAAAAGAGGGACTTGAACTATTTGAAAAAATGAATCCCGACATTGTTCTTATGGATATAACTGTGCCTGAAATTAATGGGATAGAGAGCCTTAGAGCAATCAAGAAACAGAGGGAGAGCACTAAGGTTATCGTAATCTCAGGCACTGGACATAACCAAAGGAAAATCGAGGCCATTAATGCCGGCGCAGAGATTTATATCACCAAGCCCTACGATGACAACGAAATCCTGGAAGCATTACAAAATTGCTAATCATAAAAAACAGCAAAATGAGATGAGTCATTTTGCTGTTTCTTTATATCTTTTATTCCATTTCCTCAAGCATCTTCTTGGCAGCTGTTAGTCTTACGCAAACTGTAAAGATATCCATTGCTGTGCGAAGATCTGTAAGAGAAGGGTATGTTGGAGCAATACGGATATTGCTGTCGTGTGGATCTTTCTTGTAGGGATAAGTAGCTCCAGCGTTGGTCATTGTAACGCCAGCCTTCTTGGCCCTGTCTACGATAGCCTTGGCGCAGCCATCTGGAGCATCAAAGCTTATGAAGTAGCCGCCGTTTGGCTTGGTCCAGTCCCCAATTCCGCAGGGAGTAAGGTCTCTATCCAGAATCTCTAGTACTGCCTCGAATTTAGGTCTTATAATGTCTGCATGTTTTCTCATGTGGGCTACCATTCCATCGATGTTACCAAAGAATCTTACATGACGAAGCTGGTTAACCTTGTCGTGACCTATTGTCTGGTTAGTGAGCTGAGCCTTGATATCATCAAGGTTATTAAGGGAAGTAGCAAGGGCTGCGATACCACTTCCAGGGAATGTAATCTTGGAAGTAGAAGCAAACTTGTAAACCATATCTGGATTACCAGCCTTCTTGCACTCTTCGAGGATCTCAATCAGGTAATCCTGGTTGTTATCATAAAGATGATGGATTCCGTAGGCATTATCCCAGAAAATCCTGAAATCCTTGGCAGCAGGCTTAAGTCTTGCAAAACGTCTTACTGTATCATCTGAATAGGAGTAGCCCTGAGGATTAGAATATTTGGGAACACACCAGATACCCTTTATTGACTCATCTGAGGAAACCAGTTCCTCAACGCGGTCCATGTCAGGGCCGGTAGGAGTCATATCCACATTGATCATCTCAATTCCAAAGTACTCAGTGATTGCAAAGTGCCTGTCATAGCCTGGAACAGGGCAGAGAAATTTTACCTTATCAAGCTTGCACCAGGGAGTGTTACCCATGATACCGTGAGTATACGCTCTTGAAACTGTATCATACATTACGTTAAGAGAGGAGTTGCCATAGATGATGATATTTTCAGGTTTGTTTTCCATCATGGCACCAATGAGCTCTTTAGCCTCATCAATACCGGTAAGAACACCGTAGTTACGGCAGTCTGTGCCATCTTCACAAGAAAGGTCAGCCTCGGAATTAAGGGCATCCATAAGACCCATGGAAAGATCTAACTGTTCTCTGCAAGGCTTACCCCTTGCCATATTGAGATTAAGGTTCATCTCCTGAAACTTCTTGTACTGAGCCTTGAGTTTAACTATCTCTTCCTCAAGCCCTTGTTTGTTCATTTCTGCGTACTTCTTCATAACGGATCTCCTCACTTACATATGAATTTCTTTCGTAAAAACACTACGACAATATTACACGGACACCCATTAAAATGCAAGATAATTTATCACGTTAAAACAATAAAATTGCCCGGATTGAAAATATTGAGAAGTTTTTATAAATTCTATTAAATCTTATTGTGAACTATTTATTTGTTACTCAACTAATGTATCATGGAATTATATAGAAAAAGAAAATGAAATTGCGACAATTAAACTAGCTACGCTAAAAAACCAGAAACCCAGCCAACCCTTTTGAAAGGCTTTTTTATGTGGAATTTCAGCTATGTTATTCCAACTATATTAGTGCTTGCAGTGTTTTTGCTATATTATTTTACACTGCCTAGAATACCTATCAGAATGAACAGGACTTTCGTTACACTTCTTATTACCGAAACTCTTGTTATGCTTTCTGATATTGTTTCTACCTGGGCTGATATGAACCATGAGATTTTTCCTATTTGGATTCTCTATGTTCTTAACAGCGTTTATTTTTTGTCCTTTTTTGCAAGAGGCTTTTACTTTTTTGTGTTCACTGCAAGTGCTCTGAGAATAGATGCAATAAATGATAGAAGGTTCTATGCTCTTTTGAACTTGCCATTTGCAGCTGTATCACTTATTGTAATTTTTGCCCCATTTAACAAATGGTTCTACTACATAGATCAAAGTGGTTACCACAGCGGTAAGTTATACAATCTTCTTTACGCTCTGTTCTGGTTTTATCTTCTCCTTAGCTTTTTTGGCATATTTACTCATACGGATAATCTTCGAGGAAAAAGAGAACTAACAAGCGTAGTTTGGTATAATGTTATCCTCTTTTTGGGCAGCATAATAAGGCTCATGTTCCCGAAATATCTTTTGATGGATGTGTTCTGTCTCATTGCTATTATCATGATCTACCTATCCTTCATGAATCCTGAATTCTATTTGGAGGGCCATACCTGGATATTCAACAGAAGATCGCTCCTTGCCTATATTGAAGAGATAAGTGGAAAAAAAGCTTTCTCTATCTTTGCATTTACAATACATAATTACAGGGATGTGCGCGAAATATATGGTGTAAACCAGATGGACCGAGGAATTCGTCTTATAGCGGATTATCTCAGAAAGGAATTTTCCAGCCAAAAGGTCTTTTACCATAGGAGCGGTAGATTCGCAATCTTGTGTGAAAACGGCGAAGACTGCGGCGAAATAAACAGAAAACTCCAGGAGAGATTTAGAAAGCCCTGGAGAGCAGATGATGCAGAGCTATTTTTGGAAATTGGCAGTGCACTTTTGGATACGGGAAATAATAAGTACGATCATAATACAATGATCCAGCTTTTGGCTACAGCCTTTGTCGAAGCGGAGAAAGCTGACAAGAATGAGGCCGTGATAATAGACAGCAGCTATGGCGATAAAGCCTGTCAGGAAACTGAGATTAAAAAATCTATTGAATACGCTATAGACCACGACTGCGTAGAAGTCTTTTTTCAACCTATCGTGGATGCAAATACAGGGAAAATGGTGGGCGCAGAAGCTCTATCAAGAATAAGGGATTCCAGTGGGCAGCTGATTCCTCCGGGGCTATTTATTCCGATTGCTGAGCACAACGGAAGAATAGACAGTCTCGGAGAGCAGGTATTTATAAAGACCTGCAAGTTTTTCAGAGATTATGACGTTCAAAGCATGGGACTAACCTTTATAAATGTAAATCTGTCCCCAATTCAGTTTATGAGACAGGATGTTGGCGACAGAATGATAACAGAGGCAAAAAGATATGGTGTTCCTCCAGAATTTATCCACCTTGAGATAACTGAGGAAGCCCTTATAGATGAGCATCTGCTTGTGGAACAGACAAATTACATCCGGGGACGTGGCTTTAACTTCGTTCTTGATGACTATGGAAAAGGCTACTCAAATATGACAAGGCTAAAGAGTATTCCTTTTATCAATGTCAAACTCGACATGAGCACTGTCTGGGATTACTGCAGCAATCCTGATGACGTCCTTCCAAACATGGTAAAGACCTTTAGTGGTGTGGGCTTTAGCATAACCGCAGAGGGTATAGAGGATGAGGTGATGGCTGAGAAGATGAGAAATATTGGCGTTACATATCTTCAGGGCTACCACTTCTCGAAGCCTCTTTCAATGAGTGATTTCGTAAAAAAATACTCAACGTGACAGATACTCTGATCCTGCTGCGCGGCCAAGCTCATAGACCCTTGTTATCTCATTTGGATCTTTTTCTACTGCACTTATATTAAGTGGCTCCTTGGGCCTAATTACACGAACCATGCCAAGCTCTTCCTGATGCCTTATGTACTTCTTTTCCTGGTTGTACATGAGGTATCTTTCTTGCATGCACTTAATCATATTGGGATATTTGCGGAGGCTAAAGCGCACAAGTGGCATGTATTTCTGAGGCTCTTTCACGTAGTCTATGGGCTGGGTCTCAATTACAAGAATATCATCATAGCCCTGATCTTCCATGAATTTAAGGGGAATAGAGTCAGAGATTCCGCCATCAAGATATACGCCGCCATCAATATGCACAGGCTTTGAAACAAGTGGCATTGAGGCAGATGCCTGGATCCAGACGATGTCTTCTTTTTTGCCGGATTCGCACTTGTGATACACAGGCTTGCCAGTTTCTATATCAGTTGCAACGCAGTAAAATTCCATGGGACTTTTTTCGAAGGCTTCTATATCCCATTTATCAAGCTTGTAGGGGAGTTCATCGTAGCAGAAGGGAACATTGTAGATATCTCCAGTTGTTATAAGGGAGCGGATGCTGTGATACCTTGGGTCAGAGCAGTACTTTTTATTATATCTGTAGGCACGGCCTATCTGACCAGACTTTAAATTGCAGCCAAAGGTTGCCCCTGCAGACACCCCAATAGCTCCGTCAAAGGTCACCCCATTTTCCATAAGCACATCCAAAACGCCACAGGTAAACAAGCCCCTCATAGCGCCGCCTTCCATCACAATACCCTTCTTCATAAAACTTTCCTCCTACAAACATTATTAAATTGCACCAAATATAACCGTAGTTCATATTTTACACTCCCCACCCCAAATTACAACCACTTCACACAAATGTCATTTACGCCTTTCACCATCCCTCCCAGCCAGAAGCAAGCAGATTTGTTCGCTCGTCCTAAAAGTTTTTTTCGTCGGCTCCAGTTCGGGTATTCAAGGCCTCCTGGAGAGGGCATAAGAATTCTACGGTTCAAAACTCGCACCAGGGCAGCGCTTGCGAGTCGTCCAGTTTCCTATGCGAGTCTCTTCTGGCAAATGCGATTTTCTAATGTTTCCACAGCAGTTTTTCCAGCGCATGCGAAGCGTTGTCTGAAGCAGGACGGAATATACTTAATCTCATAAGAAAATGCCATTTGGCGCACCGCGCCATAAAGAAATGAGGCATCAATTTCTCCAAGCTAGCTTGAGAGAATTGATGCCCCATTTCTTGTTACGCCCGCATCGCGGGCTATGGCATTTTCTATTGTAGTATTTCCTCCCGTCCTGCAAGTTTCAGCTGCAGCATGCGCATTAAAAGAAAAACTGCGGAAACATCTGAGAAAATCTGCATTTGTCAGTGACGAGCACTACGGAAACTGGCGTGAGTAAAAAGCTGCCCTCTGGTGCTTGGACATGTTGAACCGAAGCAGAATTCTTATGCCCCTCCAGGAGGCTCATGAATACTCCCTCCTTGCACAGACGAAAAAATACTTTCATGGACATCGCTGTAGCTGCTTGCTCTGGCGGGGAGGGGCGTGGAAACTGTAAATGACTTGGCTTTCGCATCTAGCTTTATTGGGAAATGTAGATTAAAATTGTTATATTGGTGCGTGATGATGTTCACGAGAAGGAATAATTTAATATGGAGCATAGACAAGATATGGACAAAAAACTAGAACCTCTTTTTACTCCTTGGAAAATTGCCACATGTCAGATCAAGAACAGGATTGTTCTTACATCCATGGGAGGAACAGATCTCTTTGGATGGATGGAGAGAAATCACTTTGACAAGGCAGGCGCTGACTTTATTTTAGAGGTTGCTAAAAATAATGCAGGACTGGTACTTCCTGGATGTCAGCCAATTTATAATCCAATGTTTGGACAATGGCTTTATTCCAACAAGAAAATGTATCAGGATCTGGCTAAGTGGATGCCTGAATTTCACAAGACAGGAGCCAAGCTATTCGTGCAGCTGACTGCAGGATTTGGCCGCTCCTTTACTATTTCTCCCATGATGGAGAAGCTTTATACCAATAAGTTCTTAAGAGTCCTTTCCAAGCCGGTTATGGACCTCGATAAGATAACAGCTTCTGCAAGTGAAGCACCTAACAGATGGTCAGATAAAGTTCCATCAAGAGCTCTTACTGTAGAAGAGATAAGAGAATACATTACAGCCTTTGGTAAGACTGCTAAACTTCTCAAAGAGGCTGGAGTTGACGGCGTTGAGATCCACGCTGTCCACGAAGGATACCTTCTTGATCAGTTCACTCTTAAATACGTAAACAAAAGAACTGACGAATACGGCGGCTCTTTTGCTGGAAGATATCGTTTCGCTGTAGAAATTGTTCAGGAGATAAAAAGGCAGTGCGGCCTGGATTTCCCTGTTTCTCTAAGATACAGCGTAATATCAAAGACAAGAGGCTTTAGACAGGGAGCACTTCCTGGCGAAGATTATGATGAAGTAGGACGTGATTTTGAGGAGTCCAAGAAGGCTGCCAAGTACCTGCAGGAAGCTGGCTACGACATGCTAAACTGCGACAATGGAACCTATGATGCCTGGTATTGGGCTCACCCACCAATCTACATGCCTGAAAACTGCAATTTAAGTGACGTTGCGGCCCTTAGGAAATATGTAGACATTCCAGTTGTATGTGCAGGCAGAATGGATCCAAGAGTTGCTGCTGAGGCAATAGAAAAGGGAGACATTGACGGAGCAGGCTTTGCAAGGCAGTTTTTGGCTGACCCAAGGTGGGTTACCAAGATGATGCACGGCCAGGAGGCTGATATAAGGCCATGTATCCTGTGCCACAACGGCTGCTTTAACATGTGCCATTACAAAGGTGTTCCTAATGATCAGGAGCTTTCTGATTCACTGCATCTTGCCCGCTGCGCTGTAAACGCAGAGACCATGCAGAAGGACAAGCACTATATAAAGCCCACCAAGCACCCCAAGAAGATCATTATAATCGGTGGCGGTATAGGTGGCATGGAGGCTGCACGAGTGCTTAAAAAGCGCGGACATGAGCCTGTTATCTATGAAAAGAGTGGAGAACTGGGTGGAACCTTTATTGCTGCCAGTGCTGAGTCCTATAAGGGCAAACTCCGTGACCTTCTTGCCTGGTATCGCAGACAGATGGAGCTTCTGGAAATTGAGGTTCACTTGAACACTGAGATAACTGATGTAAGGCAATTTGGCAAGTCGGATATCATAATCGCTACAGGCGCTGTTCCCAGGAAACTTATGATGATCCCAGGAAATGAGCTTATGATAGAAGCCTGCGACTTCTTAAGAGGAGCTGAAGTTGGCGAAAAGGTAGCAGTAGTAGGCGGCGGTCTTACGGGATGTGAGATAGCCTATGAGCTGGCACTTAAGGGCAAAAAGCCTGTAATTGTAGAGATGAAGGATGACCTTATTTCTCAAAAGGGAGTATGCCTGGCTAATAGCTCATACTTAAGAGAATGGTTCGAACTCTACAGGGTGCCTGTATATCTTGAAACCACTCTCAAGGAAGTCTGGGAAGACTGTATTGTCTGCACAGACAAGGAGGGCAAGGAGTTCACCATAGAGTGCGACAGTGTTATATCAAGCGCAGGCTACATTCCTAATCCTCTGGTAAAAGAGAATGACAGGGAGAGCAATATGGACTACGTAGGTGACTGCAAGGCTGTAGGAAATCTTAGAAGTGTTATTTGGAGAGCCTACGAAGTTGCTATGAGACTATAAGGCAAAGTTAACACACACAGATATTTGATTTATGGCGCAGATGGCATAAATTTAATGCAAATTTAATAATCTTTATTCTTTATATAGAGCATTGTTTGACGATAAAATGTTACAATTTACTTGTGGCATTTTATCGTCTTTTTTTGTTGCACAAAAATAAGCTAAGCCTTATCAAACAGCTTAAGTTAGGAGAATGATATGAAAATCTTTTATGGAAAAAGCACTTCTGGAAATATCGCCGAGGCCACAAGAGGACTAGGCAATCCAAAACTCATTATCATGGTAAGTAATGCAGATGGGTTTGAAGCCAATGTTGCGGCCATCGAGAAACAGTTTCCCGGAGTGCCTAGTATTGGCTGCGTTGGAATGGGATATGATACGACTGTTGTAGAAAATGGCGTTTCTATCACTGGTTTTGTTGACGGAGTAACAGTACAGACAGGGGTTCTTGAAAAGGTTTCAGTATCTCCTGCAAGGCATATTGCAAGACTGGAAAAGGACATTCAGGCTGTTAAGCCGGGAAAAGAAAATACTGCGATCATAGACTTCTGCGCTGGCAACGACGCAGCTGTTTTGACGACACTTAGTACCCTTGTTTCCAAGTATAATCTTCAGGTTATGGGTGCCACAGGCGATGCCGGTAAGGTTTCTGTAAACGGCCAGATTTACGAGGACGGAATGGCTTATGCTGTTGTTAAAAATGATGGCGGCAGGGTTAAGACCTATAAAGAGAATATCTACGAGCCAATAGATAAAAAGCAGCTTATTGCCTCTAAGACAGATAAGAGTAAATACTATCTTGGAGAACTAAACGGTAAACCTGCCAAGCAGTTCTACATGGATCTTACAGGCTGTAGCGAGAGCGGTATTGTGGATCAGACCTTCAAAAATCCATTTGGAAAGATGATGGGTGATGACGTATGCATCGCTTCTATCAAGGCTGTTTCCGGCAGCGGACTTATTCTTTACAGACAGATCAATGACTCGGATATCCTGACACTTCTTGAAATGCGTGATCCAATGGAGATAGCTCAGCATACTGTTGACAGGATCCGAAGCGACTTTAATCATGTTTCAGCTATTTTCTCCGTTAACTGTATCTTCAGATACCTGGTATTAAAGCAGAGAAATGAGCTTAATGCTTATCTTGATAAAATTGGAACTTTAGGTTCCAGCTGCGGACTGGTTGGCTATGGCGAGCACTACAATACCCAGTTTGTTAACCAGACCATGACCTGTGTTGTATTTGAATAATAAGGAGAAGAATATGTTTGAAAATATCTTTGCCAAGAAAAATGATCAGCAGATCACAACCACAGTAACTACAGGGGTAGATATACCTGATTTTGAGGAAAGAAGTAAATCCCTTGTTTACATTGCTAATTCCATCAAGAGTTATCAGAAAAAACTTGTTGAGAACGAGGTAAACTCTCTTACAGAAATCCATGACATGAATGAGGCCGTAGGAAATGTAATTGAGAGTAATGCAAGACTTCGTGAAGACATGGATAACTTCAATGAGATGTTTGACGCAGTCAACAGTAGTGCTTCCAAGTTTGAGGATGTTAAAGTTAATATCTTAAATAGCGTGAAGAACGCTCAGAACAAGGTAGATGTCCTTAAGGATAGCTCAAATGAAGTAAGAGCAAGCTTTGATGATATGGCTAAAGGCTTTGATACCTTCAAGGAGTCTGTTGACCAGATTTCTGATTACATGAAGAAAATCATCAATATCGCATCCCAGACAAACCTTCTTGCTCTTAATGCCAGCATAGAAGCAGCAAGAGCAGGGGCAGCAGGTAAGGGCTTTGCAGTTGTTGCTACAGAAGTAAGAGAGCTTGCTGACGAGATCAAGAACATGATCGATCAGGTAAATGCTTCTATTGCCAACGCCGGCAATGAGAGTGAGAATCTGACAGCACTTATGGAGAAGTCAATTGAGGCTATGGACAAGAGTCTTCAGGAGGTTGACGAGACCAAGGCTACTTTTGATGAGATCATAGAAAGCGCAAACGGAGCAAACGCTGTTCAGCAGGAAATCGCTGATACTGCAGATTCAGCTGCAGGAGAACTTAAAAAGATAGGCAGCAGGTTTGATGATATCAATAGAGAACATGACGATCTTGTTAATCAGCTTGATAAGGTTAATTCCCTTGGAACTACCAAGAGTAGCGTTTTCGAGCACATTGATAATCTGGTTTCCCAGATTGAACCTATTGTCAAGGAATGATAACTGCTTTTAAGGCAGAAACGGTTCGGAATCTGAGGTAACAAAACTGAAATATTGGTACTAACATTAAGGAACTATAGGTGGTAAAATACCTATAGTTTCTTTTTTTACATTGTATTTGCAGGAAGGGAAAAGGTATATGGAGTTTATTTGTAAAGAAAACGCACTCATCTGTCGCAGACAGGGTGAGACACTAAGAATTGAGGCGTGGGGAGAAGATTCACTTAGAGTCCGCGCAACTATGAACAGAGATTTTACTGGAAGAAACTGGGCTCTTACAGAGAAGATAAAAGAGACAAAGGCTTTAGTTAAGACCTATATAGTACCAGAGAAGACCGGCGAAGGGACTATTGCAGAAAATGAGTGGGCCAGCATCACAAATGGCCGCATCAGAGCGGAAGTAAACTATGCTGGAGTTCTTTCTTTTTACAGAGATGACAAGCTCTTTTTACGTGAGTATTTCAGATCTTACGGCGGAACTATTTCCAAGGAGAGCCGCTGCCTTAAGCTGGTAAACAGAGAGTGGAAGGGCTTGTACGGCGGTGATAACTACTCACTTAAGGTTCGCTTTGAGAGCAATGATGGCGAGAAAATCTTTGGTATGGGACAGTATCAGCAGCAGAATATGGACCTTAAGGGATGTACCTTAGAGCTTGCCCAGAGAAACTCTCAGGCTTCAGTTCCATTTGCTGTATCCAATCTTGGCTACGGACTTTTGTGGAACAACCCAGGCGTAGGCCAGGTTACATTTGGTAATAACATGACCTTGTGGGATATGAGATCCACCAAGGAAATGGACTACTATATCACAGTTGCAGATACTCCTAAGGATATCGTTGCAAATTATACACTTGCATCAGGACATGCAGATAAGTTCCCTGAGGAGCTTATGGGCTTGTGGCAGTGCAAGCTTCGTTACCGTACACAGGAAGAAGTTCTTTCTATTGCCAGAAAGTACAAGGAACTTGGAATCCACATCGACCAGATCATCATCGACTTCTTCCACTGGACTTATCAGGGCGACTGGAAATTCGACAAGAAGTACTGGCCAGATCCCAAGGCAATGGTTGATGAGCTCCATGAAATGGGTATAAAGGTCATCGTATCAGTATGGCCTTCAGTTGATAGAAAGAGTGAGAACTTCTATCCAATGCTTGAGAAAGGTCTTTTGATAAAGACTGAGAGAGGTGCTCTTCAGACCTATGACTATCAGGGAGACTGCGTAGAGATTGACGCCTTCAATCCTGAGACCAGGGATTATGTATGGGAAATCTGCAAAAAGAACTACTATGAGTTCGGAATTGACGGCTTCTGGCTGGATAATTCAGAGCCTGATTACGGCGTATATGACTTTGAAAACTTCCGCTACAGTGAAGGAACAGCTCTGGAAGTTACAAATATGTACCCTCAGATGTATTCAAGAGCTTACTATGATAAGATGAAGGACCTTAGAGATGGCAAGGTTGTTAACCTCCTTAGATGCGCATGGGCAGGAAGCCAGAAGTATGGCAACGTTGTATGGTCAGGAGATATCCCTAGTACCTTTGAGGCTCTGCAGGATCAGATCCAGTGCGGACTTAACATGGGTCTTGCAGGTATTCCATGGTGGAACACAGACATCGGCGGTTTCATGACTGATGATGTTGAGGATCCTGACTTTAGACAGCTCCTTATCAGATGGTATCAGTTTGCTACATTTACTGCAGTTATGAGACTTCACGGAGATCGTGGTCCTTACAATATTCCAGCTCTTGATGACAGAGACTGGGGCGGCGGATATCTTCACACAGGCCAGGACAACGAGATGTGGAGCTATGGCGATGATAACTTCAAGATCATGAAGAAGTATTACGACATCAGAATTGGCATGAAGGATTATCTTAAGAAGCTCTTTGACGAAGCTCATGAGAACGGCTCACCTCTTATGCGTGCTATGTTCTATGAGTTCCCTGAGGATGAGAAGTGCTGGGATATCAAGGATCAGTACATGTTCGGTGACAAGTACCTTGTAGCTCCTATTCTTCACCTCAATGAGTTTGAGAGGGAAGTATACCTTCCAAAGGGAGAGTGGACTCTTACAAGTGATGGTACCAAGTATACTGGTGGGCAGACTGTAAAGGTAAGCGCACCAATAGACTATATGCCATTATTTGAGAGGGCTTAAGAAAAACATATAATGTATATCTGGCGGGGATTCCGGGGGAGTAACTATTAACTTTTAGGGCAATGGAGGATTTATGACACAGAAAAAGATAAGGGAACTCCTTTCACAGATGACGCTGGATGAGAAAATTCAGATGATACACGGAACAGGCTTTTTCCACACAGGTGAGGTAAAAAGGCTTGGGATTCCGCAGCTTATGACTTCTGATGGCCCAATGGGTGTCAGAGGCGAATTCTATGATAATAAGTGGGTATTTTTAGGTCATAACGATGATTATGTGACATATCTTCCCTGCAACAGTGCTCTTGCCTGTACCTTCAACAGGAAACTTGCCGAAGTGGCAGGTTTTGTTCTTGGAGAAGAGGCAAGGGGACGTGGCAAGGATGTGATACTGGCTCCTGGCATCAACTTAAAGAGAAGCCCTCTATGCGGCAGAAACTTTGAGTATTTCAGTGAGGATGGATACCTTACAGCGGAGCTGGCTATTCCCTTTGTGAGGGGAATACAGAAAAACGACGTGGCTGCCTGCGTCAAACACTTTGCCGTCAACAATCAGGAAACACAAAGGCTTGAAGTGGACACTGAGGTTGACGAAGAAGTTTTAAGAGATACTTATCTTGAACATTTTAAAAAGGTACTTGTGGACGGCGGCGCCTACACAGTAATGAGTGCCTACAATAAGCTTTACGGTGAATACTGCAGTGAGAGTGAATTTCTTTTGACAAAAGTCCTTAGAGATGAATGGAACTATAAGGGCCTTGTTATTTCTGACTGGGGTGCTATAAAGGATAGCAAAAAAGCTGCTCTTGCAGGCTGCGATATCGACATGTCAGTTACTGATGATTTCGATAATTACAAATTCGCAGAGCCGCTTAAAAAGGCTGTACTTGCGGGCGAAGTTCCGGAAGCTGTCATTGATACAAAGGTCATGAGAATATTAAATCTCATGAACAGGCTCCACATGCTAGATGGCAGGAGAAAAGCCGGAAGCTACAACTCAACTGCTCACCAGAAGGCAGCTTATAGTGTAGCTGCAGAGTCAGTAGTTCTTTTGAAAAACAATGAAAAAGTTCTTCCTCTTGATAAGAGTAAGCTAAAGAGAGTGTTGGTTGTGGGCGATAATGCCATAAGAGCTCATTCTCTTGGAGGAGGAAGTGCTGAGATAAGAGCTCTTTATGAAGTGGCACCTCTCCTTGGACTTAAGGAAAGACTTGGCGGAAATACCAAAGTTGATTACCTTCAGGGCTACTGCACTGAGATTGCCAAGGATGCTACAGAATACAACTGGCAGGAAAAGAGCCTTGAGTCTCAGGGAATAATTTCAGATAAGAGACTTGAGGAAAAGAGAATACTTCTTGAGAAAACAAAAGAAGAAATAGAGAAGGTCAAGAAGGCCCTTGAAGAAAATGATTATGACAGCGTTATTTTTGTGGGTGGTCTGACTCATAATCAGGATGTTGAGGGATGCGACAGACAGGGACTTGAGCTTCCTTATGGCCAGGATGAAACTATAAAGGAAATCCTGAAGATCAGAAAGGATGCTGTGATCATTCTTATCGGCGGCAGCAGTGTCACCATGAATGAATGGATAGATCAGGCGGATACGCTCATCTGGTCCTATTACAACGGCTGCGAAGGCGGAAGAGCTATTGCAGATGTTCTTCTTGGAAATGTGAACCCATCCGGCAAGCTTCCTGAAACTTTTTACAAGGACATCAGGGACTGTTCAGCTCATAGCGTTGGAACCTTTGGAGATACTAAGGTTTCTAGCTACAAGGAGGGACATTTTGTGGGCTACAAGTACACCGATGCCAAAAACATCCCTGTACAGTTCCCGTTTGGTTATGGCCTTTCCTATACCACCTTTTCCCTTGAAGGAGAGACGGTGGATATGGACAAGAGAGAACTGGTAGTTAACCTTCACAACAAGGGCCGCAGAGAAGGAAAAGAAGTTGTCTTTGTATATGGAGACAGTATAAAGAAAGGCGTTCGTGAGCTTATTGGTTTTGAAAAGATAAGCCTTGCCAGAGGCAAGAAGACCAAAGTCAGGATTTCTTTTGCCGACGGTTATGAAAACGTTAGTACAAGCAGGGTATAAAACTATGTGGAGGGGGATAAATGGCAATTGTAGGTGCATTTATGGTTCCACATCCGCCGCTTATTGTTCCTGAAGTTGGAAGAGGCGGAGAAGAGCAGATAAAAGAAACAACTATGGCGTATGAAAGGGTTGCTGAGAGGATAGCAGAGCTTGAGCCTGAAACTATCGTTATCACGAGCCCACATACTGTCATGTATTCTGATTATTTTCATATTTCTCCAGGGAATGCTGCCATGGGCTCTTTCGCCCAGTTTGGCGCAGGGGGCGTAAGATTTCTTGAGGCCTATGACATGGACCTGGTAAAAGAGATCTGCAAACAGGCAGACAAGCAGGACTTTCCTGCGGGGACTCTTGGAGAGAGGGACAAGGATTTAGACCACGGGTGTATGGTCCCGCTTTGGTTTATAAGAAAGAAGTATAAGGGAGGCAAGATTGTCAGGATAGGCCTGTCGTCCCTTCCTCTTACTGACCACTACAAGCTGGGGCAGATGATCCAGAAGGCAGTTGATAAGCTTGGCAGGAAGGTTGTGTTTGTGGCAAGCGGGGACTTGTCACACAAGCTTCAAAGCTACGGGCCTTATGGCTACGCTCCGGAGGGGCCTGTCTATGACCAGAAGATCATGGATGTGTGTTCCAGAGCGGCTTTCAAGGAACTCTTTTACTTCGATGAATCTTTTTGCGAAAAGGCAGCAGAGTGCGGGCATAGGTCTTTTGTCATAATGGCAGGGGCTCTTGATGGCTACAGAGTAAGTGCTGTAAAGCTCTCACACCAGGACGTGACAGGAGTAGGCTACGGAATATGCATGTTTGAGCCTCTTGAGAAGGATAGTAAGAGGTGCATGCTAAAGGCATATTACAAGGACCTTGAAAAAGAAATGGAAAGAGAACTTGAGAAGGTTTGCGACAAACCAGACCCTTATGTGAAACTGGCCTATCAGAGCGTTGTGAGCTACATCTTAAAGGGCAAAAAGCTCGCTCTTCCTGGAAACCTTCCTTCTGAAATGCTTAATATCAGGGCAGGAGCCTTTGTATCTATTCACAAAAACGGGGCCTTGCGGGGATGCATTGGTACTATAGGGCCAACACAGAATAACGTGGCACTTGAGATAATAGAAAACGGTATCAGTGCCTCAACAAGAGATCCAAGGTTTTCGCCTATAAGGCCGGATGAACTCAAAGACCTTGAGATAAACGTGGACGTTCTGGGAAGACCTCAGGATATATCAGGACTTGATGAACTTGATGTAAAGCGCTACGGAGTTATAGTAACTAGCGGACACAAGAGAGGCCTTCTTCTTCCTGATCTTGAGGGAGTTGATACTGTTAAAGAGCAGGTTGCGATAGCTATGCAAAAGGGCGGTATCACAGAGGATGACGAGATCAAATTGCAGCGCTTTGAAGTTATAAGACATACATAATGCCATATATGCAGGGAGTCACTTTGTGGTGGCTCTCTGTTTTCTTGCAGCAATATCTTTGCCCGTTTAAAGCGTAAAACTTTTAAGTGACATATTATTTGTGACATGTTAACATGAAATCTTATGGATAAATGAAATTTTTAAGAGGAGGAATCTGGTCTTTGCTCTGTAAGTTATGAAGATCGGATGCAGTTACGAATGAAAGAAAGAGAAACACTTGGCAGCAGAATGGGCTTTATTTTGCTGTCTGCAGGATGCGCTATAGGAATTGGTAATGTGTGGCGTTTCCCATATATGGTTGGAGCCAATGGAGGAGGACTGTTTGTACTGGTTTATGTCCTTTTCCTTATTGCTCTTGGTGTACCAATAATGACTATGGAGTATGCAATAGGAAGAGCCAGCAGAAAGAGCATTCTTCCAGCTTACAAAAAGCTCGAGCCAAAGGGCAGTAAGTGGCACCTATTTGGTTATTTTGCAATCTTTGGAAACTATCTTCTTCTGATGTTTTATTCTGTGGTTTCAGGATGGATTCTTAGATACTTTATCCTGGCTGTGACTGGAGCTTTTCAGGGGCAAGACACAGAGACTATATCTGGTATTTACTTGGAGATGATGAATAGTCCATGGATACTTCTTGGATTCATGGCTATTACGATGGTTATAACTGTCGGTGTTACTAGTCTTGGCCTTGAAAAGGGTGTTGAGAGAGTGACCAAGGTCATGATGGTTGCTCTTATCATTATTATGGTGGGCCTTGGAATTAAGTCACTAACTCTTCCTGGTGCCGGAGAGGGCGTTAAATTCTACCTTATGCCAAGCGCGGAAAATGTGCGCAAGGTAGGACTTGGCAATGTTCTGTATGGAGCCTTGAACCAGAGCTTTTTTACTCTTAGCCTTGGCATTGGCAGCATGGAGATTTTTGGAAGCTATATTAAGAGGGAAAAGAGCCTTGTGGGCGAGGCCTTTATTGTGGCAGGTCTTGATACCTTTGTTGCAATAGTTGCAGGACTTATCACTATTCCTGCCTGCTTTGCCTATGGAGTTGCTCCTGATAAGGGGCCTAGCCTTATATTCCTTACTCTTCCCAATGTATTTGCATCCATGAGAGGCGGAAGAGTGATCGGAAGCTTTTTCTTTTTGTTTATGTATTTTGCGGCACTTTCAACAATGATAGGTGTTTTTGAAAATGACGTGAGCTTTTCTATAGATCTTTTTGGATATGAGAGAAAAAAGGCATCACTTATAGCAGGAATTGTCATAACTGTAGGCTCTATTCCATGCGCCCTTGGATTTAATGTTTGGAGCGCATTTCAGCCACTTAAGGCTGGCAATACGGTAATGGATCTTGAGGATTTTATTGTGAGTAATCTTCTTCTTCCTATTGGAGCCTTTGTGTGTTGTCTTTTTTGTACGACCAGATATGGATGGGGCTTTGATAAGTATATGGAGGAAGTAAACTCAGGAAGCGGAATCAAGCTTAGTCCCTTCTTAAAGTGGTATTTCAGGATAGTATTACCTCTTATATTGATATTTTTAGCTGTTTTCGGGCTTTGGAGCTATTTTAAGTGAAATATTTGATTTATAATATGTTGTAGACTGTGATTATAACAATGGTCTGGTGTGATCCGTATATCATTAGGCATCAGAAGGCAGGTGAGATTTTTTTCTATGACATATTTAGCAGTTGTGCTCATGGCAGGAGCAGTGTTTACGGCAGTTATACTGTATCTTGCCCTTAATCAGGATGATAGGGAAAAGTGGATAGGCTTTACATTTGCAGTTGCTTCTGCTGGAGGAATCTGCCTTTATGGAACAGCCAATGCTCATGAGACCACAAGCATATTGGCGGCAGTATTTGAAACTGTAGTTGATGTGGGCAGAATGTTTGCCGGAATCAACGATGTGGCTGTCTTTGAGAAACTTGTGGGTATCAATTCAAAGTGGATGATCCTGTTTTGGTTTGTTCACTTTCTTGCCTATTATTCTCTTGCCAGTGCCATTATCATGGCGGTTGCCAAGGGGATGCTTAAGAGAATCAGAACCTGGTTTTTGCGTATTAATGATGTTGAGCTTATATACGGTATCACAGATAATTCCCTTGCTTTTGGAAGAAATATCGCAGGCAATAAGAGAACTTCCATAGTCTTTGTGGGAACAAGCGCAGGGGGAAGAGAAAGCCAGATCAACCAGATGGGAGGGCTTTTATTTACTGATAGCCAGGCTCTTTCACCAGATAGTGCATTTTTAAGAAGGCTATCTGTTAAGAGGGGCAAGGGAAAGTTTAGACTCTGTGCCCTGTCCAAGAATATTGATGAAAATCTTGCCTATGCAGTCAAGATGCTGACTGCTCTAAAGAGCATAGGGGTAAGGCCGGAGCAGACTGAGGTTGTTCTTTTGGGCCATGAAGAGCATAACGGAGAGATGCTGCAGGCAATAGGAGATAGCTATGGATACGGCACAGTCAGGGTCTTTGATAAAGCTGAGCTTTTATCAAGGCTTCTTATGCAGAAGTATCCTATCTGCGATGCCATAACCTTTGATGAAAACGGAAGAGCTACCTGCGATACCAATGTTCTCTTGATCGGATTTGGCAGAAAGGGACAGGAGCTTGTTGAAAAGATAATCATAAATGGCCAGTTTGAGGGCAGCAGGTTTGGAATAAAGATCTTTGATCCAAGCGGACGTAGTACTGACGGCTTTTTCAGGACCAGGTTTGCAAGTCTTATTGAGAACTTTGATATCTCTTTTGAAAATCATGACGGAAGAAGCCGGGAGCTGGCACAGTACCTGGATGAGAACATAGACAAATTAAGATATATAGCCATTGCGGTGGGTGATGACAAGACTGGCCGCGAGATTGCCATGAATATACTGGAGTTTATGAGGGGTAGGGGAATAAAGCTTCCTGTTTATCAGTGCCTTTCAAACTCCGTTGCCAAGTATGAGCTGGGCAAGCTGGTGGAGAGCCACAGCCTTGATGATGCGGACATTCTCTACGGCGGAGAAATGGATGACCTTGCTAAGAGGCTCAACCACCACTACATGGGCAACAGGGCTTCTGCCAAGAAGAACTGGGCAGACTGCCACTATTTTGACAGAATGAGTTCAAGAGCTTCTGCGGATTATCTGGCAGCTCTTTTGACAAAGCTTGGGATTGACAAGGGAAGGGAACTTACGGATGAAGCCCTTGAAAACCTGGCCAGGTCTGAGCACCTTAGGTGGTGTGCTTTCTATTATGCATCTGGTTATACAAAAATGAGTCTTGATGATTTTAAGGCAAGAGGGGAGAGGCTCTCAGAGGATGGCACCATCAGAATTGCCAAGAATGCTGATTTAAAGCAACATGCATGCCTTGTTCCATGGGAGGAACTTGATGAGATTTCAAGGATTGAGAGTTTCTATACCGGCAAAGAGGTTGATTATAAGCAAAAGGACAGAGACAACGTCCTTGTGATCAAAAAGCTTTTGGAGGATTGATTTTTCGACTTAAAAAATTAGGGGGAATAAGGGCTATGGAAAATAAGTCACTTGATAAGTATACTGCTGAGGATATTAACAATTACCTGAATGAAAATGTAGATGCTATTGTGGTGGTTGACAGAAAGACTGAGAAGTACAGATCTATTATCAGAAAGGGCATTTTTACTCAGATTCTGGATGAGGAGGGGGATTATGCAGAACTTATTCAGAAGCTTTGGTTTCACAGAAGTGATTCAACTGAGGAAATCAGTGATGATTACAAGGCTTTTATTGATTATTATGGCGAGTTTAAGGGCAAATACAGCCGCAGGATAAAGGTTTTCCCTGAAGGGAAGACTACGCCTAGTGTTGTGCAGATGAATGTTTATCCTCTGCCTGAAATTGACAAGTATGTGTTTATCGTAAATATGCTGGATGACGAGGAATATGTAGATGAATATATGACTGCCAAAAAGGTCAAGACTATTCAGAATACATATCTCTTTTCCATGTTCGTAAATCTTGTGACCGATACCACCAGCAGTATCAGCGTGACTGAGATTTCTGATGAACCTGTAAAGACAAGCCTTGATTACTCCAAGTGGAGGCTTATGACTGTAAATATGATCTATCCCGACAGCCAGAAGCAGTTCCTGGAATTTACAGATCCTGAGAATTTAAAGAATAATCTCTCTCCCGGAAACACCATTTCTTTTGACTGCCTGATGAAAAATCTTGAGGGTGTATTTATCTGGGTTAAGCTCATATTTAGCAGGGCTAAGCCAATGTCAGATAACGACTACAGATATGTATTTATGGTTCAAAACATCCACGAGGATGTGATCGAGCGTATGAACACCATCAAGAAGTATGAGAGACTTGCGCACTTGGATCCTTTGACTGGCCTTTTAAACCACGGCGGCATTCAGTCAGAGATTCAGAAGACAATAGATTCTTATGACAATGCTAAAGAGCCTGTGGCCCTTATGATGATGGATCTTGATGATTTCAAGAATATAAATGACACCTATGGCCACTCTGTGGGCGATGCTACTTTAAAGAGCATGGCGGAACTTTTGAAGGATTCTGTAGACGATAAAAAAGCCTGCGTAGGGCGCTGGGGTGGCGAGGAGTTTGTCATAATCCTAAAGGGTGCTTCCTCCGAGTCTGAGCTGTCGCTGGCTGAGCACATCAGGCAGACAGTGGCTGAAAATGTCTTTGGACAGGCGGGGCATCTTACCTGCTCAATCGGCGTCAGCAGGTTAAATAGCCAGGATTCTATGGAAGATATTTTTGATCGTATCGACAAGGCTATGTATACTTCCAAGAAGATAGGCAAAAATAAAGTGACTATTCTGTGAGACTCCCTCCCTAGGGATCATTTTGGCTCGTAATACAATTTTGTGATACAATATTATTGGAATACCGTTTTATGGAGGTGCAAGCGTGAAAAAATCGCTTATCATAGCTATCGACCTGGCTATCATGCTGTCGATACTCTTCTTCATAATTCTATATGCCAATGCCAAAATGCAGGAGAGCAACGAGAGCGTAATTGTGGCTTTTGAGAAGATGACAGTTACGGCTGAGCAGATCATCACCAATTACCTTGAGGACGAGCAGCATCTGTGTGATATTTGGGCCAATTATATCAATCGCTCTGCTGAGGCTGGAAATCCCATGACCGCAGAGGAAGCTATTTCTTTTATCAGAAAGGCAAAGATTTCACCCAGCATCTATGGACATTTGATACCACTTGAGGAACCTGTAGGAAAAGGCATTTCTACCAATGCGGATTCTAAAAAACCAGATGATTATTCCGTTTCTTATCGCAATATAAATCTTTTTGACAATCTTGATGAGATCAGCAGAGAAGATGGCGTTGTCAATCTGACAAGAGCGTACACTAATCCCCAGAATGGGGTACAATCTATAGCATTCATGAAATATGTTTCAATCCTTGATGAGGAAAGCGGCGAGCTCAAGAAGGCGATACTCATGCGCGTTGAGCCCGTTAGCGTTCTTGAGGATAAGCTTGTCTTTTTAAAAGGCGAGTATGAAAACGTGGAAATCTCCCTTATTAACAAAGAGGGAGAGTATCTTGTCCACGGCAAATCTTTAAAAAATTCCAACTTTTTTGAATTTTATAAGTCCTATAACACTGTAGATATCGCAGATTACAGAGAAATGATCGACAGGGTTACATCGGAAACCGGAACTATGACCATGTATAACTCCAAGGATGAGGAGTGTGTAATATCTTTTACGCCGTTAAAATCCATGAATACGTGGTTTCTTTTGGCTTATATACCGGCAGGTGAGCTAGAAACGGCCAATACAGTGGTGGATTGGCTGCTGCTTGGCATGGTGACCTTTGGTCTTTTGATGCTGCTAACTTTTAACTATTTGATATTGATGTTATATAACAAAAAGCTGGCTGAGGCGGCGGAGGCTGCAAATCAGGCCAATGAGGCCAAGTCACACTTTTTATCTACTATGTCACACGACATTCGTACTCCAATGAATGCAATTCTCGGCCTTAATGAAATGGTGCTGAGGGATAGCCATGAGGACGAAATCGTGACCTATTCGGAGAGCATCAGGACTGCGGGCAGAACACTTCTGGGGCTTATAAATGACATTCTTGACTTTTCAAAGATTGAAGCTGGCAAGATGGACATTATAAACGTGGACTATAGCTTTGCCTCGCTCCTTAATGACCTGGTGAATATGGTTCAGGTAAAGGCTCAGGACAAGGGGCTTTCCTTTAACCTTGATGTGGACAGGAATATACCTGTGATACTAAACGGAGATGAGATCCGTATAAAGCAGGTCATCACAAATATTCTCTCAAATGCAGTCAAGTATACAAAGGAAGGGTCTATCACCTTCAAGGCTTCTTTTGAAAAGCTGGAAGAAAAGCCTGAAGCTATAAGGCTTATCATAAGCGTTACAGATACGGGCGTTGGAATAAAGCAAGAGGACATGAAGCGCCTTTTTAAGGCTTTTGAACGAATCGAGGAAAATAAGAATAGAAATATCGAGGGAACAGGTCTTGGAATGAGCATTGCCCAGAGCTTTCTTAATATGATGGGAAGCCATATCGAGGTTGAGAGCGAATACGGAAAGGGGTCAACCTTTTCTTTTAAGCTGGTGCAGGGTGTAAAAGACTGGAAGCCTATAGGTAATTACCAGGAGACCTTCAAAAGATCTGTTGCAGAGAGGGTTAAGTACCGTGAGAAGTTTACTGCGCCTCACGCAAGGCTTTTGGTGGTTGATGATACGCCGGTCAATCTGACTGTTTTCCAGAATCTGTTAAAGCGAACCAGAGTGCAGATAGATGCAGCAAGTAGCGGTGATGAAGGTATATCTCTTTTCAGGCACAGGCATTATGATGTGATATTCCTTGATCATATGATGCCAGATAAGGACGGCATTGAGACCCTGCAGGAGATGAAAGGCATAAAAGACACATCAAATACTAATACTCCTATTATATGTCTGACTGCCAATGCCATTTCCGGTATGCGTGAAATATACATAAATGCAGGCTTTAACGATTATATTACCAAGCCTATCGATCCAGACAGGCTTGAGACGCTTCTTTTTCAGTTCCTGCCAGAGGATAAGATTGCTCCCGCCAGTGATGAGAATGAGGAGGACGAAGGTTTTATCCCGGAATTTGTATGGGATCTGGATGAGCTAGATGTTCATTCTGGCCTTGCCCATTGTGGAAGTCGCGAAGCCTATATGGCTACACTTAAGATGTATTATGATGCCGCCAGCAAGAATGCGGATGAAATAGAAAAGTACTGGGGCGAAAGGGATGTGAAGAACACCACGATAAAGGTCCATGCCCTAAAGAGCACCTCCAATGTGATCGGAGCCCATAAGCTTGGCGAATTTGCAGCAAGACTTGAAAAGGCTGGAGAAGCAGGCAATATTAAGACTCTTGAGAGCGAAATGGGAGCTCTTTTAACAGAATATAAGAAACTGGTAAAAGAGCTAGAGTCTTTAGCCGATAATAAAGATGAGGGGGTTTATGACGAGCACCCGCTTATTTCAGAACAAGATATAAAAAAGGCATATGCAGAACTGGTGAGCTTTTGCCAGGCCTTTGATTATGACAGAGTAGGAAATGTGGTAAAAGAGCTTGAAGGCTACAGATTCCCTGAGAGTGAGGCTGAGAGGTTTAAGGCTATCAAGAAAGCGGTAGATAACTTCGATTACGATCAGATACCGGGGATATTGGCGGCTCAGTAAATGGCGCCACGCTTGTGCCGGAAGATCGCATGAAATATTTACAGTAATGAAAGGAGACAACATGACAATTAAGAAGATGGGATTAGCAAGAAAAATTCTGATATCAGCTTTGAGTATTATGATGGTGACTGGGATGACTTCCTGCGGGTCCAAAAGCAGTAATGACGCGGAATTTAAGCCAGGGTTATCTACTGATAGTACTTGCTCTATTACTGTTGCAGGCAATTATTCAAATTTTGAATCTCTTGAGAGCGAATTTGAGCGCTTTTATGAATACTACCCCAATGTAAGTCTTAATTACATTTGTCTTGATGATTATAACAACACCATCACCAGCGCTCTTCTTAGTGATGAGGCTCCGGATATTTATGTTACAGCCTCCTGGATGCTGGAGGATGAAAAGATGACTCCTCTTTTTGATAATGCTGAGATATTGTCTGACCCGGCTTTAAAGATCAATCTGGACTGCATCAGAAAAGGAGCAAGGATGACTTTGGAAAATGGTGATGACAATATGGTACCTATTTTTACAAGGTCTTATGGAATGCTTGTAAACATGGATATCTTTGAAGAAAATAGTCTTCAGGTTCCCAAAAACTACAATGAGCTGGTAGATGTTTGCGACAAGTTAAAGGCTGCTGGCTATGAAACGCCTATTATGGGTGCCAACGGTACTACTGTGGCAGGAATGTATTATGCCTTTGCCTTTCCACTTTTTTGCAATGATGTTATGAACAATAAGGACTCTGTGGAGCCGCTTAATTCCTTGGATCAGTCTGCTGGAGAGATGATGCGCCCTGCACTTACAAAGATCAAGGAGTTTGTGGATCTGGGGTATCTTGACCCGGCCCGCTGTGCAGAGGAAATTGAGGATGACTATAACGCTGTGATCATGCGCTTTTTTGAGGGCAATGTCCCGATAATGCTTGGCAGCGGCGATATGGTTTCTGGTACTCAAAAAAGAGAGAGTAAGTCGGAAGCTTTTTTGGCTGAGCCTTTCAGGTACAAGTTCTACGTGGTTCCACTTGGAGAAGACGGTGGATATTTCCTTGATTCTGTGAATTTGTGCTTTAGTGTGAACAAGAATAGCAACAACCTTAACATGACCAATGAATTTATGAGATTCCTCATAAGGGAAAAGGAACTAGGTAATATGGCTGCCATAAAGAGACTTATTACTCCTACAAGCGACTTTTCTTTAGATGAAGTTTACTCATCTTTGGATGGCTTTCCTGAGGATAAGGCTTTTAGCTATCAGGAGACTGGGCTTAATGACGCCGCCAACAAGGAGTTTAGGGCAGCAGCTTATAAGGTGGCAAATGGCGAGATGACAATAGATGAGGCAGTAAGTGCCTATGGCAGTTTGTGGGAGTAAGAGAGTTTGGTGTTTGTGAAATTGGTGAGGGAGTAGTAAGGCAAATATTGCAGATAGTTGATGAGGTAGCTGGCAAATGAGTGGAAGGCCAGCAACTGTGCAAAAGTAGCAAGGTGGATCGAGGGGAAAACTGACGAGAGGTATAAAGATGCAAGAGCATGTAGTTGTTGTGGATGATGATGTGATCATATTAAAGAATGCAAATGCAGTCCTTGTGGAAGCGGGCTTTAAGGTTACCTGCCTTAAGAGCGGCAGGCTTTTACTTGACTATGTGACCCAGAACACAATAGATATGCTTCTTTTGGATATCAAGATGCCAGAACTTGATGGTTTTGAGACTTTGCGGCAGCTTAGAGAGTGGGAACGGGAAAATTCAAGGAAAGAGATACCGGTTATTTTCTTTACCGCCAATGATGACTGCGCATCGGAAACAAGAGGGCTGTCTCTTGGAGCCATGGATTTTATAAGAAAGCCCTTTGTTGCAGAGGTTCTGACACTTCGTGTCCGTCACCTTTTAGATCTTATAAGGCTTCAGCGTGACCTTCATGCAGAGGTGGAGCGCAAGACCAAGGAAATTGAGGGCTTGTCACTTCACGTTGTACACACTCTTGCAGATGCAATTGATGCCAAGGATGCTTATACCAAGGGCCATTCCGGACGTGTCGCAGAGTATTCCAGAGAAATAGCCAAGAGGTTTGGTTACTCTGATGAAAAGCAGGATGAAATCTACATGATGGGGCTGCTCCACGATGTAGGCAAGATTGGAGTACCTGACGCCGTTATCAATAAACCTGGCAAACTTACAGATGAAGAGTTTGAGAAGATAAAGACTCATCCCGGAAGAGGGGCCAAGATACTTCAGAACATCGAGGAAATGCCTCAGCTCGCCATCGGTGCCCACTGGCACCACGAACGCTACGATGGCAGAGGCTATCCTGACGGCCTTTCCGGCGAGGAAATACCTGAGGAAGCCAGGATCATTGCCGTAGCTGATGCCTACGATGCTATGACCAGCAACAGAAGCTACCGCGGCCTCATTCCTCAGGACGTTGTCAAGAGCGAATTTGAAAAGGGCTCCGGAACCCAGTTTGATCCACGCTTTGCAGCAATTATGCTTGAAATCATTGCAGAGGACGTGGACTACAAACTCCACGAGCAGTGATGGACCCTGGGGACGGGGTCAACAGACCATTTTATGTATATTGGAGAAGTTTGTGTCAGTCACAGTGAGCTAAAGCTCACTGTGGCTGGTTTTTTGTTGAATAGGAAATTGCTTTCCTATTCAACAAAAAACGCTCCGCTGTGGATGCGCACCTCGCGGAGATGAAGTTTATTGCTTCGCAATACCGCTCGGGCGCGAAAGAGTCGCTAGAGACTCTTTGTTCTGAGGCTTATACGAAAATGGTGGGCAGGCGAGATTGCATGTAAGCAAGTTTTAAGATTTGAGAAGCCGCAACACTTGTTTCTTACACGAAAACGGTGGGCAGGCGTAAATGCATATAAACAAGTATTTGGCGTAGATTATACGAAACCGGAAGATTTGCGGAATGCATGTAAACAGGTTTTTGATGTGGCTTACACGAAAGTGGCACGAAGCCATAATTGCATATAAGCAAGTTTTAATATTTGAGAAGCCGCAACACTTGTTTCTTACACGAAAACGGTGGGTAGGCTAGACTGCATATAAACAAGTTTTTTGTGTAGATTATACGAAAACGGAAGATTTGCGGCATTGCGTGTAAGCCGGCATTTTACTGACTTTACACGAAAGTGGTAAGAAGCCGTAATTTCATATAAACAAGTTTAAAAGTTTGAGAAGCCGGAACACTTATCTCTTACACGAAAGTAGTAGACAAAAGCATGCTTGCATGCATGACCACTGCTAGTGTATAGTGAGAAGGTTATATCTGCGTAAACAGGGAGAGATCGCAATGAACATACAAATGGAGATTTGGAAGGGTTTGGAGTAAGTTAGAAATGAAGTATTTAAGGCAATATAAAAATTTAAGCAGAGAAATCTACGTCCTGTTCTTTGGACGTATAGTAACCAGCATGGGGTCACTGATATGGCCCATCATGACACTGATCCTCAAAAACAAGCTGGGGTACAGCGCAACCACCATAGCAACTATTGATATGGTTCTGGCAGTCATACAGTTTCCTATTGTCCTACTTGGTGGTAAGCTTGCGGATAGTGTTAACAGGAAAAAGATAATTGTTTGCTGCGATATGGTCACAGTAATCTGCTATTTTATCAGCGGCTTGATACCGTTGTCATTTGTGAGCGTTGCACTTTTTTATGTGGCAGGTCTTTTTGCAGCAATAGAGGGCCCATCCTACGACGCACTGGTAGCGGATCTCAGCGATTCTGACACGAGAGAGCAGGCATATAGCCTTCAATATCTTGGAATGAATCTTGGACTTGTGCTGGCACCAACAATTGGCGGACTTTTGTTTGAGAACTATCTGTGGCTTGCCTTTTTGATTACCTCAGTAGCAACGTTTTCATCAACTCTTTTGATAATTGTTTTTATAAAAAGACTCAGTGTTGAAAAGAAAAATATAAGTGAATATGAGGAAAAGCGTGAAGGAGCAAGGCTACTTGAGATACTAAGAGAGCGCAGGATACTTCTTTTGTACATAACAGTGTCCGGCTTCTGCAATCTGGTTTACTCGCAGTTCAATTATCTTTTGCCTCTTCATATGGAAAACCTGTATGCAGCAAAAGGAGCCACGATTTTTGGATTGATGACCAGTACCAATGCGGTAGTCGTAGTTGTCGGAACACCCATCATTACTACGCTTCTGGCCAAGATTCTAGATGTGAGGAAATTCCTCATCGGTGAGATACTGATAGTTTCAGGGCTTGTGAGCTTTGCCTTCTCTGGAAGAGCTGTGCCTATTTATTTTGTGCTTATGACTATCTTTACATTAGGGGAGATTTTCTGCACCATTTCCAGTGCTCCTTACATGACAAGGCGTGTGCCCTCAACGCACTGGGGAAGAATAAATTCGGCTATCAGTATATTCTGCATGGCGGTGACTTCAATCGGAAATATTGTGATCGGCCAGGTAGTTGATGTTTTCGGCTACAAAGCAGCTTGGATGCTGGTTGCAATGGTTGGGCTTGTAGCTATATCTATGCTGGCTGGGCTCAATGTGCTTGATAAAAAGAGCTTTCCCCTTCTGTACAGGGAAAACTAGCAAGATTAATTATCTCGCCCCATTTTTCTTTCGCGTTTATTTTCGTACATTAACATGTCGGCACGCTGCATTATCTTTTGAACAATATTGTCTTTTTCCGGGTCATAGATGGCAAAGCCCTTGGATACGTATACTTTTTCCCAAGGGGCATCAGCTGATGCATTTATATCCTCAACGACTTTGTCAAAGCGCTCCAGCAAGAAGTCAATGTTGTGGAAGTCCTCGTGCTTGAGGATGATAAAGAATTCATCGCCGCCGACTCTGTAAACGGCGCTTCGCTTGAAAACATCACTTATGGTATTGCAGGCTTTCTGGATGTAGAGATCTCCTTTGTCGTGGCCGTATTGATCGTTGATGCGCTTTAGGCCGTCGCAGTCAAAGGCGCCCATGGCAAAATTGGGATCTATAGATCCGTTGTTGATCTGCTCCTGCAGCTCCTCAACTGCCAGTGAGAAGGCACCTTTATTTTTTACGTGAGTAAGAGAATCAATAAATGCCTGTTCGTTCAGGGCGTTGATATGGGCTTTCATGTTGCCCGACAATTTCTTAAAAGACTTGGTAAGTCGTCCAATTTCATCGTCGCTATCGTAGTTTAGATAGACGTCAAAATTTCCATTATCTATTTGTTCTGCAGCTTCTGTGAGCTGTTCAAGAGGCTTGGTTATGAACTCCAGGAAAGTAATCAGTAATACACCAGATATGATCAGGACTACCACGGCACATATTGTGATGCTCCAAAAGAGCCCGCGCCATTCCCCCTTGGTTTCATCAACAGGAACAGTGATGTTCAGGTACATGCCATTACTAAGAGGAAGCCATACAGCTTCCTTGGCAACTCCGTCGTATACATACTTTATCGATGAAGTCTCAGCCTTGTTGCTGTAGGGCATTTGCCTGGTCATGCCTTCTGGCATATTAGCAACATCTATATATGGATGGTAAAAGAGAGTTCCGTCTGCATCACTTAAAAAGGCATACCCGTTATCGTACAATCTAATGCTGTTAACCTCTTTTGCCATAGCTGAATAATCAATTTCAATTCCCACAACTCCGATAAACTGGCCCTTAAAATATATAGGTGCATCGTATGAGATTACCTTGACATCAAGATTGTCTGTGACATAGGGAGGAAGCCAAATGGACTTTCCTTCAAATTTGGGAATAGTGAACCATACTAGCTTTGAGGTGTCATTAACGTCATAAAGCGTGATATCAGTAACTTCGTGCGGAACAAAGCCCTTGCCGTCAAGATTTGTGTACCAGAAGCCTTTTTCTGTAGATGAGATGGAAGGGTCAATGCGATAGTAATATGTCAGAACACCATTGGTCTTCGGGATGATAAAGTTAAAGTATTCCTGGGCGTTTTTCATGTGCTCTTTTAACTGAGCATCGCTAAGCCCCTGCAAGTCGTCCTCTACAAAAGAAGTGATATGATCTACCGAATATTGAACGCTGTCAAAATAATAGTTAAGGCTATACTGTCCATTTTCGCACAGCATCAAAAGAAGCTGGTCAGACTTGCGGCTTGCAGTCCTTCGTATGAAGACTACGCTGAGCAAGGTGATGACCATGATAACTGTAAATATCATAACAAGCATTGTGATTGCAAGTTTAGTCTTTAATGAGCGCATGCTATTCTCCTCTATATCATTTATATCGGATGAAAACTTGAGATGTTTTAGGTCAGGCCGTGGACTATTGGCGCATGTGCTGTGCTTGCCTTCGGGGTGGTCCTGGGGGACGGGGTTATGGGACCATGACACCTAGGGACGGAGTCAATGGGCCATGAAAATGTGGCGAATATGCCCTAATGATAGAAAAAAGTTGCCTGGAGGCATATAATTGGATGTGGCTAGTTGGAATCCTAGTCCGAAATATGCCCCAAACAAGTTAAAAGGAGTCAGGTGGGGCATACATAGCAGAAAGTCAGGTGCTGGAAGAGTACTGGAAGCAAGAAAAAGTATGCCCCAAACAAGTATAAGAGTGCCGAGTGGGGCATACATAGCAGAAAGTCAGGTGCTAGAAGAGTACTGGAAGCAAGAAAAAGTATGCCCCAAACAAGTTAAAAGAGTCGGATGGGGGCAAACACAGGGGAATCAGGCTATGAGGGGAATCAAGAGTTATAAGATGCAGTTAAAAGATCGGATTTTGGCAAAGACAGGCGGAGTATGTGCCGCATGTGGGAAACAACTTGAAAGGCAGAAAGTGACTATAGATCATTTTGTTCCAAAGTACCATGGAGGCACAGATGATGAGAGAAATCTTTTGCCATTGTGCAGGAATTGTAACAAGCATAAGGGCTCAAGGCTAGTCAATGCCGAAGAGTACTACCACTATCTGGAAGATAAGTACTGCGTTATGGCTAGCGAATATAAAAAGGAAACAGGAAAGTTGGTTAACAAGTTTTAATGAATTTGTATCCCCCTTGAATTTCAAGGGGGTACTTGTTACAATTTAAGTGAACGTGTTCATAAAAATAAAGAGGAGTATTAAATGCCAAAAATCATAGAGAATATCAAGGAACAAATAATAGAAGAGGCCAAGAGGCAGCTCTTTGAAAATGGCTATGCCAAGACAACGATCCGCTCAGTTGCTAAGGCGTGTGGGATAGGAGTGGGGACAATCTACAATTATTTCCCGTCAAAAGAGATGCTGATTTCAGCATTTATGTTGGATGACTGGAAAGGCTGCATTGCGCGGATGAAGAAGCTTAAGACTTCCGACAAACTTAAATTTCTGGAAGGAATTCACGACTGCCTCAAAGAATATGCAGACAAGTACAGCTTTCTGTTTAAGGATAAGGATGCTACATCTGCCTATCTGGCGGTTTTTACAGAAAGGCACACGCAGCTTGTTGGGGTACTTGCTGACATAATAATGCCTGTTTGCATAGATGGAAACTATGATGATACCAGGTTTGTGGCGGAACATATTGCAGAATCAGTGCTCTACTGGGCGCTTAACGGGGTTCCGTTTGAGAAGCAGGCTGGAATTTTGAAGATTCTTTTGGCTAACACAAAAAATAAATAACAATCAGAAAAGAAATGATAAATGTGGATTAAATAGGCGAAATCAGTATATCAACAGGTGTCAAAATGAACTTTTGATATATAAATCATTACATAAGCGGAGGGTATGAAATGAGTAGTTTTGAAAATCTACGAATCGTAGACAACTTTTATCAGACATCGCTGTTTTTTCCGATGCCGACAGTGCTGATAAGCACACTATGCGAGGATGGCACAACTAACTTGGGACCATATTCCCTGATCCAGCCATACTATGTTGCGGGCAAGGACTATTACGCTATGCTTCTTAATTGCCGCAATTCTTCTAACACAGCCCAGAACATTCTGCGCACGGGCAAGTGTGCCATCAATTTTATCGACGACAATCCCAAAAACTTCCACGAGGCAGTCAAGCTCTCATGGCCTGGTGACAAGCCATCTGAGAAGATGCCAAAGTGCAATTTCAAATTGGAAAAGAGCCTTCTTGAGGAAGAAAATCCTGAAGAAAAGCGCCCTATGGTCATGACTGATGCAATCGAAGTAATAGAGTGCACCTGGATGAGAGACCTGGACGGAGCCACAAACGATGCGCCAGGCCAGCTTGAGGGTTATGAGGGACCATACCACGACTTCAACGGAATCACCAGCAAATTCGGCGCCCACTTTATCCTTAGGATTGACAAGATTCTCATGAAAAAGAAATACCGTGATGCCATCATAAACGGCGTAACCGCAAGGGATTTCCCGCCTCTTCCTGTTGACTACGGCTACAGAGACTCCAAGAATTTCTGGTTCCATAGGAAAAGACGTATGAGAGCGGAGCTTTTGCAGGTTCGCGAGGCTTCCCTGGCTTCAGTTCGCTATGCAGCAGAAAGAGCAGATGACAAGATCAAGTTCACTGATGATGCTCTGAAATGTCTTCTGGGAGTGCCAAGAGTATTCCTGCCTGCGGCACTTAAAGGGTGCGTTGAATGGGCAAGAGAAAATAATGTTGAGCTTGTCACAGAAGAGCACATGAAGATCATCAACGACAAGCGTGCCCAGGAGAAGAAGAAAAAGTAAAAGAAAGAACAAGAAAAGAAAGAACAAAAAAAAATAACAAGAAAAGAAATAACAAGAAAAAAATAACAAGAAAATAAATAACAAGAAAATAAATAACAAGAAAATAAAAACAAGGAAAGAAATAACAAGAAAAAAATAACAAGAAAAAATAACAAGAAAATAAATAACAAGGAAATAAATAACAAGAAAATAAGAAAACAGAGATAGTAATAATCAAAAGAATCAGTCCACAAATAGGAGGAAAACAATGAAGGTTGTACTTGCAGGCGCCTACGGCAATCTGGGCGCAGATATATTTAAAGCTCTTTTAAAAGAAGGACACGAAGTGGTTGCACTTGACATGATGCAGAGAGATCTCGAGCTTGAGGGCAAATACTCTTTTACCAAGGTGGATGTAACAAAGCCTGAGACACTTAAGGGCACATGCGACGGTGCAGACGTGGTCATAACAACAGTAGGACTTACCAAGGGTTCTGCCACAATTTCCAATTACGACATTGATTATCAGGGAAACCTCAACATACTTGAAGAGGCTAAAAGGGCCGGAGTTAAGCACTTTACCTACATCTCTGTAATAAGAGCAGACCAGGCGCCAGAGAATGTGCCAATGGTACATGCTAAATATCTTTTCGAGCAAAAGCTCAAAGAAAGCGGCCTTACCTACGTTATCCACAGGCCAACAGGCTATTTCTATGACATTGTAAAGGTTTTTAAGCCAATGGTTGAAAAGGGCGCAGTTACCCTTCTTGGCAATACTCCGGTTAGCTGTAATGTCATCTCAACCGAGGATTTTGCTGACTTTATCGTAAAAAACATGATGAATGATAATAAAATATACGATATTGGAGGAAAAGAGACTTACACCTACGAAGAAATCGCAGAAATGTGCTTTAAGGCAGCAGGAAAAGAGCCAGTGATAAAGAAGGCTCCTACATGGCTCTTTGACGTTCTTGCATTTGTTAACAAGCTTAAAAAGAATGGAAAAGAAGCCATCATCCGCTTTTCAAAGTTTACCTTATCACAGGATATGGTTGGCTCCACCCAATATGGCGATATGAGCTTTGCAGAATACATAAAAGACAGCTTTAATGCCTGATGGAGGAAAAAAGATGTATTGGGATATTTTACTGATAATATGCATAGTTTGCGCAGTTTTATGCGCGGTAGGTTTTTATAAATATGTTTATTTTTTGTCTATTGGCTACGGCTTTGCAATAGCTGGAGGCGGGCTGACAGTTCTTATCATTACCCTTAAAAACGGATGGGCTGAGGGCGTCACTTTTCTTTTGATCTTGCAGACTCTTTTGTTTCTGGCCTATGGTGCCAGGCTTTCAGGATTTCTTTTGGTAAGAGAAATTAAGAACGCCGCATATCGCAAGACTTTAAAGGAAGCCACTGGAAACGACAAGAAGATTCCAGTATTTGTCAGCATTTCAATCTGGGTATGTGTAGCAATCCTTTATACAGCCCAGGTTAGTCCTATGCTCTTTAGATATGCAAACGGTTCC
>JAEEGL010880210.1_pt1 | contig 41580 bp, 29 predicted proteins | sample 9134231 | NCBI WGS metagenome assembly JAEEGL01 (sample SAMN16246548, study PRJNA631951) | gut metagenome | biome: gut microbiome; feature: rumen; material: fiber-attached | host: Bos | place: Iran: Karaj | collected 2018-10
CGCCCATGAGGCGGTGCGTCCCACAGGTCTCTGCCGCACCTGGCCCAACATGATTGGCAACGAGAGCGCCATGGGTACCGAATTCCGCGAGCGCATCCATCCCGGACATACGAGCATTCTTCCTTTCACGCGCCTGCAGGGCGGTCCGATGGACTATACGCCAGGTATCTTCGAGCCCGACATGGGCAAGATTGTCTCATGGGGCAAGAAAATGCAGCATACCATCTGCAACCAGCTGGGACTCTATGTCACTTTCTACTCGCCGTTGCAGATGGCCGCCGACTTCCCCGAGCACTACGAGCCCTACCTCGACGCCTTCCAGTTTATCAAGGACGTGGCTGTCGATTGGGACACCAGCATCTACCTCTACGCCGAGCCGGGTGACTATATCGTCACCGCCCGCAAGCCGAAAATCTCCAGTTTGAACAAGGCTGCCGACGGGGTAGGACAGTTGCCCGACGGCAAGAAAGGTGTTATCAGCTCCGCCGCCAGGTATGTCTATGGTATTACCAGTTCGACTAGTCCGACCAGTCTGACCAGTCAAACACCATACGATGTGTGGTACGTGGGCGGCATCACCGACGAGACCCCCCGTGAGTTCTCCGTCAAGCTCGACTTCCTCACCCCTGGCAAGAGCTACGACGCCATCATCTACTGCGACGGCAAGGATGCATCGGGCCTCCCCGACGACGCCTATAATCCTTACTCCTACACCATCACCACCAAGAAAGTCACCTCCAAGACCACCCTCAAACTCAAAATGGCCCCCTGTGGCGGCTTCGCCATCAGCATCCGCGAACGGTAAAAGTTGAAATGCCGTAGAAGGATTGGCGGTGCGTTTGTTGCGTCAGATTTGCAATCTGACGCAACATATTATAAGGATTTGCAATCCGCAATACAATAGCCGACATATGCCAATATTTCGCGAAGGTCGCCACGTGATAGATCACTCCACTTAATCTGCATAGTTTGCCAGCATTTGTTCCATCTCATGCATCACATCCTCATGAGAGACAAGTTTCGCTCGACCTGCTTTGATGTTGCGTCCACGCTGTAATGTCAAAGCCTTAGCTTCATCTTCTGTGCGAAGGGTGAGTCCACTAATCTCATCTTGTGCAATGCGGTTACGGAAGGCATCGCGCACATGCCTCGACTGTTGCTGGTAGAGTGTCCAAAGAGCATCCACCGCAGACATATCCTGATGGTTTACTGCTGATTGCATATTAATATCGGATTTCTTTTTTCAATTTGCAAAAATACGTCTTTTTTTTGGAATGTAAAAAAAATGTTGAAAAGGAACATATCATTCACAACAAAAGGGTTTCTGAAAGACAGATAGGTTGCGTGTCTCCGACACGCATCATAGAGGGTTTTGGGGGATATCGTCAGGGTCAGGATTGGCGTGACTCGCGCAGCAGGCGCAGCTGATGGATGATGATGTTGCGACGCTGGCGCAGGAGGTTTTTCGACAGGGTGATAAGCGTGGCGGCACTGAAATAGAAAGCTGCCTGGATCCAGAGGGTCAGGTACTCGTGTCGCACCTCGGGCAGCTGCACACCCATGCTGGTAATCTTGACGAAGCCCTGCACGCCTGGCGTGGAGGGGAACAGGTAGCTGAATACGCGCCAGAAGCCGGGCATGCTCTCGTGGGGCCACACCATGCCGGTAAGGATGAAGAGCGCCAGGCTGAAGAAGATGAAGCAGAGCATGGGCGATATCTTCTGCCGTACGACGAGGTTGGCGACGGTCATGCTGAAGAAGATGGTGGCCAGCAGGAAGGGCAGGAGGAAAATCATGAGTGTATAGAGGTTGCCCAGCTGCGGCAGATGGAACCACAGGGGTACGAACCACAGGTCGAGGATGCAGATGGGGACATAGATGACCAGATAGCAGAGCGAGCGCCCCAGGGTGACGCGGTGGACGCTGTGGCGACGCAGATGCTTGGGAATGATGTGCAGCGAACGGCGGTTCTCGGTGGTGTCACCGGTGAGGATACAGATGCCCAGGAAGATGGTCTGATGGATCACCAGCATCAGCAGGATGGGCAGGAAGAAGCTGCCGTAGCCTCCGGTGGGGTTGAACAGGGTGGTGTTCTCCATCACCACGGGTTGCATCTGTATCGAGGCCTCCTCGTTGGTCAGTCCGGCTTGCTCGTAGCGCTGCAGCTCGATGGTGTGCATCTCGTCGATAAGCACGCTGTTGCCGCCGGTGAGGGCGGCTTTGTAGTAGTAGAACGAACTCATGTCGCCAAAAACGACGATGCGTCCGGTGCGCAGGTCGGCCAACCGGGAGGAAAAGTCCTTGGGAAAGTAGAAAATGGCTCGCACCTGGTGGTTGCGCATCAGCGACTGCGCCTCGGCCAAGTTGTTGCAGCGGTAGCAGATATTGAGCTCGGGCGTGGCATCGAGTTTGTGGACGAAGCGTTTGCTGATGTCGCAGGGGTTGTCGTCGACAATGGCGGTGGGCATCTCCTCCACATTCTCGTTGTGGTAGATGTAGCAGAAAAGCAGCGGGTAGACAATGGGGGCGATAAAAAATATGAGCAACACCGTCGAGTCACTGAAAACGCGGCGCACCTCAATGCTGAGCACTTTCCAGATATCCAGAAGGTTTCTTACTATTTTGGGCATCTCTACGGTCATGTCAGACGGTCGTTTCGGGGGTTAGGGGTTCGCCCGTTGGGGAATCGGTCGGAAGCGGCAGTGCAGCTCTGTCTTCACGTTTCAGCTGCCACTGCATCATGAAAGCACCTGCGATGAGCAGCACCCCGAAAACCAGGAGTGAGCAGAACTGGCGCCAGCAGTGTCCGAAACCGTTGCCAAAGATGGCGATGTTGCAAAAATTCAGATAGTAGTGTCGTATGGGGTAGATCCATGCGGCGCTGTAGAAGATGCGCGGCATGCTGTCGACAGGGAACGAGAATCCGCTGAGCGAGAAACTTACGGCGCTGTAGATGGCGCTGACGCTCATGGCCAGCGGGGCGTCGGGTATGCAGCCGGCAATGAAACATCCGGCACACTGCGAGGCCATCACCAACAGCAGGCTGTTGAGGACCATCAGCAGCCAGCTGCCCTCCATCGGGAAGCCCATAAAGCCGAACATGATGAGGTTGGCCAGCAAGCAGAGCAGTGCGTACCAGCAGGTGTAGGGCAGCATCTTGCCGATGAGGGCGTAGAGGGTGTTGCCTCCGGCGCGGCGCACCCAGCGGCGCAGGGTGCGTTCCTGCCGTTCACGCGCGATAAGGTAGGAGGTGTGCATCAGCACGATGAAGGCGATAACGGCGGGGATTAGCGTCGTCATCAGGTAGTTGCCGTAGTTAATCCAGGGGTTGCCGATGGTGCGGGTGTCGTATTCCACGGGTTGGATAAGCCCCATAATCTGGTCGTCTTTGTAGCCTTTTTTGCGGTAGATCTCACGTTGCACGGCGCCGCTGGCCATCATGCCCATGGTGGCCAGTTGCTTGTAGCTCAGCGTGCCGGCAAGCATGTAGGCGGAGTTGACGTAGAGCACAAAGTGGGGCGAACGGAACTGCAGCAGGTCGTTGTAGGTGCCTTGGGGTATCTCGTAGAAAGCGAAGATGTCGCCACGCTGCATGGCTTTGCGGGCCTCCGTGTGGTTGTTGTAGACGGCGTGGACCGACACGCCGGGGGTGGCGTCTATCTCATGGCAGAGGCGGCGCGAAAGGTAGGTGCCGTCCATGTCCACCACGGCGACAGGCAGCTTCAACGGCTGTCCTTCATGGGTCATGGTGGCAAAGAAGACAAACATAAACACGATACCCAGCGTCAGGATAATCAGGTAGCGGGGATGGCGTCGTATGCGCAACAGCTCGCGACGCAGCACGCGCGAGATGCTTGTCTTCATCACGGATGGCTTTCGGGCTTTCATTTCTCCTCCACAAGTATGGCGGTCATGCCGGGACGCAGCCCTTCAATCTTATCGTTGGGAACCACTTTCACGTCGAAACTCTTCACGTCGTATTGTCCCAGGGTCTTTGTGGCGCGCCAGGTGGCATAGCTGGCCATCACGCGCACGTTGCGTACGGTGCAGGGGTAGGTGTCGTCGCCCAGTGCAGGGATGCGCACATTGACGCTTTTGCCGGTGCGGATGTCCTGCAGCAGGTCTTCACGGATGCTGAAATTGAACCAGTTGTCGCTGTTGTCGAGAATCGACACCACAGGGGCGCCGGTACCCACCAGGTCTCCTTTCTTGACAAAGAGCTCTATCACCTCGCCGTCGCAGGAGGCGATGATGTAGCTGTCATCGAGGTAGCTCTGCACCTCGGCAACGGCACCGCCGGCGCGGTTCACCAGTGCGGCAGCGGCATCGATATCCTCGACTTGGGCGCCTTCCTTGGCCATCAGGTACTGCTGTTCGGCGGCGGCGCAGTCGGCTTGGGCGGCTTTGTATTTTGCGTCGATTTCGTCAAACTGCTGTGCCGACACGACGCCTTTCTCGTAGAGTCCTTTCACACGGTCGTACGATTTCTTGTAGACGCTCTCGGCGGCTTGGGCTTTCTGCCACACCTGATAGGCCATCTGCACCTGCTGGTCGCGGGCGCCGCCTTTGGCTTTGCGGCTCTGTGCTACAGCGGCGTTGCGGGCGGCGCGGGCCTGCACCATCTTGGCGTCGACCTGTTTGCTGCTGATGTGCAGGAGGGTGTCGCCGGCATGGACATAGTCGCCCTCTTTCACGAAAATGGAGTCGACATGGCCGGGAACCATGTTCGACACACGGTATTCGGTGGCGTCGGCTTCGCCTGTCAGCATCTCTTTCTGCGGATGGATGGCGAAAAGTCCCACCAATGCCACGATGCCCACCGCACTGATGACAGCCGCAAGTCCCGCAAGTAATGTTTTGTTATTTTCTTTCATGGCGTATTATTCGTTTTCGTTTTTGTCTTCGTTTGAATTATTACTTTCCTATCGCCTGTTTCAGGTACACGCTGTTCATCTCGATTTCTATTTCGGCGTCGAGCAGTTCGCTGTTGGCCGACAGCCAGGCCGTCTGGGCGGCCATCAGGTCGCTGCTGCTGCACATCCCGGCCTTGAAGCTCTCGTCGGCCAGTTTCAGGTTTTCTTCGGCCTGTACCAGATTGCTCTGCGCTTGGTCGTATTTCTTGTAGGCCAGTTCCAGCTCGTATTTGAGTTTGTTGACCTGCAACTCTATCATCTCCTGCGCTTCCTCTATCTGGTAGGCCACTTCGCGCCGTTTGGCTTTGGCGGCACGCAGCGAATAGATGCCGCCGATATGGACGATGGGGACGTTGACCACCACGCCGGCCATAAAGGTGCCGCCGAACTCATTCTTGAAGCCGTCGAACAGGTTGGGGTTGGAAAACAGATATCCGCCCGTGAAGGCGATATTGGGTTTGAGCGTCGAGGCTGCCATGCGCTCAGCCTGCATGGCGATGCTGTCGCTGATGCGGAGCATCTGCATCTCCCGCCGGTTCTGCCACACCTCGTCCATGACGATGGTTTGGTGCTCGGTGGCGGCGAGGGTGGGGTTGCTCTCCGACACGTCAAAGTCGGCATCGAGCGGCATGCCGCAACGTTGCGCCAGCAACATCTTGGCCAGCGCCAGACCGTTGGTGGCTTTGGTGAGGCTCATCTGGGCTTCGTTGTATTTGACACGCACTTTGGCCAGGTCGCCTTTGGTGGCCATTTCGGCCTCCACCAGCTGCTCCACGTTGTGCTGCAGGGTGTCGAGCAGCGCGGCATAGCGTTCCGCCAGCTCTTTCTTATGCTTTACACTGACCACCTGCCAGTAGGCCTCGTCGACGGCGATAAGGGTCTCTTCGCGTTTCTTGTCGTATTCGATACCCGCCAGATGGTCCATCAGACTGGCGGTGCGGTACAAAGCCATCAATTTGCCGCCCAGGTAGATGGGTTGGGAGAGGGTGACGACGCCAAAGCCGGTGTTGCGGGTATCGGTCTCAAGGGCGTCGGTGATGTTGTGGCCTACATTGTTGAGCGTCTGGGTCAGGCTGGAATTGCTCAGCATACCTGAAAGCATGTCGCCCACCAGCTGTCCGACCAGGGGGTAGCTACCCATTTCATTCTGTATCGCTTCAATCAGGCTGTTCTGGATAGTGCCTCCCAGGTTGTTGATTTCTTCCCTTTGCTCTTCACTGAGCAGGTTGACGCTTTTCTCCATCCACATGTAGCCACCTGTAGCGCCGATTTTGGGCAGCATCTGCCACAGGGCCGCCTTCTCGAGGTTCTCGGTCTCGTTCTTTTTCTCCTCCGACATCTTCAGCCCTTTGTTGGCTTCGAGCGCCCGGTCGCGGCACTGGTCGAGGGTGAGTACCTCTTGCGCTGTGAGGTTGAAAGACGGAAGCATAAAACAGGCCATGGCGAGAACGGCAACCTTCTGAAAGTGGCGTCCAAAAGCAAAAAACCGTTTTATTTTATTCGGAATCATGTTATTTGTTTGATTTTACATATTCAAAATTGCGTGCAAAAATATACAAAAACGCAGAGAGGACAAAGTCTCTCTGCGTTAAAAAAAAGTTAAACTTTTTCCTATACTTTCAACTCTCTTCTTTCGGCATTCCCACAAACTGGGCCATCCAGTCGAAGTCGTGCGTGTGGTCGACATCTTCCTCGTTCCACTGCTCGGGGTCGACGTATATCTCCAGCAGTTTGGCAGGACCTTCGGAGTAGAGTTCCACACGGTCGGCGGCGGCGGGCACCAGCACACATTCGCCGGCATGGATGGGGCAGATGGTGTCGAGCGCTTTCACGGCGGCGATGCCGTCGGTGCAAAGATACACCACGAAGGAGTCGAGCTGCGAGAAATCCTTCCGCAGGGGTTTGTCCAGGGCGATGAGGTTGGTGGTGAAATAGGGGCATTCGGCTAGCCGTACCGTGCTGTTGGGACGGTAGTGGTAGTGGGTGCGGCCGTCGGTGGTCACGCTGAAATCAATGGCGTCGAGTGCTTCGGCGGTGTGCAGCTGGCGCAGTTTGCCGTCGGCATCGGGCCGGTTGTAGTCGTAGATGCGGTAGGTGGTGTCCGACGATTGTTGTATCTCGGCCAGCAGCAGCCCTTTGCCGAGGGCGTGGACCCGTCCCGCGGGGATGAAGAAGACATCGCCGTTCTGGGGATATTCTGTGTGCAGCACATCCTCCAGTTTGCCGAGATTCAGGAACCGCTGGTATTCGTCGCGGTTCACCTGTTGGCTGAAGCCGTCAATCAGCTCGGCTCCCTGCTCGGCCTCCATGATATACCACATCTCCGTTTTGCCGTTCTCCATGCCGCGCTGGCGAGCCAATGTGTTGTCGGGGTGTACCTGAATGGAGAGGCGGTCGTTGGCGTCGATGATTTTGATAAGCAGCGGGAAGTCGTTGCCGAAATGGCGGTAGTTTTTCTCGCCCAGCAGTTCGCCCATATATATCTCCAGTGCCTCGTTGAGGGTGTTGTCGGCGAGGAAGCCGTTGGCGATGACCGACTCGTTGTCTTTCACTGCCGACAGCGCCCACAGCTCACCGCAGTTGGGTAGCGGGCTGTAGTCGAAACCGAGCGACTTGATTTTGTTGCCACCCCACACTTTGTTCTTATAGAGAGGAAGGAATTTCAGCGGATAAATGGTTGTTTCCATAAAAGATTAAGAGTTTGAAGATGAGGTTATAGTTAAAGCTATCTTTTCGTTTCCCGGTCCAAAATCCGTTTCAGCTCCCAGATGCGGAAATCGCGTGCTACGATACGTTTTTGAGGGTCGAGCAGGATGAGGTAGGGGATGTGGTCCACCGCCAGAATCTCCACAAGCTTGGATTCCCATTGCATCTTTTGTCGGTCGATGTTGATGACGAGCGGCTGGAGGTCGGGAAACGTCTTTGCCAGCTCGTTGACGATGCGGCTGCACTGTTCGCACCAGGTGGCGCCGACCAGCAGCAGGTGGTAGCAACTGTCCCGCATCACGGTGTCGCTGGCGATGAGTTTGACATTGTTGTCGTAAAATTGGAAAGAGGGCAAGGGTGCCCCTTCGGCCAGCGTGGCCATACACTTCAGGCGTTTGCCTAGCTGTTTGTAGTGGTAGCTCTGTGTGGCGGCTCCCTGGAGTTGTTTGTAGAGGGTGTCCAGCATGGCGAAGTCTAGCGTGGGAGCCAGATGCTGGTCCAAAATGAAAGAAGCCAGGATGTCGTCGGGATGTTCCTCCACGTAGCGCGTCAGGCATTCCGTCGGATTGTCGGCACACTGCTCCAGCTGGTAGCGGAGCAGACTGTTGGTGCGTGACCCTGTCACAGGCGATGCGTTGGGGTTCTCCCGGTTGAAAGTGATGTTGATACGGCTGTTTTCAATGAAAAATTGGAGCGGCTGCGCAATCGAGGAGTGACGCAACTCGGCGTAGGCGGCACCTTTCACGCTGCCGTTGAAGTCGCAGTTTTGTTTGCCCGAGGCTTTGATGTTGCGGGGCTCTGTTTTGTCGTAGAGGGTCAACGTCAGGCTGCCCTTCAGGTTGTCGGGCACGACGACATGCAGATGGAACTCCTGCGCATACAGTTGGGGAATGAAGAACACAAACAACAGAAAAGCGGACAAAAACCCTTTGGGTCTTTGCCGCATGCAAAGTCTGTAAGCCTCACGCAGGCCACCTTCCCTCGCCAGCCACATCAATAGGAATGATACGTAGAGCTGTTACGCTTGTTGTTGCCGCGTACTGAGTAATGCTTGTTGATTCTTTTCGAATTCTTCTTCTTTGAAGAATACATCGTCTCCGACGACTTACAGGAAGTGGTGGTGCCGCAAACGCCCACAAGGCCGACCAGTACCACCAGGATCATCAAAATACGAAATGCCTTTTTCATCGTTAGGGGTTTATTTTTTTGCGCCAGGGGATTTTTTTGCTATTGCGTGAATCTCCGTGCTTTTGTTTAACTCTCTGTTGTTTAGTTTTATAATTGGTTTTTTGACGAAAAATGTCGCCTTTTCTATCCGTACAAAGAAACAAAAAAAAATTGGCTCGGGCAAACAAAAACATTTTTTTTCTGGCAGTTTAAGTTTTTTTTGTAATTTTGCAAACTCAAAAATAGCGATTTTCGAATTCAGATAAATAGAATAATAAAAACGATTCTGCGAGATAAGTATTTGATTATAAACCAAGAGATATATTCAAGCGGGAAACGTTAATCTTTAAACGAAGCCAAGATGGAAAAATCGACTCAGGCAAAAATCTACGAATGGCTCTCCTATCTGCTGATAGTGGGCGCCACAGTCTATTTCTTTGTTACAGGTAAAGAGGTGAAAATTACCCTTCTGGGAATTATTCTTGCCCTTTTCTGCCGCAATATGATGTATCGGGTGCGCTACAAGATGTTTGAAGAGGAAAACGAAGAACTCAAAGTCGATTTGCGCCGCCTCACCAACCTCCTCGAACTCGCAAAAAAAGAAAAAGAACAGAAATCCTAGCGAAAACCTGACTTCGAACCTTTCAAGCGCAGCGATCCTTTCAAACCAGAAACTTTTAAACAAATAATATTTTATGGCAACAACTGCAGATATTAAGAATGGTCTTTGTATCAATTTTAACAACGACATTTACACCATCGTCGAATTCCTTCATGTAAAACCCGGCAAAGGCGCCGCTTTCGTCCGCACCAAGATGCGTAACGTCAAGACGGGCCGTGTCCTTGAGAACACTTTCCCCTCGGGAGCCAAAATCGACATCGTCCGTGTCGAGCGCCGTCCCTACACTTATCTTTACAAGGAAGCCGACCTGTACTACTTCATGCACACCGAGACGTTCGAGCAGATTGGCGTGGAAGAGGCCATCATCAATGCCCCCCAGTTCCTGAAAGAGGGTCAGTATGTTGAGATTACCGTGCATGCCGACACCGAGACACCGCTCCTTTGCGAGCTGCCTCCCTTCATCGAGACTGTGGTTACTTACACTGAACCGGGCTTTGCCGGCAACACCGCTACCAACGCCATGAAGGACGCTACCGTCGAACCGGGCGTCCAGATTCGTGTGCCGCTCTTCATCAAAGAAGGCGAACGCATCAAGGTCGATACCCGCACGGGTGAATACTCGGAACGTATCAAATAATTCGACAACGTCATTGAAAACCATCAGGGGAATGAGGAATCCGTTCCTCATTCCCTTTTTTATAGTTCGAGTAATTCGTTCGATTCGTGTTCAAAAAACAACCGCGCAATTCGCCGTTTAAAACCTTTCGACAATTTCATGAAACATCGTATCTTTCCCCAACGTTTGTTCCTGCTGACGCTCACAGTCGCCGCTTTTGCCATGGTCTCCTGCAAGGGCAACGGAGAACAGCAGCCCAAAAATAACCAGCCTTCAATTGACTACAGCAAGGTGTCCATCCCGGAATTCAATGCCGACTCGGCCTACCGCTACGTCTCCGAACAGCTTGCCTTCGGGTTCCGCCATCCCGGAACGAAAGGCCATGCCGAGTGTGCCAAGTATCTGGCACAAACGCTGCGCCGCTGGTGCGATACCGTGATAGTCCAGAACTTCAGCACCAAGCTGTGGGACGGTCAGCAAGTCGAGGGGCAGAATATCATTGGCTCCCTCGCCCCGGAACGCGACAAGCGGGTTGTTCTGGCTGCACACTGGGATTCCCGTCAGTGGGCCGACCATGACCTGGATACCAACAACTGGCGCAATCCTCTGCTGGGCGCCAACGACGGTGCCAGCGGTGTCGCCGTGCTGATGGAGATGGCACGCGTCATGTCTGCCCTGCCGCCCGATGTCGGAGTCGATTTCGTTCTCTTCGATGTCGAAGACCAGGGCATCCCCGAGTGGGCAGGACGTTACGAGGACAATACCTGGTGCAAAGGCTCCCAGTATTGGGCTTCCAACCCGCATCGCATGTTCTATTCTGCGCAGTACGGAGTCCTTTTCGACATGGTGGGCACCGCCAATCCCCGTTTTACCAAGGAGGAGATTTCGATGAACTTCGCCCAGGGGTTGATGAACAAGATGTGGAGCTGCGCTGCTGCCATCGGCTTCGGTGATGTCTTTGTCGACGAACTGAGTGGCAGCATTCTCGACGACCACCTCTATGTCAACCAGATTCTCCGTTTGCCGATGATCGATGTGGTGCAGAACAGCCGCGACTGCAGCTTCTACAAACACTGGCATACTGTCAACGACAACCTCGATGCCATCGACAAGAACACCCTCCGCATCGTGGCCACCGTCACCATGAAACTTATCTACGGCGATTTTCCCGTAGCTCAGAAATCATAACTCATGAGACTGTTTCCCATACTAGGATTGCTGTCACTGTTGCTCTTTGTCGCTTCCTGCGGTCGCGACGAGTGCAAGGTCTCTTTTGGCGCCACCAATTTCCATATCGAGCCCAACCAGGCTTACTATTCCGAGCTGAACAGTCCGGGCGGTTACATGTACTTCACCGGCGGTCACCGCGGCGTCATCGTCGTCAGGCTGGGCTACGACCGTTTTGTGGCCTATGAGCGCACTTGCCCCGAGGACAACAGTACCCCTGTGGAAGTCTCCGAAGAATGGGGCAGCACCCTGCTGGAATGCCCCACCTGTCATTCCTGTTTCATTGTCGACGGCGACGGCATGCCCCTCGACGGCAGCGCCACCAATTGCCCCCTCTACCAATATAGCACCAACTACTCCGGCGGCGTCCTCTGGGTCTACTGAGGATTATGCAATTTTTTCTGTAGTGTCCGGCAAATATGCCGACGATACGTCATTTCATTCTGCTTGTTCAGCAAGATGAAGCAAACCCCACACGAATTGTAGGCACCGTGTGGGGTTTGAGCGACTAGAAGTTAACACGACTCGTAGTGACGCGGCTTCTAAAGAGTTGTTTTTTGTTATCTCTTAACAATCAGCTTGAAAACATGGATTCCACTCTCAAGGATTGTTTTTACTATATACGTGCCTGAATTCCAGCGCGACACATTGAATGAAAACTCCAGATTGTCGGGATGGTCCAGTAAAAGTTGACGACCGTTCATGTCATAGCAGGCAATGGCTTTGATAGGTTCCTGTGAACGGACCGAGACGTTGTCATTTGCAGGATTTGGCATGATGGTGACAGAAGAGGTTTCGACCTTATCAATGCTCAGTCTTGGAACAAAGAAGGCGGTGATAGTTGTGTCGGTGAAGATGGTTATGTTGATGACAGCAGATGAGTCGCCTGTGCTCCATACCGAGAAATCGTAACCCTCAAAGGGAATGGCGGTGATAATAATACTATCTTCTACCATTAAGTGGTATATGCCCGGCAGGGGTGCCGTGATACCCATAAGAGAATCGTCTACTATTATTGTCAGCCAGGCACTGTCGGGGACGATGCTATCGGTCATGGTAGTAATGGAGAGCATGGGACTCTTGAGCGTATCTATTAGTGCCTCTACGCCGAAAGTGTACTGAGTGGCAGGTGTCAGTCCGGTGAAGGTGTATGACGTGTTACTTACGTTGGCTGTAAGGGAGTCCCCGTTATAAATTAAGTAGTTGGATGCGTTTCCAGTCCAACTTATGGTTATAGTGCTATCGGTAGTGTTGTCAACAGCAATGCTAGTCACTCTGGGGTAGTTGGGATTGTAGTGTATCACAACGCTGTCGAGAGCTACGCCGTAGCCATACCCATCGACCATCTCGAAAGCAATCTGATAGACATTGTCGTTGATACTTACATTTTCGATAGTCCAGTTGCATGATGTATAGTATTCTGCTACCTGATGCCAGACACTGTTGGCTCCAGAACGGTACAGAACACGAAGTGTATCAATTTCCCAACCCCACATTATCTGCATATGGGCGAATTGGAGTTCTACGCCGTGATCTCCCTCGCTGAGAACTGGCGAGATAAATTTGGTGGCATTGCCTTTTAGGGTGTGATTGATGCGTGCATTAAGATTACCACTATAAGACATTCGATCACCAGGATAATAGTCGCCTACACCGATGCTCCAGTTGCCGGGGCCTTCATTTGTCCAGCAGCCTACAGTGGCGCTACTGCTCTCAAAATCCTCGATTAAGGGCAACGCTACAACACCGCAATCGGAAGGAGTGCAGGCTGTACGACCGCTAACAGTCCGAATAGCAGCGTTACCTGCAGGACAGTTGGCCTCAATGCCAAAAATGTACTCTGTATTGGAAATCAATCCTGTTATTGTGTATGATGTGTCGGTTAATCCAGAGACTATAAGTGTGGTGTCACTCATATTATAGATGCTATAGGTGGCACTACTGTTGTCGCTATTGGAAGTCCAGCTGACGGTGATACTGTTCTCGGTGGAGACTAGGGCATTTACATTGAGTACTTCATAGCAGTCAGGTTCTACATCAAGAACCAAGTCATCTAAAAAGATGTTTCGGCCATATTTTACCACGATTGCTACGTATTTATTATTAGCAGGGGAACTGCCCAGTGAAATCCTATATCGGTTAAAATGATGCCCATAGACATAAACTGAACCGATATAGGTGGCAGTAGAGAAGTCTGGACCGCTCAAAGTGTAGACATAGAGATTGGCCCCTTCTTGAGTTTCAAATGTCAATGTACGTGCCCAGAAAATCAGATGGTTCTCATTCATTGGGTAATTTGAAACATCTACTGGAGGCAAAATAAGCACCATGGTATCATTGGGTGGGTTATTCCCGAAGAACATACTTCGACTACCAGTATGGATGGGGCCGAAGCTGTCAGGACTACTGTAAGGCTCGGTTGCGGAAGTTTTCTTGCGTCGGCAACAAAACGGCAGTGCAGTAGTCTGACTTGTGCTATAGATTTCATTAGCCTCGAAACCACAACTCCAAGGAAGAGCCATTCCGGAACAGACGGTACGACCGCTTACCGTGGTAGAAATATCACTCAGGTCATTACTGTCGCATTCGGCCCTTACAGCAAAAGTGTACTCATTGTCGGGAACAAGACCGGTTATGGTGAAGAAAGTATCTGTGATACCACTTTGGATGAGACTGTTGTCGCTCATGTCATATACACTATAATTGGCACCGCTATTAAGGGTGTCGGTCCAAGTGAGCGTAAGGCTGCTGTCAGTCGTAAATTCATCAATTACGGCTAGATTGTTTACCTTAAAGCAGGAACATGTATTCAACGACAAATTGTCAATGGTTGCTCGGTTGTATTGAGTATATGCAGCACTAGTGTCTTTTAAGAAAAAGGCTAAACGGGATCCGGCAGGAATAGTTCCAGCAGGAATGATTACTTCAAAAAAAGTCGTGTCTGTTACATAGTCAAGAGCGTATAGGCTTACAAAAGTAGAGGAGTCGGTAATGTCGCTCATAAAGCCAATATTAAAAACCCAGTTATTATATTGAACGTTTCGAAAGGCACTATATGTAAAAGAAAGAATCCAGTTTTCATTTTGGACCCCAAAATAAGGCATTATGGCATAAATTGGATCTGATGTGTTTCGTGTGAGTAGCACAAGACCGTTGCCACTGACTGATTGCCACGTCCCTAAATAGGCAAGTGGGTATGTGTTGCGATTTGAACTCCTGTTGAGGAAACTCCAACAACTTGGCATGGGATCATTGGGATAACTCATTTGAGGGCTAGATCCATTCCAATTGTTTGTATATGAATTAAAATTCTCTAGGTATGGGAGTGGTACGCTGTCACAATTGTTTTGTGCCTGCGAGGCAATTGATAGCATCAATGCTATCAGCATCGTCATTATTCGAATAGTTTTCATGAAAAATTTTTTTTATTGATGAAAAAAATATTTTTTCAACTGCAAAAATACATATTTTTTTCTTTCTGACAATGAATGTTTTCTGTAATTTTATCGGGGGGGGTAATTGGTTGAAATCCAATAATGTATATTGTTATTAATAGCAGTCTTTTCGGAGGGGAAAACCAATAGTCGGTTCCTCTTCAACAGGATTATTCAGTTGAAGCGTTCGAGATCTCCTATTTTTTCGGAGCTAAAACTGGAAATAGATAAAGGGCTGCAGGTCGGCAGTGATAAACTGATAGATGACGAAAACCGCGGCAACAACGACAAGCAGCATGGCCCAGAGGGGCAACATGGCGAAAGAAAGTTGGTAACTTGCCATCTCCCCCTCTGGGAGGATGGCCTATTTTTTTTTAGTGATGTAGTTTTTTTGATAATATTTACGTTTTTATATATATGTTAAAACAGAATAGTATAACAATAATTTAGGTTATTGGATTGAAAATGAGGTAAAATATCTTTTACCTTTACGTGCATCATTAACCTTTACAAAGGGTTTATTTACAATTATCAATAATAAAACACAATTATGAAGAAAATCCTATCAACCGTCCTGTTTGCAGCGCTGTTGTTCGCTTTGCCTATGATAGCTCGTGCGCAGGACTGGCATGCTACTGTGCCTTATCAATGCGGATTCGAAGAGCCTGTCGAGAATGCGGCTTGGATTCTGCTTAACGGTGACTCGACCATTGTCAACAAATGGTATATCGACACCGCCGTTGCCCACTGTGCGGCGCAGGATGTCTCTGCGTCGTGCGGGAAATCCCTCTACATCTCGGACATGGAAGGCTACAACTACAATTACGACAACAGCATCGCCTCGCGTGTCATCGCTTACCGCGACTTCGCTTTTGCCCAGGGAACGTATATCGTCTCGTTCGACTGGAATGGCGTCGGCGAGCCGAACTACGACATGTTGATAGCGGCACTCGTACCTGCCAGCGACACAACGCTTTTGCTCGGCAGTTCGGAGTTGCCTCAGGGGGTCTCCGCCTGGTCGTTGCCCGAGGGTTGGATCAGTCTCAGCGGTAGCGGAAGTTCCACGGGGCTCTCCAACGCGGCCGGTTGGCAGAGACATGAGTGTGTGGTGGAAATCGGTGCTCCGGAGAATCCTTCGCTGGATGTTACCTACTACAAACTCCTCTTCATATGGACCAATGACTATGCCGAAGGTTCCAATCCTCCTGCCGCGGTGGACAACATCGCCATAAGACAGGTGACCTGTTTGCCTCCTGCAACGCTGACAGCCCTACAGGGTGTTTTTTCTATTACCTTGAACTGGCAGACCCTCGGCAATGAGAATCAATGGCTTGTCAGTGTGGAGGACACCGCTTCCTTTGTGATGGACTCGGTTACCGCAATTCCCTCCATGACCATCACGGGACTACAGCCCAACACTACCTACACCTTCAGCGTCCGTGCCATCTGTGACAACGGCGATACGAGTTTTGCCACTTCTATTAGTGCCACGACGGGTGTGACGGTTCCGTATCATGAGGATTTCAACAACTCATTGTCGGACTTTCCTGCGGGTTGGAGCTACAGTCTCACCGGCGAAGCGGCATACGCTACAGCGCAATACGCACCTCATATAGAGAACAACAGGCTGCAGATGGGAGGCTTTGGCTATCTGGTACTGCCCGTAGTCAACAGCCGGGTGGACACCTTGCAGCTCTCTTTCACTCACAGCACTCCCTATAGCCACGCTGCCTCGGAGCCGACACCCCTCGTCGTCGGTGTGATGGAGAACGGCATATTCACCCCTGTCGACACCCTTCTTGATCCTCAGGGTGGCACTTTCACCAAAAATGTCTATTTTATCGGTTACCAGGGCAACGGACGCAATATCGCTTTCTACAACGGTTCCAACAATCCCGGTGTCCACTATGCCATGCACTATATCGATAACATCACAGTTGATTATCTTCCCTCTTGCTTCCCTGTTGTCGATGCCGGTGCTGTTTCCGATTCCAACTGGGTGACAGTGAGTTGGACTCCTCTTTATAACTCAACGGCATGGCAGGTAACCCTTGCCGATGCTGACAACATCATAGATACTATCACTTCCAGTACCTCGGTAACATTCAACGGTCTTGTGGGAAATACAGAATACCGTTATGCTATCCGCACGGTCTGCGGCGATGGCGACACAAGCACAGCCACCGTCGGCACCATCCGTACCCTCTGTTCCTCGGTCCCCCATACCGAATTGCCTTACAGCTACGGTTTCGAAGACGAGGAGGGTGCAGGTCTCTGCTGGACGGGTTTCGCCAGCACTTCGCTTTATATTCCGGGCATGGCATACGGTATGGCACATAGCGGCGGCAGTTGCTATAGCATGACTTCGTCGGTAAACGACTTCTCCTATGTCACGCTGCCGCTCTTTCAGGACAGCCCGTCTTCGTTAATGGTTTCATTGTGGATGCGCTCTGTAGACAACAATTCCCACGCCACTGTTGTGGTCGGAGTAATGAATGACCCTTCTGACATCACTACATTCACTGCTGTCGATACCATTGCCTGCAGCGGCACGTCTATGGAATTTTTTGAGGTGCCTTTGACCTACTATAATGGAACAGGACGCAATATTGCCCTGCTTTGCGATTCGGGTGCGGTCAACCGTGTTTATATCGATGATGTCACTGTGGAGACGACCCCTTTGTGTAGTCGCGTGCGTAGCCTCGAGATACCTGTCGTTACTGCTGGTGCGGCTCTTCTGCGGTGGTCTACGGGTCGCATAGGGGATTATCAGGGTGCCGAAGTCCAGATTCGCGATACCATGTCCGACACCTGGACTTCATATCTTACGAACAATACGGAATACCTCCTCACCAATCTCAACCACAATATCACTTATGAAGTCCGCGTCCGTGCCATCTGCGAAAACAACGAACCTTCGCTTTGGGTCAACACCTTCTTCACTACAGCTATGACCAGCTGCAACACGATAGACTCCACGACGCTTGTCACCGACACCATCAGCGGAATCAGCAATTCTGACCATTTTGAATTCCCTGTTCACAACTGGCATAACTATTCCTTTACGGAACAGCTCTTCACTGCTGTCGAGATCGACACTGCCAGTTCGTTCAGCGCCATCGAATTCTTCTATGCCTTTGATTCAATTCCGATGACGGTCAAGGACAGTTGCTTGATTTATATGGGTGTCACCTCGCTCAGCTCGTTGAACAGCACCAATTTTGTCGATCCTTCCAGCATGACACTGGTCTATAGCGGTCCCCTGAACTGTTCCTATGGTTGGAATACGTTCTCATTCAACCGCAGCTTCTTCAACTATGACGGCCGTAGCAATCTTGTCATCGCTGTAGTCGATAATTCGGGTGCAGCCCACAACCAGAACTACCGTTTTGCATGCCATTCGGCTACCGGCAAAGCCATCTCCTTCTTCAGCGACGATGAGACATTCGACAACTATCTGCTTATGCAGCACCAGGAATACCCCTACCGCAACAACATAGTCCTCCACACCTCCGAATGTGGCACCGAGAGCGAATGCTATCCTCCCATGATTTTTGTTGGCGATATCGAATCTGACGAGGTCGACTTCACCCTCATACCTGGTGGCTATGAGACCTCGTGGGATATCTACTATAAAACTTTGGGAGAGGAAGGTTTTGTCTTTCAGGGGTCTACCTCGCAGCACAGCTATACAATCAGCAACCTCGAACCTTCGACAACGTATACCTTCCGTGTAATTGGCGGATGTGAAGACAGCGCCTACAGCGATTTTACCGTTACCACCAAATGTCTGGAACAACCGCTTCCGTATTATGAAGACTTCTCTTCTTGGCCGACAGGTGCTTCTCCCATCGTTCCTTCATGCTGGTACAAGTATAGTCCGCTGGGCGCAGGGGTGCCTTATATATATCCTTGGAGTGTGTCGGGCCGTCAGTCGGTGCTCTACCTTTTCTCCAATGATGAAAGCTACAGTTATGTCGCCATGCCTGAAATGAACGCACCTATTGATTCGTTGCAAGTCACCTTCTGGCTCTATCGTGAGGCCAATACGAGCAATGCTGTCACAGGTAACCATCCCCTTGTGGTGGGTATTCTGCCGGATGTTAACGACATAGCCACATTCTACCCCATCGATACTGTCGTTGCAACACAGACAGGTATGTGGGAACTGGTGGAACTCCCCTTCGATGTGCTGGCAGCCGACAGCACCATGAGTGACGAACAGTTCGAAGCGCTGCGTCACGGACACATCACTTTCCTCTCGCCCGACAGCATCTATAGCCGTCCCTACATCGACGACATCACTGTCGACTACATACCCCGATGCCCGCACCCCACCACTATCTCCGTCAATCAGGATCTCAGCACATTCGACAGCATCTACCTATACTGGGACGACGTCGACAACAGTGCCGGGTTTATCCTGACCATTGTGAGCGATGAGGATACGGTTGCCGAATTTGGCAATCTGCAGACCTCCCACTGCTTTGTCGGCGGTCTCAATGCCTCCATGGTCTATACGGCCATTGTCCGTGGCATCTGCGGCGAATGGGGTGACAATGGTGTCTTGTTGAGAACTGACACCAGCACAGCTGTCACGACCGATTTCCGAACCCCCTGCGGCAAAATCAAATACTCGCCCTGGAGAGAAGGTTTCGAGCAGAACCCTGTCGGAGGCCTCTTCAGTGCAGGTTTTGCCGGATGCTGGAACCGTATTGTTGATTCTTGCGACTACTACGGAATACCCTATGTGTCGAACGATGCGCTGTACGGCGACGTACGCACTGGTTTCCGCGGTCTGGCCTGGTCGGCAAATCCCAACTTCCTGTATGGGGACTACCAATACATTGTCACTCCTGAAATTGACACTGCAGCCCTTCCTGTAAGCCAGCTGGAACTCTCCTTCTGGGCTCGTTCCTACAGCAGTATCCAGCGCCCTGCCTTTATCATCGGCGTGATGGATAACGCTGACAATACAGGTTCTTCGTTCACGGCAGTCGATACCGTTGTTGTGCCGGGAATCACCTCATGGCAGAAATACACCGTATATTTCGACGGATATGTTGGTTCGGGAACTCATATCGCGTTCAAGGCCGAACGTCCTGAAACACTTTGGGAGGCTGGTATCGACGATATCGTGATACGCCGTGCACCCCTCTGCCCCCCGGTTTCTGACATTGTCGCAACAGCGATAGACACCAACGCACTCACCATTGCCTGGAACGACCATTCGAACGCAAACTCCTGGGATGTCGTTTACGGTCCTCACGGTTTCGAGTTCAGCAATGGAACTTATGCCAGCAGTTCCTCGACCTCGTTCACCATCACTGGGCTGACTGCATCAACGGCTTATGACGTCTATGTAAGTCCTGTCTGCAGCGACGGCGCTGCCACCTTTACAATGGCCACCTTATCCACCGCAGACCCCTACTATGATATTCCGTTCTACAGCAATTTCTCCAACTACGAGGACAACGCGAAATGGAACTTTAGCAACGGCCAGCATGTCAACGCATGGGTCATCGGCTCTGCCCTTGGCAACGGTGACATGAATTCGCTCTACATCTCTCAGGATGGGGGTGTCACCAACAGCTATGACCGCGACGTCACGGGTATCAGCTACGCCTACGTCAACCTCACCTTCGCGGATACGGGCAATTACAACTACCGCTTTGATTGGCGCAGCAATGGACAGTCGGATTTCGACTATCTGCGCGTGGCGCTTGCACCCATCACCTTCCTGCCGCAGGGAGGAAACCATATTCCCGCTGGATTCAGTTCGACGACTTTGCCTGTCGATTGGATCAGTCTTGACGGCGGCAGCCAGCTCTATGGCGACACCAGTGGATGGACGACCGTCGAAAGCGAAGTGTACATCGCCACTCCGGGTGTGTACCGTCTGATTTTCGCCTGGACGGATTATTATATTGCCGTCGGCCACCAAAGCCCTGCTGCCATCGACAACGTCGTTGTGCGCCGCACATCCTGCCAGACACCTTCGGATATCGCAATCGTCCCCTTCGACGACAGTGTCTATGTTTCTTGGACCCCGAATGGCGATGAGGGACAGTGGATTGTTACTTGCGACAGTATAAGTACAATGACGTACACCCCCCATCTGACAATCCACGGACTGACACCCTATACCGAATACACCGTCAACATCAGGGCTTTTTGCATTGAGGGCGATACCAGTATGGCTGTCAGCCGCCAGTTCCGCACAACCTGCAATCCGGTGACGCTGCCTTATACCGAGGATTTCAACAGCATCACCAATTCAACCACAGCATTCACAAATGTATTCCCCACCTGCTGGATGCAACAGGTGACGGGCACCGAAGGAACACGCAATCCGCAGATCTATTATGGATCGGTCAATGCCCACAGCGGCAACTATGCACTCTTTATGGGCAAAATAGCCTATGTCTCGATGCCGCCGATGCCGGTGCCGCTGGACCAGGTGGAACTCTCTTTCTACCATCTGGTCAACAACGCAGACTACGCCATCCAGGTGGGCGTTATGGAGGGTGACAACTTCATTCCGGTCGCCACTTATGAGGACTTGGAAGAGGAATATACGCTGCATACCGTCACCTTCGATTCCTATACCGGACAAAGCCGTATCATTGCGTTCCACAATATCAACGAGGGTTATTATGTCGGTTCGCCAAACTTCATCGACGACATTTCGATCGACCTCCGTCCGGATTGCCTGCCTGTAACCAACATTACGGCACCCATTGTTTCGACGGACCAGATTTACCTTGACTGGAACAGTCCGTTGACGGCGCAGAGTTGGGAGGTGGAGTATGGTCCTATGGGCTTCACTCGCGGTACGGGCACAACCGTTACAGCCAACACACACCCCTTTGTCTTCAACGGTCTCGACACGATGTCTACCTATGACTTCTACGTACGCTCGTATTGTGGCGACACCAGCTACAGCGAATGGACGGGTCCGGTACAGTTCAGCACTTCCTATTGCGATGAAGCGTCATCGTTTTTCAACGGTCCCATGACTGCATCAAGCCAGTATATGCCCCTCAGCACGGGTTACAGATACTCGGTGACGGAATTCATCATCGATGCTGCTGAGCTGACGGGACTGGGCGATTTTTCGGCGATAGCTTTCTACTACAACGACAATACGCCCATGACAGTGAAGAATTCTGTCGACATCTGGCTGCAGCCTACCACGACGACCTCCTTCGCCAACGACAACAGCATCATCTCGCTCGATACCAATAGTGCCGTGCGTGTCTATAGCGGCAGCCTGAACTGCCACAAAGGCTGGAATTTCTTTACCTTTGACGCGTCCTACACTTGGGACGGTGTCAATAATCTGCTGGTGATCGTCGACGACAACTCCGGTGTTGACGAGAGCATTGACCTGAAATTCGGTGTCGCTCAATGCAGCGGTCAGAAGACTATCAATTACCGCAGCATGCTGGACGACCTCGATCCGACCAGTCCGAACATCTCATTTATTATGAAGAACCGCTACAATTCGCGTCCTCTCATGCAACTCATTTCGTGCGGCGGTGCCACTTGTCACGAACCCATCAACTTGACAGCCTCTCAGGTGAATCACGAGAGTGCCACTATTGGTTGGCAAGGTGTGTCGAACTCGTATGAGGTGTCGTTGAAGAGAGCCTCTGAGACCGAATGGAACACCGCTGTGACGGTCAACACCCCCGTTGCTGCGGGCACGTACACCTTTACCAACCTTGACGAGATGACAGAATACAACTATCGTGTACGCCAACTCTGCCTCAGCGGTGTCTATTCCGACTGGGCTGAGGCTTCTTTCCTCACCGGTCTGCGTCCTTGTCTGGCTCCGACGGATCTCTCTGTCACCAGCGTCAGCTATGAATATGCCACGGTAAGCTGGACTTCGCACAACGACGCATCAATGGGATACCTGCGCCTCAGCCACAATGCCTACGACACTGTGATTGTGGCAACGGAGAATCCGTTCACCCTCACGGGCCTTTCGTCGGATATTACCTACAGTGTTGCCGTCGCCGACAGCTGCACCAACAACGGCTCTCTGTCGGAATACAGCAATGCAGTGTCATTCACTACGCCGGTCTGCCAGCCGGTTTCGAATGTCACGGTGTCCAACATCACATCGTCTTCCGCCCTCCTTTCATGGTCTGGAAACAGTCCTGCCTATACGATGGAATACAGCATCGGTGATTTCAGTGTGGGTGGCGGTACCACCATCGACAATATCACCACCAACCAAGCTGCTCTTACAGGACTGACGCCCGATGCGGAATATGTCGTCTATATCCGTGCCAAGTGCAGCGATGCCACTTACAGCGACTGGAGTGAGCGTTTCTCGTTCCGCACCAGCACCATAGGCATTGCGTCGCCAGAAGGATTGTCGAATCCGACGTTGGAGATATTCCCCAATCCGGCAAAGGAGAAGACAACCATCAGCATTGTCGGTATCCATGGCGATGTGGTGCTGACTGTTGTAGACCTGAATGGACGCACAGTCGTTGAAACCACCGCATTCTGTGACGATGAGAACTGCGCTGCAACACTGGAACTCCGCGACCTTCCTGCCGGAACCTATTTCGTCCGCGCAGCAGGCCAGGGTGCCAACGTAGTCCGCAAGTTGGTGGTCAAGTAGACGTAGAAAAAGACTGTGCTATTTCTAATTTTATAGGAGAAAAACGTTTCTGTTTTTCTCCTTTTTTTTGGAAAGAGAGCGCTAGAACTGGAAATAAATAAAGGGCTGCAGGTCGGCGGTGATGAACTGATAGATGACGAAAACGCCGGCGACGACGGCAAGCAGCATGGCCCAGAGGGGCAGCATGGCGAAAGAGAGACGGTAGCGGCGTTTGAAACGCTCGGCTAGCCAGTGGATGACCATGCCGATGACAAAAACCAGAAAGACATTCCAGTAGTTGCTCAGGATGGGCGCTATGACGGAAGTGTCCCATGTGCCGCCTATCTGGTTGACCATCTCGCGGGCGGTGCGCCAGGCGGTCTCGTTGGCCTGCGCGGGGTCGAGGTTGGAACCGCTGCGGAAGAACAGTCGCGTAAAGGTGATGAAGACAAAGGTGAGGAAGATATTCCACACTTTCTCTATTTTCAATTTCGAATGCTGAATGTTGAACTTGTCGCAAAGGGGATTGACGACAAGGTAGCGCAGCAGGGTGCCGAAACAGATGATGCCGGTCCATACGGCGCCCAGCCGCAACGCGGGAGCGGGCCACAGCAGGTCGGCGACCAAGAAGACGATGAAAAGCAACTCGGTGGCCACCACACGTGCATGCCAGCCTTGCTTCTTCCACCATTTGTATATCAGGATGCCCAAGCCGTTGAGGCCGCCCCAGGTGATGAAGTTGAAACTGGCGCCGTGCCACATGCCGCCGAGGAGCATGGTGTCCATGTTGTTGACATTGGTGCGGAACTCGCGACGGTGGCGGGGGAAAATGAGGTAGACGGCCACAAGGATGCCGATGACGGTGGTGACCAACAGCGTCACCCAGGCGGTCTGCGCCATCAAGGCCACTACCACCAGCATGCCGCCCAGGATGAGATAGGAGGGCCATGAGGCGGAGCGGTTGCCACCCAGGGGGATATAGAGATAGTCCTTCAGCCAGTTGCTGAGCGAGATATGCCAGCGTTTCCAGAATCCGGCAGGGTTGGTGGCCTTGTAGGGAGAATTGAAGTTCTTGGGCAGGTAGAAGCCCATCAGCATGGCGACGCCGATGGCGATGTCGGTATAGCCTGAGAAGTCGGCATAGACTTGCAGCGAGTAGACAAAAAGGGCGGAAAGGTTCTCAAAACCGGTGAAGAGCAGCGGGTTGTCGAAGACACGGTCGACAAAATTGACGGCGAGGTAGTCGCTGAGGATGATTTTCTTCATCAGGCCGTTCATAATCCAGAACACGGCGATGCCGAACTGGCGACGACCGAGGAAATAGGGCTTGTAGAGCTGGGGGATGAACTGGTCGGCGCGCACAATGGGCCCGGCTACCAGCTGAGGGAAGAAGGTGGTGTAGAATCCGAAGTCGAGCACATTGTCGGCATGGCGGAACTTCTGTTTGTAGACATCGACGATATAGCTGATGTTCTGGAAGGTGAAGAAGGAGATGCCGACGGGAAGGAAGATCTTCGAGGCGTCGAAACGGGGGGTGTCGGTGAAATGGTTGGCAAACTGGGCAATGTAGTCGATGACCTGATAGTGGGTGTGGAAGATATTGTTGTGGATGTCGGTGAAGAAATAGGCATATTTGAAGTAGAACAGCACCAGCAAGTTGATGACGACACCGCTGGCCATCCAGGCTTTGCGGCGCCGCTGCAACTGGCGCTCTTTGTCGCTGCCGGCGGCGATGCGGTCGGCCAGGGCGTCGTTGCGGATACCGATGGTGAAGCCCAGGAAGGTGGAGAAAACAAGCAGCAGGACGTACAACCCGGAGGTCTTGAAGTAGAAGAAGAGGCTGACAAAGAAAAGGTACCCGTTGCGGATGGTGAACGACCGGCGTGTCTCGGCGCCAGCCTGCTTGGCGTCGCGCTTCCGCAGATGCAGATTCTTGACGACGCAATAGCCGGCAAACACCAACAGGAAGAAGGCCCAGAAGTTGAACTGGGTGAACAACAGCGGGTGCTCTTTGTCGTACTGGAAAAGGTCAGTAAGAAATGTAATCAAATCGTTCATCTTTCTTTTCCTGCGGGGTGGTGCTCTTTCTTTGGGGTTCGGTTGCTTTTTTGTGGTTTTCTTTGCGGATGTCGCTGCCGCGGTATTGCTCGGGTCTGAGGTTCATGAGGGTCTCAAAGAGGGCGTTGCTGAGCAGGTCGCCGATAAGCTCATAGCCTTTGCGGGTAAAATGGATGCGGTCGCGCTGGGCCAGGTCGTTTTGTTGCCAGGTGTCCATGGATTTGAGTCCGCCCATGACGGTGAACTGGTCCCATACGGCTCCGCCGGTCAGCCGGCTCAGACGCATGAAGACTTCACGGGCCAGCAGCGCGTTGGTGTTGACTTCGTAACTCTTCTTCACACGTCGGAAACTGTCGTTGTTGGTGACGAAAATAAAGGCGCAGTCGGGATTGACACTGCGTATCGAGTCGACCAGCTGCTGGTAGCGCTTGCGGAACACTACGGTATCGAAGGTGGAGCCGGCGGCATCGTTGATGCCGATGCCGAAGATGACCAGGTCGGGCTGCAGCAGCTGCAGGTCGCGGGTCATGTAGGGGCATTTCCGGGTATACTCGATGAGCGAAGCGCCGTTGACACCGATAGAGTGGTATGAGATGCCGGGCTTGTCGTTGTCAAGATAAACACCGGTCAGCACAAATGCCTGCCCCTCACGGCAGGGAAGGACGATGTGGAAGGAATCGACGGCCTGCCCCAACTCAAAGGTGTAGCGGCGCAAAAGGGTGTCGGTGGCATTGGGCTCGAGGGTGACGCTTTTCTTGTCGGCGTCGTAGTAGCGTATCTTGGGAACGACATTGCCACGGGCATAGCCGAGCAGGATGATGCGGCTGGTGGCAAAGTCGATTTTGGGCTCGTTGAGCGCGATGCCGATGTCGGCAGGCTCATTCTCGGCGGTGACGGCAATGCCGGTGAGTCCCAGCGTTTCGGCAGGAGTCTTGAAAACACTGCGGGTCAAGGTGAGAGGGCGCGAGCGGCTGACACGATAGTCGAAGGGGTTGTTGCACTTGAGCGCGGCGGAGTAGGGGAAGATAAGTCCGCGGGCTGCCACATACGAGTCGAGGGGCAGCAGCAGGTTGCGGCGTATGCGGTGGGGAAAGGAACCTCCCTGCACGTGGGAGGCACCCAGCTGGACAATGTTGATATGTCCTTCGCCGGTGGCCAGCAGGTGATACCATTTCTCGGCAAATTTGCGGAATGCAGTGCTGTCGCCGTTAAGAATCAGATGGTTCTGGTCGTACTGGATGAAAGGGTATGAGCGGTCGATGGCAACAAACATCGAACTGTCGTTGACGTCTATGCTGCCGACGGATTCGCCGCTCTGGGCATTGCAGCTGCTGGCAAGCACCCAGCAGAGGATTAGTATAATCCAACTCTTGTTATTTATAATTCCTTCCATAGTTTGGTGAATTGCTCTTGGGTCAATTGTTGGCGTATCTTGTAAAGCTCATAGAGCTTCAGAATCATGTCGCTCAGGTAGTCGCCCATGATGTGGGCGCCTTTCATGGTGAAGTGGATGTAGTCGGCACCGGCATATCCGTTGCGCACCCAGGTGATCATGGAGTTTTTCCCGCCCATGGCGTCGTAGATGCTCCAATAGGCAGCGCCGTGTGCGTTGGCCATGAGCTGCAGCTGTTCGACAAGGTAGGGCAGTTTGGGATAGGTGGCAAGTTGGCCGCCGACCTTGGTGCTCATGTCCGAGGGTCCGATGAAGATGATGGCGGCATTGGGACAGGCTTGGCGCACAAAATCAATCTGCTTGCCCATACCTTCACAGTAGTGGTCGACGGCTTTCTCAGTGTTCAGATAGGGAACGGAATTACCGCCAAACTGCATAAGGATGATGCCTACATCCATCAGCCTATAGGCGTCAGCCAATTGGTCGGCGTTGACCATGGTGAACTGGTGGCCGGAGACACCGCGCATGGAGATATTGTCGACGGCGACACCGTATCCGTCGTCGACCAGGATGCCGTAGACGTCGGCACTGCCGGAGAAGGTCAGCGAGGCATGGGAGGTGACGCTGTCCATCTGCCACGAGACGATATGCACACCGCTCTCGGTGACACTTTTGCTGTAGCTAGCCTGGGCATTGGCTGAAGGCTGGCGGTTGGTGATGCTGACGCTCAAGGGTCCGGGACGGTTGTTGAAAAGCACTCGTATGGTGGAAAAACGCCCGGCAAGTTCGGAGGCTAGCTTGTGGCTCGAGGCGCGGAGCTGCAGCGTGGCCTGTCCGGCAACACGCCAGCTGCGCAACATTGGCCCGTAGTTGCCGTTGGCACGGCGAACGGTGCTGTCGCCGTAAGTGGACTGACAGGAGAGGGAGCCGGAAGCGTTTTGGCTGAAAGAAAACGAGGGGATGGGCTGGCGCAAAGGCAGCATGCCGGGACCGCCACCGCCAAAGGTGAGCTGCATGCGCTCGCGCAATTGGCACGAGATGCGGTCTTGTTCTATTTGAGAATCGCCGTAGTGGAGTATGCGGATGATTTTATGGTTCTGTTTGGCTTTCTCAGCCTGCTCGAAGAAACGGTCGAAATAGGTGATGTCGTCGTTGGGCAGCCAGATACGGGTCTGGGATTCGAATAGCAGATGGTGGCAATTTTCGATGGAATCGCGTGCACTGGAAAGATCGCGTTCTTCTACTTTTACCAGCAGCTCGTCCATGCTCTGTGCCTTTTTACGCACCAGCACGTTGTGGAGGCTGGGGAAATAGAGGTGAACCGAGCCTATCGTGATTCCGTCGCTCGGAAAAACGAGACAAAGCAGCGCAAGCAGCAGGACAACAGCAGCGAAGAATTTGAGTGTTCCGAATGCCTTCATGCGGAAGTACCGGTTAGTTGCCCTGAATCTCCTTCAATTGCTTTTCAAGGATTTCAACACGTTTGTACAGCTGGTCCAAGTTACGCTCGTAGACGTAGGTCTTGCGCTGTTTGATGGCGTCGGTGGCGGGGGTGCCGAGAATGGTGACGTTGTCGGGGAAATTGCGGGTGACGCCTGACTGGGCGGCAATGGTGACATTGTTGCCTATCTCAATGTGGCCAACAATGCCTACCTGTCCGGCAATGACACAGTGGCTGCCGACTTTTCCGGAACCGGCTATGCCGCTCTGCGAGGCCATCACCGTGTTATGTCCCACCTGCACATTGTGGGCTATCTGGCACAGATTGTCCAGTTTCACGCCGCGGTGGATGACGGTGGATCCCAAGGTGGCACGGTCGACAGTGGTGTTGGCGCCTATCTCGACATCGTCCTCAATGACAACATTGCCGATTTGGTCGATTTTCTGATAGTTGCCGTCGGCGGTGGGGGCAAAGCCGAAACCGTCGGCGCCGATAACGACACCGGAGTGCAGAATGCACCGCGCCCCGATGACGATATTGTGATAGACGCGCACACCGGCAAAGAGGGTGGTGTTGTCGCCGACAACGCTGTTGTCGCCCACATAGGTCTGGGGATAAATCTTGACATTGTCGCCGAGCTTCACATTCTCGCCGATATAGGCAAAGGGACCGATGTAGCAGTTCTCACCGATGGTGGCGGTGGGGGCGATGTAGGCGAGCTTGTCCACGCCTTTCTTGTCGAGCTGCATCTCGTTGTAGGTCTTCAGCAGGGTGGCGAAGGCGAGATAGGGGTCGGCAACGCGCAGCAGGGTGGTCTGCAGCGGGTGCTCGGGGACGAAATCTTTACTGACGATGACTGCCGAGGCTTTGGTGTCGTAAATGTAGTTGGTGTATTTGGTGTTGGCAAGGAACGAGAGGCCTCCGGGTTCCCCTTCTTCTATTTTGCAGAGTTTCCAGACTTCGACATTGTCGTTTCCTTCTATGGTGCCGTTCAAAATTGCGGCTATCTGTTGGATGTTGAATTTCATCAGGATGGTTTATGGGGTTGTTTTGATTTATTTACAAGTCGAAAAAAATATACAATAATATATATAGTTCAATGACAACGGCAGAATGCTATTTATATTGTATGTAACCTTCTAATTTTGTCAGCGTGGCATCGTCAATCAGATTGACTTTGAGCAAATCCTCGGCGTTCCGGTAGACAACGCCCTGTTTCCGGTAGTCGACGATGGCTCGTGCTTGGTAGTAGTCGAGGTAGGGATGTCGCTTCAGTTGGTCGACGGTGGCGGTGTTGATGTCGATTTTACGCACCTTTGACCGGTCGACGGTGACATGGTCGGCGAAACCGTTGTAGCGCTCCGCATCCATTCCGTAGACTTCGAGCAGCTGTTCCTTGCGGGTGAATCCTCCCAGCAGGTTCCGGTATTTGACGATGCGGAGTGCAAAAGTGGGACCGATGCCATAAAGTTGCTGCAACGCGGCTGTATCGGCACTGTTGATGTCGACGGGTTGTAGGGGGTTGGCTTTGCGGGTGTAGAGAGGAGCGCGGTCGGAGTGCTTCCAAGTGCTGTCGGGCCGGGAATAGGCGGGACGGTGGGGACGGTAGTGGCTGTCGCGCCATTGCTGGCGTTGCTCGGCGGAAGCGGCTTCGATGGAGTCGCCGTATTGCACGACGGCCTCCTCAAGCGGGGAATGGTCGGAGGGTTCGATGGCGGAAGTGTGACGGGGACGCACAAGGACGACCAGCAGTATAACCGCCAGTATCAGGCTGAGCAGGGCGTAGCCTCTCCATTGTCCACGTGTGGGTTTATTCATCGTCGAAGGTCAGTGTTCCGCGTTGCCGTAGGATAAAGGGGGTCTTGAATTCTTCGTCGGATTCGAATCCGTCGCCAATGGTGATGCGCTCGCCATTGACTGAACGTACGGGGTCCATCGAATAAATGCGATGGTCGGCGGAGTTCCACACCAGACTTTTCAGATACGAGGTGTCGCCGCTGCGGTAGTCGATGACCACGACGTTGTTGCGGGCCTCAATAATCTTCTTTTCGTCTAGCGAGTATGCGTAGTCGGCACGGATTGAGGCGACGAGTTTGTTGTTCTTGTCGACAAATCTCATGTTGACGCCTTTGGGGTAGACGGTCTTGCGTTGGGGCGCGTCGTAGATGGTCACCGCCGGGGCAGTCATAATCATGTCGACATTGCCGTGCTGGCTGCGGAACATGCTGACGCTGTCGAGTGACTGCTGGGGCAGGTCTTTGGGATCGAAAAAACGCACCTTTTCCATGTCGTTATGGCAGGCTGTGAGGAGCGGCAGGAACAACAAAAGGCAAGGAAGCATGCCGTGGGTATGCTTCCTTGCCTTGATGGGTGAGGGATGTTTCATCTCAGAGAGAGTGTCAGACATCCGGTTTATTTGCGGGTTCTTACCGTGGTGGTCACGCCAATCCAGCCGGGAACGGTGTAGCTGTGGCCGTCGATGAGGTCCAGCATGAAAGCGTCGCTCTGCTTGGGGAAGTTGGCGGAGTAGCTGTTGATGAGTTTGTTGGCAGCCTCCACGTTTTCAGGCGAGGAGTCGACAGCGATGGCGCGGCGGGCCATGTCGACAGCTGCCCAGTAGGCGGTGCGTCCACCCAGACCGTCGTTGACGGCACGGGCGCCTTTGGCGTAGAGCTGTGCAATCATACGGTAGGGCTCGCCCTTGGTTTCGTCGATCTCGGCAGCCTTCTGGTAAGCGCTGCGGGCAGCACCGTAGTTGCTGGTGTTGTAGTAGCAAAGACCCAGCAGGATGTACATGTTGTAGCGGTCCTTGGGCGTTTCAGCCTCTTTCAGGGCCTCGGTGATGTATTTGGCAGCATCGTTGAATTTATCCTTGTTGTAGCACATCTGGCCCATCAGGTAGGCGGTCGATGCGGAGGGTTCGAGGCTGTGGAGTCTCTCGGTGGCCTGGAAGAAAAGGTCGGTGGTCATGCAGTTCTTCTTGCGGAGAATGGAGGTGATCTTCTTCAGCAGGTTGATGTCGTCGGGGTTGGCCTCGAATTTTTTGGTGTAGATTCTGACCAGCTCGTCGCAGTTGGCAAAGGGCGAGAAGAGTGCCTCGATGTTGATGGCGACATTGTAGATGTCGGCTTTCTTGGCACTGTCCTGCGTCTTGGCGATGATGGTCTCCAGGGCATCCATGGCGATGTCGTAGTTGTCGATAATCAGCGTGGTGTCGGCATTGCCACCAACCACATATCTTACAGTAGCCTCAAAGTAGCGACCGATATAGACGGGGTCGATCTCGGTGGCTCCCAGACGCATGGCCTCGGCATAGATGGGATAGTAGTCTTTGACGGCGGAAGCTCCCATGATCTGCTCGTAGTCGTAGGCCTTCTTGGAGGTGACATCGGCAGCCTCGCCAAAGTACTGGATACGGAGGTCGTACATCTGCATCAGCTCCTCGAGGATGGCTTTGCGCTCTTCCGGATCTTTGGTGCTGTTGTATTTGGTCTTGAGGATAACGCTACCACGGATATACAGGTTCTTGTTGTTGGCCGGGCAGACTTTCAGACACTCTTTCCAGAATTCGTAAGCCTCGAGATACTGCTTGTTGTTGTAGGCATCGCGATAGAGGAATGTATTGGTTACGCAGTTGACACTGTCTTCAGGTGTTTTGCCCCATTTCTGTGCAAAGCTGGGGAGTGTTGCTGCTGTCATGAAAAGCGTAAAAGCTAAAATTTTGATTCTTTTCATTGTGTGTGTTATTTTAATTTGTTATTCTCTTTTCTCTGCGACGTTTGTGTCGTCTCTTTTGGTTGTTAGTTTTTCTGGCGTATGGTTTCTTGCAGTTCGGACTGTCGTTTGTGTTTTTTTAACGTTTCTTTTTTTAGTTGAACTTCCGTTTGACAAACCAGCTTTCGCAGCTGCCAATGGAGATGCCGAAGGTGAAGGCGTCGCGACGCAGCAGGTCGACAGTGCCGAAGGAGGCGTAGCCAAGCGAGAGGTTCAATACCGAGCGCCCTTTGCGCATGGGTAGCGACATGCCGATGCCACAGCCCCATTCGTTCAGTTGGTAGTCACTGTTGTCGGTGAGGTGTAGCGCGAGTCGTCCGCTCTCGTAATGGGCACCTGCCGAGAAGGTGATGCGGCGCAAATAACTGGAGGCGTTCTTGTCGCCCAGCAGCTGCAGTCCCAGCGCCAGACGGTAGTTGTCGGAATAGCGGAGGGGACTGGCACCGAAAATGTTGAACTGCGTGTTCTCGGTGTATTTCAGACCGTTCCAGGGTGCAAAAGTGGCATCGATTGCCACAAGCCATTTGTCGTTGCGCTGCAGCGAGAGTCCGATGCCGGTGGTGAGCGGCTGCTCCAGCGTGCTCTCGTATTCGCTGCTCTCGCCAGGACCGGGGAAGATGGTGTCACGCATGTATTCCGACGTGATGTTGGTCACGAAGGTGTACACCAAGGCGTTGTCCTTGACGGTCATGGTGCGATGCGGCTTCAGCGTCACGGCAGCCCCGAAGCGGTAGTTCTCGCCTAGCGGCTGCTCAAACTGGAGTCCGAAGTCGAAAGTGAAATTCTTGATGTATGTGTCTTTTTGATTTCGCGAATCCATAAAGTAGGTTGTGTCGTTGGAGGCGAAATCCTTGGTGATGGCACGGGTGAGGGTGCCGTACAGGTAGTTGATGTTGAAACCGGCGCGCAACTGTGTCTTTGCGGGATTGTTGCCACCCAGCAGGTTGAAAGCGTGACCCCAGAAAAAGTTGGCAACGCCGCCCATTCCTTCGTAGATGGTCTTGACAGGACCGCCGGGCACGTCGTCGGTAGTGTGTACCGACTGGTAGTTGACATCGGAGAGCGGCATGACACCCAGCGCGGTTTTCCACCAGCGCGTCAGAGGGAAGGCCATGGCGATGTAACCCAGGTTGCCGTCGGCGTCATACTGCGAGGCATCGTTGTTGTGTAGCGTCGCCATCTCGATGGAAAGACCCATATCAAACACAAACGACTCCATGCCGATGGTGGCGTAGGAGGCGGGATTGAAGGGATTGACGGTGTTGTTTTCGGCACGGGTGTAGGTGACACCACCCATTGCCGTGACCGAAGGCATATTGTACGGCTGGTTGGTCAGACCGATTCCGTATTGGGAGTAGGGGGAGTTGATGCCGTTTTGTGCAGATGCGGCAAGCCCTGTCAGCGACAGCAGCAGACCTATACACCATTGTAGAATTCCCTTTTTAGTATACTCCATTATATGTGTTTTTAGGTGACGATTCCTCTCCAAAAAGAAGGGAAAAATGTCACGTTATGTATTCATTTCTAATATCTTGTCAAGCCCTATAAGAAGAAGGCTTGGAGTTGCAAATTTCGGAAAAAATAATCGATTTGCAAAAAAATCTGCATCACCGCCTGTTAAAAAAAGTTTAAGAGAGGGGTATTGTTTTCGATAGGATTCTATAAATCCCTGTATTTCAAACAGCGAGGCATTGCATACACCGGCGATGATGGAGCCGCGGGTGGTTTTTCCTGTGAGTGGGGTGTCGGTCTCTCCGCTGCGTTCCCCGGGGGTGAGTGTCACCAGGGGCAGTGCGGCGGTGAAATGGTGAAGGGCGTTGAGTCGCATGTGGATGCCGGGCAGGATGGCACCGCCTTGGTAATGGTCGTTGTCGTCGAGCAGATCGACAGTGATGCAGCTGCCGGCATCGACGACCAGCAGTGCCCCGTGGGGCTCCATCTGGCGGGCGCCTACAACGGCGGCGACACGGTCCATTCCTAGCGTCTGAGGGGTGTCGTAGTCGATGACGACGGGCAGTCGGGAACGGTAAGAGAGTTGGTGGAAGCAGGCGTAGACATCGGCAGGCAGCATGGCGGCAAAGTCGGGCTGCTGTCCTACGACAGAGGCAATGGCTTTGTCGACAGCCTGCATCTTGCAGAGCTCTTCCAGTGCCAGCTGTTCGGCATTGTCAGCCACACGCTGTTCCACTATCTTGCCGTCGGCAACGATGGCCGCTTTGGCATGTGTGTTTCCAATATCCAGAATCAAATGTGACATATTGTTTTTAACGACATCATTTTTACGTAAAACAGAACCCTTTTAACTCTTTATCTTTAAAACCCTCAGACCTTTAATTGTACATATTCATTGCGCGGTCGGGTCCCAGTGTGGCGAATGCTTTGACGGCTTCGACGGCTTTGTCGAGAAGGGGCTCGAGGTTGGCTTGTTCTTCCTCGGTGAATTGGCCGAGGACATAGTCGATCTGGTGCCCCTGTCCAAAATTGTTGCCTATGCCGATGCGGAGTCGGCAGTAGTTGCTGGTGTGTATCAACTCTTCGATGTTGGTCAGCCCGTTGTGGCCGCCACCGCTGCCCTGTTTCTTCATGCGCATTTTGCCCACGGGCAGGGCGATGTCGTCGACGATGACTAGGAGGTTCTCCAAGCCGATTTTCTCTTTTTGCAACCAGTACTGCACCGCTTTGCCACTTAGGTTCATGTAGGTGGTGGGGCGGATGAGGACCAGTGTGCGGCCTTTGCACTTCACCTCGGCGCGGTAGGCGTGGCGTTCGAGGACATAGGTGGGCTTCTCTCCCTTGTCCGAACTGCAGCTTTTCAGCAACCGGTCAAGTACCATGAAACCGCAGTTGTGGCGCGTGCCCTCGTATTCGGCACCGATATTGCCCAGTCCGACGATAAGGTATTTCATACTTGTGTCTTCGTTTTTTTCTTTTCCTCTAAAAAGTTTGCTGATAAAATTCATAACCAAGAGTCGCTGTCTTTATTTTATAACGACGCATCGGCTGTATTATTGTAGGAGAGGTCAAAAGCCAGTCATTTCGATAACTCGATGTAAAAAAAATTGTTAATAATGTCAATAATTCGGTATTTTTGTGTATATTTGCTTTTTTATTGGGTAATAGTATATCGTTATATGTCCCTCAGAAACAAGATAATACGCTTTTTTAAGGTAGTCTTGACGACATGGATGCTTGTCGTTGTGGGGCATTTGGATGCTCAGGAACTCAAAGTTATCTCGTTCAATATTCGTTACAATCCCTATTATCTGACTGACGGTGAAAATGGTTGGGAATATCGGCGTGACGCCGTTGTGCAGATGATTCAGCAGGAAGAACCTGCAGTCATCGGTCTGCAGGAGGCACTGCTTGACCAGTTGCTTTATCTGGACAGTCATTTAACCAATTACCGTCGTGTGGGTGTGGGACGAGATGACGGCAGAAACGAAGGTGAGTTCATGGCCATCTATTTCAATATCGATAAGATTGAGCTGCTTTCCACCTCGACACGATGGCTCAGCACAACACCCGAACGGGTCTCCAAAGGCTGGGATGCTGCCTGTAAGCGAGTTGTCACCTATGCTCATTTCCGCGATAAGGGAAACGGCAAGGATTTCTACTATTTCAACACCCATCTTGACCATATCGGGAGAATTGCACGTATCGAGTCGGTCAAGCTAATTGCCTCGATGATAAAGGAAAAAGTGAGCGAGAACACTCCTGTCATTTTGGGGGGTGACATGAACTCTAGTGTAGAGGACTCTATCTTCGGTGGTTTTTATTCGTGTCGTCTGAAAGCGGCGCGAGACCTTACATGGCGTAGCAGCAACGCCATCACCTACAATGCATTCGGCAAAAGCAAAGGGACGGTGATTGACCATTTCTTTGTCCGCGGCATGAAGGTAAGACGTTTCCGTACCCTTAACCGCAGCTACGGCGTCCCCTACATCTCCGACCATTACCCCATCGCCATGACAGTGGTGCTGTGATTTTTCGAAGTGTCTTATTCTGAAAAAAGTTGATACTTTTTGGGGCTTAACATTTTCACGGATTAATGCCCTCAATCAGTCTTCTTGCTCGTAATAATAGGAATAGTCAATGCCTTTCATGAATATTTCACGGTCGTCGATGCGGTCGGTGAGGGCTTCACGAAGCAGTTCGCGGATAAGGCTGCTGTCAGTGTGACTTGCTATCATGGCATCGAGGTATTCCTGTTTGTCTATCTTACTCCAGTCAACACACATCTTCATGCGTTTCCTGAAAATCATTTCGAGCCAGATGCGGGTCGAGCGTCCGTTGCCTTCCATGAAAGGATGTGCAGCATTCATCTCTACATACTTATCGACAATCTCGTCGAATGAGGATTCCGGCATTGCTTCGACGGTCTTGAGATAGCTATGTAAGTGTTCTGCCAGACAGAACAGGGTATTGCCCTTTGAGATTGTCTTGGTGCGTATCTTGCCCGCGAAGTCGTAGAGGCCACCGAAAAGATAGTCGTGGATTTGTTGTAGTGATTTTACTTTTCCAACGTCCCGGCTTGATACGAGATTGCTCTCCCACAGTGTGTAGGCTTTTTTTCTACTTTGTCCGTCAATGGTGTTGTCGCTGTAGGTGAACCAATCGAGGAATTTCGCAGCACGAATGTTTGGAATATTTTTTGCCAGTCGTTGTACGCTGTCAGCATCAATTACATCCGTCGAGCGTTTCTTCCCATCGGGAGCTGTCAGTTTCAACTGGTGAGTGGCACTAACCAGTTCGTCTCCATTCTTGGCAAGTTTTGTCTTTAAATACTTCCAATAGTTACGGCTTTTCTGATAGTCGGATTCATCGTTGATGGCTGCAATAATATCTACCACAGAAAACCACCACTTGTTGTTATCCTCGTCCCAAATAGCGCGGACCTTGTGGTCTTTGTAGAATCGTATGGAAATCTTGTTGCTCATATCTTGTTGCCTACTATTCCTGACATTTATTATTCTGGTCTTTCAGGCTATGCAGTTGCTGCATGTATTGATTGCGATATATTTAATCTTGTTGTTGCATATTATTCTTTTATTCTTACATGTATGACGGTCTGTGGCGCGAGGGAAAGACCGTTTCGTCGTCGGTGATGGCGTCCAGCCAAATGTCGGTTGTTACGTCAATTTGGGCATTGCTGAGGTCGGCGCCAGAGAAATCCGCGTCCTTCACCTCGCAGCATTCTATTTCTGCATTGCTCAAATCCGCATTGCGGAGGTTGGCGCCAGTAAGATTACAGAATCCTATATAGGCGTTGGAAAGGTCGGCACCTTCAAGGTTGGCATTGCTCAGGTCCAATTCGTCGAGGAAAGACGTGCTGAGGTCGTCGGTGCAGCCTTGTTCCTCACCAAGTTGGGCGATTACCTCTCCCTGCATGTTCTTGATGACAACTGGATGGTTTGGATCGCCATCCTCTTTAGGCAACTCGCCCAATATCATTCCCATGATTTCGCAGCCACAATAGTTGCTGTATTGCAAATTTGCACCCCGGAAGTCGGTTTCCCGCATATTGGCAGAATAGAGGTCGGCCTCACTTAGGTCTGCTCCTTTGAATGAGGCATGATCCAAATTGGCATAAGAGAGATTTGCTTTTTTCAAACTGGCATAGTCGAAATTGGCATACGAAAGGTCTCTCCCTGCGAAATTGGAACCATCGAGATTCTTGCACGAGAAGTCCAACGAGAAGTCTTTTCGATTGTCGGGCATGACGAATGCGCCTTTAGCGGCAGTCGCTATCCTAGAGTCCGATATCTCCTTCTGCACTTCCTCTGTCTGGAGAGCCTTCTGTCGCTCTTGGTTTGCATCAATGTTTATATTGTAGTGTGTCGAGCTTGGATGTTCTTTCTTATAAACCCAATAAACCACAAGGAACGCGACAATAAGGGCTCCGAATCCACCTACGGGTGTTCCGACTTTAGACAGAAGGATAAAGGCAAGTTCAATCATTTGTTCTCGTACTCCACTTTGGTAATGGTTGTATTGGGGTCGACGGTGAGGACTTCATCGTAGGTGAGGCCGTAGAGATGGTAGACGCGGAGATCGATTTCGCGGTCGGTGGCGGCGATTTGGTCGGAGAGTTGGTGGCAGGCGTCGGCATACTGGCGGAAGTAGTCTTCCCATTCGTCCTGCTGAGGCAGGGTGAGTTTGATTTTCTGCTTCTTCAGCTCGGCCACGAAGTCGGCGAAGTTCATCTGGTCGAAGGTCTGCAACGCTGTCGTTATCTTCACTCCTTCCATATTTTCGCTTAACCGCCGCAAGAAACGGCTACGCTTCTCCAGGAGCTGCGCATTCAGGGAGAGCATAGTGTCAGCAAGGGCTATAAATGGTTGCTGGTCTTCTGTTGAGATATCTTTAATGTATGTATTCTTAAGGTTTGGTGCAGAATAAAGCAGATATCCACCAGACATCCTTAAACCGTCAAATAAACATTCAAACATGTAGTTGTATAGTTTTGAGTTAAGCCAACACAAAACATACTCTGGGATAAAATCATCTTTAAAAGAATGGATACAATTTGTATCAATAGATGCGTATTTACCATCCTTGTCGTAAAAAGCCTCACAAGAAAGGCCTATCTTTGATATTATAATCTTTGGGGAAGAATACAATGCGTATCTATTTGATGATATTCTGTTATCATCGGATGGAAGATATGGAGTAAGATATTGTTTTCCCTGTTTGGTCAATGTAGAAATACCCCACAAGGTAAAATATGGGTCAATTGTACCAGTATTAATTAGTTTATAACCGCAGGAATCTTCAGTTATTAGCAGCGCATAGTCATCTGCCTCCTTTGCAGTCGAAGTTGCGTTAATTTCTCCGACAATAGATAACGGTTGGCTTTGTTTTATAATCTTTTGTGTTATTGATAATTTGTCATTTAGGAGGAATCCTAAGATGGTGTTCTCCAGAATATCAAGTTTGTCTGATGGATATTCTTTGCATACCAACTCATGATTATCATTGAACTTTCCACATAGAACAAAACTGCTGGTTCCATTTTTAATCATAGTGATAACAGGATAGGTTGATGCATCTTCAAAAACCTTCTTGTCTGAATAGTCAATTAATTGGTAAAATGAGTAATTACTGATAATATGTTGTCGTAATGCAGTACCATAGCTTGCAGACAGATATCTGTTGGGCGTAATATAGGCAAGTACCCCATTAGGTTTAAGCAAGTTTAGTCCTTTTTCAAAGAAATATACATATAGGTCTACTGTTCCTTTAGCTGTGGAGTAATGCTTTTTCAGAAAGCTGTATTCTTCATCAGAATAACATTTTTTTAATTCTATTGCATTCACATACGGCGGATTACCGATTACCACATCGAAACCGCCTTTCTCGAAGACTTGCGGGAACTCTTTCTGCCAGTCGAAAGCTTTGTCTCCAGCGACGGCGGGGTCGCTGATTAGGGAGTTGCCACACTTGATATTCTTGTTAAGCGTGTTAAGCTTGCGTCGAGGCTTGGCTGTACGCAACCAGAGAGCCAGCTGTGCTATCTCGACACTCTCTTCGTTGATATCTACGCCGTAGAGGTTGTTCTCCAGGATACTGTTCTCAATTCCTTGGAAGACGATGGCATCGCCCGTGATTTTAGCCTGCATCTCGTCAATCAGAGAATGTTCGGCCATAAGGAACTGCAGCGCGGCATTGAGGAATGCGCCGCTGCCACAAGCAGGGTCGAGGATGGTGAGTTGCAGCAGCCATTCACGGTATTGGTTCAGTTTATCTAGTAGCTTCAGTTTGGTTTGTTTCTGGCGGTTCTTATCGGCGAAATACTCTTCCTCGACGATGCCCAACTCGCTCTTCTTCTCGGCACAGAGACGGCCGACCGTATTTTCGACGATATACTTGGTGATATATTGCGGGGTGTAGAATACGCCGTCCTGTTTGCGCTTGGAGGTTTGCGGCTTCTCGCCGCTGCTGATCTGCTGGCTGACTTCCTCGATTTCCGACAGCGAGTTTTCGAAGATATGTCCGAGGATGTTCACATCGACCTCGCTCTCAAAGTCGTAGGTGGAGAGGCGGCGGGTGTGTTCCACCAGGGGTTCGTCGCTGATGACGATATTGTCCAGCACCTCATCGGGCTTGAAGAGGCCGCCGTTGTAGGCGAAAAGTTCGTATTTTGGGAACTTGTGGCCAGTATCAAGGTAACCGAAGTATTTCTTTATGCGGTTATAGAGAGGCTGGTATTCGTCCAATTCCTTCAATTTCTCCCATTGTTCGATGATGCGCACCATCGAGTTTGGCGGCAGCAATCCGCCGTCTTCGGCAAAGAAGATGAAGAGCAAGCGGTCGAGGAGTTTTTGGGTTTTCTTGAAGAGAAGCAGTTGCCATTCTTTCTCATCTGTTCCCTCTTTTGCGGGGTTGTTCTTCACGATGTCGGCAAAGAGCGACTGCTTGAACTGTGAGTAGTCCTTGTAGAGGGCCTTGGTAATCTGGTCTTCGGTGGATACCGACTCCTGCTTCATGGTGCAGGCCACTCCGCGTTCCACCTGCGGCCAGGCGAGGCAGAGATATAGTTCGCGGAATTCCTCCTCGGTGAGGTGGAAGAGGCTCCACTCGCAGTGTTCGACGGCGTTGTCGATATAGAGGCGCAGTTTCTCAAAGTTGGAGATGATGACCAGCCGTGCATCAGGATGCTGGCTCTTGTAGTTGAATGCCTGCGGCTCCACCTTTGCGAGGTCGGTGGTTTTGTGGTCTTTCAGTTCGATTACTCCGATGACTTTTCCGTCTTGCAGTATGGCGCCGTCGGATTTCTTGGAGTCGGTCTCGTTTTTTTGTTCGGTGATGAGGTTATAGTCGGGCGAGGGATTGAGGGTATATCCCAGCACTTTAACGAATAGCTCGCGGAGGAAGCCCTCCTGGAACTGCTCTTCGTTCGACTGGCGGATATTCTGCTGTATCTCGGGGTTGAGAAAATAACTCTTATATTGCACCCACGAACGCTCTACATTTTCGGGTGCAAGCGTCGCATTGTATTTCTTCAGTATGTTCTTTTGGAATAACATATTGTTCTATATTTGCAATCTGCAAAGATACGAAAGTTGAGCGATGTCTACGCTTTTTTGATGTTTGAGTTTAAAGCCAAAACGTGCCAGCTGCCGTCGTCGCGGCGGTCGAGATAGCCTTTCTTGCGGAAGCTCTCTACCTGCTTCTGTACGGCAGAACGGTTGACCGACAAAGAGTCCGCCATCTCGGAGAAAGTGACGAAGGGCTTGTCGCGCAGGAGCGCAAGCAGGCGACTGCCGTTCCCGCTCCTGAAGTTGATCCGCAGACCGTCGTACCACCAAGTATCCTTGTCGGCATTCCTCACGATGTCTATCTCGCATTGCATCTCCTCGCACACCGTCTGGCGGAAGAAGGCAAGGAAGGAAGCAATCTTGCCTATGGTGGCGTGAGCACCGTCGGAGGGTACTTTGCCTATTTTCTGGTCCGCACGATGCAGAGCCTCAAGGTATTCAGCCTTCTTGCGGTTGCGGATGACAATCATTGGCCACCCGTGACGGGCCATAATGTAGTTCACCATCAGGCGGGCGATGCGTCCGTTGCCGTCTTCGAAGGGGTGGATGCGGATGTAGCGGTAATGGAACA